>Ga0181422_1000692_pt1 | contig 10954 bp, 4 predicted proteins | sample 45SPOviralmetaG_FD_130147 | JGI IMG/M metagenome (GOLD analysis project Ga0181422, IMG submission 130147) | Marine viral communities from the oligotrophic San Pedro Time Series (SPOT) site, San Pedro Channel, CA, USA - 45 SPOT_SRF_2013-07-18 | ecosystem: Environmental > Aquatic > Marine > Strait...
AATCCAGTTGTATTTACGCCGTCAATTTTAGCTTTGACGTCGGCTTGTTTGATATAGGGGAATGTAAAAGAGAAATTGGTGGTGGAGCCATTTCCTGTGAATAGATTTTGTGTTACAGCCATTACGCTTTAGGTTGGGTTAGAATGAATACTGTTTTCTCATTTTTTCTTGGAAACGCTTCGCTTCTTCGTGCTCACCAGCTTGAAGATACATTTGAATAGTATCTTGATAAATCATCTTCCTGGTGATTGCATCGTTGTTAGGCAGTGATGCTGCAGCCATGTTCATTGCATAACGCAATTCACGGTCAAGCGTTTTGTGCAGTAGTTCAAAATTTGACAGGTCCGGGTCTTGTCCGGCATTGACAGAATTCATATACCGTTTTCTGAACTCACGACCTTCTGTGCTGTTCATCACCTTACGAATGCCTTCTAAAAATAGCTTGTCACGACCCATAATCCTTGTGATTTCAGAACGTTCAGCAGGTGTAAACTCAATGCCGCGGCCATTAGTCCGAAGACTAGGACGAGCATCAAATTCAATCATCTGCAAGAAACGTTTTTCTTCACTAATTTTGCCATTGACTTTCCAAGGCATATAGTTGTTCCAAACACGTGCCATGAAGTTGTCAGGCACACCGACTAGATCACCATCGATCCAATCGTATTTAGGAGGGATTTGTGTTTTAAGTATAGGTAGTCGGTTACGTGAAACATCAAGTAAAGTCATTTCGACTTCTTTTAAACCAGGGTCCATGAGACGTCCGATTTCTGCCATCTGACTAGAGCCAGGAATAATTGCAGCGTTAATAAAACTACCACCCCAACGATTTAATGCACCTACATCACCACGAACGACATCGATAAAGGGTTCTAAGCCAGACAAAAAAGTCTTGTCAGTAAAAGATGCAGCAAGTACAAAGCCCATCTTACGAAACTGTTCACCAATGTCATTAGGTGACAGGACATCCATGTTGTCAGAGATGTCAGCAACAAGTGCTAACCAGTTTGTGATAGGTCCTAAGTTATCGTAACTGATCCACTCACCACCAGGCAATCTAATAGACCGTGGCTTCCAATCAGTTTCACGCCGCAGAGATTGCTTTTGTTTGTCGTAAAGACCATTACCAGTTAGCCTGTCAGTCATAAACAAACCAACAGCACTAGTTACCATAAGGGTGCCAAGTGCACTACGACCAAAAAGATCTGCACGGATTTCGTTGTACTTTTGATACATCGTTTCTGACGACATATCTTTAATGTCAATCTTACGCTTCAACAACACATCTGCAATGTCATTGTCAGCCATGTTTTCAGGACGTAAATTAAAGTCGTTGATGTCCCTAAACAAAAGGTGGTGCGGGCTATACGACGTCATCATCCTAATGTCATTGATTGGTGTTTTAGTAAACAACAAAAATGGTTTTAGGATTGGTGCACGTCGAATAAGTGCAGAGAAAGAGTCGTTAAAACCACTGTCTAGGCTAAGAGCAATTTCACCAGAAGTATGTTTAACAGCACTGTCGGTAATTAGACCAGTCTCATCAAACATTTCACTATAGATTTGCTTGTAAGCCGTGTCAGCTTTAGCAGCAGTAAATTCAAGTTTACCGTTATTAGTTACCTTGTCAAAAGCACGTCCTCTAGCATCTGCATGTGCAACCATGGTTTGCGTAAAGCCATCAAGCGACTGCATAGCACGGTTACCAAAACGCAACCAAGGGTGCTCAGCTAAATCGTTCATAGCTTGGATCTGTTGCATTGCTACCTGTGGACCAAAGTCACCCTCAGCAGCTTTTGCATTAGCAACAGCTTGTAAAATTTCAATTTGCTTTTCGTTTTTTACAAAGTAATTTTCACGCTGCAAACCTGCAACGTCAGCTTCAGTTGCACTACGTTTAAATACTTGCTTCATGTAATTAAACGAGTCTTGCAATACTTCTAGGTTAAGTGAGTATTGATACCAACCACGACGCAGCATCTGTCCTTCACCGTAACGCATACCACCAATAAAGGCACCAATAGGCTTTTCAATCAAACCAGCAGCGTTACTGAGTCCAGCTTTGATCGGTGTGGCAAATGCACTGAGTGTTGCGTTGTAGACGTTAGAAAAGAATCCTTGAACAATGACAGAGGGTATTTCAGGATTCCTGTCAAAAAGAGCTTTACTAAGAGTTCCAGTAGAGTTCTTCAAGAACCTGTTAAGCTTTGCCATCGTGTCAACGTTGCCATCTGTAAACTCATATGCCATGAGCAACGGAGCCAACATTTCAGGCTTTTCTTGGTGAACCTCACGTAAAGTACGTGCAGTCAATGCAGCATCAAGGCGGATAGCTTCAATAGCACGTAATGTTTCGTTAGACTCTTCTGAAAGAATACGTTTGATACGCTTTGCGTAAGCAGCTTTGTTGGCTTCAGAACCCGTCATTGTAAGACGGTTCCACATGTTTGTAAGGTTCAAGGCACGACCACGTACATAGGCTGCACGGCCACGCATACCCATTAAAAATTCAAGGCGATCAATAACTTGTTCTGTTGCACGCTCAATACCTGCAGTACCTTCTACAAGACGTGCACCCTGTGCTGTATCTGAGATTTGACCAGCCACAGAAGTAGCAAGATATGCCTCAGCTTTGGCTTGGTCCATAGACAGCATGTCATTCAGGTACTTTTTAGTCAACAGACGAGCTGCTTCCATACCTTCTGAACTAAGTGTTTCTACACCTGCTTCCTTGAATACAAGACCACTCTCTTGAATGTCCTTGACAAACATCTGTTTCATGACGTCAGTAGGCATCATGTAGTATTTAGAGGCCATCTCTTCACCATTTTCTGCAATTTGTTTTGCAGTGATGTAGGTACCATCAGGTAGCCTGACGTCAATCTCTACATCTTTAAGTTGTTCACCAAGACCTTTGAAGATGATGTTATGGTCTTTACTTAAGTCCAGTCCGTTTTTGATAAACGAGTCTGTACCTACACTACCTACACGTCCGTTGATGCTGCCAACGTTGTTGTTGATACGGTAGGAGTCGATAGCAGCCAGGTTGATGTCACCATCAGCACTACGAATGCCCATTTCTGTTGGATCGAACAGGTCATGAACACCAACAATAGGTTCTTTGAGTGCTTCTTCAGCGCTACCCTTCAGCTCAACAGACCTATCAAAGTTATACTTGCCAAGCTCGTCCATTGCATCTGAACGTGCTCCTGCTGATAGGTTGACTGCCTCTTCAGGATCAACGTCAAGGTTAAGGGTATCTGTAACCTTCTTAGCCTTTTCGCTTTGTGGGATGTACTGAGAACGAAGGCCACGTACTTTTGAAAGGAGTCTGAGTGTACCTACCAACACGTCAGTACCAACACCAAGATATACACCTTCAGTAACGTTCTTAGCACGCTTCATGTCCGGTGTATCACTGTCAAGTGTTGCAAGATCTTCAGGAATCCAGCCATACCATGACGGCCAATTCTTCTTCAACACACCAGACAAGTTGTCGTCTTCTTGGTTAATCTCGACTGTGTAATCAACAAAAGCACCTGTACCAGCACTGAATGCAATGTTGCCAATACGTGACACCATAGGGTCAAGTAAGAACTTAGCCTTCGATACTTTTGCAGCAGCACCAAGAGCACCTACTCCAGTCGCTGTAAGACCTATTGTAGGAAGAACAATAGACGAAAGTTCTCGTACAGTTTGTGTAACTTCGTTTTCAAACTTAGGAATCTTAGGTAGATCTACACCAGGTACAAGGTTAAATAGATCAACAACTGCATCTACAGGACCAGTAAACGGTGCAAGTATTGCCTCTGCAGTGACTTGTCCAGCGGAGGGATCAATGTCATCTTCTTGAAACCCAGGTGTCAATCCATAAAAGCTGTTGTCTTCTTGTTGTTGTGGTTGTTCTTCAGTTTGTTGTGGTTGTTGTGGTTCGGGTTGTGAGATAGGCTCTTCTGTCGCAGGAGCCGTAGCTTGCGGTGTTGGAGCCTGTGGTTTTTGTTCAGTAGGTTGTTGTTGTTGCTCAATAAGATCTATGCGTTGCTGACGAGCTTCTGCGCTTTGTCTAGCTTCTTCGCGTAGTTTATCGTCAATATCAGGCGTACCTGAAAACAACCCCTTTTCAAATTCATTCATTAGGGTCGAATCCGATTAGTCGGTTTGCAGCAGCAGACCATGCCGCTTCAGCTTCGGGTGTATATGGAAGGTCTAGTGGAGGTGCTACGTCGATAGCAACGCCATAGGAATGTGCACTGTCAGTATCGTTAGGTCTCCAGTCTGAAGTTACACGGTAACCATGAGATTCAAAAAGCCGCTTTGCCTCAAAGGCATCAGCTTGTGTTTCAAACTCATAATGGTTATGGTAATTTATACCTCCATGACCTACAGCATCATAGACAATGCGGCCATTGGACTTACCTTTAATTGCAGGGTCACCACTGACATACTGGACAACGCCAAAACGAATCGGTGCTGTGTTACCTGACATCTGCCTTGCAACGTTAGACCGTCCAGTGCGTTGTGGTGATCTATATGTGTTTGCAAGACGCTTGAATTGTGGTGGGTTCCAACCAGCAAGTTGTACGATTTGTCCTTTTGTAAGATTGTCTGTTTTAAGTTGCAGACTGCCATCACCAATGTATGGTACTAGTCCACCTAAGACTTGGAAAGGTGTTTGTCCAGTTCTTTCACCAACATAGCGTACAATCTCAGGAACACGTGATCCAGGCGTAAGAGCAGTATTTACATACTGAGTGATTTGTTCTTGATCCATTTCAGAAGCCAATCTTTCATAATTGAGAGGACCTTGTTGGCCGATAATTTTATCAACTTTAAGTAATTTTTGCTCTACTTGCTTATCAATATTTGCATCGTAATCCCCTACTTCTCTGTCGAAACCTGCATACCTGCCCAGTTTAATCTTAGTTTGTGCCTTTTGTATTTCAGCAAGAGTTTGTAAAAGTGCTTTTTCTTGAGCATCACCCAGCGTCATAGTAGTGCTGTACCTTTCTAGCCTCTCTCGATAAGCGGCTTTGAACCTATCTTGAGCACGTTGGATGTTGTAGGTGTTTGTTTTAGCAGAATATGCAACTTGCACCTCACGTGGTTCGAGAACTACATCTTCAATTTCAGTAAGATGACTTTGGGTGATAGGATCTTTGCGTAGACGTTCTTGTGCTGTCGCAAGGTTTTCTGCAAGCGTACGGTCATTACCATTGATATAAACACCATTATTTGCCATCTCCATAGTAAAAAGACCTTTGCTAGCCATCATGTCTTGATACCTTTTAGTTTGAGCAGCCATCTTACCTTCATTAGTAATATTTCTTAGTCTCTCTAAATTAGTGTTAGTCTGAAGAGGATATTTAGCAACAAACTCATCTTCGATTTGCCTAGCATCACTTAAGGTAAAACCATCTTCATCAAGACCTAATTCATTTGCTCTATCAATAACAAAGGAATTTCTTTCGTTAGACAGGCGTTGTTCTTCAGCTCTGACAGCTTCTGCATCAAGTTTTCTACGGGCGTCAATACCAGCGTTAATACGATTCAATTCTGGTGAGCCGTCAAAAGCTTGAGCAAATGATTGCCCGTTAGGACCACCCCCAGGCATGTTAATCATCGTTTCTGCTTGCTCAGCAGTTAATCCATTTTGACTGGGATTAGTCAAGTCTGCTACAACAAACTCTGCAAAGTGCGAACGCTTTTCAAATGAAGGGTTTTCTGAATTGGCACGTAAAAGACCGACAAGACCTTCTCTAAAACGTACGTCAGCAAACGTAGTCATACGATCAGACTTTAACTCTGCAGCTTGTCGAGTCCTTTTGTCTTGCAGCAGTTGATTCTTAAATGCTGAGTTAGTTTGACTCAGTGCCGTAAATACACCAGCACCTTGTAAAACTTCTGGACGGACGCGATCATCAATAAAGTTGACCTCTAAAAACCTGCGACGTGCAGAACTAAGCAGAGCATCGATGTCCTCAATAGGACCTTGTTGTTGAGCTTCAAAAACAATTTGGTTGACAAACTCAGGGTATTTGTTTGTTGTGTTTTGTAGAAGCTGCTTATGTCCGATCCAACGTTTTGTGTTTCTGTTACGGTAGATTTCAAAGAAACCATCGACAAGATCAGGGTTACCGTTGGGTCCAACCATTTTCTGCACAGCATCTTGTGCAGCAAACTCTTCACGTGTCAGCTTGTCGTCAAGCTTTTGGAATGCAAGCATATCCTTCATCGTTGCACCTGTTCGTGCAAAGACATCCATTGCAGCAAGACGCTTTTTCTTTTCACGATCCTCTTGGATCCTGCCAAAGACTTCTACAGCAGTTTTAGAGAATGCAGAAATCTGTTGGAACTGACGTTCTTGAGCTTGTGATTCACCTTCTAGATTTGCAATTCTTGTGTTGTAGTCACGTTGCAGTGCCTTCCTATAAGAATCACGTTCTTTGTTTTCTAGATCAAAATTAGTCTGACGATTCAGTTCCTCTTGACCTTGTACAAACTTCTGTGCTTCAAGATAAATAGCTGCACTATCACGTCTAAACTTCTCAACATTCTCTAGGTTTGCTAGATTAGTTTGTGTTTGTCGTCTAATCTTTTTTGTTTGATCAGGGATTGCAATTTGAAACTGACTAAAAGTCCCCTCTTTTGCGTAAGATTTGTATTGTGTCATAGGGGATTATCTTTTAATAAACGGAGCAGCGTAGCTAAAGGTTGTGCTAACAAACGCACTAGCAAGACTTTCCCTAGGTGCAATAAACTTAGCGCCAATAGGACCTTGTGCAGGTTCGTAGATTTCTTGGAACTCAGGTCGTGGCAGTGCCAGCGGTGCAGGTAGTGGAGGTGCAAGCGTAGGTTTGAGAAACAGGTTTGCTTCAGCGTCAATGTCAGCTTGCAAGCGTTGCATTTGAATTTGTTTACGTGTAAAGCGATCTGCAGCAAACAAATTGTTCTTTGTCATCTCAATTGCAAAGTTGTCAATGTTAAGCTGTTGCTGTAGTTGTACAGTGTCAAGATCAATCTTTGCCGTATCAATCATCAACGCATCAATCAAGTCACGTTCCTTTGCATCATATTCCGCAGTGATTGCTTGCAAAGCCTTAATATTGCTGCGTCCAACTTGACCACGTGCCTGTTGTGCACCTTTGGCCTTCATTTCAGACAGTGACAGTTCACGTTGCTGTGAGGCAGACTCAAGACGTGTCTTACGCTTTTGTAGACCTAGACCATGTACACTTGCTACATAGTCGAGATAGTTTTCTTTTTTGTCTAAAGCAAGTTCAATCTGTTGCTCCATCAAATAACGATCTTGTTGTAAGGTGGCAAAACCTTCTGCAACTTCATTAAACCCTGTCTGCTGTGTAAACTGTGTTTTGCTTTGATCGTACTCTAAAAGTTCTCGGCTGTGTTCGTAATCACGGATTGCCATTCCGTAATTCCAAGACTGCTTACGCTCGTTTTCTTGGAACGAAAGATTATTTTCATTATTTTTTGTAGCAATCTTAAGGCCTTCTTTTTCAAATTGATAGGCCCTTTCAAGTTCTACACCTTCAAACTGATACGCTTCAGCTTGTGCACGGTTGTTTTCGTCCGCAATCTTTTTGTTTGTTTTGTTACGGGTGTAGGCACCACCAGTAAACACATCAGCAATAAAACCAAAGATATTATTTTCGACACCAGATACAGCTAGCTGATCGTCGATAAAACTACCTTTAGGATTAAATTCATACGGGTTATTCATGAAATCCTCTTGTAATAACGTGGAGTATAATTACCTTCCCACATCATCGAGTTAACGGCAATAGGAAATGGTGAGTTGTTGAACAATTTAAGGCTAAAGTTTTCAGTACGCTGGTGGATAGGTAAGGTAAATACAGTATCATTATCTAAAGGCACGTCATTAGCAAGGTATGTATTTGCTTCGATCACAGGTTGAACATCAAACCACTCTTCAACAAAGAAGATAATCTTTGCATTGTTTGCTGGAGCAGTTGTAAAGACGATTGTAGTGTCGTTTGTAAAGCTAAATCCAGTCTCAGGTGCACCGTTGACAGTCACCTTAACATCAGATCTATTCTCAAACTCAAGGTCATGCTCGCTAAAGGTAAAGGTTGTAGTGCTACCGTCACCTGTGAAGCTCCTGCTGTACGGTAAACGTCCAACTTGCTTTACTTTGAAGCTCATGTTACCTGACAAACCTACAGCAAACTTCATACGAGAGATAGTCAAGTTAGCCGTAAAGTCAGTTTGGTTAGCTTCAGGACGAAAGTATGTACGTGGTAGCTCTACATCGAAGTTATACTTATAACCAACAATGACATCACCAGCAACGTTCAATGCACCTTCACCAGATGCTGTCAAATTTTTGCTGGGGATTATAAAGAAGCTTTCTGTAGCAGGAGAATTAGGACCATTAGTATCAGACCCACGTTCAGGTGTAATTGTAAAACCAGATTCAACAAAGTCTCCTGTACTGGTATTACCTTTAATAACAATGATAGGTGTCAGACCAGATACATCGTTGTACGGGATGTAGCACTTAGTTCGCCTGTTCGTAGCGTCAAAGACAACAGCACTAGACGCAATGTTTTTGTATAGGTCAACACAAGGATTAACCTTCTCACCTTGGTTGTTGACAATGATTGCCTGCTCAGGGCTTTGACTAAGGGCAGCTTTAACTAGGGTAATCTGACTGGCCTGCTTTGTGACAGCATACATTTCGTCAGAGTTAGTAGCCAGGAACTGTACGTTACCAGGCATCAACCAACTGACCCATGCTTCCATCAGATTCTTTTCACCATCGTTGTAGTAACGATAGATAAATACTTCGTTGAGACTCTGACCGCTAGCAGCAATCATAGAGTTCTGTGGACTAGCAGTCATGGAGTCAATGTCAGGACTGATCCATTCTTTTACAACACGTGAGATGTCTAGCACCTGGGGGTTTTCTTGTTGACCCCTCGTCACCATACTGAATACCCTAGAATAACCAGGAGTCTTACTGACAAAACAAATGTTTGTACCGACCTCTACAGGTTCTATGTTCTTGTCCATCTGATAATTAGACAACGTACGAATCGTCGTCAATGACGGTGTAAGCACACCGGTATCAGAGAACATAATGAACTGCTGATTTTCAGAAAACAGCACAACACCCTGTGCAGTAGGCAGTACGGAGTGTAGGGAAGTAGGTCTGACAGAGGAACAGCTAATATCTACAGGGTCGCTGTCAACAATAGTCTGTGCGGTAGAAAAGAAAAAGTTATAGAAATCACCGGATCTACTAAGAATTACATTATCATCACTTATGAATCCAAGGCGGTTATTATTAAAGAATGCACTAGCAATCTTGCTGCCAACAAAACTAGGGTTTGAGTTTGTTGTCAGGTCACCAACTAACCGATCAGTATAGTCAATCTGCCTAAAGATAAACGTGTTTAGAGCAGTGTTGACAAGTTCGTGTGGCATTGTTGAGTTGTCAAGACCCTTAGAAACTGTAGGGTCAATAGTCTCTTCGTAAAAACCTTCACCACTCGTACCATCGTTAGCAACAAACTTGACCCAAAAGTCAGAGTCGTTACCTGCAGTTAGTTTGATTTGGAACAGACGACCGTGCCGTGACTGAACAGGTAGATCAGATGTGCTGACTGCAACCTCTTTAAGTGCAACCAAAGCAAGGTTGTTTATACCACCTTCTGCATGAACATCCATGTCTGCAGTGTGTTGTAGCTCCAGTTCGTTAGCAAGTTTTGTTACTGTGATGTTTGCGTGCGAACCAGTCATGGCTTCAATGTCAGCCTTGAGGTCATCAAGAATGTTATCTGCAGAAGATGAAGAGGATGTTGTAAACGTGGCAGTTTGTTTAGAACCACCAATTGTAATATCTACAGTGTACGTCTCACTAGCTACAACAGTTTTGAGAACAATAGAAGCTGACCTGTCAGAGTCATAGTTAGAATCTGTGACGGCTGTGTCAGCAGCTACAGTCTTGCTACCATTGACAATGATACTGGTGTCTTGGATAGTGATGATCTTGTAGTCATCCTTTGTACCACTCAGATAACCAGTGCCATCTGTAAAAGAGACATTTGCTGCAACACCAGACACTGCATTCCAGATGTCAATGTCAGCACCTTTGATGACACCAATGTATTCTTCAGCATCGTCACGTCTAATGTAAAACCACTTACCATTATCGTAAGTAGAACCTGTACCTAGATTGACAATATGTTCAAAGCCAGGTCTCTTTGTTAAACCATAGGTAGCATCAGGAAAGCCGTTGTAGCACTCACGGACTTGACCTGGAAGTTTTTTGTTGTCTGATTGTTGGGAAACACCACCAAGGTAGCTTCCAATCCGTTGAGTAACTGCAGGCATTTATCTAATTAGGGCTTTGTAAGGTTGATAACTGATGTACTGATTTGTGTTTCCAGCGTGACCAAAGAATGTATAATCACCTTGATTGCATTCATACTCCATAGCCATAGCCCTGGTAAATGCTTCTTTCTGTTGCAAGATTTGATAAAGATTGTTGTCGCCTACAATCCTGGATGACGTGGTAGTAGCAGCACGTGCAGTAATAAAGTCAGCAATTGGCTTTGGTAAGTCAACCCAATCAAATAACCACACGATGTCCACTTCAATGTCGTTGTCAAAAGTAAACTTGTGATGAGCTTTGTCGTAAAGTTTTCCGTTACGACGAATCACATCTAGCTCAACGTTTTCTGCATTGTTTGTGGCGTCGATCTGTAAGATGTTATTAGGAATCAGGATTTCATTGTCCGTGTTCCTAGCCATCTTGTAATGGTTTTCTTTGTTGAATGTCCATCCCTCAGCCTGTACTTCCCGAGAGACTTCTAGCAAAGTCTGATAGGCAATCGCAACGTCCGGGTTGGTTTGATCTAGGGTAGTCACAGGCGCTTGACCACATGACTGCAGAATTTGATTCACAGCGGGA
>Ga0181422_1000694_pt1 | contig 10953 bp, 10 predicted proteins | sample 45SPOviralmetaG_FD_130147 | JGI IMG/M metagenome (GOLD analysis project Ga0181422, IMG submission 130147) | Marine viral communities from the oligotrophic San Pedro Time Series (SPOT) site, San Pedro Channel, CA, USA - 45 SPOT_SRF_2013-07-18 | ecosystem: Environmental > Aquatic > Marine > Strait...
ACCTCCTATTTCTATAATTACAGTTGTTAAACTTCCAGAAAAATCAAAACTACTTTTATATGTTTGATAACCAGAATTACTACCACTAGCTGATAAAATATCAGTTCCAGAAAAAACATCTGTCGTTCCATTTTTACCTGTAATGTGCATATAGATTGAATCTTCAGCATCTTGTTTATCTACTTTAATTGAATAATTTGTTTCTCCACCATGTTTTATATTTAGTTCTGAAATATCTACTGTTTGAATAAAAGTAGTTCCCATACCTTCAACACCCATAGTTGATGTTGAGTTACCAGAACCAGTTATCATTGCACATTTATCAGTTCCTAATTGACCACATGAATTGCCACTAGGCATAGAAGCTGGTCCTTGACCTCCCCAATCAATATTCATTTCTCCATCTTTAGATGAAGTAACAAAATCATTTTCACTATCTAAAATATTTCCAGAATCTTCATTTGTAACTGTGGTTGTTGTTATAGTGGTTTCTGTGGTAGTCGTTGTTGTTATACCACCATTTTCAAATTCTATTGTTTCAGTAATAACTTCATCAATTATTTCTTCTATTGTAGGGGTACAAAGACCTGTCGTATCAGTTGAGCAATCTACAGCTTGACTAGAAAAGGATAGGGAAACCGATATACATAGCCATAGCCATAAATATAAACTTCGTAAATTCATTGTTAGCTTCTCTTTCTTCAACTGTTATTTCTTTTCCTTCTAATAAATTAGCTTTTATTAAACTTCCATCTGGTATCATTTCTGGATTTTCTAACCAACCTTCTTTTGCATCTTTACCAATTTTTGAATCGTAAGGACAATAAGTTCCAGCTTGATACATACTATCCCATGTGCGGCTATCTAAACACAAAACTGACACAGCCGCTACCTTCATTCCCATAGAATAAAGTCTAGATGAAATTTTTAATTTAGCACAAAGTGGATCTTCTTTCATAAGACCAGTTGCAATTCCTAGTATGTTTGTTTGTATTGCTCCGCTAGTTGCTACCATACAAATATCAGAATTATTTACAACAACACTTGGAGCAGAAGCTGTAGGAACACTTTTATCTATTACAGTTGAACTGACAGTATTTGTATCTGCCGCATGAGCGTGGTTCATTAGACTACTTAAAAAAAATATTAATATAGAAGCTAATACTAATCCTATAATAAAAGGTTTAATCATCTCGCTGTTGTTGGTACGCCATCACTTCCAACAAATGGGTGTTCTGCAAATGCCATGTAAATTATAGTTTCTCCGCTTCCATTATTTGCATTTTGTGCTTCTGTATTTCTCACTTTAAAACCATTAGATAAAAAATCAAAACCCCACCTTGTTTCAGTTGTCTCCGCATCAGATACATTTGCTTGAAGTTTTGCTCCAGCCACTCTATTAAAAGGATTTCTTTTAATATCCTCTATTATCCAATTTTCAGACCTACTTACATTACGATATAATAACCAACTGGGTTTAAAACCAAGATAAACAAATGGACCATCTGTTGCATGCCCATTACCTGTGTACGAGCCAAATTTACTGTAGCCTTGGATTGGTGCAAAACAGTAAGCTACATAATCAGTAGTACCTCCTGTTGCACCATCAGAACCTACGCCAAATACAGTTGAAGTTGGGGTGCTATCATTAAAATAGTTAGCATCATCTGCAAATACTGTAGTATCATCAAGTTCTCCATAATGAGTTGCTCCATAATGAGGATGTTGTACAAACCATTGTGAAGTATCATCTCTATCTTTTCCAATTATTAATGTAGGTGCTACTCCTAATCCATGAGCTACTGTTCCCGCACTTCCTGTTCCTGTGTAAGTAACAATGGAAAATCCTGCTGTTGTATTAGCTTGGTATACAGAATCAATAGTTCCTACACCTGTTGATGAAGCATCATTAGTTGTTGTTGTTCCACCATTAGCTTTCCATTGCCAAGCTACATAATTATTTGCACCGCCTGTATTATTAATATCTCCTAAACTTGTGCCTGTTGCAAAACCATCAGAATTTACAGAAACACCAGACCCACTATCTTCTGCATCAGTTGTATTGGGTTTTAATCTATTAGTGACTCCTCTTGATGTATCAAATGTATTATGATTATTAGTGCCATTTCTAACTTTAATCCAAATCCAGTCTGGTTGTAAATCTGAATTACCATCATTGGTAACAGTTATTGATGCTCCAGTTCCAGACGTATATAAAGCTGTTTGAAAATATGCTGATGGGTCGTCTATTGTTGTATAAGCCATTATCCGTACTCCGCTAAGTTCTTCGTGCATAGTGAATAGTATCCACTAGGTACTGTGTATTCAAAATTTCCCAATCCCGCACTATCAGAATTACCACTTGATATTGCAAAAGGTGGATTGCCAAAATTAGTTGAATGTACTGCTGAACCATAACTATAAGCGGCGGGTGAGTATACTCCCGCTACTGTAAAACTATGTTGAGCATTTGTTTTACTTGCACCACTTGTAGGATCACAGCTTGCTTGCCATGTTCCATTGATACCATAATATAAAGCACCATTATCTAAATCCATAGCGTGCATTACAATATCATTTTGCAATACCTCATTTGTTTGGTTTGTTGTTGTTTCAGCATTATCATGTTGAGGTTTTCCCCTCTTATAGTTTAATGAATAACCACCATCTCCACCCGCGTCTGTATGATTAAATGTACTATCATTAGCCCAATCTGGATTCCATTCAGCTATATCTCTAATACCCGTACCAATTCCATTTCCGTAAGTTGTTGTAATTTTATTTTCCCAATACCATTTTCCTTTTGAAACACCAAAAGTACCTACTGCACTAGAGCCATAGCTATTATTACTATGACCAGTATATGTTGTATTGCCTTCACTAAAAGTTCCATATTGTGCTAAACTTTCAGGTGTAGCTAAAAAATTATAAGTACACCAATTGTTCGTAGGTGTATCTACTGTAACATCTGTTGCGGCTAGGTTATTTACTGCAAAATGATTATCATTCCCACTTGTATCTGCACCTATGCCACTTGAGTTTGCACTAGTTCCTGTTTGTTTGAATTCAAGTCTGTAACCATTAGTACCATAAGTTATATTTGGTTCTTTAGGAATCCAAACTCCGTTATCATTATATTCTCCAAAATCACTAGCCGCATATTGTGTTCCATCAGCAAAATTAACATCAGCCATATAACCATCAAAAGGTGTATCGTTACTAGCACTACGAAAACCTATATAATGTTGTTGATCTGTATTAACTCCTAATTCAAGATTTTGTGATGGATAAGTAAGTTGTGCTGTGTCTGTTACTTGTGAGCCATTTATATACATTTTAAAACGATTAGATTCTGTTGATTGTGTAGTGTCCATAGCTAAAACAAAATGATAAAAAGCACTTTTATCACGTAAACTAGCACTTGTTTTCAAAGCAAATTGAGAAGTGTTACCAGAAAAAACCATTACTTTTTCACTTTCTCCACTTAAAATGCAAAATACAACTCTATTTCCACTTGCCCCTAAACCTGTACCACCAGAAAAAAAAGTATGATCGTGTGCTGTTCCTGTTGAAATTTTGACCCATGCACTCCAAGTCCATGTTCTTTTATTACTAGCACTACTTGGAATTCTGCCTAATGATGGACTATCACCATCATTAAACCTAAGTGAATTATCTATATTAAAACCACTATCTAATGTTCTGGCTGGGAGGATTAATGGCATATTATTCCTTTATAGGGAATTCGCCTAATGGTCTTGTAACTGAACCATCTTCTTGTTTGGTGTAAGTAAATAAAGCCGCTAGTGCATCTACATTTGCCGCACCATCTATTTGAGTTTGCATAGAATTACATTTTGTTCTTACTGATGCTCTCCAAGTTTTCCAACCACTATTCATTGTTGTTGATGTTTCTTTTGCTTTGATAACTCGCCAATCACTCGGCTGTAAGATACCAGCACATTGTTGATCTATCATTTCTTTTTTTACAGTTTTTAAACCTTTAGTAACTATTTGATCTCCGTTACTATCATTTTTTGGATCATTAGCTGACGTACCATCTGGAGCATTACCATTATCTATTTCTGCTTGTGACCATACTTCATTAACATCTGCAATAGCCCTAGCTGTTGCTGTACCATAACTTGCAACAACTTTATCAGCACTAGAATCATAAGCTAATGTTTGATTTGTATTGATGTACCATGCTTCATCTTTTTTATTCGTGTTATCATATTCTACTTCATATAAACCAATGGCTTTTTTTTCTTCTACTGACCATAAAGAATAAATTTTAGTTGAATAACGAATATCATTAATAACTAATTTTCTTGGATTATTAAATGTTTGGGTAATGCTACCGCTTTCTACTATTGCATACATATTTTAACTTTCACTTAAGTTCATTGAGCGACCAATTTCTTGCCATACACTACCATTGTATTTAAAAATATGAATGTCCGTCTTGCCATTAGTCGCTGTTTCCGTTGGTTCTGTACTTGCTGGAAATTCAAAAACTGTATTCCACCCTATAGAATGTGAGCCATCATAATTTATTTCTAATGAGATAAATGCACCTTCAACTGGATTAGTTGGTGCTGAGAAAGTCGTATTTTCTGTTGTTAAATGATATGCGTTTGGTTTAGCTTGACTATCCCATGCTACAGCATTTGATGATGATGTTAAGGCTTGTTGAGGAATATAAGCAAGATCGTTAAATTTAATTGCTCCTGTTCCTTTTGTTGAAAATTCTAAACCTACATTTGTATCACTACCATTTGCTGAAATACCTACATTATTTCCTGTAGCCGCATTTGTTAGTTCTGCATAATTTACAGCACTCGCAGTAGTTTGTAATATTAGTTGTTCATTATTGTTTTCATCAAATAAACCATGAGCATCATCTATTTTTATATTCTGTGAATTAGTATCTAAATCTCCACCTAGTTGAGGTGAAGTATCTGAAACAATATCAAAAGAAACTGTGCTATCTATAAAGTTAATTGTATTTGCTGATGTGTTAACAGTAGCAAAACTAATATCATCTGAACCATCAAAAAATTTTATATCTAAAGAGTTTGACCCAGAATTAGTTGTATCAAGCCATATAGTCCCTGTAGTAGCAGAACTAGGTCTTGATGTTCCACTGTGCATTGAGTTTAATGCCGCTAAAATATTGTTTAATTCTGTTCTAAAAGCCGAAAATCCTTGATTCGCTAAACTTACATCTGAAACTTGAGCCATATTTGTTATTTACCTTTTTAACTTGTTGATTGCAACCCAAAACCCTGTGCAACATAATCAAATGTCCTTGAGATACCACTACTTGATGAATTTGTAAATGCTATTGAGAAACCAGTTTTTGACTTAGAGGATATTGTATAAAAATCACCACTAGCCATATTTTCTGCTGATATACCTATTGCTGGTGTGGCATAAAATGGTTTTCCAAAAGTAATAACTTTTGTACTTGTTCCAGAAACAACATCATTTTCTGACTCAATTCTTTTTTCCATATTAACTGTAACTGATATTCCAGATACAAATGCTCTTGTTTTATTATTAGCATTAGCTAATCTAAGTCTAAATTTAAAATACCGACCTTTATATGTTGTTGTCGTATTCATATTAAAAAATTCTGTAGCCGCACCAAGACTTGAATTTGATGTTGCAACTTGTAAATTTATTGTTGCATTTGTAGGGTCATTACCATCAAAAGGTGCTGGAGCATCATCAAATAAACTTGCTCCTCTTCCATCATCAAATAAGTCGTAGGGATCTTCAATTTGATCTACTGTGATGTTTTTGGTAAACGATACATCATAAATAGCATCTAAACTTAAAGATTGATTAAGAGTATAAAAACCTTCATTATCTATATTAGCAGTATTATTATTAGGATTAGATGTAGAATCAGTTCCACCTAAATCAAAATTACCACTTACACTATCAAAGTTTCCTACAGTATCATCAAAATCAGTTATTGTATCAAGTATAATAGAATTAGTTCCAGAACTATCCGATAAAGCAACATCTGCATCAATCGTTCCTAGAGTTAAATCTTCTGTTAAAGTTGATATATTATTAAAGGCTTGGAGTGATGATATGTTTGAAAAAATAATTGTTTCGTTGTTTGATTCGTTTCCTAGTTTATCTACCGCTTTAATTAAGAAAGCACCTGTTCTAGCGTTTGTTGTTATTGTTGTTCCAGATGTTCTTGGTACTTGTAACCAGTTTACTGATTTATTCCATTGACTTCCACTTTGAACATTTTGATATCGTATCTCATAATAAGAAATATCAAGATCAGCAACTGAGTCCCAGTTTAATTGCATTTGATTTGAGCCTTGCATATTAACAGAAAAGTTTTTTACATCTTCTGGTGGCTCGGTAGCACCAACAATTTTTCTACTTGCACTTGTATATGTAGAACTAACTCCTAAAGCATTAATTGATTTTACTCTTACATTATAAGTTTTATCATCAATAACATTGAGCATTTCATAATTAGTTTGGTTTCCTTTTCCAATAATTTTAAAAGTAGATTCTGTGCTTAATTTAGCTTCTACTTGATAATATTGCACAAACTTATCTGGACTTGCACCTACAACAATATTTAATCTCGTTATCGCTGTTCCTTCATTATAAATAATTAATTCATCTGATAATGTTACACTTGCTGGAGCAGAAACAGAAAAAGGATTTGGAAGAGTTGTATCTGGTATTGTTGGTACAGCTTGTTGAGTTCCAAATGTATAATAACTATCTTGATGTTCTGTTAAAGTTAAAGAAACTGTCATATCAGTATGTATTGTCATATTTTGAACTCTAAAAGGTTTAGCAGAAAAACTTGGAGTAGCGTGAGTAATGTTTACTATATCACCTATAGATAAATCCATTGCTGTACCATCAGCTTTTAAAGTAACATCTAAACTTGATCTTGATCTTCGTAAAATAATTTCTGCCATTTCTCTTGCTTGATAAACATTAGTTATTGTTGGAAAATCAAATCTTCCTTCTAATAAAATACCACCATCTGCTGTTTTCATATTTGCGTGTTGATCTGCACTAGCTTCATTTGAATCATCAACAGGAGGATATTGAACTTCATCTGATTGATAATTTTTATCTGGATTTATAAAGGCAACTAAAACTCTATTGTATCGTGAATTTTTATTTTTACTTGAAACACTTACGCCACCTATAATATTATCTTCTGTTAAAGTTATTGACGCACTTCCAGTTGTTTCAACTAAAATTTTATACAATCCAGAAGTGTAATTTAATAAACCTCTGCAACCTGTTAAAAAATGTTTTACATTTTGTATTGCTTTTTTAGATGTATCAACAACTGCATGACTATCCATCAAATCAATTTGATCTGCACCAGAAAAAGGAGTTATATTTGCATCACACACATCTCCAGCAGTTTGCCAATCTGCAAAATTAGTATCAAAATATGAGTTAGCAATACCCATACCAAATCTTGTATTGCGTAAATAATCTAATAATTGATAAACAGGATTATCAGAATACGCCCATGTTGAAGTAGTATCTGCTCTATGAGAACCAGAGCCACCAGTAATAGAACCATCTAAATTTGGATTATATATTTTTTTCCCTTTTACTAATGCGTGTACTTGCGGAATACCTCCAAATGCGTCTGTGTTCCATTTAAACTTTAAACTAATGTAAGCCAACCCTCTTAATCTATGATTGCTCGTCCATGATGATAATGAACTTATTAAAGCACAAGCTGTTTGATCATCTGCTCCATAATGAGGTCTAACTGTTATTAAACTTTCTGCGGAAGAATCTGAATCGTTTGGGTCTGCTTTAAAAAAATTTGCGTCATTACTTGCTACTGTTCGTTCTGTGTTATCTGTTAAATCTCCAGACCATGTAACAATATTATCATTAATAAAAATAGATGTTATATCCTCTATTTCTCCTTCGCCTAAAATTAAAGCTAAATACAAATATTCGTTATCTGTTCCAGAAGTTTCTAAAAAAACTGCATTACCTCCAACTTTTCTTGTTCCATAAATTATAGGTATTGCACTATTAGATGATCTTTTATTTAATAAAACACCTTTAGCTGTATTATCTAACTCACCAAAGTCTGGTATATCTGGAATTGGTATAATCCAAGAAATTAAATCTTCAACTATATCAACAATAGCATCAATAATATCTCCAACTATTGGTATATCATCTATAAAATCACACATTTATTTCATTCTCCAAATATTACCCATTTGTTCAAAACCAACTCTTTCTAATAATTGACTTGCAACAAGTTTTGTTGAAATACTTAAATGAATAGCTTTGTCATTTGCTTGAGTTTTTATAATTTTCATAATGTTATTAAATACTTCTAATGATCTATATTCTGGTAATACATATATAACTTGAACATTTAAAATATTTTCTGTACTCCATAAATATTCTGTATTGTGCATTACAGATAATCCAATTAATTTATCTTTATCTAAATTTTTAACCATTAATATTTTACCATGTTGTAAAAAATAAAATATTTTTGTTTTTAGTTTGTCATTATCAACTTTTGGATAATTTAATTCTTTAACTTCATTTTCAAAATTTTTTAATATTTCAAAAATCTCATTAGTATCTTTTTTTTCTGCTTCGTAGAAATGATAACTACTCATGGTTTCCCCCATTTTAAATTTAAAACATTTAGAGCCGCAAACTCCATACCTTTATCACCACTAAAAAATCTTTGCTGTGAATTATCTGATGTTGTTCTTCCAGATTCTTTATCAAAAGTTGCCCAATGTGAAGTAACAGATAATGTTACATTTGCTGAATCTGTATTATCTACTATTCTATGTTCATCTATGGTTCCATAAAATAATAAAAAAGGGTCTGATATTAAAGCATTAGAACTATTTAATAATCCTCTATAAATTTTTACTTCTTTTCCAATTATATTTTCATTTAAAATGACTGCTACATATGTTTGATCTACTGCTGATAATTGTATTGCTAAAGAGTTTTTTGTTGGCTGATTTGTTTCACTTACTCCTGTAATAGATTTTAAATGACCATTTGCTGTATATGTAATTGAACTACCAGAAACACTTGAAACTAAAGGAAAGCTGTTGTTTGTTAAATAAACAGGTGTTGCAAAACCTAAATGAACTAAAAAAACAGGGCTAATATTTCCTGTTGCTAATTCAGTTTTAAAAGCACTTGCTAATCCTCTTGCCATTAGATACTCTCAATAACATCAAATTCATATCTAAATAATGGCTTACCTTCATTATTACTTTGATTAGCCACAAATTCTTGAACATCACTTGTTAAATGAACTGTAAAAGGTACATCATCAAATGCTACTGTTTCATCATTAGCTAAAGCTGTTGTTAAAGGTGGTTCTATTGTAACTGTAGCCGCATTACTAGAAGATGTAACATCAGCCATAATCATATAGACTTTAGAATGACCAGAAAATTTTATAAAATCTCCAGCCTTTAATCTTCCAGCACCATCAGCGTGAAATCCATCAATAGCAATAGTTGTATCACCAACAGCATGAACTCCATTTACATTAATAGTTGTATTTTCATTTCCTTGTGCATCTAAATAGCTGGGGAAAGTTATAGTAAAGTTTTCTTTCTGTGATCGTTGTTTAATAATAAATGCTTGTATTGGTGCAAATGTAGATCGTGGCATTAATGGATAAGAAACTGTAAAACTCCATCTCTGACCTTGTATCTGCCTACGAAATGTTTTTCCACTATCGGTTTCACTTATTAAAGTTTTTTGATTACTTTTAATATTTAAAGTATCAAAAGAAGTATCTGGTAATGCCCCACTCATATTATTGCCGCCCTTCCTTTTTCATTAACAGCACTATTAATTAAATTAACTATGACTCCTCTACTATTAACTAACAATTCATTGAACCCTCTAGCATCAACAGTATTAATATTAAAGTTAACATTTACAGGTTGACCATTACCCATTTGATTATTTGGAACTATTTTTCCAGAACCACTTGGCACAAACATTTCTGGACCTTTTTCTCCAACCATATATGCTTGATCTTTGTTTACTGCACCACCTCCAGCCCTAAAACTTGTTGATCTAATTTGTGCAACCATAGCCATACCTTTTGCAACAGTAGCCGCCGCCGCTATTGCACCAAAAGGAAAACCACCAAAGTTTCTAAAAGCCGCAACAGCCGCAGTATGAGTATCTACTATTGCTTCTGCTATTCTTACAGCTTTAAATGCTTGGAAAGCTGTTTTGTTCATTCCAGCTAAAATTTCTAAAGCATCTCTTGCTTCTGATATTGTATGATTTTTTGCTTGTTTTTCTATTTGTGCTTTTTTATCTTCTAATGCTTTTTCTCCAGCTATTCTTGATTCAGCATATTCTTCATATACTTTTTTCATATTTTGAAAATGTGCTATTTCATCATTTATTTCTTTAACCTTAGCTTCATTATTAATTCTTTCTTTTTCTGCTTGCATTTCATAAAAAATAGCTATGCTATCTAATTTATTTTGATTTAAAATTTCTTGAATTTCTTCATTATGTTTATCTATTGCTTCTTGTTCTTTCCTTAACTCATCTAAAGTTTCATTTAAAAAATCACTGTTTATAGTTTTTTTTGTTTCTGAATTTTCTTTTACAGCATCACTTTCTTTTTTTAATGCTCCAACCATTCTTAAAATTTTATCTTCATATACAGGATACGAATCTTTAAAAATTTGATCGTTTGTTTCTTTAAAACCATTTAATTTAGTTGAAATTTCTTCTATTAAATCTTTTTGATCTTGTATTTGATCTGCAAACTCTTTTATCTTTGTATCGCCATATTGATTTTGTAAATTTTTTAAATGTTCTTCTGCTAAAGATAATTGTTTTGTATAATGATTAATTTGTTCGTTATTATGTGCTATTGCGGCTGAAGCGTTATCA
>Ga0181422_1000695_pt1 | contig 10950 bp, 6 predicted proteins | sample 45SPOviralmetaG_FD_130147 | JGI IMG/M metagenome (GOLD analysis project Ga0181422, IMG submission 130147) | Marine viral communities from the oligotrophic San Pedro Time Series (SPOT) site, San Pedro Channel, CA, USA - 45 SPOT_SRF_2013-07-18 | ecosystem: Environmental > Aquatic > Marine > Strait...
AGAATCATAAAGGTTGGACTACAAGACCTGGTAGGGAATGGCAACCTGTAACAGGTCAAGCAAAATTTAAGTGGAGTAAAGATTAAAGTACAGGTCTACCAGCAACCTGTTCTGCAAAGTCTAATCTTTCTTGCGATAAAGGATCTGTAGGTGTTTGCGTAGGCTGAACATTTGGTAGTTGTGGTAATTGTTTAATTGGTGCAGTAACTTGATTTCTAAGTTGTTGGAACATGTTAAGACCTTCATCAGTGGCATCAGACACTTCTTCGTCTGTAATGCCTATAGCTGTCTTACCTACATCAATACCCTCACCTAAGAAGTCAATAGTATCTTCTACATAAGTACCATCAACCATTCTTACTCCATATTGTCTTGCTGCTTGCGCAACGGCTTCAAGTAATTTTGCTACACTGCCTGGATCTGTTTTACTTAACAACCCAACAAAAAATGAGTTTTCAAACACCTTTCTTACTATTCCTAAACCTATTAAAGCTGGTAAAGTTTGCAAAGGTGCAAATACAACAGCAGCACCAAGACCAGCAGCAATCAATCCACCAGCTGCACCACCTCTACCACTTTCACCTTTAGTTAGTACATCCACCTCTCTTTGGAATGCACGCAATCCTCGTGTTACTTCTTTACCAAACATAGCATCTAGTGTTTCATCACCATAGCTATTAAGAGCAGTTTCTAAATTGCCTGGTTTAAATATATCGTTAATTTTGCCTTTACCATTAAAGTCTACAGATCTTTTAAGCAACTTCATCATGCTTGCTTGTTGAATGCTATTAAATACATCTGCATCAACAGTGCCTTTTAGGTTATTTATAACTTGTGCATTACCTGGCCTAAATATAGTATCTGTTGTAGCTTCTATACCTTTTTCTGGTAATTGCGATATAGCTCTATTAGCTCTAAATTTGAGGACTTTTTCAGACTCATCAGCTAATTCAGTTAAACCTTTTATAAACGCTTTACCCTGATCGCTTGCATCTAATCCTATATTTGTACCAGTGAAATCTTCTACAAGATCTCTTAATTGTTGTGGCTTAAGGTTGGGTTGCACTCTATTTATATTTCTTATTGTTTCTCTTACAAGCCTACCGCTAGTATTACCAACAGCATTTCTAAATAAAACATCTAACTTGCCGTTGTTCATCATATCTTTATCAAAGTTATCAAACTGTCTTGCAAAAGTAGTAAAGTTTATGCTTTGTGTTTCACCATCTGTAGCTTTGTACACAGCATCATCAAAAAACTTTTTCTTTAATTGTGCTTTTAACCTACGTTCTGTGACTGGTTCTTTACCTATACCTTTTAAATATTCATCATAGTTTTTTGTAGCTCTAAATAAATCATCTAAGTCTTTAGCAGATCCACCTAAGAATACCCTTTGATAGATTTCATCTGGTGGGTGTGCACCTTTAGATGCATTAGAGATAATTTTTTGTATGTTTAAATTATCAAATGGTTGCATTCTTTGTGCATTTTTTCTATTTGTATCACGCAATAAATTAAGAGAGTTTTTAATTGTTTGATCTTGCTCTCTTGTCATGGTTATACCTTGACGCTTTAATCTTGTATTTATAGTTGCTAATGATTCTTTGGTTAAATCAGTCATTATGCTTTTAGGATTATCAACACCATAAGCATCTATAAATCTTTTTAAATCATATAAAAGCTCTCTTTGTGGTGTAGGCAATGGACTTTCTTTTATATATAAATCTAAATCCTTAACTAAGTTTCTTAATTGAAATAAACTTATACCTTGACCTTGTTTTGTAGCTTCTGGTGTAGTCATTCTATAAAGTTGTTTAAACTTTTCTTCAATTTGGTTGATTGTTCCACCTTTAACATTGGGGTCTTGGATACTTAAATCGTAACCAGGAAAATCGTCTTGAAATGATTTAATTCTAAATAAAGACTTTTCAAAATAAGTATTAGCAGTATCATTAATTGTTGCATTTATGGTATTAGCTACAGCTTGTTCTTCACCACCTTTAGGAATTAATTGATCTGTCTCATTAGAACCTGGTCTAGCTCTACCTACAAACTGTAGTTCGCCAAAATCATCTTTTTCCATTTTAAAGATACTACGCATATCTTTCATAGAGTTATCTATTGCTTTGTATTCAGCTCCCATTTCTCTTGTAACAAAAGCCCTAGCTGTTGATACAGTTTCTTTTATGGTTTCACCAAACTCTCTTCTGCTAGGTATGTTGCCGTAATTACCTACCTCTAGAGCATCCTCAGTAACTTCTTTTAATAATTCCTCTAATCTATTTGTTACATCTGTTTCTTTACTTCTTAAACTTTGTAATTTTTCATTAATAGATTCATCTAACCTACCTTTTTGTGAAGCTGATATGTAAGAATCAAGTGCGGCTTTTTCATCTTTAACACCACGCATAATGTAATTTAGTTCAGCCATGAGGTATGCAGCATTTTTTTGATCTCTGTTGTTACCTATAACTTGCTCTGCAATACTTTGTGATCTACCAGGTAACATCCTTTCCAATGATTGTTGTGAAGGCACCGCACCTGTAGATTTATTCATTTTCCAATCAAATTTCTTAACTTTACCATCTCTTATAGCTTTTTTAATCTGTTTTTCAGTAGCTTGTTTACCTAACTCTTTATCTAATTTCATGACGTCAGCAACTGATCTATTTTGATTTTGTTGAAATAGTATACGTCTATCAGATGCTGGAGCTCTTGCTCCTAAAAATGTTTGATAAATTTTAAATACGCCTTCCCCTAAACCCTGTGCTACAGATCCTAAAACAAATTCTTGTGCATACAAATCATTAATAGCATCTCTGTCTTGTAGCTGAAAACCCTCCATGGTTTCAACAACCTCTTCTTCAACAGCTTTACCACCTGTACTACCTACACCAGCCGCAAACATACGAGAAAACACAGGCCTTTTGGTTAAAGCAGAAAGACCTTTAACAATTCTAAGTTGAGGTGAAAAGGCGGCAATGGTGCCTATAATAGGTCCAGCAACGCCAGCTAAATCGGAAAGATCGCCTGTTTTTAGATTAAAATCGTTTTCATCTATAACAGTATTTAGGTTAATCGTTGAACCATCATTTAATGTTTTTGTTTTTATTAAATTACCCAACCCAAGTTGCTTCATACCATAAGGTGTTAAAGCTATTTGACCTTTAGTATTTCTAGTAAAACCTTGTTCACCAACCTCGTTTACTAAAATATTTTCTTGTTCTATTGGAGTTTCAGATTTTTGTGTCTCATTTAAAATATTGGTTATAACTTTGTTTTGTTCTTCTGTTGTTTCAGCCATGGCTAAGTTTCTTCTCAACCTTTTATTATCTACACCAGTCTCATAGTCAAAAAAAAGCTCGTCATAAAAAGGTGACATAGCACCTTGAGCTATTATGGCTTTTACTTTTTTTCTTGCCTCGTCTTCTGTTTGGGCTTCAACAATTTCAGATACACCTTCAGAAATATTTACTTTAAATTTAGGCATTAGAGACTAATTGTTTTGAATCCAGACACAGAATCACCACGTTTGTATTGTTCTATATTGTCAAATTTAAAATCAAGTATTCTGTCTATTAGTGATTCGTTTGCATCTAACACTGGTGATTTGTAACCTACTTGTTTAAATGCATTTGCTCTAGATATAATTTGGTTTTGTGTGGATCTCATGCCTTCGATTATATTAGATCTACTTTGTCCTAGTATTTTCTTTAGCTCTGCTGGTGATGTCCAAATATTTACATTACCAAATATTCTAGCAACTATTTCTCTATCTAGGTTAGAAATAGTTTTACCTGATTCTCCTAATATATTTCTTACAGATCTCTGTGCAGTAATGTCAAGTATTAAATTTGTTCTTACTTCAGCAGACAAATTTTCCCATTCAGTTTCACCATATCCTATAGCGTTTCTAAATTTATCATTTATTTTTCCTAGAAAACCTTTTGCACCAAAAGCTGTAGGATCATTGACATCTTCATTTAAAACTTGATTTATATCAGATAATATTCTTTCGTCTTCATCAAAGTTTTTTAATGCTGTTCCAATTTCATCTTCAAATTTAACATACTTGACAAGATCAGTTGCTTCCATAGGTGCATTTAATTTTTCTATTCTTGCTATTTCTGCTTTTTTATCTTCAATAGCAATTAGTTTTTCCATTTCGTATTCTCTTTCATCTTTTGCTATATCTCTTGCAGCTCTTTCTTCTGCAGCTTTTGCAGCTCCAAGTCCAAGACCAGAACCAAATTGACCAGTTTCTGTAAGACCAGCACCAACATTTCTAATAAAGTCTAAGAATCTATTAGACCCAAAAAATCCTGGTTCATTAAGCTTTTTAGATACAGGATTACGTGCTGTATTAAAATAAATATCTGGGTCAATTCCTTTAGACTCTAAAGCTTTTATTACTTTAACTTGTTCTTCAACTTGTGTTTTTTGATCATCTAAAGCATCCATTCCTGGGAATTTAGTTTTATCTAACTCAAATTTTAATTCATCTGGTGATAAGCCTTCAAACTTGTTAGTTGTTTCTAGTAGACTGTCAGCTTCTGTTTTATTCAGGTCAAAACCTGGTGTTTCTATGTCATTAAGTAAGCTTGTAATTTCATCTACATTTATATCTGCTGGTCTTTGTATGTCTTCTTCAGCAAACCTATTTTCTAAATCTATTCTTTCTTTTTGTAGCTCATCCAACATAGGAGTAATTGGATCTGTATATGGATCAAATTCTGCTGGCACATAAGCATCAGAGCCACTTACTTTACTTCTCATGTCTTCATCACGGAAATCAAAACTAGAACGATCTGTAGGTGCAGATGTTAAATCATCAATAGCACCAGTTATCGGATCAAATATTGATCCATCTCTTTCTTTTACCAAGCCAAGCATACCTCTTGCTCTATCTTCATCACTAGGCACATAACTTTCGTAAGTTGGTTTAAATAAATCTATACCACCCAATCCTATTGATGGGCTAAATTTTTGTTTACCACCAAAGTTTTTAAGACCTTGTATACCTGTAATCTCTCCTACAGCTCTTGAAGCTCCACGAATAAATGGTTCAGTAGCTCTAGCCACACCAAATCCAAGATCAGCTATGTTTGTACCAATGTCCTCGCCCATTTGAAAAGGACCTATCTGTGGTGCATCTCTCTCTTTAAATTGTTGTAATATAGCCTGGACAACAGGACCTTTTTCTAAAGAAGAGTCTGACAAAATCTTATAAGGATTAAATCCAGGCGTGTTAATAAAATCAGGTCTAACGGTTGTTATTTGTCCTGTTTTTTTGTCTAAAATATCATAAGGTCCTAATGAAGTTGCACCACCACCAGCTTGGAACATTCTACGATTCATAAAGTTCATTAGGTTTGTCCTTGTCTTGGAGCTAAAGCACCATAGGCACTAAATGCTGCACCTAGTCCTGCTGCTGATGGATCTGTTGGCATACCGTATCCAGAGTCAATCTGTGTTTGTGATGCTTGATAGCCTGGTAGCATAGAGCCTATTTGTCCTAGTGTTTGCATAGGTCTGTACTGTTGTCCAACCTGTTGTTCAAATATTCTACTTAAACCAGTCTCTTGTATGCCTCTACCAATACCACCATATCCAGATAGCTCGCCTCTTTGTCCTGCTCTCATTTGTTCTTGAGTTTGACCTATGCCACCAATTTGCGAACCGTATCCAGCTAATTGTGATCCTAATGCTGAAGCACCAGCACCTCTTTGTTGTCCTATACCAAGCAACCCAGTAGCAAGATTTTGTCTTGCACCTGATCCAGCAGCACCATAACCCATAAGGTTAGCAGCTAATTGTTGTTGTGCACCAAACTGATCTCCTGTAAGACCTCTTAAGGTACTACCAAGTTGTTGTTGAGCACCGAGTCTTGAACCAGATAACCCAGCTAAACCACTGCTTGCAGCTCTTTCAGCTTCTCTTTGTCTTGCAAATTCACTTAGACCTGTTTGTTGTGCTTGACTATATCCTGTTTGTCTAATACCACTCAATGCTTTTGCTAGACCTTCTCCAAGGTCCTGTCTACGTTCTTCTGCACCAAGTCTTGCTCTACTACCACCAAAGGCACCAGAACTAATTTCACGGGCTCTTGCAGCAATATCTTGTTTGTCACCTGCTTCCAACACATCATCAATAGTTTGTTGTACTACAGCATCTTCATAAGGATTATAAAATTGTTGAGTCATACCCGGATCATAAGCACCCAATGTCCCTCTTAATAAATCTTCTGACTCACCTAAACTTCCACCGTAGTCTTGTGTACTACCTATAGCTTGTCTTCCAAGTCTTCCTAAAGAACCACCAAATCTATTAGTAGCTCCTGTAGTAATACCACGTGCTTGACCAATACCGCCTAACTCTTCTCCAAGACCCATTTGCATCTGTCTTTCAGCTCTACCATAGTAAGGATCTCTAAGTTCTTCTGCTCTTACAGACTGGTCTATTGCTTGATTTACTAAATTTTGATTTTGTTGTAAGAATGGTTCAAAACCACCAATTCCAGAAATAGCTTGTTGTCTTGCTAATACTTCTAACGGTGTAAGACCTGCTGTTTGTTGTAATGGTACATCACTACCAATAAGGTTAGCACCAGCTTGTTGTAGTTGCTGATAGAAACCTGGTTGATCTTGAGTACCAAAGTATAAAGATCTAAGCAATGGATCTGTTAATTTCTCAGATGTCTGTTGTTGTAATAACACAGGATCTATTGCACCCATAGGCATTTGTGTTTGTGTAGGGTCTGCTCCAGCCGTAGGCGCCACTGCAGCTGGCTCGGTAGGAGCAGGTTGAACTGGGTCAACTGTTGGTACAATTGGATCTGTAACTGAAGTTGTAACTGGAGCTGGTTGTGCTAGACCTACATCTGGTGTCGGTGGTGGATTAATGCCTCCAATATTTGTTCTTGGATCTGGTATTCCAATTCTGTCAAAATAATCTTTATCAAAAACTTCTTGTCCTGTTGTTGCTACAAAATCATCTACCCTAGAATCTGGTGGTGTCACACCTGCTGAACCAATAATTCTTCCATCTGGTCCACGAATCTCTGTTGGTCTAATGCCTGGGCCAAAGCCAAAGTCTTGTGGAGGTAAAGGTGGAGGTGGCATACCTATTCTTGGATCAATTATAGGTCTTCGCTGGTTAATTGGTGGTAGCAAGTCTGGTCTTATTGGTTCAACATTACGATAGAATCTATCTGAATCATTACTGTCTAGTTGTTCTTTTATCCTTAATTCAGGAGGTAAATCACCTAACGTACCGTCATTTGCAATAGATGTACCTCCGTCCCCAATTCTGTTAGTAAGAAAGTTATTAGAGCCAAGGCCTCCAGTCATATCAATATTCTGTGCTTGTAATAATGCTCTTTGTTTATCTATGTCTGTATTTGTGAACATTCTTGACTTTAATGATCTTGATGGAGCTGACTCAACAGTAGCAAAATCAGTAGGTCTTTGTGGTCTTAGTTGGTTTTCAAATGCAGTTCGGTCATCTCCTACTCTATCTATAGACATGAAATCATCACTCTTGGGTGGTAGTAAATTACTTATTGGTACTGGTCCACCTGGCAGTAGTGCTGGGCCGCCTACGTTTGGTATGTTTAAACCAGGTATTGATGGCGGCATAATTGGAAGCATTGTGCCAGATTGTGAGCCTCCTTGTTGATTTACATTACGAGCTGCTCTTTTTAAAAAACCGCCGCCACCGTCTCCAATAGATATAGGTCGTTCAAGTCTTTTGTCTTTTACTCTTTGAAGTAAACCAGCTAATCCACCTTTTCTTCTTCTTTTTGGGGGCATTGGTAAATCAGGTCTTGCACCAATAGCCCCCATACCTCTACCTCTAGATGGTGCTTGTCCTATGGGTGCTCTTATTAGGTCACTTAAAATACCCATTATGACATTCCTACTTTGTTAAATTGTTCAAAGGTCTTCATAAGTTTGTCCATATTTTTTGCACCTTGTTGTCTATTTGGTTGACCATTTGGCACTAACTCTATACCTGTTTCTGTCTTTGTTACTTTAAATCCACCTAAACCATTGTTAGCAGCAGAAGTCATTACAAACTCACCATCACTTAACATAGCTGGTATATCATCACTTGTGCCTGTTCCTGGACCTATTGAAGGACCACCCATACGCATATCTAGTTCGTTAGCCATTACTGATCTGCCCATAGCAAAATTAGGTCGTAACTCTTGTAAGCCACCCATGGCAGCATTCTTTCTAACGCCTAAGTCAAAACCTGTAAATGTAGGTGCAGGCATAAGATCTGGTCTTACAGATTGCCTTATGTCTTTGAGTCCACCTTCTTTACGCTTGTAATCATCTTTAACAGCTTTACCGTATAAAGCAGCCATTGCCATTAAACCAGCGTTGCCACCAAGTCCACCGCCATCTCCACCACCAACTAAGTTTCTAAGTAATCCTGGGTCTTCTGAAGTACCTAAAAATGTATCTCGTAAGTAAGGTCCAATCTGACCACCAAAAGGTCCTGTAGATGGTTGGTTCTGCAAATTTTGTAAGTATAATTGCTGATCTACGTTACTTAATTTATTAAATTCTTCTTCTGTCATAGGTTGTTCGCCGGTACCCATGAGGTTTTTAAATAAACCTTTACCATCTTCCCCTGGCAATATGTATTCTTTTGCACCACTAAATCCTTTGCCAATGTTTCCTAAAAGACCAACGCCATCATCACCTTTGAACACAAATTCTTTAGCAGACCCAAAACTTTTACCAAGATTGCCTAATAGACCAACTCCATCTGAACCTTTTGTTAAAAACTCTTTTGCATTGCCAAAGATATTTCCTGTTTTACCACCTGTATATGATTTTGCGGGTGTAAATGCTGTTATTAAGTCGCCAATACCACCCTCGCCTTTTGCTATATTAACAACAGCTTTTCCCCTGTTATACATAATTGCAGGTCCCTGCCATGGTCCAGGTATGACTGCTGCAACGGGTGCAATTTTTTTGACTACTTTTTTAACTGCACGTGCTGCTTTCTTAAAAAACTTCCCCAGACCAAATTCAGGTAATCCTGTAATTGGATTTATAGACATACCCTCACCAACAGTATATTCATTAGGATCTATACCTGCGGCTATCATTTCTTTTCTTATAATTGCTTGTGTTTCTGGAGAAATTACTGGTGGAACTACCATTTCTCCTGTCATAACATGAGCGAGTTTAGAGTCTCCTCCTCTCCCTAGTCCTGCTATGCCTGTGCCCGAGTTGTCTATTCTATTCATGCTCTATTATTCCTCAATACATTTTAACCAAAATACCAATAAGTATCTATCTCCTGATTCTACTGCAAGTCCTCTATGCATGTGAGTAAAACTCGGAAAAATTAGAGCGTGGCCTGTAGGTAATGGCTCGACTGTACCACGTTTTAAAAACTCAGTTCCGCCACCTTTGTACTTTCCAGTGTTCAAAGGAACTACCATACTAATATCAGCACTTGCATCATGATGCCAAGCACCTTGTTTTTTATCCTTTAAATTATAGTTGGCTATTTGTATACCACCACCATTTACGTGTCTGTTCCAAATATTCAAAAATATAGGATTACCTATAGTATATATCGTATGGAACAAGGATTGGAAGATTTCTGGGCAATTATCTTGAAAAGTTATTTCTGGTATTTGCCGTAATTCATCTTCGTCTGGATTAGGTTCAAACCCATAAAATGCTTCTAAGTTCTTAATTTCATCTAAAAGTATGTCGCAAAACTTTTCAGAAAAAAATGGCACTGTATACACATCTTTTAATGGTTCTTGAATAATTTTATCTAATGGGGTGTCTTTTCTTTCTGTATCACCCTTTTGTTCGTAAAATTCTACAATAGGCTCAATAGATTCTGATACAGCATCAAAAGTATCTTTTTGTACATACCAGTCGGCAGGATGTTCTAAAAGAATGTTCTTAGTTTTATAGTTTAGTTCTTCTGCTGTATTGCTCATAAAGTAATTATTGTGCTACCTGCTATATTAATAGTAACCTCGCCAACACTAGATGTCATCTCAAAACCTTGTTCTAGTGTTCTTTCACCTATATCAATCCACTTGTTACCTGTATAAACTTGCAGCACACCAACAGTTGTATTCCATATAATACTACCATCATTAAACTTTAATGTATTTTTTTCTGGATCACTTATTTGTCTAACATTATCAAGATCTATTGCACCAAGATTAATCTCAAGTATTCTAACTAAACGATTAAAAAGCTCTGGATCTACAGGACCTACTGCTAATGGTAATTGAGTTTGTAAAAGCTTGCTCATCTTCTACCATCTGGCTTTATATCTATACGTGTAGCTCCTAACCTCCATCCTATGCCAAGATTACCATCATCTGTAGCATCATCATCTGATTCAAATCGTAATGCTATTTGCCTTGATCTACTTCGTACATAAGCTTGTTGAGTAGTAGAACTTATTGCGTTAGTTGAATTTATTGTTAAAGAATCACCTGGGAAGTTTCTAGTTTTTAAAACAATATTAACATGTCCATTATTTTGATCTTCTATAAACTTGTAATCAGGTATTATTCTTTTTAAGAAACTAAATTGCTCACCATCTCCTATATCTAAATCAGAACTTTCAATATAAACATTGGTCATAGGAGAGCCATCATTATCAAAGCCCTTTTCTTGTTGGTATAAATATCCATTACTAACAGCTCTAGGGAAGTTTTCTATACCAGAGTCGAGCCATGCTGTTCTTGATAGCTGTCCATAGAACCATATACCTTCAACATAGTTATACATAACATATCTGTCTATTTCATCTGAGCTAGATGAACAATAGAACCAGCCTACCTCACTTTTATCTTTTATAGTAAACGCATTGATTTTGAATGATTGGGTAAGATTTATGTCTGTAAACACATAGTTGTGAACTGAACATGGTAGAGTTTGAACACTACCATTA
>Ga0181422_1000696_pt1 | contig 10950 bp, 34 predicted proteins | sample 45SPOviralmetaG_FD_130147 | JGI IMG/M metagenome (GOLD analysis project Ga0181422, IMG submission 130147) | Marine viral communities from the oligotrophic San Pedro Time Series (SPOT) site, San Pedro Channel, CA, USA - 45 SPOT_SRF_2013-07-18 | ecosystem: Environmental > Aquatic > Marine > Strait...
AAATTATGATGGAACACAGTAGAGTAATATTCAAGAACAGACTACGTGGTAGGAAGATAAGTCTCAAGAGAGGATTAGAGATTATCTACAAGTTACCATTTACAGGATTTATACGTAACGATAAATTTTGGTGGTGGCGAAACAATATTGACTGGATTAAATATTTACCAATAGAGTATCCAAGTCAAGGTATGCTTATGGTTGTTAGGTTAAACGTAGATAGTAAAGATCCTAACACTATTAGAGTAGTTACCACCGGTGGTTTCAGTAAGCGAAAGCCACAGGTGCTTAAGAAAATATATGGAAAAACTAACTAGGAGGAATAATGGGATTTGACTTATATGGTGAATCACCAAAGAACAAGAACGGAGAATACTTTAGAAACAACGTATGGTGGTGGAGACCACTATGGCAATATGTTGCTGTAGAGTGTTCAGATATATTAACTGATAAAGATGTACAAGCTGGTGAGTTTAACGACTGTTATTTAATTAATGATAGTAAAGCTAAACAAATAGCTGATAGATTATTAAGTTTATGCAAAGATGGTAAACCACAAGCTATACAAGATAAATATAAAGAAGATAGTAAGCCTCAAATAAAGTTTAATGAAATGTGTGATAAGGCAGCTAAATATTTATACGACAATATAGTTGATAAACAGGATGGTAAGATCACTTGTCCAGGAGATATGAAAGAACATGATCCTGACAATTACGAAAGATGGTCTCAATTAGCTTCAATGGGTAAGATACAGTTTATACAAACTAATTATCCCTTTGATGCAAATAATGTAAAAGAGTTCGCTGAGTTTTGTAAAGACTCAGGTGGATTCACAATTGGATAGAAAGGATATGATGTCAAAAAGAGGTAGTAGAAAACCAACTAATATAGCAATACATAGAGAACTATCTAAACATTTATTGTTGAATAGAGTAAGATCAGGACTTACACAAGAACAATGTGCTGAGTTACTAGATGTAACTTTTCAACAATATCAGAAATGGGAAAAAGGTGTAAATAGAATATTTGCTGAACAGTTAATAGAACTGTGTAGTAAAGCTAAGTGGAACATTGAAACATTTACATCACCTGCTGAAGAAGTTCTGTATATGTATAGAGAATCATTACGTGAGCTAGAATATTCTGACAATATGCTGAGTGAAAAGATTGCATTTATCAGAAGGAAGTTCCAAGTGTTAGATGATTTAATGCCATCTACCACGTTGGCAGAAAGGGAATAATGAACGCAATGTTAAATATTGTAAAATTTGTAGGTTTTACACTTGGCTCAGTAGTCATACGTAAAACTTACAACTGGTTAACCGAAGATGTAGATCCTGAACCAGGAACTAAAGAGTTCGCAAAGGAGCTACGTGAAACTGAAATAAAATATAAACGATTAAGGAGGAAATATGAATCGTATCGCAAAAGCAACAAGTACATTACTTAAGATTTTGACTATACCTGCTAGAGTTACAGTAGGTCTTATCAAAGCTGTTCAGAAAGAAATGCCTGATCAGATTAAGATGCCTTATGAAATAAGGAAAAAACCAACGGAGGATAAACATGACAGAAGTTAAGAAAACACAGAAAGAAAGAGTATCTGAGAAATATGGTGCAATGGTATCATATTATGCAGAGCTTTTAGCTGAGTGTCATAATGCTGTTAGAAAAAATAGTTTGCTAAGTAAGTTAGATCCTATGGGTCAAAAGACTTCAGCAACTACATTGTTTATCAGAACATGTTCAAGAATGGACAAGACTGATGAAACAAAACAGAAAGCAGAGAAACTTATGGATGTAAGTGGAGAGCTTTCAAGTCAAAAGATTGCATAACAATTGTTATAGCAATGACCCCTGTATGCTCCCTTGTACAGGGGTTCATTAACCCTGAAAGGATATATGAAACCAATACGTAAAGATGAGCAAGAATACTTACGAACATATATAGGACGTAAGTTTGATAACAGAAGATCTACATTAGAATCAGAAAGACAAGTAGATGTAGATCAAGAAGTAGATAAGAATCTTTCTAAGTTTAGAAAAACATTAAACATAGAAAAACTTATTAAAGATGTTCAAAAAGCTAATGATGATTATAACGATTTTGTTACTAATTATGAACATCGTAAAGCAAATAAAAGAGGTGAGTTGTATAAATTAGGTAATCAACTTCAAAAGAAAATGTCTAAATGGCAATCTATTAGAAGATGGGAAAAAACACCTGATTTTATTTCTCATAATGCAAACAGAGATCAAACACCTGTAGATGTGGATGATGCTATAAAGTATATAGCAATTGTGTGTGAAGAAGAAACTATTAAAGCTTATGACAGAAGTAAGAAAGGTCAAGCTATAAGAAACTTAGATGCACAAAAAGAAGAAGCAGAAAATGCTTTGTATTCAGGTGGATCTATGGTCGATGTAAGACAATACATACACAACATATTCAATACTGCTGGTATAGCAGATAGAGTAGCAAAGAGTTTGTTGATGTTATCTAAATAAACAATTAAGTAATGCCCTACTCGTTTGTAGGGCAATTACTACAGAAAGGAACTTATGAAACTAAATAAAATAGAAAAAAAGTACTATGAGCTTATAGCTGATGCTGCTTGGAGAGATCTTAAAAAGATGTCTAGAAAGTACATGAAGTATAACTTACCTGAGAAGTATGAACATTTAAGAAAAATACCTTTTTATATGATGATGAAAGATAGTATGCATTACATATTGGAACAAGGTAATTGTGTACATACGTTAAACGAAATGATCAAAGATGCAAAAAAAACAGCTATTGATTTTGAAAAACAAAAACTAAAGGAGTAAATATGCAGTTAGTAGGATCAAATGAAACAATAATATATTCAGTAGTAGAAATAGATTTCAGCTGGGTAGGCGATGAGCCAAGACCAAACATTATAGCAACATATTCAAAACGTGAAGATGCTGTTATGAAAAAAGATCTTTGTAAAAAGATAGCAACAATAGATCAAAGTAAAATGCAATACCAAGTGGTATCAATAAATGTAAAGGATAAAAATGAATCACAGAAAACAACTTAGTATAATTGATAAAGCCACTAAAAGAGCTTTAAAAGATGTAGATAAATTGCGTGGTGAATCACCACCTGATTTCATCAAAGAGTTTTTTAAATGGTGTACGTTAGCTAAGAAATATATCAGGGAGGCATTAAATTAATGTTTACACCTGATCCACAAAAACAAAAGAACATAGCTGCTATAGAACAGTTATTGAAAGATAACAATCTAGAGTATGATATAACTTTAGTAACAGATAGTGATATACTTGTTAGTATAGCTGTGATGCCTAAAGACTATGTAGAAGCAGAGGAGATAGAATGACTAAAAAGATAAAAGATCCTTATAAAGGCAAAGAATTTATAACTTATGGACTCGGTAGAATTAGAGTTAGAGTTTTAAAAGAGGGATCTACTTTATCAGATTCTATGACAGCTATGAAAATGTTACTAGAAGCTCAATTATTTACTGGAGAAAAACTAACAGAAAAGGAAATAAAATGAAAAGTAAAACAGTATGGAATGTTATAATATGGAAAGCTAATGGCGATGAGGAATTTAGAGTGTTTGCTCAAAAACCTGGTTTCGTTAATATCTATCCATTAATTAACTGTGATATGATAGAGTTTCAAAAAGGTTATCATGAAGATTATGGTACTTTTGAAATGCTTTGCGATGAAGAAAGTAAACTAAAATCTACATTTATGAAAAATAGTAGAGCTACAAAAGCATGGCAAGAATACTTAAAAAGAACTAAACGTATGTCTATGCCAGGCGATTTTATCGCTGGTGATGTAGCAATTTTACAGAAAGTAAAAGAACCAAATGAAAAACAGGAGGTACGTAGTGTCGCTTAAATTAGGTAGTAAAACTTATGCTATTAAACAAGCAGAAGAATCTGTTCAGAATCTATTAAAGTCTATCCATTTAATGGAAGAATTAATAGCTATAGCAGCATTAGCTGATAAACATTCACTAGAGTTGCAAAGCTGGATAAAAGAGTATAAATTAGACATAGAGCTGCTTGATGCTCAAATAACGGAGGTAAGAACACATGACTAATAATATACAACAAGCTATGAAAGCTGATTATCTTAAAGTTCTCACAGAGAATAAAAAGATGAGGCAAGAATTAGCTAATCTAAAAAAAGAGATAGCTCATCTAAAAGGTATGATACCTAAAGATGAAGATATAGATCTTGCTATTGGAGGTACTACAAGTGAGTGATGAATATACAATTAATTCTGATGACAAAGTTGCACGTTTAGAAAAACGTGGTAAAGGTTTCAGAAGATTAATAACAGCAATTAATGATATGCCATTGTATGGGATTATTGATGCTACTCATCCTAACTTAGTAAGAGAGTTAGAGTTATTTAAAGATAAATTAAAAACTTTAATATCTGAGAATAATAATTCTCTTGCTGAACATTATATGCCTGGTGAGTCATTACATTCAGATCCATTACAAGATCAGATTATTAATGAGTATACCAAGAAAGGTACTTAATGGATAATAGAACTAAAATTATATTTAGAATTAAATCTTTAATTATGAAATGCAGAGAACGTGGTAAATGGAATCTAGCATTAAGATTAAAAGATAAGTTAGATAGAGTATTAATATAAAATTCTTTTAGCTAAAAAGATAGAAGTTATTGGAACACCGATCATTGACCTTTATAGAATTGGAGGTGTTTAAATAGTCCAGTCATAGAGTGGTTGTCTATGTAAAAAAATCCAATGCTTTGTTCACCCATCAGCGAGAGTTGGTGGGTGGTTAAATCCAATTTTTAGGTACACAAAGTACTTCACCAAATTCAATTATATTATCATTAGCATCAGTAGAGTATGTACCAAATGTAATAATGTATTCGTCTGTTTCTTTATAAATCCAACCTTTGGTTTTAGAAATAGCGGGTTTTAATTTTTCAATATCTTCAAGTGATAACCAACCAGTTTCTGATTGAGCATCATACCATGTAAGATATTTGGAAATAGGTTTATAAGGAAAGTCTTTCTGAACTTTCTTTTTTTTAATGTATCGTCTCTGAGCCATGATCAAGAAAATCTATATGTGCAAATTCATCTAATGTATCATGGGGTACTGTGATACCTTTTTCTTCTAATAATAACTGTAAGTGTGTTGAAGAAATAATAGCTAGAGCCATAGAGTCAGCAACATCTTTAGTAAGATTAGCATCTTGATCTAGTAAGTATTTAGATACTTTTCTAGCACTCACTTTTTCTATAAAGTGTTGAGAGTAAGCTTTCTTACTTGTTTTTTTTGGTACGAATTTGTAAATAATTGCCATAATAAACATACCTCTAGCGAGGATAACTAAACCTAATATTTGACCTGCATAAGGAAGTCAATGTTGTTTTTACAAGATGGTAAAACTTTGTCGTAGATCTCATTTTGGACATATTCTATGTTATTTTTATCGTCTTTATCCCATAATTCGTAGAATAATGTAGCATATACCATAGGATCTATGCCTAATTTTTGCCAATATAGTCGTTCACCAGTATGGTGCAGTTGAGAATGATGAGCATAACAAAGTGGTATTGTCCAGCAATCGCTAACTTTTTGTGATACTCCACGTTTCTCAGCAATGGTAATATGATGAGCTTGGCATTCGTGGTACATACAAAGTAAGCATTGTTGACTAGCTACCCATTGTAGATACTTTTTTGATTTCCATCTTTTTTGCACCTTGTCCTTTTATAGTATTTCTAACTTTCATGTAACCAAAATATATAGCTAAACTTCTTAGAGCTTCATGTAATAAATTTGATGCTTTTCTTTGTGAGATGTGCAGCAGATTACTTATTTCTGTAATACCAAAGTTTTGGTAACAAAAGTACTTTAGAACGATTATAAACTGTTCTTCCAGGTCTTTAGATATTTCAGATAATAAACTAAAAGCTCCAATTTTAGAATCCATTACTGTGTTAGATCCAAAATCTAGTCTAGGCATATAGTTGGAAGCTCTGCCTCCAAGTTGTGATACTTCACATAATCGCCTATATCTAGATCCTGCAATAAATTCAGGTTCACTTATCAGTTGTCTATGGAACATATAGTCTAATCTGGACTCTCTTACGTTCTTCATAACAGTCTTTTTATCAAAGACTTTAGGTACTAATTCTAGTTTATCCATACTTACTTATATACGATTGAATAGATTTATCAACGAGTGATTTGAACAAAGTATCTTTATTGTATTTACCTAGTAATCTATCTACTCGATTACTAGACTTACAATTATGATAGAAAAGGATTTTACTTTTGCACCCATACTTTTTAGTAGGCTGCAATAAGTAAGACATAATAATTGAAAGGTTATATACAAAGTAATCTTTCTCGTTTTTAATTGTTTGTTTACCCTTCAATATTTTGATAGAAGTGTCATACTTACTATTTAAAAATGAATGAATATTAATCAACATAAAGGATTTAAAATGCTTAAAAAAGACTATCGACATAGTGCTAGTAGTGCTAATGCGTTCATAGATTCTCCTGCTTACTGGGTGATTACAAAATTATACGATTTTGAAGGCCCTGTAAATAGTAGAATGGTTATGGGTACAGCAGCAGAACATGCAGCTAACGAAGCCCTATCGAATATTAATCTAAAGCCTGAAGAAGTAATGCAAAAGGCAGAAGATAAGTATTTGAAAGAAGGTGGTGATAAGAACAATAGTGACATGGAGAAAGCAAGAAATATCTCTATGAGATTTGTTACTAATTTATCAGAATTTGGTGATTTAGTGTCATATCAAAATGAAAAGATGACAGATGGTAAACAATACGGATTAAAATATCCTATTAAAACTGTTACTGACTTTGAGTTTGAAGAAGTTATTGTAGATACAAAAGCTACAGCATATCTTAAAAGACTCAAGAAAGGTAATTTAGACCCAAACTGGTATCCTAAAGCATCAGATGTAAGACAACAGATGTTATATGCAGAAGTATACAAAAAACCTACAATGTTATTGTATTCTTCAGAAATAGATACAGAAGCAGTTGATATGGTTGATAGACCAAAACATCATTTAGATGATATTATCAATGCAATGAAAACTATTGAACACATATCTAGCATAGCTAAAACTAAAGAAGATATAATCAGAATGTATCCGTTGAATATGGATAACTTTAGATGGGGTAAAGAAAACGATTCACCACATAAAGAGTTCGCAAGGAAATTGTGGACTAAGGCATATGATTATAATATAAAATAATATGCAAAGATTTGGTGCAATAATAAAACACATTAACAATAAAAACAGGAGGAAACCTATGGCTCAAACAGAGACATATAAAGCAACAGTCAAGGGTGTTAAAGACATTCATGACGAAGAAAACCCAGTTAAGTACTGGCTATCCGTTGAAATGGAAAATGGTATGGATAGAAGATTGTATGTAGATCAGAATTGTAGACACATACAGAAAGGTCAGCAAGTAACTGTAACTGGTTATCCAATAAAGAAACCAGGAAGTAACAATCAAACTTGCGTAAAAATAGAAACAGAAGAAGGAGCAGAACCAATGCCACAAGCACAAGTTAATGCGACTGCTAGAACTAATGGTGTTACAGCAGTAAGAAATACTCAAGATGTATGGAAAGAAAAATACAGACTTACTATGAGTAATTTACTTTCAGCAGCAATAGGATCAGGTAAAGACGTAGACTTTGGTCAAATTGATAAGTATGTGAGAATGATACTAGAAGCTGAGTATGACGGAGATAAGGCTCCGTTCTAATGAACGTAGTTGTAGTTATAATGCATTTAGTTAATGGATCTGTAGTTGAAGCATCAGTTTCAGCTACTGTTCCTAAACTATTATGCACAGAAGCAGTTAAAGAAATTGCTGTATTATCTACAGAAGATAGTACAATGACCTATAAGGGTAATAGAGTATTTTTATATTACTGCAAAGATAAGAAAGGAAAAAGAATAAAATGATAACACAAGAACGATTAGAACAAGCATTAAAGTTTTTATCAGAAACAGATGAACAACACGCAAAGCTTACAGCTGGTGTAGATTATCTAAAAGACTTATCTAAAAATATGAAAGGTAAGTTTATAGTTAATTGTGAAACAGAAAAATCTGTATCTATGAAAGAACATGCTTGGTATGCATCAGATCATTATAAGAATCATATAGATGAGAAACGTGCATTAGTAGAAGAAGCTACTAAGTTAGAAAATAATAGATCTAAAGAAAACTTAATTATAGATGTATGGAGAACTTTAGAAGCATCTAGACGTAATGCAAAGGTCTAATGAAATACTTATTCAAGATATTTGCTTGGCAGCCATTATCAACCGAAGTGGTTGTTCAAGCAGATACTGAACAAGAGGCAATAGAGAAAGTAAAAAATTTAAAGTCTGAAGATGTAGAGTGGCAGAGTCATGCTTTAAAGAAAGAGAGAGTTACTTATGAAGTCTTTATTAAATCTGACAAAGACTCAACAGAATAACTCTGATAGATCTCCTGAAGAAAGAATGTATATCTGTGTAATCACACAGGCATTTCAAGACGCATTGTATCAAGGCCCATATAGAGAACTCATTAATTATAAAAGAGATGCTATAGATTGGTTTAAGAACCAAAGCTATGACTTTAAACTTATATGTTCTTTATCTAGTTATGAATGGGAATATATATATGATGCTTTTATTAAGACACAAAAAAAAGGTTTAACTTCATATACAGAGTATCAGTATAAGACACTCTTTAATAAAGAAAAACCTATTAAGAAAGATAAATTTGTGTTAAAAGTTAAGCATGAGTACTTCTAAAATGAAAAAAGCTGATAGTATATTAAGCACAGTATTAATAGAACATATCAAACGTCACGAAGCTGGAGCTAAGAAATATGGTGGCTCTATGGATGATAACAATAAATCAGTAGTTGCTTGGATTAAAGATGCTAAAGAAGAAGCTATGGATTTTGTTATTTATTTAACCAAATTAGAGAAGCTCCTGACTGGTGATAACACTTCTGACAAGCTAATGTACGATTCGGAAAAGATACAAAAATAGTATTACTTGTTAATTCTTTTTTACAAGTTTTACAATTACCCACTCTAGTAGCGATGTATTTTTTCTTTTTAAGCATAGATCTATCATTAGTTTAATATAAGTTTCTTTATAGTTAATGAACCATCGATGTTTTTTTCAAGCTCAGCTTGAGATACTATACATCTGTATTCTATATTATCCTTAATAACTCTAGAAGCTTCACGTTTGTGTTTCAAACATTTGCTCATGTTATCTTGTATTCTATGTTCTTTAATTTCGTGATCTATGATCATTAATAATGCAATAATTTCAGCTGTCATAATTAGTGGTTACCATTCATTTTTTTTTGTAACATATCTACCTGTTCTTTAATGTGATCTATATTAACTTTGTTATATCTACTAGCATCAATTTCTTTTTCAATAGATTCTATTTGACCTGCCAAGTGTTCAATAAGCATATAAAGTTCTAGATTCTTAGGTTCTTGCTCAGCTTTTTTTAAAAGATCAGCTTGAAATAGAGTGTCTGCTGTTTCTAATCTATTGAGTCTTTCTTCTATTCCAAAGTAAGCCCATACACCTACAGCTACTGCACCAACAATACCAATTAAGTTTCTTATTGGTAAAGAGACTTGTGTGTTTTCACTTACCTTCATTTGCCACCTTTAAATATTTGAGTACCTTTAATACCAAAAATAGAAGCTACTACTAAAATCCATAAATTAGTAAACCATTTTGGAAGATTGCTAAAATGTTCAAAGAACACATTTACTTTTTCCATCATAGCAGGATCATCTGATATAACTGCATAAGCTAATATTAGTATTGGTAAACTTAATAAGATAAGAACAAACTCATCTTTATAATCATTCTGTCTAGCTTCAAGTAATTTACCTGAATATTCTAACTCACCATTAGCCATTTTCTCAGCATGTTTTGCTTGAGCATTAGCCATCATCATTTGAGTTTCTTTTTTCTTTTTGTATATATGACTTCCAGCAGAGACTGCTAGTTTTATAGCACTAAACCACATAGTTTCCTTTATTTTATTTTGGTTGATATAGAGTGTACGTCAAAGTTAATTCGTTATTAGGATAAATATCTTCTTTTGTTTTAAGATAGTATTTATTATTAACTTTAATTCTTTCGCAATTAGATTTATCTGCATGATTAATGAATCCTCCTAATGGAGTTCTATGTAATTCATCATCTATTTCAATGTGAGATATACCTAACTCAGTACCTTTTTTAATTTCGTGTGTAGCAAATACACCAAGTCCTTCAATCCAACTTGGTCTAATAGTAACAAAGGGTGGCAATGGTTTGTAAGACACTTAACAATTCCATGCTCTTAATGATTTGTTTATTCTACTATTAGGATCTCTTGCTGTTTTAGCAGAGGTAAGCTTACGTTTCATTCCTTTCATTCTTGCACAGAAAGAAGCTCTACGTTTATTACCTTTCTTTTTACTAGGTGCTTTTAAATTACCACCAGTACGTCTGTTATAACTAGCACGTCCTTTAGCATTTAAACCACCTTTAGGGTTTTTGCCTTCTTTACGTTGCCATGCAGGAGACTTAGCCACTATCTTTTCTTAGCAGTTCTAGCTGCTCGTTTAAATTGTTTAGAAGTTGGTCTACCTTTTTGACCAGCTTTTCTCATTTTCTCGCCACTACCTGCTTTTATTCTTTTACGTTTAGCATGTATGTTTGCGTATAGTCCTTTTTTCTTACTCATGTTGTTGGATGTCCTTCCCATGCTTTTAGCATTCCTTCTGAAATTACTTCATCATCATATGGTTGATCACCATTCTCCATACGGATAATAGCTTTAACCAAAGGTAAGTAATCTTCTATACTGTTTG
>Ga0181422_1000701_pt1 | contig 10908 bp, 18 predicted proteins | sample 45SPOviralmetaG_FD_130147 | JGI IMG/M metagenome (GOLD analysis project Ga0181422, IMG submission 130147) | Marine viral communities from the oligotrophic San Pedro Time Series (SPOT) site, San Pedro Channel, CA, USA - 45 SPOT_SRF_2013-07-18 | ecosystem: Environmental > Aquatic > Marine > Strait...
GAAGAATTGCCAGACATGGAATACCTAGACGGTTTATGTGATGGCATGAATGAAGCATTATCAATTGCTGGCATTGATATGCACTTGATGGTGTTTCACCCAGACTATGACGCAACAGAAGCAGGTCTGGATTTTTTAGATGACGATGTAACAGACGAAGAGTTAGTCTATTGCATGGTCTTTGTGCAGAGGTTGTCATTACTTGATGATGCTTCTGTAAGTTTAGAGAAGTCAGGATATTATGCGCACTTTCCTGATGACGTTTATCAAAGCCTAGTTATAGATAGAAGGAGACTCCGACATGGCAATGGGTAAAGCAAAGATGGCTAAAAAGAAAATGATGCGAGGCGGCATGGCAAAGAAGAAGATGCGTGGCGGCGGCATGGCTAAAATGGCTAAGAAAAAGATGATGCGCGGTGGCATGGCTAAGAAGAAGAAGTAATGCCATATGTCGCTGATTCGTCAATACATGGACATGGTGTGTTCGCAGATAAGGGCTATTCAGTCGGAGATACGATTGAGTTATGCCCTTATCTCGTCACAGACGATGATGATGTGGGAGAAGATAGTGTCTTACATGACTACATGTTTAAATCGCCTAACGAAGATGTTGAAGAGTATTTGGTTCCGCTTGGTCTTGCTATGGTCTACAATCATAGCCAAAGTCCAAATGCTGAGTGGGAAGTTGATGAAGAAGATAATCGCTTTGTACGCTTCTATGCCTTGGAAGAAATAAAACAAGGTGATGAGATATGCCACGACTATGGCGTAGAGTATTGGGAGAGTAGAAATGGTTAATACAAAATTTCGTAAGAAACTAAACTATTATCTGGCAATGGCTTTACTATATTCTAGTAGGCCGTTTAGTTCTATTAGTAATTGGTTATGGCGATTACACCGTACTGTACTAGATTGGAATAAGTAAATGCCAATTACTAATAACGGCTCTAAGTTTGTAACACATATTACAGATTTAGACTCGACTAACAAAACAAATCTTTATACAGTACCAGCAAACTTCTCATCTCATCTTGAGAACTTAATGGTTAGCAATAATCATACAGGTAATATAACACTAAGTTTGTTTTTGTTTACAGCTTTAGATACAACTGAGCATACTATTCTTACTACATTTAATGTAGCAGGTGGTTCATACGAATCTATATTTACAGTAGAACGTCCAATGTTTTTACATGCTGGTGATATTATTAAAGCTACAGCAGGTACTGCTGATAAGCTGCAAGTATTGATTGCCGCAGAAGAACATTTTGACCCAGCAAGATAGGAGACAGGAGATGCCCCGTGTCACTAAAAAATCCGCCGTTAAAAAGAAAGCCACACAAGTTAGAGCGAAAGCGAAACAAACTGGAACGCTTAAACTTTCAACGGGCGGTCAAGCGAAGAGCAAAAGTAGAGTTAATGAAGCTGGCAACTATACTAAGCCCGGAATGAGAAAGCGTCAGTTCTCACGTATCAAAGCTGGCAGTAAGGGTGGTAATCCCGGACAGTGGTCAGCACGTAAAGCACAGATGTTAGCTAGTGCTTACAAGAAAGCTGGTGGGGGCTACAAGTCGTAATGGAATGCTTCACGTCTTCTTGCTCGTCATCTATATTGGTACTGGAGAAAATCGTTACCTCGCTAGTGGAGATATGTATTTCGCATCTATTACCACCTGCAATTTTTACGCAGCCCAGTCAGCCAAACGCTACGGAAGCTACCGCTATATGGATTGGTTGGACGCAAGAGACCGTGTTACCGCATATTGCATACCTAAGTATATAAAAAAAGGCATAGTAGAGGTGTATTAAAATGTTAGCAGAATTAGCCGCTGCTAACGCAGCCTTCGGGGTAATCAGGCAAGCTGTCAGTCACGGGCGTGATTTAGCTACTGTCGGTAGTCAAATTGCTAAGTTTGTGGATGGCAAAGAAGGGCTACAAAGAAAAGTAATTAAGAAAAAGAATAGCCCATTTTATGCTGGTGGTGACTTTGAAGAATTTATGGCGTTAGAAGCTATACAGGAAAAAGAAAAAGAATTAAAGCAGATTATGTTATATGTAGGTCGTCCGGGTTTGTGGAACGACTGGCAAAGATTTCAAGCTGAAGCACGTAAGGCAAGACAGGCGGCTGAAGAAGCTGCACGAAAACGTAAACAACAAATACTTGAGATTACACTATTGTCTATTGCAGGAATTATAGGCGTAGGTATTTTAGCATTACTATTGTACTTTGGTATGAAACGTAGGGGAATGTTGTAGTATGGCTTTTTCAAAGTCTCAAAAATCACTAAAGGCATGGACAAAACAAAACTGGCGCACAAAGAGTGGCAAGCCATCTGCTAAGACAGGTGAAAGGTATTTGCCTGAAAAAGCAATAAAGTCCTTGACAAGTGCAGAGTATTCTGCTACAACTAAGGCGAAGAGAGAAGGTACACGTGCAGGAAAACAATTTGTACGACAGCCGAAGCGCATTGCAAAGAAGACTGCACAGTTTCGCAGAGGAACTTAATGTAAAGTTATTGCGCGAAGAGTTTCCTGAATGGGAGACACGTCTTGAGATATTGCAATACGAGATAGGACAGAGATATGCTACAATCGCTCATAGGGCCAGTAACGGGTCTACTTGATAAGTTTATTGAAGACAAAGACCAGAAGGCAATGCTTGCACACGAGTTAGCTACAATGGCTGACAAACAAGCTAATAGCATTGCACTGGCGCAGATAGAAGTGAACAAGATGGAAGCTGCTTCAGGCTCTATCTTTAAAGGCGGATGGAGACCCTTCATTGGATGGGTGTGCGGTATAGCGTTTGCATATCACTTTGTTTTACAGCCGCTGATTATCTTCGGTGTCAGTGTTGCTGGCATAGATGTTCCAGAACTACCAGAGTTTGACATGTCAACACTGCTTACGGTTCTTGGTGGACTACTTGGATTAGGAACATTACGCACTTATGAAAAATCAAAAGGCTTATCTAAGTGAGTGCAAAACAAATACTAGAGTGGAGAATACTTCCACGATTTATGATGCTAATAATGACCTTGATGAGTTGGCGTTGTGCGGAGTGGTTTATGAACTTGGAAGACCCGACAGCACCACAGTCAGCCTTTGTCAGCGTTGTAATGGGAGCCATGACAGGTGCATTTGGAATTTGGATGGGCAATGAAGGAAAGTTAAAATCGTGAAGTACAATAAAAGTATACTTATTCAAAAACTAATTGACCATGAAGGTTTAGTATTGCAGGTTTATCAAGATACACTTGGCATTGATACTATTGGTATCGGTAGAAACTTGGAAGACCGTGGCATTACAGACAGTGAACTTGAAGATATGGGCATCACTCTGGACCATGTATATGAGTTTGGTATTACAGAGGCTGATGCTATTCTTCTTGCAGAGAATGACGTAGAGATTGTCGAAGATGAACTGTTACGTGCGCACCCTTGCGTAGACGGGTTAGACGCTGTACGTCAACTTGTACTTATAGATATGGCATTTAATATGGGAGTGCCACGTCTAAAGAAGTTTAAAAAAATGTGGGCGGCTATACATGCTGATGATTTTACTGTAGCATCAAAAGAAATGCTTGACAGCAGGTGGGCAAATCAGGTAAAATCACGTAGTACAAAATTAGCCCATGCCATGTATAGTGGAGAAATGAATGGCTAGAGAATTAAATGAAAAGCAACAATTGTTTTTAGAAGTCTTGTTTGATGAGGCTGCTGGTGATATGGTTGCTGCTAAGAAACTTGCTGGATATTCAGACGGCACTCCTACTACATCAATCATCAAAGGTTTAAAAGAAGAGATTCTTGAAGCCACACAAATGTATATGGCACGTAATGCACCAAAGGCTGTACTTGCAATGACAGGTGCGCTGTATGACCCAACTGAACTTGGCATTCGTGATAAGATGTCTGCCGCCAAAGAACTGCTGGATAGAGTAGGCTTGGTAAAGACAGAGAAGATGGAAGTTAAAGCAAGTGGCGGTGTTATGCTGATGCCGCCTAAAGCAGTTGTAGAAGAGGATAACGACTAATGGGAAGTAAAAATGAAAGAGATACATATGCTGGTAAAAAAGCTGACCACATAAAATTAGCTAGAGAAATGGGTTTTTCCGAAAAAGAAATAGAAAGAATATTTTCTCCAATTCCCGATTCTATGAAATTAGATTCTAAAGTTCGTAAAATGAACACAGGTGGTTTATCAACAAAAAATTATGTTAATCCTGTAACTGTTGTAGACAGACGTAAAACAAAATGACACGCAGTATAGGCAAGTGGAAACTTCCCCAACCGACTGACATTAAAGAAGAAGACGAATGGGTACAGATTCCTCGTATTGCTAGGACTGTACCATTTGGTTATAAGCTGAATGACGATGACCCTGACATACTTGACCCCATCAAGACTGAACTAGACCTGCTAGAAAAAGCAAGGCAACATGTAAGACAGTATTCGTATCGTGAAGTAGCAAACTGGCTATCAAAGAATAGTGGTAGAACTATATCACATGTGGGTTTGAGGAAACGGTTAGACAATGAGCGACAACGTAAGAACCAAGCTGCAAGCCTCCGCAAGTGGGCAAGCTATGCGCAAACGGCAATCGCCAAAGCGCAAGAAATCCAAGAAGCAAGAACAGGTGCAAAAGCCGACAGTTGAAATAAAAGAAACTGTTGATGTTGCACGTGAAACGCAAGAATACGAAACAGCTAGTATTGAAGAGACAGCTAACATACTCTTCAAACCTAACGCAGGACCACAAACAGAGTTTCTTGCTGCATCTGAACGAGAAGTACTATATGGTGGCAGTGCAGGGGGCGGTAAGTCCTACGCCATGCTTGCTGACCCATTACGGTACATGGGACATCCACAGTTTAGTGGATTGATGTTACGACATACAACAGAAGAACTGCGAGAACTTATCTTCAAGTCGCAGGAGTTGTACCCAAAAATCTGGCCCGGCATTAAGTGGTCGGAGCGTAAAATGCAGTGGACTGCGCCATCTGGTGCAAGATTGTGGATGTCTTATCTGGATAGGGATGATGATGTCTTGCGTTATCAGGGTCTGGCGTTTAGCTGGATAGGGTTTGACGAACTTACCCAATGGTCCACACCATACGCATGGAACTACATGCGAAGTCGTCTAAGGTCCACTGCTCCTGATTTACCAATATACATGAGGGCAACAACTAACCCCGGTGGACGGGGACATCACTGGGTCAAGAAAATGTTCATTGACCCTGCACCTTATGGAAAAACTTATGATGCAACAGATATTGAAACAGGCGAAATCTTACGGTATCCGGCAGGACATCCTAAAGCCGGAAAACCTTTATTTAAGAGACGCTTTATCCCTGCAAGACTCTCTGACAATCCATACCTCTCAGAAGGTGGTGATTACGAGGCCATGCTTCTTTCGTTGCCAGAGCAGCAACGTAGGCAGCTTCTTGAAGGCGATTGGGACATTAAAGAAGGAGCAGCCTTTACTGAGTTCAATCGTGACATTCATGTTATTGAACCTTTTGATATCCCTAACAACTGGGTTAAGTTTCGTGCTTGCGATTATGGTTACGGGTCTTTTTCTGGCGTACTGTGGTTTGCAGTCTCACCTGCAGAGCAACTCATTGTGTACCGTGAGTTGTATGTGTCCAAAATGCTTGCCACAGATTTGGCAGACACAGTATTAGATTTAGAGTCTGGTGATGGAAACATCAAATACGGGGTTCTTGATTCTTCTCTTTGGCATAAGCGTGGCGATACTGGTCCTAGCCTTGCTGAACAAATGATTAGTAGAGGGTGTCGTTGGAGACCCTCAGACAGAAGTAAAGGCAGTCGTGTAGCTGGTAAAAATGAGATACACAGACGCTTGCAGGTAGATGAATTTACAGAGGAACCTAGACTTGTATTCTTTAATAATTGCACGAACACTGTGTCTCAGTTACCAGCCTTGCCCATTGACAAGAAAAATCCAGAGGATATTGACACGCATTCGGAAGACCACTTGTATGATGCGTTAAGATATGGTATAATGTCCAGACCAAGGTTTAGTATATTTGACTATGACCCTAGAGGTAGACCTAGTAATGGAATGCAAGTAGCAGATTCAACATTTGGATACTAAGGAACTAAAATATGGCTGATGATGATATTATGATTGAAGATGACGCAATTGCGTTAGAAGATACAGATGATTCTGTACAAGCTGATATAGGTGTCTCTTCTATTATACCATTTATTCAAGAACGGTATCAGAAAGCAGAAGACTATCGCTATCAAGATGAAGAGCGTTGGATTCGTGCGTATCGTAACTATCGTGGTCTGTATGGTCCAGATGTACAATTTACTGAAGCAGAGAAGTCTCGTGTATTTGTAAAGGTTACTAAAACAAAAACACTTGCTGCGTATGGTCAAATTGTTGACGTACTATTTGCTAACAATCGTTTTCCTCTGTCTATTGACCCAACAGAGTTACCTGAAGGCGTAGTGGCTGACGTACACTTTGACCCACAAGAACCAGAGCAGTTACGTGAGCAAGAAGATTTAACAAGCCCATATGGTTTTAGAGGTGATGGCAGAGATTTACCTGCTGGTGCTACTGCCAAAACTTTGACAGAAAAACTAGGACCACTTGAACAAAAACTTGACAGTGTACAAGATAAACTAAAAGAAGGTCCGGGACAGACACCTACTGCTATTGAGTTTAGCCCAGCTATGGTAGCTGCTAAAAAGATGCAGAAGAAAATACATGACCAACTAGATGAGTCAGGTGCAAGTAAGAGTCTTCGCAGTAGTTCTTTTGAAATGGCATTGTTTGGTACTGGCGTAATGAAGGGTCCATTTGCAGAAGATAAAGAGTATCCAAATTGGAATGATGAGGGTGAGTATGACCCACTCTTTAAAACTATTCCTAGAGTATCTCATGTATCTGTGTGGAACTTTTACCCAGACCCAGATGCAAACAATATGGATGAAGCACAGTATGTAATTGAACGACACAAGATGTCACGTTCACAATTACGCAATTTGAAGAAACGTCCATATTTCCGTTCACAGGTTATTGATGAAGTTATTTCTTTTGGTGAAAACTATACAAAGAAGTATTGGGAAGATGACTTAGCAGACTATGCACCAGAGCATGGCGTTGACCGTTTTGAAGTTCTTGAATATTGGGGCATGGTTGATGTTGAGATGCTACAAGAACAAGATATTGAAATCCCAAAAGAACTACAAGACTTTGATGAGTTACAAGCTAATGTGTGGGTTTGTAACAACAAACTAATTCGCATGGTACTCAATCCGTTTAAGCCTTCAAAGATTCCATACGTAGCTGCTCCATACGAACTAAACCCATATTCATTCTTTGGCATTGGTATCGCAGAAAACCTTGATGATACACAGACACTAATGAATGGCTTTATGCGTATGGCTGTTGATAATGCTGTACTGTCTGGAAACTTGCTTATTGAGGTAGATGAAACAAACCTAGTTCCGGGACAAGACTTGACTGTGTATCCGGGTAAGGTGTTCCGTAGGCAGGGTGGCGCACCGGGACAGGCTATTTTTGGCACAAAGTATCCTAACGTGTCTAGTGAGAACATGATGATGTTTGATAAGGCTAGACAGCTTGCTGATGAGAGTTCTGGTTTTCCATCCTTTGCGCATGGGCAGACAGGCGTTACTGGTGTAGGTAGAACTGCCAGTGGTATCTCCATGCTAATGGGTGCTGCTGCTGGTTCAATCAAGACTGTTATTAAGAATGTAGATGATTATTTACTACGCCCATTAGGTGAAGGACTGTTTCGTTTTAATATGCAATTTGACTTTGACCCTTCTATTAAAGGTGACCTTGAAGTTAAAGCACGTGGAACAGAAAGCCTAATGGCTAATGAAGTACGTAGCCAAAGACTGATGCAATTTTTACAAATCTCAAGCAATCCTGCACTTGCACCGTTTGCTAAGTTTCAATATGTTATTCGTGAGATTGCAAAGTCAATGGGACTTGACCCTGAAAAAGTTACCAACAATATGAGTGAAGCTGCTCTACAGGCTGAGATACTAAAAGGGTTTCAACAGCCTATGGACCAACAAGGGCAACAAGCACCAGCAGGTGTTAACCCAATGGACCCAACAGGAGCAGGTGGTGGCAACATAGGTACTGGACAGGCTCCTGTACCGGGTGAACAAGGATTTAGTGGAAATGCACAACAACAAGGAACTCCTCAACAAACTGAAGCCAATGGTCAGCAACAGCCGCCAATGGGGCCACTTCAGTAATTATATTGATGCGTTGATAGAACAACAGCAACGTACACTTGAACAAAGCGATAATATGGTTACTATACATCGTGCGCAGGGTGCGATTGGAACATTACGCAGTTTACAAAAACTAAGGGATGCAGTAGATGGCTGAGATGCAAAAACAAATGAAAATGTTTGAAGACGGCGGTCTTATGGAAGAAGGTGGCACAGTAGACCCTGTGTCTGGCAATGATGTACCAGTTGGCTCTACACAAGAAGAAGTACGAGATGATATTCCGGCACAGTTAAGTGAGGGTGAGTTTGTTTTTCCTGCTGACGTAGTACGTTTCTATGGACTAGAAAAGTTAATGGAAATGCGGCAGAACGCTAAAGCAGGTCTTCAAAGAATGGAAGATATGGGGCAGATGGGCAATAGCGAAGAAGCAACATTGCCTGATGACATCCCTTTTGACTTAGAGGACCTTGACATTGAAGACGAAATGGGCGATAATAATGAATTAGAAATGCAGGTAGGTGGTTTTGTACAGCCACAAGGATTTGTATCTCAAATGCAACCTTCTTTTTTAGCAGACTATTCTCAGCAACAAGCCGTACAACCAGCTTTTCAAATGCCTACATATAAACAAGCACCCGTTGGTGGTTATGTTCCGCAGTTTGTTGGCTCTACTCCTACAACAGAAACAACTGAAGTACCTTCGTTTTCACAATTAATTCCTGCTGCTGGTGGTCAACAAGAAACAAAAGAATATAGAAACGAAGCGGGACAATCTTTATTTATACCATTTATTAATGACCAACCTGTTTATCCAATACCAGAAGGATATACTGAATACGTAGCAGAAGAAGAAGTAACAGAGGTTACAACTACACCTACTCAAGTACAAACAACTATGGTACGTGATGGGGGTGGTGGAGATGACAATGTATTAGTTGGTGGTGTAACACCTGCTGAAATACAACAAGGCAAAGCTGAAGCAAAAGATAGGTATGCTATTACAGGCTCTCGTGGACTAGATATACTAAGCATTCTTCCCGGTGGAAACATTATAAAGAGTATGTTTGATGTTCAAGGTCCTACAATAGGTGCAAAAGCACCTGAACCTATGGCATTTGGACCACAGCAAATTCAAAGAATGGAATATGAAAAAGTTCTTGGCACAGGTATTACTGGATATGTAGGTTATGAAAAAGGCGACTTAGACCCTATAACTGGTGGTGTTTTTAATAAACATGGCATTGCTGTTGATAAAAATGGCGGTCAAACATTGAGTCCTCAAGGAACTTTTAGTTATGCTTCCGTTGGTGATTTTTCAAAGGCTATAGCTGCAGGTAATAAAAGTGGTTGGCATGGTGGTCTATTATCAGATGAAGCAAAAAGTAATTTAAATTCAGTTGCAGCAGCAAAATACTCTAAGTTTGAAAAAGAACTAGAGGCTGGACAAGACAAACCTAGCAAGTCTGATACAAGCAAATCTTCTGGTACTTCTGCACCGACATCACAAGGTGACGGCAAAGAGGTAGGTGGTGTGGGGCAATCTAGTTTTGGCGGTGGGCAAACGGGTAAAGGTTCTGGGCCAACTGCAGGTGGTTTTGGTGGAACTGGTGTAGGACGTTCTGATTTTAACAAAGGTGGCAATGTCACCAAAAAGATGAAGCGTGGTGGTCTAGCTTCTAAGAAATAAATAGACTACATTAACTGGCTACCTAACCCCCCTAACACGGCATACGGTTAGCCCCAGAGGAGAAGATAACATGGCAGAGAATGCTATTATGGCTGAAGAAATGCAGCCGGAAAAAAAGATTGCGTTTGCAAATCGTAAGTATACTAACGAAGAAAAACGTAAAATGGAAGAAGAAGAACTACAAAAAATGATTGAGGAACATCAAGGTGAGGCAGAGGCTAAACCAGAAGAACCTCAAGAAGCTGAACCAACTAACGCAGAAGAAAAGACATTTAAAAAGCGTTACGGTGACCTGCGCAGACACATGCAGGAAAAAGAAACAGAGTTTCAAACGCAATTAGAAGAAATAAAAAAACAACTAGATAGTGCTACACGTAAAGAAATTAAACTGCCTAAGTCTGATGAAGACATTGAAGCATGGGCAAAAGATTACCCAGATGTAGCAGCTATTGTAGAAACAATTGCTATCAAGAAAGCTAAAGAGCAATCATCTGCTCTTGAAGAACGTGTAAAAGCAATTGATGATATGCAGTCGTCTGCAAAGAAAGAAAAAGCTGAAGCAGAACTAATGCGTATACACCCTGATTTTGGTGACATTCGTGACAGTGATGAGTTTCACGAGTGGGCTGAAGAACAGCCTAAGTGGGTACAGGATGCATTGTATGATAATGACAATGACGCAAGGTCTGCTGCAAGAGCAATTGACCTGTACAAAGCTGACAAAGGTATTTCTGAAAAGAAACCTGCCAGCAATAAAGATGCAGCGAAATCAGTTGAAACACGTAACTCACGTAGTAAACCTCAAAATGATGAAGCATCTACGTATTTACGTGAATCTCAAGTTCAAAAGATGTCTCCTCAAGAGTATGAGAAGAAGTCTGATGAAATCATGGAAGCTATCCGTAGTGGTAAGTTTATCTATGATATGTCTGGTTCTGCCAGATAAATTAAAAAAAGTGTTGACAA
>Ga0181422_1000707_pt1 | contig 10881 bp, 12 predicted proteins | sample 45SPOviralmetaG_FD_130147 | JGI IMG/M metagenome (GOLD analysis project Ga0181422, IMG submission 130147) | Marine viral communities from the oligotrophic San Pedro Time Series (SPOT) site, San Pedro Channel, CA, USA - 45 SPOT_SRF_2013-07-18 | ecosystem: Environmental > Aquatic > Marine > Strait...
AAAAATTGTTCGTACTTACACGGACAGTCATGGTTTAAAAAATCTTGTGCAAGAGTTTTGCAACAAATCATTGGATAAAAGGCAAGGAAGCAGTGATTGGAACAAAGATATTGATGAATTATCTGATAAACAACTAGAATATGCGGCTAACGATGTTGTTTATCTTCACAAAATTAAAAATGAGTTAGAAAAAATGTTAGTTAGAGAAAATAGAATGGATATTTTCAAAAAATGTCTGGTCTTCCTAGATACAAGAGTGACTTTAGACCAAAGTGGATTTAAATTTGATATTTTTGAACATTAATGAATAAAAATAACTACATAAAATTAGCAAAAAAATCTGCTGATATACAAATTAGTGAATTAAAAAAAATAAAAAAAGTTTTTAATAACTCATTTATTAATGCTGTAGATTTAATTATGAATTGTAAAGGTAAAGTGATTTTTTCTGGAGTGGGAAAAAATTCTTTTATATGCAAAAAAGCTGCAGCTACTTTTTCTAGTGTCGGTGTACCAAGCTTTTTTGTTGACCCAACTGGAGTTTCCCATGGGGATGCTGGACAAATTGGAAAAAAAGATGTTTTAATAATTATTTCAAATTCGGGAAACACTGCTGAACTAACTAATTTATTAAAATTCGCAAATCGTTTTAGAATTAAGATAGTTGGTATTGCTTCTAATTCAAATAGTATGCTTATCAATGCAAGTGACGTAAAAATTATTTACCCTAAATTAAAAGAATCTGATCAAAATAATATAGTACCAACGACTTCTACCTCATTTGTAATGATGCTTTGCGATTGTCTGGCGACAACGATCATGAGCAAGAAAAGGTTCACCAAAGAAAATTTTTTTATATACCATAAAGGTGGTAACCTAGGAGCTTCATTAAGACTTGCTAAAGACATTATGGTTACCGGAAAAAAAATGCCTGTTATAGATTTTAAAAAAAGTTTCAATCAGGCATTAAAAATCATGAACCAAAAAAAATTGGGTATAATTGTATTAACACAAAATAACTACATTAAAGGTTTAATCACTGATGGGGATATAAGAAGATTCTCCAATAATTCACTAAAAGATAAAAATTTAAATAAAGTTCTCAGAAATTATCCATTTGTTATAAACGAAAGTATGTCTGCGCAGAAAGCACTCGGTTTTATGTCTGAAAAAAAAATTACAAGCTTACTTGTAGTATCTGATAAAGATATAAACAAAAAAAATAAAAGATTGAGAGGAATAATTCACATTCATTTTTTACTTAAAGAAGGTGTAAAATGATTAGTAGAAAACAAAAGATTAGATTGGTACAGCTTTTTTTACTTATTGTTTGTAGTCTAATAGTTTTTAATACCTATTTTACAAAAAAAGATAAAGTGAGTGAAAAGATTATTTCATCAGAAGAGCTTGAAAAAATAAATAAAGATTTAAAAAACGATGAAGAGAAGGATGTGTTTTATAATGTCCAATATTCGGGTTTAGATCTTGCTGGAAACCGATATATTTTAAAGTCTAAAGAGGCGACCACAAATAAAGAAGTTCAAGAAGTTGTTGAAATGAAAAATGTGAATGCAGTTTTTTACTTTAAGGACAATACGACATTATTTGTTGCCTCAGATAAAGGAACATACAATAATAAATCACTAGATATGGTTTTTGAAAAAAATATTAAAGCTAATTATGAAGATAGTGAGCTGTACGGTGAAAGGATTGTTTACTTAAATTCAAAAAAAACTCTTATAATATCTGAAAATGTCAAAATAAGTGATATAAGGGGTACTATGCGAGCAGAGAAACTCCTGTTTGATCTAGAAAAAAAAACATTAGATATTTCTTCCGATGAAAATAAAATTAATGCAGATATTATTATAAAATGAAAAAAGGATTTACAATACTCAAATTTAAAAAGGATAAACCAATTTTTGAAGTTAAAAATTTAAGTAAATCATTCGATGGAAGACCAATTCTCAAGAAACTTTCTTTAAAAGTTTATCCAGGTGAGTGTGTTGGCATTTTAGGTCCTAACGGATGTGGAAAAACAACTCTTTTTTCAATTTGTATTGGTGAAGAAAGTATAGATGAAGGAAAAATTTTTGTTAATGGAGAGTCAATAGAGCAAATTCCGATTCACCTTAGATCAAACAAAGGTTTGGGATACCTGCCGCAACAAAGAAGTGTCTTTAACATGAGTGTGTTTGATAATATTTTAGGTATAGCTCAAATTTCAATAAAGGGAGCTTTAAATCAAAAAGCTGCTACAGAAAAATTATTAGATGAATTTAATTTACAGCATCTAAGGTCACTTAATGCCTCAGTATTATCAGGTGGAGAGATTAGAAGACTGATGATGGCCAGAGTTATGATCAATAAGCCTAGAATCGTTTTACTGGATGAACCTTTAGCAGCCTTAGATCCTTTAATAATACAAGATATTCAGAAATATATAGTAAAGATACAGTCATCTGGAACTGCAATACTTGTTACCGATCATAATGTAAAAAATTTATTTGATATCACAGACAGAAGCTACGTATTAGGTGAGCAATCGGTGTTAGCGGAAGGAACATCTCGTGAATTGCTTAAGTCATCTAAAGCAATTGAACATTATTTTGGAACTGATTTTAAAAACAATTCAAATTAATGATCCAGAAAAAGTTTAATTTATTTTTAAATTCACAAATATCGAATTATAAAAAAAAAATTTATGTAGATTCAGATAAATCTATTTCAATCAGAAGTTTTTTAATAGGCTCAATAAGTAATAATATTTCTAAAACAAATAACGTTCTTGAGTCAGAAGACGTTTTTTCTACAATTTCCTGTTTAAAAAAATTGGGTGTTAAAATTAAAAAAAATTACTCCAAAAATTATTCTATTTATGGGAAATCTTTAGGATCTTTATACATAAAAAAGGGTAAAGAACTTAACTTTGGTAATTCTGGCACTCTTGCGAGACTTTTAATAGGAATACTATCTACCACACCGGATATAGACGTAAAATTAAGAGGAGACCACTCTTTAAATAAAAGAAGTATGGAAAAATTGATTAATCTAATGAGTAAGTTTGGGGCAACTTTTTACCCTAGAGGAAAATATAAATTTCCTTTAAGATTAATTTCTTCAAAGATGCCACTACCCATAAATTATCCTTCGGGTTCATCTGCTCAATTAAAAAGTGCTGTAATATTAGCCGCCCTAAATTCATACGGCGATACTATTATTATAGAAAAACAAAAGAGCAGAAATCATACAGAAAATATGATTGCACGAAATAAACAATCAATAAATATTAAAAAAAATACTATTAGGGTTAAGGGAAAAAAATTTTTAGAAAAAATAGACATTAATGTTCCTGGGGACCCATCATCTGCATCTTTCTTTACCGCTCTCACTCTTCTGAGTCAAAAATCTTCTTTGATAATTAAAAATGTTGGTCTGAATTCTTCTAGGATTGGTTTTTATAAGTTACTTAAAAAACACGGAGCAAATATAAAATTCAAAAATTTAAAAAAAGACAATTTTGAGATCGTGGGAGATATTTTTGTAAAAAGTTGTAAGTTAAAACCTATAAAAGCATCAAAGAAATATTATGTTAACACAACCGATGAATATCCTATTCTATTTGTGATTGCGGCGTTGATAAAAGGTGTTTCGGTTTTTGAAGGGATAAAAGATTTAGCAAATAAAGAGAGTAATAGAATTACTGAAATGCAAAAGGTTTTAGATCAATTAGGAATTAAATCTATTTATGCGAAAAACAAATTAAAAATTTTTGGAAGTGGAATATTTAACGGTCGTAATAAAACAATTAATATTCCAAATTTAGGTGATCATAGAATATGTATGTCATCATTTATATTAGCATTATTAACCGGTACAAAAGCAAAAATTAAAAATTTTGAGACTGTTTATACGTCATCACCGTCTTTTTTAAATATAATGAAAAAATTGGGAGCAAGATTTGAAATTAAAAAAATATCATAAGCTTTTAATAGCAGTAGACGGCTCGGCTGCAAGTGGCAAAACTACGGGAGCGAAACTGATTGCTAAAAAGTATGGAATGAAATTCTTGTCATCAGGTCTTTTATATAGATATGCAAGCTATAAGTTGCTTAATCACAAACCTAGAAATAAAATTCCTTTTTTAAAAAAATGTTTTAAAAACTTAAATTTATCAAAATTAAAAAATAAAAATCTTCACTTACCTGAAATTTCAGAGCACACATCCATAATTGCTAAACAGCGAAAGATACGAAATATTCTCAAAGTTTTTCAAAGAAAATTTGCATCAAAATACAATAGAGTAGTCATTGAAGGACGTGATATTCAAACAAAAATTTTACCTAATGCAGATATAAAATTTTTTTTCAAATGTAATTTAAATGTTGCTGCGCTAAGAAGATTTAAAGAATTAAAAAAGAGATATAAGAATACAAAACTGTTAGATGTTAAAAAAGCTATGAGAATTAGGGATAATTTGGATAAAAAACGTAAAATTTCCCCTTTGACTCAAGCAAAAAATGCTGTAATTGTGCAGTCCGATAAACTTAATATTAAAGACATGATTGTAAAAATGTCAAAAGTTGTCGATAAAAGAATTAAAGAAAAATATGGCTACTGAAGAATTAAAAAACGTAAGTAAAACTCACCAAGAATTCCAAAGCTTGTTAGATCAAGACTTCAAATATAGAAAACTAAAAGAAAACGAAATAATCAAAGCAACAGTAACTGAAATTACTAAAAATTTTATAATTGTCGATTGTAAAGCTAAAATGGAGGGCATGATACCGATCGAAGAATTTAAAAATGACAGTGAACTTGAGAAAATAAAGATTGGATCTCAAATCGATGTTTATTTAGAGCGAATTGAAAGTTTTAAAGGAGAAATAATAATTTCAAGAGATAAAGCTAGAAAGATGAAAACTTGGAAAAAAATGGAAAATGTTTTTGAAACTCAGGAAGAGATGACCGGATATATAGTTGGGAAGGTGAAAGGTGGTTTTATTACCGAAGTAGAGGGATTATCTTGCTTTATGCCCTCTTCTCAAATAGATGTACGGCCACTTAAAAAAGTTGACCATTTAATGAATACCCCCGTAAAAGTTATAGCCACTAGAATTGATAAAAATAGAGGGAACGTTTGTGTATCTAGAAGAGCTGTGCTTGAGAAAAGTAAAAATGCTGAAATCACTGAAGCATTAAAAAACATTAAAGAAGGTGATATTGTTGAAGAAGCTATTGTGAAAGCAACCACTGACTGGGGGATATTTTTAGATATTAAAGGCGTTGATGCATTGTTACACGTAAGTGATCTTAGCCATGGAAGAGTTAAAAAACCATCTGATTTAGTTACTATAGGTCAAAAATTAAAAGTAAAAATAACAAAAATTGACTCAAAAACTAATAGAGTGTCTGCATCAGTAAAAGCATTAACTGAAGATCCTTTCGAAAATATTGAGAAGAAGTTTAAAATTGGTGAAATCTATCAAGGAACTGTGACTAAAATCATGGATTATGGTTGTTTTGTTAAAATTGAGGATGGTATTGAAGGGTTGATTCATAATTCTGAATTGGACTGGACAAATAGAAATATTAAACCAAGTAAAGTTTTATCTGTTTCACAAAAAATTGATTTTAAGATTGTGAGCATCGACAAAGAAGCAAAAAGGATATCTCTTTCTTACAAAGCGACATTAGAAAACCCTTGGGATAAAATTAAGGATCAAATTGGAAAAGAGGTAAAAATAAAAATTAATAATATAACAGATAAAGCTATATTTGGAGAATTGACTGACTCAAAACTGTCAGGAATGTTACATTACAAGGAAATTTCTTATCAAGAAAATATTGAAGATTTAAAAAAATATAAAAAAAATGAAATTTTAAATGTAAAAATATTAGAGATCAAAGACGATAAAATTAGATTTTCTAAAAGAGCTTTAGAAAAAGATCCTTTCGATTGGTTTAAAGATAATAAAAAAAGTGTAGGCGATGTGATAACAACAAGAATTTTTGAGGTCTTAAAAACTGGAGTAAAAGTTGCTATTGATAAAGATAAAAAATTAGTTGTTAATATTAAGAAAGTTGATCTGGCAAAAGATGCTGCCGATGCAAGGCCTGAGGTATTCTCAAAAGATAATGCTTTAGATGCCAAAATAACAGAATTAGATTTGGAAAATAGAAGAGTAAAGCTAAGTGTTAAGGCTGCTCAAATTGATGAAGAGAAATCTTTGATTGCTAAATTTGGTGAGGGTGCAACTAAATCCGGGGCTACACTTAAAGGTATTTTTGAAAAAGCCATTGGTAAAAAGGATAAAAAAGCAAAATAATTGTCAAGAACAAAGCTCATAAAACAGCTTAAAGAAAAAAATCCTAATCTTAATCAATCTGAATTGGAAATTATATTGGATACTTTTACTGAAAGTATCTCAAATGCTTTAATTAGGGGTGACACAGTTGAAATTCGCGGATTAGGTCGTTGGTACACTAAAAAATTAAAGGAAAATTTCAATGCTAGGAATCCTGCAAATAATAAATTAATTTATAAACCTGAACGAATTAAGATAAGATTTAAAGCGTCAAAAAAATTAAATAAAATAATAAACGAATGAAAAAAACTAAAATATTTATAGCTTGTGATACTACAAACCTTGCAAAGATAAAGAAGATTATAAATCAATCAAAAACAAAAAAAATAAAAATTGGTTATAAATTTGGATTAGAATTTATGAATTCTAAAAATGGAAGGAAATTTATATCAACTTTAAAAAACAAAGTTATTTTTCTTGATTTGAAATTAAATGACACTGTAAATACAATGTTATCAGCTGTAAAAGCTTTGAAAGATTTAAAAATTAATTATCTCACAGTTCACATCTCATCTGGCCCAGCAGCATTAAAAGCTGTAAAAAAAATTTCTAGATCAATCAGGATTGTTGGTGTGACTACTTTGACTTCTTTGAACAACGATGATTTAAAATTAATTGGCTACAATAAATCTGTAAAAAATTTAGTAACCCATCAAGCAAAGCTTGCAAACAAAGCTGGTTTAGATGCATTAGTTTGCAGTCCTCATGAAGTAAATGCTGTAAGAAAAATTTTTAAGAAGGAAATAATTACTCCCGGCGTGCAAATTGGAAAGAGAAATTACGATCAAAAACGTTCAATGGAAGCTAAGAAAGTCAAGTCTGATTGGTTAGTGATTGGAAGAGCAATTACTCGAGGCAATATTAAATACAATATACAAAATCTTATTAAAGAACTAAAATAATGAAAGTTAAAATTTGTGGTTTAAATCCAACCAGAGATGTTCAAATATGTATTGATCTTAAAGTAAATTATTTAGGATTTGTTTTTTATGAAAAATCACCTCGTAATGTAAAATTACAAGATATTGAAAGACTATTAAATTATGATAAAAAAAATTCTTCTTTTGTAGCGGTGACAGTAAATCCAACTGATGAATTTATTAAAAAAAATCTGAGAGGAAATTTTGAATTTATTCAACTTCATGGATCAGAAACTAAAGATAGGGTATCCCAAATCAAGAATATGGGCTTCAAAGTCATTAAAGCTATTAAAGTAAAAGGAGAGCGAGATATAAATGCATACAAAGAATTCGATAATGCAGATATAATATTATTTGATACTCCAGGAATGGAAAAATCCATCGAATTTCCAAAAGAACTCATTAACAAAATCCCCAAAGGAGAAAAATATGCTTTAGCAGGGTCCGTCTCCAAAGATAATATAGAAAATATTAGCAAATTAGGGGTTAACTTTTTTGATTTATCCTCTAGTTTAGAAGGTCTATTAGGTTACAAGGATCATCATAAAATTGAAAGTTTTGTAAATAAATTTAATGAGCTTAAAAATTAAAAAAAATATTCCTCTTATTGACCAACATGATAAAAATTTTATGTATGGTGGAAAGTTTGGTGGAAATTTTATACCTGAAACATTAAAGAAACCTATAGATGACTTAACAAAACTATTTACTAAATTAAGAAAAGATAAAAAATTTCTTAAAGAAAGAGACAATTATTTTAAAACTTATGTGGGTGCACCTACCCCTTTTATAAAGTTAGAAAATTTAACTGATCACCTTGGTGGTGCTCAGATTTATGCAAAAGTCGTATCTGAAGCTAATGGTGGAGCTCATAAGATTTATAACGCTACAGTACATTGTCTAATCGCCAAAAAGGCAGGAAAAAAATATGTTGTAGGAGATACAGGTGCTGGTTATGCAGGAAAAATGCTTTCTATGGCAGCTAAAAAATTTGGTCTTAAATGTAAAATATTTATGGGAGCAAAAGACATAAAAAGACAAAGACCTAATGTAGAAGCCATGAATAACAATGGTGCAGAAATAGTTCCTGTTACTACTGGAAGTCAAACGCTTGTTGATGCTGTTAGTGAATGCATGAGATACTGGGTTTCTAATTGTGATACTACACATATGTGTGTTGGTTCGACAGTAGGTCCTAACATATTTATTAAAATTTGTGCTTGGAGCACAGCACAAATTTCAAGAGAATTAATGAAACAGATTAAAGAAGAATTTGGAAAAATACCTGATAAATTAAAATTAATTAATTGTGTTGGTGGGGGTAGTTCAGCAGCTGGATTCTGGAATGAGTTTATGGATACCCATGCCCAGTTCATTGGAGTGGAAGCCGGGGGTCCAAAAAATAGCAAACTTCACGCAGCTCCACTAACTAATGGATCTAAAATTGGTATTCTTCATGGAGCTGCACAGTATGTTATACAAGACAAAGAGGGTCAAATAGGTTCTACTGAGTCAATATCCGCAGGTCTTGATTACCCTGGAATTTCTCCACTTCATTGTTTTCTCAAAGATACAAAAAGAGCTAGATATACTTCTGCAAGTGATGAAGAAGCGCTTAAAGCTTATCAGCTAGTCTCAAAACTTGAAAATATTTCTCCCTCGCTTGAACCATCACATGCTTTTGCTGAAGCAATTAAAATAGCTCCTAAATTAAAATCATCAGAGATTATTATTGTAAACTCCTGCGGTGATAGTCTTAAAGATAAAGATATTATAAAACAAAAACTAGGATCATATGTAAGATGAAGTCAAAGATTGCTCTAACTTTTGAAAATTGTAAAAAACAAAAAAGACCAGCTTTAATAACTTATACAGTTGCTGGAGATAACACAAAAAACAATTCTTTTAAAATATTAGAAAAAATATCTAAATATGCAGATATTCTTGAACTTGGATTCCCGCATAACACGCCGATAGCTGACGGAGGACAGATACAAGGTAGCTCACATCGAGCTCTTAAAAATGGAATTAAATTAAAAGATGTATTTCAAATAGTTAAAAAATTTAAAAAAATAAATCCTCACAAACCAATTATCCTAATGGGTTATTTCAATTTAATTTATCAAAATGGTGAAAATAACTTTTTAAAAAGTTGTAAATCTTCAGGTGTAGACGGCTTAATTATAGTTGATCTCCCTTACCCTGAAAATAAAAACTTTGCTAAAAAATGCAAGAGTAAGTCAATAAATTTTATTCAACTTCTATCTCCAACTACATCTAAAGATAGGATGAAAAAAATTATTAAAGACTCACATGATATGATTTATTACATATCAATGTTATCAACTACTGGAGGGAAATTAAAAGTTTCGCCAAAAAAGATTATTCAGAACTATAATGTAATAAAAAGAATCAACCCAAAGAAGAATCTAGTGATAGGGTTTGGTATCACAGATAAGACTATATCATCTTTAAAATCGGCTAATGGGCTAGTTGTTGGCAGTATGTTGTGCAAAACAATAACGAATTCACTCAAAATGGGACAAAATCCTGTCACAAAGTTAGATAAAGTTGTGTACAATCTAAAAAAAAAAATTATATGAATTGGATATCAAAGTTTATCAAACCAAAAATAAAATCACTTTTTGAAAAAAAATCCTCAAAAACAGAGGAAAATCTTTGGACAACATGTGGATGCAAAAATTTAATATATAAAGAGGATATGGATGCCAATCAAAAGGTCTGTCCTAAATGTGGAGCGCATCATAGATTAACTTGTAGAGAAAGATTTGAAACTTTTTTTGATAATAAAGAATTTGAATTAATAGAGACACCTTTACCAAAAGATGATACGTTAAATTTTGAAGATAAAAAAAAATATACTGACCGATTAAAAACAGCTCGTAAACTTACTGGCCAAGATGATGCAATTTTAATTGCAAAGGGAAAAGTTCAAAATATTAATATAATAGTTGGTGCTCAAGATTTTAGGTTTATCGGAGGATCATTTGGTGCAGCGTCAGGCGAAGCGTTTATAGCAGGTGCTCAAAATGCAATCGAAAATAAAGTGCCATATGTATTTTTTAGTTGCTCTGGAGGACAACGAATGATGGAGTCATCTATAGCGTTGATGCAAATGTCTCGAACAGCTCTAGCAGTCAACGAATTGAAAAGAAAAAACATTCCTTTCATAGTAGTTTTAACTGATCCAACAACTGGTGGTGTAACAGCTTCTTGGGCAATGTTAGGTGATATCTTGATTGCAGAGCCAAAGGCCACAATTGGATTTGCTGGAAGAAGAGTTATCCAAGATACTGTTCGCGAAACTTTACCCGATCAGTTTCAAACTGCTGAATACGTGAAAGATCATGGTGGTATTGACTTAGTAGTTGAAAGACAATACTTAAATTCAACTGTTGGAACGTTGCTAAATGTTCTATTGAAAAAAGCAGAGTCTCAAGCTAAACAAGACTCGAATGTCACAGTCGATAAGTCTCTACAAGCAGCTAGCTAATCATAAGCTTTTCAATAAAACAATTAATTTTGATTTAAAAAGAATAAAGTTAGTTCTAAAAAAATTAGGACATCCAGAG
>Ga0181422_1000709_pt1 | contig 10853 bp, 14 predicted proteins | sample 45SPOviralmetaG_FD_130147 | JGI IMG/M metagenome (GOLD analysis project Ga0181422, IMG submission 130147) | Marine viral communities from the oligotrophic San Pedro Time Series (SPOT) site, San Pedro Channel, CA, USA - 45 SPOT_SRF_2013-07-18 | ecosystem: Environmental > Aquatic > Marine > Strait...
GCGGGTGATGGAAGATCACTAAGATCAGTAATTTTTTTATTAGCCATTTTATTTAATTAGTTAAGATTGGTTCGTTTAGTTCAGTTCGTAGGACTTCGTCTGCCTCGGTGGATAAATAAGGTGGAATTTCAAATCGAATGAATGCTCCAGCCTCTGTTTGTAAAAAATCTCCAGCCTCAGTTCGCAGGATTCCATCAATGACAGGTCCGACCACTGAGTCAGGATCATAATCACCTATGTGAAGTCCTAGACCGAAGTAAGGCATTATTTAAGCCTTATAGAGGATCGCACTACCAACCGAAAGAGTTATGCTGGAGAATGGTAAATACAAAACCTGACCCTGGCTGAAGGTGATTAAATCACCAACCAAGTCGGACGAATTATCCATTTGTCCAGTGATTGCTCCAACCACTGAATCCTCAGTAAATTGAACTGCGATGAAGTCGCCTGTGTTTGCTCCTGTGCCGTTAACATAGGTGCAACCATTGGCTCCCATGCTGTTCTGAATATTGAATGATGATATGCCCATTTTTTATGATGTGGTTAAAACTGAAATGCCGAACGAGTAGCTCGGATAAGTGTTAAAGGTTATTTTGTTTTGCGATTGCAGGCGTTCTGCCCGATCAATTTCTAATGCGAGATATTCTTCCGCTCTATTCTCTTCTCGCATGGCGGCCTCTGTCTGTCCGTCTCCTCGAAGAAAATCGCTGAGTCCGCCGGCCACCAGGTAGTTAGCTAAAAAGTCAGGCACATTCGATTCCTCTCCTGCATCCTTGCCATAAGTTGGGCGAACTGCGGTCCCGACAATAAAGACAGAACTAACCGAACTGTTTGCCGGTAGAATCAAGTATCCGTCCAGTAGTTTAAAATCTAACAATACCGCCGTGCTGTCTGTGAATGGATTTTTCGTATAAACCTGGTGGATCTCCATGATGTTTAAATCATTGTCGATCTGTACTGCCTTGCCTGCTGTGGGATTAGTCGTCGATCCGACTGACTTCTCTACCAGTTTGAGCAGTTCAGGCCATTTGCAACGATGCCAGGCTGTCTGTGCTCGACTGTTTAAAGATTCCTTGAAGAAAAATTCATCGACCTGCGTCAAGGTTGGCAGTCCAGCCGCCATCTTGAAGCGTTTCTCGAGGGAATCAAATGTTACTGTTCTTGCCATTATTGAACATTAGCGATGCCTGGACTTACAGGCTTGCCTCCGGCTTGAATGTTATGCCGGTTAAATTGTGATGGGGAACGATACTGCAAAATATCATTTCGATACTGACGGGATTGTTCCCGTACTAAATCGATTTCCTGCTGAAGGATGATTTCACTATTAGCCTCTTCTGCAATTGCCTTCTCCGTTTGGCCATCTCCACGGAGAAAATTGGCATAGCTTGAATGAACCAGGTACTCGAAAAAGAAGTTTGGTATTTCCTCTGAGTCGCCAGCCTCATCACCATAGTATCCTGAAGTAGCCGATCCCGAGTTTATCTCAGACCTTAAATCTTTACGATAGGTGACAAAAACATTTACTCCGTTTAATATGCTAGGCTCAATGATTTTGACTGATGGATATCCTCCTGAATCTAACTCGGTCAGGAATGTATATTCATCAGGGTAACGGGTAGTAGTAGGATCTTCTTTATGAATACGAAAAACAACATTCGCATCGTTGGCCAGCTTGTTGCTTGTTCCGTAAATCCGTAGCCTGTTGGCATCAGATGTCACTATAGCGACACTCTCTCCCATGACTGTAAACTGTGGCCAAGGGTATCTCTCATGGGCTATACGAGCCGCACGATTTACGAGATCACGAAGGAAACTAGCATCTGTTGCCTGTAATGCATCAAGTCCGGCCAATGCTCGGAATCTTGACTTTAACTGCGAATAGGTGGCGGTAGCGTAGTTTGCCATAATATAAAAAAATTAGTGTTTAACCTTGCACTCGGGGTTTGATTTCTCGAAGTCCTTACGGAATCCTTTGTCTGCCCAGCATCCAGGTCTTTCCTGCTCATGGCGGACATATGTGGTTAAGTCTGTTACCCGAGCAAGTCGAAGGTCACCTTTACCTCCTTCAAACGCTTTGGCGGCCTTGCGAGCCTGCTTTTGGCGTTGTGCATACCCAGCCTTTTCATTGACTGCGGCTTGCTCGTTATGCTTACGAAGGTAATAAGCGATTTCGTCCTGTGACGATCTGCTTTTCTTACCTCCCCTTACGATGATATTTAGACTCATTTAAATGGAAAAAGGGGAGCCGGTCTAACCCTAAACCGGCTCCCCAATAACAACATGATCAATAATAAACCCGAAGTGTTTTAAACGATTGACCCCAAAGCTCTTGGATTACCTACGCGAAGTGTAGCCATACACTCAGAGAATGCTCTCTTTCCACCTCCGTTGTCAGGAAGATCCACTACGGAAATGCCTTCAAGGAACTTGAGGGAAACAGTGTCATCGTCAGGAATTAAGTAAGCACGATCCGTGTTTACTGTACCTTCAACAGTGTCAGTACCGGAAGCCGATCCATTCACGCGACCCATAAAGAGGTCAGGAATAATATCGATACTGCCCCAGTCTGAAACATAATGAAGAACTGATCCGACTAATGTCTTACCACTTACATCTTGAGTGAAACTGTAAACAGGATTGTTGGTAACTGCGGCACGGGTGTAATCTGTGATGGCCGCCATGACAGCCGGTCCAGCATACAATTTGTAGGAACCTTTAGCACCACTAGCAGTGTAAACTGCCTGGAGTAATCCACGAAGTGCAGACTCAGTCAAAGAACCAAGAGATACGCGAGATCCGCTTACTGCACGAAATGCTTGTTTGGCACTTGTATCATATGTATTTCCGGTCGCACTTGGGTCAGACCAAATCCCTAACCCACAAAGGGTCGAGGCGGCTGAACCTGAACCTGCACTCTGATCATTTCCTGATCCGATAGCGGTTTCGATAGAGCGTTTAAGCTGAATAAGTGATTTTGCTTTGGAAGCGGCAAATAATCCACCCTGTCCATTAGGAGCGACATCAATCATCTCAGCTTGACGAGAGACCGCAAAGTAGTCGCGGAATGTCTGCACACGATTATGTAATCTTGCACGAGTGTCGATTAAGTTTTGAGCAGTAGAAAGATCGAGATCATTTCCGTCAATTACTCCACCGATTTCAGGATCAGCAAGCGAGTCCACAAGCCACTCATTAAGAGTTGCCTTTGGTGCGGCTGATTGTGATAGCGTAGAATATAACGGCGTTTCTGTTGGCTCGACAGATTTCAGATACCCTTCGAGATTCTCTAAGGCCCCTTTGGCACTTGTTACATTATAGGAAGTTGCAATGTTAGTTGGCATTTTTAAAAATAATTTTGAAGTTTAAGAAATTTAATCCGCTAGAAATGCGGCGAGATCGTTAACCGAGAGTGGTCCTTTCCGATCCAGGATTTTTGCCTTTTCTTTCTGTTTCCGAGTGGTCGAGTTTTCGATTGGCGGGGATGCATCTCCTCCATCGGTTGGAGGTGGAGCCTTACGCTTTTTGACTACCTTCTTGGGAGCCTTGGCGGATTGCTCGCTTTTTAATGCTTCAATGCCTCTGACAAGGGTGGCGGCGATAAAGTCACCATTGGGAAGGTTGTCCAGTACGTTGCCGTATTGGCCTCGTAGCTGGTTATAGGTTTCTCTTCGGGATTCGGATATATCATCATCTTTCGATGAATCCATCCACGGATGGGTGTTGATTGTATCTCTACTCCACTCGCTTTTTTCCCTTAGATACTCACTCCTCTGAGGAATCTTTTCAGTAAGGTATTCGTCAGCCTGGGTAAGGATATTACGAATGTCATCATCCGAATATTCCTTGCCATCAACCTCTACGAAATCCTTGCCAATATGTTGAAGTGCAAACTTCTTGGCCGCCTGTGCTTCCCGCTTTAAATTTTCCAAGTCTTCAAACGATTGAATGTTTTCTAACTCGGGTTGAGCCGGTTGCGATTGACTGCCTCCTGATTGCTTGAGGTTTTGAATCTCATTCTTGAGCGATTCCACTGTTTCTTCTGCTGATTTTGCTCGAGCAGTAAGACGCGAAATCTGTTTAAGAGTTTTCTTGAGAGCCTTTGGAGTTTCCTCCTCTACCTCTTCTTCAACCTCTTCCTCTTCGGTATCTTCTCCCTCATCCTCCTCTTCGTCAGACTCGGTTACAGACTGTGAAAGAACATCTTCCTGGTCGGCCGATGCTTCTGCTTCTTCGGGAGTCTCGGTGACTTCCGCTTTAGCCTCATCCGCCTGTTGAGCCTCCTGATCTGTTTCGACCTGCTCGACAAAACTTGCCGCCAAATCTTCCACCGATAGTGGGCCTCGTACTTGATTGTTTTCTGCTCCCGTGGATTCAGCCGGAGCCTCGCTAATAACTGTTTCTGCCATAATTTCTGCGTTTGTTGTAGAGTTCGCACTCTCTTGCTTGTATCTGCGGAGCAGATATGCTCCACCAGTGACAATTATAGCAGTTTAAAAAGCAGTTTTGTCAGGTAGCCCGAAAAATTTTCCAGTTGTCTTTAAATCGTTCGTGCTTGGCTTTGGAATCAGGGTTGTGAGGATACAGTCCGATCCTTTTTGCCCCGTCTAATTCCATGCATGGGATGTTGTAAAAAATGTTTTCATCTTCGACATATGCCACCAATATGTCCACTTTTGTGCAGTCTATCGACTCTTTGCCTGAAGATCCGCTGGCGGTCGTTACCATGTACCGCCCCAATCCACCCCGAGCCTTGTCCTTCGATTTACTCTCGGTCCCTTTTATCTGAATCTTAAATATCTTGCCTGCCGTGTTCATCACCAGGCAGTCCTGTGGCAGATAATCGCCTAATGGCACAAAGACCTCCAGTCCATGCTCGAGGGCTTCCGAGAAAAACTTCTGCTCGTAGAGGTTACCCTTCCTCTTCATCATCGTCATCGTCATCGAGCACCATATCGCACTCGAAATCGACAACATCCTCATCCAGCCACTCCTCAAGATCCTCCATCGCGATCTTGGCGATCTCCGTATCTGCGATGTCGGATTCTTCAATCCAACGATTAATCAATGCCCTGTGGGCGTTTTTAAATTGCTGATGGGGAGTCAGTTTCGGCATTGTCCAACGCCTCCAATATTCGAGTCAGTCCTGCAATCTCACCCGATAATCGGGCAAGCTTCTGCGGATTGTCCACATGAGTATAATCCTGAAAATCCACCAGGCACATATCCCTCTGTTCTTTAATAAAGTCTTTAATCACAACCCACTCGGTCTGTTCACCAAGCCCGGCTACTGCATCTCCTAATGTCATTTTTTCCTTCTTACAGGTTTTACTCTTCGTCCCATTCCGACCTTCGATTTCTCAGCCTTCTTTCGTTTCAGTTGGCTTTTACTCATCTCCGATTTCGTCTTGGGTGTTTTACTCGAAACTCTTTTGGTTGGGCGGCAGTATTCATTCGACTTGCCCTGTCCGCATGGTTTACCGGTTCGTGTATCTTGCCACTTCTCAGCACCCCATCGTTTCAACGATGTACCTTTGGTAGTCTTACGAACCTGTCCCTTCGACTTCCGGCACTTGGCGATCTGTTGCGATGCTCGAGCAGATGGGAATACCTTCACCCGAGCCTTTACCTTCTTATAACAAGCGTCTTTTGGCATCTTACCACTTCACTTTGTTTGCCCAGTAGGCCGCCGAAGTTTTACCTTTGGCTATGTTCTTGCCATGACGAGCTTTGAACGATGCCCGCTTTTTCTTCATCGCCTGACTCTCGCCTGATTTTGGTTTACCGGCAGTCTTTGCACCTTGTTGTCCAAAGCGAATCATCTTATCTTTTCCACCATCTTTAACTAAAACCACATGGGATTTTTTAGGATGGTTGGGTGTTCGCTTGGGCTTGTTATAGCCGGCAAACGAAATGCCTCGATAGGTTTTACTCACTTTTTCTTTTTCTTCTTGAGTAATTTCTTAACTGTCGGACTCATCTTCTTCCGACCCATTGCTTTTGCTTTGTTGGAAGGTCTTCCAACCTTCGATCCGTAAGTTCCTTTTCCGTATGGCATGATATTATTCCTTTCGATTAAGCGGCCATCGATGTACCTGGTACATTGCCAGGGGCAGTCCCTAGCTGGCCAATTAGTTTATTGCGGTTCTGTACTTCCATCATCTCGAGCTGACCCGCATATGTTTGAAGCCTCTTCGCGAAGTTCTCGTCCTCTTGCATTCTCTGTTGAACATCCTGTGCCGGTATTTCGGGAGTTCCCTGGATGTACTGTTGAAGCTGTTGCAGACGAAGCTGAGAGTTTACTCCCTGCTGTGGAACATTGACCACCTGACCCGATGCTATCTTGGCTATATCCGCAGAAGTTTCCTGAATCTCCTTATCGGTAGCCTCCTGTTGTGGCATGATTAATTGCGATGCCAGGTTAGGATCAATCGCTTCCAATACCTTGCGAAGATAAATATCGAATCGAGCCTGACCACTGCGGTCGTACTGAGCCATCAGCTTACCAACTGTATCGAGCTTTTCGATCACCTTGGACTCGTCCTGGTTCATCGAGTTCCAACTAATATTAAAATCATACAACTCAGCAGTTTCGTCTAAAATTAACTGTGCTCCCTGCTCGTTATTCGTAACCCGAAACCAAATCATAGGTCCGCTGTAAGTTCGATCCAAGCACCATACACGCTTCAAAACTTCTTTCCATCCACTGAGCCAGCAGTTGACCAGGTGCTGTTTTATCACATTGGCCTCTACCGCATCGTCAGGTCCAGTCGCCCGTCCTGTGATACGATTACACAACTGACGGATTTGCATCTCCACTTCCATGCTTGCCTGCGAATAACGGGGGATTTCCATGAATCCGACCTCTCCCCTACGGCGTACACCAAGCTGTGCTCCCGGTCCTAAACGCTCGGGTCTTCTGCCGATCTGATATTCCACCGGTGGCATGGTGCTCATCGATGCTCGGTCTCGGCGACTATCGACTTCTGTCTTTACCGCCAACTCATAACTCTTAAGCAGTTCAGGGTATCCGCGAGAGTCCAATAAACGATGGTTTAAATGCTCTCGCGTGATACATACAAAAGGATAACGACCTTCATCATACCCAACCGGCTCATGGAATCCTGCTTCATCCATTTCATCCGTCCAGCAGGTTTTGGTGACTACAGGAACATCATCCTCATCGAGTTCTTTCCGATAGGTAGTAACTACCCGAATAAGCCCCTCATAGTGCTGATTACCATAGCTTGTGCCATAGTCGTAGTGCATGGCCGAGTCGCTGTATCTCTCCTCGTAAAAATCTTTCGCCTTCTCGATGGCTTCATCAATCCACGCTTCATCCCATCCCTCGTTTACCTTCTGCTTCAACGCTTCAGGCGAATAATAATGAATGCAGTGAATGCTCCTGGCAGATTCCAAATCAATTACATTACTGTCCACGATCAGTTCCCTGCCCAACTCATATGCCTTAACCGCCGGACGATTTACGACCACTTTTTCGGTCGGAATTTCGGTCTCACCTGTATTCCGCAACTCGTTAAGCATCTTCTTGACCCTACGCTTTTTAAGCTTCGGGAAGAGGGGATAAAACATCTCTTCCACGCCTTCCTTCATCTCAGGATCTTCTATCGCCATTGCCAGTTCAGGCGATTGCTGGGCAATCTGCTCGAGGCTGATCGGTTCAAACTTCCTCGCCTTCTCCTTCTTCCAGTAAGTACCGAAAAAGGTCACCCCGTTCTGTAATAAATAATTCGCTCCAATCGATGACTCCCTCATCAGTTCATCCATCGTACCCATCCGCCAGCGGAGAAACTCAGTAACAAGCTTGGCCGATGCCACATCCCCACTCTCCACGGGAGCCGCCACCAGGTTAGCCTTGGTCAACGCCTGTGTCAGGGTGGCAACATCGCCATCGATTAATGGATTAATAACATTTGGATCAAGGTCACTTGCCCCTGACCAGGGAAATGCTTCAGGTCCACTCTTCTTCCCGTCACCCGTCTTGCCTGCCCATTCGTTGAAACGAACCTCCCGAGCATCTTCTGCCCGGTCCATCCATGTCGATAAATTCGCTTTTGCCCGCTCAAACTCAAACTTGAGTTCATCCACATCGGGCTTCTCTTCAAAAATCTGTACTTCGTTCTCCATAATTTCTCCTTTAGGATTCTACCATTTTATTTCGTAAATTTGTCAGGGCTTTGGCCTCAATTCGGGCAACTGTCTTGAACGATACACCGATAAAATCCGCTATCTCCTCGAGAGTAAAACTACCAGGCTCCCGCTCCTCCTCCATCGCATCCAATGCCTCATCCACAACCATCTCCCGAAGCATCAGATCGATCCTCCGTTGCATCTGTGCATCCGTCTCATGCTTTCCGATACAAATCATCCTCCCCCTCAATTTTTCTCACCAATACCATGCTCTTGGGCGGATGGTTGTCGTTTGGCCTCTTTATACACCTCCCGATCCCCTCCTTGTGCTCAAAGTAAATAAGCATCATCCGAACATTCGGGACCATCTTCAATACCCTCGCCTCCTCTATCTCCATTGTCTTCTTTACCTCCTCGAGCGGGACCACCGGCTTGCTCTCCTGCTTATATATCCGCTGGACAGTCGATCTCGCACATCCCGCCAACTCCGCCACCTTCGGCCAACTCATGCTCGAGTTCCTAGCCATCACGATCTGTTGCCTGACTGCCTTTGATATCTGTACATTTTTCTTACCCATCAATACGATCCTCCTCCTGTTGCCACCATTTCCTCCTCATCGAAGTATTCAAAATTGCCCACGGCGAAGTACCTGGCATTATCCACGAAATCCTTACTCGGACATTTTAATCCAGCACTTGGTTGGTATGCCTGCATACAACTAATCAGATTCTGACACTCATCCGAAAACATCAGCCGGGGCTTATTATCCAAATCCATCGGTTTATCCCGATCCCATGCCAGCAGATTATTGATCGCCTGTAATCCCGTCTCGATATCCAACGCTTCCGCCGGCTCAACAATGATATCCTCATCCGATAAATCGTCTATGATGTTGGAAGATCCCTCCGACTTCTGATAACTCGCCGCCCCCAACCTCGGGTCGATTATCCGAGTTACCATATTATCCCCGCAAATCGATTCCATCCGCCTAATCTCATCCGCATAATCCTTTAATCCATACCCATTCGGTTGTGCCGCCTCTCCCGCACTTAGCTTGTCCTTTGTCAGGTCAATCCATCCACCCCAGGTGTCAAAATCAGGAAACTCCTTAACCGCCCAGGCGACCCCATGCGGATCAACTGCAAATAATACCATCGTCCAGGGCTTTGCTCCAGCAGGGTCAATCGATAATACCCAATTCGCATCCGTAAAATCAGGGAGATTTTCAGCCTGTACATAGTTGCGGTCTGTCAAATTTTTGAACACAGCCCTAGACTGCCTCACAGGGACTCCATAGGCACGACAGAGAATAGTCTCCCTCTTCTCCCCCTCCAATTGATTCTTCATCGCCGCCCAACCGCCAAAGGGGTTGGCCGCTGTATGAAAATACACCACAGAGCTGGCTTTGCGGATGGGCTGTTGAACCAGGGGAACCTCTTCCCCGTCCAAAAGATCCGCTTTTGCCGATTCCACTGTTCTTGCTCCTGTGAGCATACTCTTTACCACCGAGTTCCAGCCATCAACGGCCGTGAAACTGATAATTCCCTTGGAATTGCGGGTAACTGTCCGAAAACGAAGTGTATTTACCCAGCTCATCGGTACCAATTCATCTGCCCAATAGCCGATATTATGGGTTCCGTTGACCGGTTCCTGCGGAACTCCGATCTCTCCACCCTCGATTGTGCTGATGTCCTGTTGCCAAAATCTAAAAATACACTCAGAGCGATTAGGCAGTGTGAATTTAGATGCAGTAAAGCCATTACGAAGGCTGTACATGACATATCCGACCTTACCCCTACCTAACGATTTAAACTCCTTTGGTAGGTACTTAAATATTAGCTTCTGCTGGAACTGTATACTGTTGGCCGATGTCTCCGTAAGACACCATATGATCGTTCCTGGGTTCTCTACGAGACACTGAACTACCCGCTTGGCTGCCCATTCAGACTTTCCTGCCCTATTCCCTCCCATAACGAGAATTTCCGAGTGAGTCTTTAACTGTTCATCTGCCCGCTTCCAGGTATCCAATTCAAAGCCACATCTGTAAGGATCATCCTTTTCATCTTTAATAGCCTGCTCCCTGGTCTCCCAATACGCCAAAATCGATTCAGGAGTCATCCGCAGGAGTTCCGATTTGCTGAGGGGCGGGAGAGCGGGATGGGGTGTCCATTCGAGTGGCATAATGTCCATGTTAGCAGATGGAGCGGGTGGGCGGACATCGGGTTGGCAATTTGTCAGAATTTTTTTATGGGACACAATCGGTCGCGGTGGCCGGCAGACCGCTCAACCTGACCCCCTCCCCCCCTGTCTGTTTGTCAGGATCATAATATTTTTTATAGTGCGAAATGTGGTGTTTTTTGCGTAAGTCACTGATATATATATGTATCCGTAACAAAACTAGATTTTTACGAGTTACGCATAATAAGGATTATGTCTAATTGTACTTGCCAAATACCTTATTGATAATTCATTCTCAAATTGCTACACCGATTGATTTTATGCCTACAAAGCGACCAAGAAAGGTAGAATATGCCGAGAATCTACCAGCTAACCTAAAGACCGAAGAAGTCTGCCCAGGTGTATTCACTGGCCAACAGCTTTACGATAAGCGACCAAAGGACTACGCCAAAGTAGTTACGATGTTGGCACAGGGTGCAACGATTACATCGATCACAAAGACCTGTAAGGTTTCAGCCCACAC
>Ga0181422_1000712_pt1 | contig 10832 bp, 9 predicted proteins | sample 45SPOviralmetaG_FD_130147 | JGI IMG/M metagenome (GOLD analysis project Ga0181422, IMG submission 130147) | Marine viral communities from the oligotrophic San Pedro Time Series (SPOT) site, San Pedro Channel, CA, USA - 45 SPOT_SRF_2013-07-18 | ecosystem: Environmental > Aquatic > Marine > Strait...
AAGGGACCTCCGACCTTGCGATTACTTTATCAGCTACTAAAAGTAGCAACTTAACAGTCGCACGCTCTAACCAACTGAGCTAACAGTCCTTTTAATATATAAGTTATGTTTAATGTCACAAACTTATTGACAAGTATAGCTGAGGTAGGTTTCGATCCTACGTCCTTCCGGTTATGAGCCGGACACGCTTCCACTGCGCCACCCAGCTTTACATCTCCCCACCCGGATTTGAACCAGGGACCACTCGATTACACTTCATAATCATCTACAGTCGAGCGCTCTACCAACTGAGCTACAGAGAGTGTTTTAGCATAATGAACAGTTTTACGTCCTATTCAGGACAAATAAGGTCCTACTGAGACTCGAACTCAGATTATTGGATTCAAAGTCCAATGTGCTAACCACTTACACTATAGAACCTTTATTTCCTATTAGGAAAGAATAGTGCCAGAGGGGTTCGAACCCTCGCATCCGATAGGATACTCGATCTTAAGTCGAGCGCGTTAGACCACTCCGCCATAGCACTTTCATAGCCACATATGGGGACTCGAACCCCTGACCCTCAGATTTCGTCACCATATGTAAAAGTCTGATGACTCTACCTAACTGAGCTAACGTGGCCTTAGCTTTACAGTTTGGTTTTAAATTGCTGTGATGTGGGTAAAACGGTGCTCTTCCTCTGAGCTATGGTCCATAAGGACCACCAGGTTTCGATCCTGGGACACCCGGCTCAAAATGCAAATTTTATTGCTGTAACATCACGTTTTATAGTCCCTACGGGGTTCGAACCCGTGACCTTGGCGTTACTTATAGGATTTCTCCTATATAAGCATAATTTTTAATTATAAGCACCATGCTCTAAAACCAACTGAGCTAAGAGACTAAAGATTGTAGTAAACCAACCACACTCATTAACCAAATCCCTTTACTACAATCTATAATAACGTAAATCCTTTAAATAATAATCGTTAATTATATTATAAGTTTTTAAAAGAAAATAATGTCATACATTACTCCGCGCCAACAAAGAGAAAAATACCATTTTGTCCCTAATATTTTAAAATTAAAGAATGCTAAAAATATCTTTTACCGCTACTCCAAAATTCCAATTGATTCTATTAATGAACACTTCTTTTTGAAAAATAATTGTACTCAAAATCTTCATGAAAAATTATCTTACTATCTTCATTTCTTAATCATGTTTAAATCTCATCAACATCTTCATCAATTTCTTGACAATCATCATCAAAAATATGGCTCCTATGCCACTCAATTTCTTGTTAATTTTCCTTTATTAAATCTTAATGACAAAAATATTATTACACCATTAATGTGTTGCATGCTTTGGTCCTGCAATACTAAAAAACTTAGAACACTTATATCTTGGGGCGCTGATGAATCTCAATTTGATGTTTATGGAAAATATGGAGAAGAATTATATAGTCATCTCTCTTATTATATTAACCATATGTCCTATTATATCTGTCCTAATTTAATTTGTTTAGGTATTCGACATAAATCTGATTTTCATCCCATGATTACTGAATTAGCTTATATTAGCGGTGAATATACACCACCATTTTCATGGACTAAACCATTACCTTTTTTAAATTTTCAAAAAAGTAAAATTTTAACTATTCCTGAAATTATTGAGGAAGAAAATTTAATTGAGGACTCCTAAATCTACTTTAATTTGCGGTGTAGCCTTTATTGCACATTCTTTAAATGCCATTTTTTTATTTCTATGACACAACGCAAATTCATTATTCCTATATTTTATTACACATACCCAACTATCATGCACCTTTCCCCATCTAGTATCTAAATTGGCTCCTGGATATAGAGATTGATATTTCTTTATTGGATAATAATCTATTGATAATCCTTCCAGTTTTTTTGTTTGCTTACAATGGTTAATTAAATTCCTTCCTTCACATGTAACAGCACGCATATTTTATTCAATTAATAATTTAACTTTAAATTAATAAATTTTATTATATAAACAATAAATTTGTTATTAGAATAAAATGGAGAAGAGGTATAACAAAACTAAATACACTTTGGAACAAGTTATTTCAATCAGAGACAAACTCGTTCACCAATAGGATAATATTCCCTTTGATAATTTCTGTAGGGTTCAATTGGTTCATCTTCAATTTCAGCTAATGCCTGTGATAAAATGTACCAATTGACTACCTTCTTTCCAACCAACGCTTTTATAACAAATGTTTTGTACCATTTCTGCTCAATTGGAATTCCTTTTAGAATTTCATGCGTTGGCGTTCCTAACTCTTTTTTCACATTGCACCAAATTTGCACTAAATAATCCTGAATAGTGCAGAGTTCTTTCTTCTGCTCCATTATACTAATGTTCTCTTCGTATGCGTCATAAGAATCTTGTAATATATTCAAATGTTTCAGTTCTTCCTTGATTTTACGAATACTTGCCATTAGTATAAATGTTTTTAAAATCTTTATACATTGTTTGCTATTGGTGTGGGAGCAATACCATGTTCTATTTCATCTAAATCTACTTCAACACTTCTTTGACATTTGAATAATCCAAAGCAAATACTACATTCACGACACCTTGACTTCACTATTGACTGGACTACCATTCCACCAAATCCGAATACGATCCCTGCGAGGGTCAAAAAGAAAGCATCGTTGAAAACATTGTACCACGTCATTCGTTTATAATTATTTACATAATAAGCCCTTTGCTCGCCACACCGTTACCAGAGATTTCAAGGGCATTGGTAGACTTGGCAAAAGTTTCGAGTGATAATGCGTCAGTTGTGTTTGCGGCAAAAGTAAGGTAGGTCTCGATTGGAGAAGCATGGGCCATTGTGCTTAATCCAGAAACAAGCTCTGGATCGGTTTGGAAGTCTTGGAGAATGAAGAAAGATTTAATAGAAAATTCACTGTCACCGTTTGTAGAAGTAGATGAAAACCAAGGCATAGACTCGAATCCAAGTTCACGCACAATGTTGGCAAGCGCACCATTTGAGTTACTTCCGGTCTTGGCCGGTTGAAGAGGTGCGTAGCGGTCGGCATATCTGTACTGGTACTCGTCCACAATGTTGTTGCCGCCTGCAGCTTTCTTGCCACCAACAAAAGCAAACTTATCGTCTGCGATTGTGAATGTTGCTGGGCGAATAACAGTCATAACCTTTTCAACATTTGGAGAAACTTCGTGTGTTTGTACCGAGTGTCGAGTTACACCGCTTGGTACATTGTTACGGTATGCTTTCACTTCGCTGTAAGGAATACGGAGTGCTTCTCCGCCGCAGATTGCCACATCAAGTTTACGGCAAACATCTTCTGGCATATTAACTACTTCAAGCTGGAGTGATACGTTAGTAATTGTGAATTCAACATTGGTGTCGGTACCTGCTATGCGTTGGGCGACTGAGGATGCCGCAGCAAGTTGAAGTTCAACTTCAAAAGCATAAGTGGAACCCATTAGGTGAAGAGGAATGTAGAACTCTTGGTCTTTACCGAGTACTCCTGATGGCAATGGTTTTACGTAGGTAGTACCTGCGTACTGGAGAGTTGCGTTTTGAACATCGGTTCCACCCCATCCCAATAGTGCGTTTTTGGATGAAGCGGAAGAGTATGATTCCATATTAAGAGAAAGACGGTCATAAACATCGAGGTCTTGTACGTCTTCAAGTACAGAACCTGAACCAGTCTTCACAATCATGCGGTTAAAAATTGGAATACCTGCTGCAACTCTGTGAGAATTGGCAGTTGTGGAGGTAACCTTAAGGTCGAACTTAATGAAAGACTTCTTGGTGTTGAGGAATCCATTGGGAATGCTACCAACATTGAAAATAAGGCGGTTGTTATTGGCGCCGTAAACGGAGCTTGAGGATCCGTTGGTTGGGTTAATTTCGAGAGTCTGGGATTTAATTCCTGCAACTTGAGATTGCTTGGGCATTGGTACGAGGTTTTTTGGAAGTGCGGACATCTTTTATTATAATGAAATAGAAAAAAGTTTTTCAACAATGAGATTTACGCCACATCAAAGTTTGTTGTTGTCCTGAATTTAAAGGTTTGTGCTGAGGTTCATATTCAATTGCTAAAACAACTGAAAACTCTTGATGTTCTTCATTATTCATCAATAATCCATCTTCGTCTGCAAGTCCAATTGTAAATTGATTTAGATTTACGCCGTGTAGATTGTGGAACACTGGTTCTGTTGGAAGGTAGTGAATCCATGAATACCTATTACTTGAGTTTGGAACAGTCAATAGATAATTAGTGTGTCTTGAAACTCCATCTGCTTCTACTTCATAAACTGCGTCAGCAAGAGAGCTTGTAATATGATAACATTCGTGTGAATCTCTTGGAGGGAAAGCTGCTGTTTTGGTAGCGTTACTTCCTGTCGTTGTAGCAGTAATTGATTTAAATCTGCCGTCTCCCCTTGTAGTAATTGGATTCAAAATAAGATTTGGTTCAAGTACTGGATTAACACGTCCGTGATGAGTTGGTTCAACTCTAAATGTTTCTGCAAATCCTAACATAGTCCAAATTGAACCCTTGTAAACTTTCGGACAAAACTTCTTTTGTGCAGTGTTAGTACCACCAGCGTCAATGGTTCCAGTCAACTCAATGTGAAAAGTGTCAACTGTTGTTGTGCTTGGGATTTGTGACATTGTAAAAGTAAGAGACGCAAGTGTGTCTCCTGATGCCTTGGTACTCTGTGAGACTGTAGTCATTTCTGTCGCAATTGTGGTTATGAGGTCTTCTATTGTGTAAAATTTAGCTGGAATGGTTGCTTGAAGTATTGGCGGAGGATTGGTGTTATTGCCAATAGTCTCATACCATTCAAAACTATTGTTCTTCGTGGTAACATTGAAGGCAGTATTGGGCATACTGAATGACTTTACATGGCAAGAAGTTGCGTTCTGTATAGTTTTGGGTAAGTTTATTGTATATAAAGATTGCCCGTCTGCTGGCGCATTTCTACTACTGAATCTTATGTATTCGTACATCTTATTATAATACTTAAATATTTAAAAAGAATCTACCATCTCGTCTTTCCATAAATGGCTTGGGTGGTGGTTGGGGTTTGGGTGTTTCTGGTATTGGAGCTAGTTCTGGTTTGGGTGTTTCTGGTATTGGTTCTTTTGGTAATGGAGCTGGTTCTTTTGGTAATGGAGCTGGAGCTGGTTCTGGAACTGTTTCTTTTGGTGTTTCTTTTGCTTTTTTTAATGCTTCTCTCTTCTCTGCAGCTCGCTGGCGACCACGTTCTAATGCTTTAAGTTGTAATTCTGAACGTTGTTTGCGTCCACTTTGTTTTGCTTCGTTTGTCGTGACTGGTTCTTGTTCATCTACATATGGTTCTTCCTTTTGGACATCACTCATTTTATATTAACAAGAAATATTATATTCTAAGGGAATAAAAATTCGTTGAATCGCTTGCGAAACATACTTGGATGATTGTCCTTCTTGTGTAAATCAATAAATAAGAATGAGTATGGTTCATCTGTTGCTTGTGCATAAACTGAATAGAATTCGTCCTTACTAATTTCACCAGCCACTTCTTCATAAATTGCTTCCAATTCCTTTTCATCTTTCATCTTAAATACTGCTAATGTAGTAGCATTATTTCGTAATACTCTCGGGCACCCACCAGAATTTGCTCTATAATTTTGAATCGCTGTAAATACTGAACAACCGATGGCGCCACCTGATGGTAATGCACCGATATGTCGATGGCGTGTAATGAAGTTTAAAAACTTCCTGTCACGGAACAACTTTGTTGATTGACAATCGTCGACGATTAGCCCAATGCGTGGAACCCTTCCGCCCCACCTATGTTGTGGACGTTCTTGATCGACAAGTTCGTCACCGAATATCATTTGAAAAGTTTTAGAAGTTGTCTTCACTTCCTTTTTATACTTTTTCATTTCTTCACGATACCTGACAAGGTCTCTTACTTCTTCATTTATTTGTTCAATTATCTCTTCTATTATTCCACTTTCATCTGGATCATCAAATGAGTCGCCAATTGATATTGGAAGACCTGACCACATATGTTTATTACTTGCTATCGTTGGACTTATAATAAACACTCTATCGAATCCAAACATCCTTACATAGTTTGCGATGGCAACTGATTTTCCAGAACCACGTTTAGCAACAAACAATGACATTTGGTGTAACTTTGGCATGTCTGGATGACTTTCAACATTAAATGCATCCCCTCGGGGTACTATGATGTCTAACTTCATTTTATAATAATACTGATATTAATATGAAGCGATTCGATAATCCTTATTGTTTGGACCCAAAAGAAACATCGTGTCCACGGTTAGAAAATATAGGAATGATTTATAATAGAATCACGGGTACATTAGAACCGATCGAGCAGCCTGCAGAATTTCCAAAATTCCTAGAAACTCAAACAAACAGACCAACGCCATTAACTGATGCATTCAACAAAATAGACCCTAAAGGTTCATTCATAGTTCCAAAGGAGAAAAGACTTAAAGGCCTACTTGCCCCAGACAGATTTAGAAATCAACTGTTACCAGAAGATTTACAGCGTGTAAGAATGATGTACCCAGAAGAGTATGGTTATGACATTGGAAACTGGGAAGTAGAACACATGAATGCCAGCTTAGAAGGTGACTCTCAAAATGACGGATTCCTTGTTTGGAAAAATGATAAAACAAAAGAACTGCGATTTGTTTTTCGTGGTGCCGAAGGCGATCAAGACGGACAGTATATGAAATGGAATGTACTATTAGGTGAAGATTCCAAAGTACAAAATTCAAGATTATTCAAAAGATATGATACTAAAATAGCAGATTACATTTCAAGAAACCCAAACTATGATTACGAGTTTGTTGGTTACAGTTTCGGCGCTTACAAAGCGAGATACTTTGCTTCGCTGTACGGTGGTGACCAACATTTATTCAACGCTCATATAATGCCATTTTCCCAACTGGGAGAAAATGGGGGCAAGTCATACTACCATACAATTGTGAGTGACGACACAAACTTCAAATATTGGATGCCAGTTTGGAATGGTGAAGTGAATGTAGACCGTGAATCAACTGGTGAAGAGACCCATACATTGTATTTACCATTGAAAGACATACCTCCCAATATGGTTGCTGGTGACCACTCCTCAGGACATTTTACTGAAGTTGGTGAACGCTATGTCCCCCACGAATATGGTGTTGGTGTTCTCTCACTTGCTGGTGCTGGACTAGGTGTTGCTGAAGTTGGTATTCTTGCAAGTGGGAATCGCCCATCGAGTTCATTAGATACTACTGCTGGTGTTGTTGGAACAGTCCAAACTGGAATCGATGCTCCCGTCTATGAAATGGGTGAAGCAAGTGCCAATGACACTGTTTACTTTTTAGACCGTTTTGGAATAACAAACTGGTTAAAAACATCTGAACGAAAAAGACAAGAACAACAATTACAAATAATTAATGAAGGGAACCCCATAGTTCAAGAACATCCATTAGCAGATGATCCAAGTGTTCAAATTGGAAAAGGAAAGACTTATACAACCAACCCAGACTCTACATTCACTGACCCCGAAACAGGAAAGGTGTACGAAGAAGTCATTCCTAGTAATTAAATAATGAACTATTATAATAAATGAGTTTGTTTAGACGAGAAACGGATTTTACAAGTTTGTTTTTTACACGAGAAGACAATAGAACAAATCTATTCTTCACTGAAGATTCATCAAGACAGTACGAGTTAGACGCTACAATTCAAATCAATGGTTTCACTGTGACGGCGAGTAATTTAAACTACAGTTACAGTGAGACTTCACGAGTCAATGACGCTGGAACAGTGTTATATTTCGCTCAAGGTGATTTCACAGGTAATGAACTAGGTTTAATAACCAATGGCACAAGATATCCAACAACACTACCAAGTGGTACAATTCCATTCACGAATCCAAATCCCGCTAATAACCCACCTTCCTCTACAACGACTTTAAACGAACACCCAGAACTATTCGGACAAGTATTCAGTGCAATGTTGGTTAATGAAACAACATTGAAATATGGAACACTTGTAACTTCCTCGGATAATTTCAGTGTTGGCGCAACAGTCACAGGATCAAGACTATATTATCGGAACACCAATAGTACCAACAAGGCATTCTTCGACTTATATGTTGATACGACCTATAATTCATACTGGTTCAACATTGCTACAGGTACAATAAATTTCGAATTTCCCGCTAATGTTCTTGCTACTGATTTTGATTTTCCATATCATACATATGTCTACACCTTATCAACAGGTGGACATACTGCCCCATTTGATAGACAGTCAAGGTGGGTACTCACAGATTCATCACCTTATGAGTATGGTGAAATAGATGTATTCTCTTTCGCTATTCAAGTAAGCAACACAGCAATTGTATCTGAAGTGATTGGTAACGGTTTAATCACTGCGGTAAACTCAGGTTCATTCTCGTTCCTAAACAATGCTCCAATCATAATCGACAATCCAAATGCTGATATAGATTGGAAAGGTATCGCTTCTGCATCACTTTTTGACGATAGAATTGAGATAGTCCCAGCAGGATCATGGTCATTTAACTGGTACTACCGTATTAATGGTGGTACTATTGTTACAGTGGGTGATTCAACGGTCACAACTGCCTCAGTTTCTCTTTCTAATAATGACGATGTCGAGATTTTCCAACCAATAAATGGAAGTAAAATAGAATTGACTTATGTCAAATCAATAACTGTCGCCTACACTCCTTCACCACCACCAACCAGTTACTCAGTTGTAGTAACTACAGTTGGTATCCATCTACCTCACAATGTACAAATCAAGGACAATAATAATAATAACCTAGTCACATTTTCACAGGATACCAATCCAAAAACTATCGACCTAAGAGATGTAAATGGTACTCTTATTTACGGCGAAGGTATCGTGACTTTCCACGCAGAGAATGTCAATGTATCATTTGATGCTTCACACTACAATGACGGATCATTCACCTATTCAGGTGTTGAGATTGAAAACTACGCTCCAACTTTACTCGACACCACTTATCCAACATATCGTGTTGGTTTTGGTGGTAATCCTATATTCACGACCGCATCTGACACATTGTACTTTGGAAACTTTGACGACACGCCAGATTTGTTCTTGAATGGCGTTGCGGGTGCTACCACTCACGATTTCACGCTTACAGACGCAGATTTCGTCTCACCAGCGATATATTCCACTGACACCTTAATTCCAGCTCAGAACCCCACCATATTGGCAAGATACTTGGATAACACGGTTATACCCGAGTTACTTTCCCCATTGTACTCCGCAGTTGTTCCTATAACAGACATCACTACAGAGTTTTTCAAAACCAAATTTGGAACATTCTATCAATTTGACTCAGCAACAAATCAACTTTCATGCCGAGTGTCATTACAAACAGCACTTAATGGTACTTGGAAACAAATCGGTGACTCATACTTGGAATTCCAATATGACCCCAATCTCATAGAGTTTGTCAGTCCTACAAGTCCAACAGGTTTCTATGCTTGGGATGGAATAAATTATATCGACCCCGTTGGACAAAAGACACTCGGAATCTCATTCAGTAATGCCAAAGCAGGTAATTTTGACTACATAGATGTTGTGTTCGCTGTTTATCAATCGTCATTCATTACAACAGCAATCACTTCTGGAGCACATACAAGTATCAAGGACACTGGTGGCAATGTGATATTATCAACCAATCCTATAGATTTTACCAATACCGGATACTTCTGGAATGGTATTTCATCATTCACATACACCCCTTCAAGCTTCACGATTAATCCAACTGGATCATGGACTTCATTGAACTGGAGTTACCAGATAAACAGTGGAACAACAGTCAGTGTACCCGGCACACAATTTACAGTGTCTGGACTTACGATCAATAACGGTGACATTATCCGTGTAAATCAACCAATAAATGGAGACCCCATAATCGAAACAGTGACTGGTCTCACATTTATTCCACCCGACCCACTCAGCAACTATGTTATTGGAAGTGTCGGCTCAATCCAGGTCGGTGATTTCACAACTTCCCCCGACGGGACCTATCTGATACAAATGGACTTGACAGGAGCATCGACGACCACAATTCGGGTTTACACAATGAGTACACCTTTTGATGTATCAACCATGACCTTGACCAGTACCTCGTCGGCAGCAAGCATGTCGTCAAGACCTCGTGGATTGGTAGCACAAAATGATGATAACACCTCTGATTCTTTCCACGGACGAAGGTTTTGGGTATTCCAGAATAACCCTTCAACCACCGTGTACCTCTACACGACACCGAATGCCTACGATATGACTGGTGGAACATGGAGTACCGTATCACCCATTGCTACCGTCCCTCGCCAGCGACACGGTGCATTCACGAACAACGGAACCACTTTGGCACTCTGTGACGACTCCACTCTGAGAACTTTCACACTAAGCACTGCTTACGATTTAAGCACTCTCAATTATACCGCTCCGATATTCAGTGCTCTCTCGACTTCTTTCGGTTTTGGTGGTGGTTATTTTACCGAAATTTGCTGGGTGAACCAAGGGAGATATTGCTTTATCACAAATGTTTTCGGGTTCGGTTCGGGCGTCGGTTTGTACGACTGTTCGGCATCACCGTACGATTACAACGAGATGATATCGTCATTAAACCATATTGATATTGACACGACTACTTTCAATTTCTCTGGTAACGAAATGTGCGTGAGATTTGTTACAACGGGTATGACAACTGGTTCTAAAGGACTAACTGCTTCGGGCAGTCAAGTCAGACCAGTGACTGCTCA
>Ga0181422_1000716_pt1 | contig 10814 bp, 10 predicted proteins | sample 45SPOviralmetaG_FD_130147 | JGI IMG/M metagenome (GOLD analysis project Ga0181422, IMG submission 130147) | Marine viral communities from the oligotrophic San Pedro Time Series (SPOT) site, San Pedro Channel, CA, USA - 45 SPOT_SRF_2013-07-18 | ecosystem: Environmental > Aquatic > Marine > Strait...
GAAAACTTTTATTTTCTCTCTTAGTTCTGCACTTCCTACAGGAATATTTGATGCTTGAAAAGTATTAGATGCATTAATTGTTGGCGAACCGTCTGGCTTTTTTATATCTGCCGGAACAACAAAACTTTTTCCGTTTATGTTTCGAATTTTTTCGCCAGTCTTCAAAGTTCCTTTGAAAGGCTTTAACTTATTGTTTGGTGTGCTTGGAGGTCTAGTAAAAACAGTCATACTATAATCCTAAAAACTTTTTAAGATTTGACATCTTAGGAATGTATATTGCTGTTCCTGCTTTAAAATCGTATATAGGATCTTTGATTGTGTCCATATTTCTTTGTACAAACACCCACCAAAGTTTAGGATCTTCGTAAAGATCAAATGCTAACAAGTCAGGTCTATTATTATAGTGTGCTTCGATTGTGTATAATACATCACTAGCCGATGCTGGTACAGCTCTAATATTTAATAATTCTAAATACATAGAATTTTGGCCTGTATCTCTATACGGAGAATTATTTTTATAAACAGCCATTAAATAAATCCTCCCATTGTTCCTGTTTGCCCTTTAGCATATTGTTCTAATGAAAATTTGCGTAAACTTTCTCTGTTGTAAATTGGTTGTGCTGTAATACTAATATTACTTTTTCTTGGTACCCAAGTTGGTCTGCTACCTTGGCTCGCTTCTGTACATCTGATATAGTCAACATCAGTAGGTAGTGTAACTGAGAAGTTTTTAATTACAACCGGCACACCGTCAAACACGTTTGCACCATAACCATACAGTCTACATATGATAGGCGGATTACCTGCTAGGTCGCCTGTACCAAAGAACATTTTAGTTGATGTTTTAAAGAATGTTGTTGCCGCAATCCAATACGCAGCCTGTGAACTTGACTCTGCTGTAAAGTCTCCTGAAATTTGTATCTCGTCCACTTGTGAGTTCTTGTAAGCCTGGAAGGGATAATTATTATGTACAGGATCTATTTGTGTATAGTTTGCGGTTGTTGAAAATGTTATTTCTGGCAAGTATGGAAAAATTACTCCTCCAGTATCTTCTAGAATTTTAAATAACGGATTTGCACCAAAGTGTGCAAAGTTAGCATTAATTTTTACCCGCCAATCATTTGGATTCTGAGGATTTAGTTTAACCCCGGCGCCTTCAGAGAATTCAAAAAGTTCGCCACCAGCAGGGAGATTTGCACCTCTTTTGAGACTTAACAAATTATTTAACACACCAGCTGCTTTGCCGACATTTGACGCAAAGTCTTGGAAACCAGATGCTAAGTTGCCTCCAATACCTAATTTAGATATTGCAGATGATATTTCAGCTGTAGTTCCAGCTACTGCATTAAGTCCATCTTGTGCAGCACCAAATGCTGTTCCGACATCATCAGCAAGATTACTTATGGAACCACTACCAACTTTAGATGTTATCGTAGATCCCAGTTCGCCAGCAGCACCAACTACACCGTCAACACTGAATGCAGCATCTGCTGCTGCCAAGGCACTGTTTAGATCGCCTGACGCTTGGTTTAGTGCTGACCCAATATCACCGCCTAGATCGCTAGTCAACTTGTCCAAATCGCTTTTGGCTTGGTCCGAAACCTGTTTGAGATTGGCTTGGTTCTTCTGTTGCTGGTCAACGGCGACCGCAACGCCAGCTACAAGTACGGCTAAAGGTGCTATTTTTGGTAAACTCATTTTGGTAAAATTTCCTTTTAATAATACTATTTATTTCTGTAATTATGTGCTATTATATTACTTATATAACCGGAGAAAATACTCATGACAATTGGGCAACCAAAAAAGATAAAATATCTAACAAATAAGGATTTATTAGCGGAAATACACCGCAGTAAAGCCACTTTCTGTTCCTACACTGACGATAGCTATGGTCAGTACGATATTATACTGCCATCACTAGAAAAAGTTAACATTAGAACCGTAGCTGAAGCAAAACGTAACCGTGCTGCTAGGCTATCTAAACTTGCACATGCTGAAGCAGTTGAAGCCGCAGGTAAAAAGATGCCTGCAAAAGGTTTTGAAATAGACTATCGTAAAATGCAAAAAGAAGATTTAGTTTTCAGAATTATGACATTTGATCATGTTCCGTTAGAGCCTGGTCGTAAAAAGACTGTTAAGACTGTAGCAGATGCACATGAGAAAGTAAACTTTCCGCCATTCCAACATTGGAAGTTTGATGACAAAGGAAACCTAATTTGTGTAGGTAAAAGTCATTGGGTAGGAGGTATGGAGAATGGATACTTTGATAAAAAATGTGGACAAATGACAAACGACCTTGCAAGAATGTTTATGAAGTTGTGTGATAGATATGCAACTAGAGGTAATGTTAGAGGATACACATATAATGACGAAATGAAAGGACAGGCTATACTACAATTAGCACAGATTGGTTTACAATTTGATGAATCAAAAAGTAACAATCCATTTGCTTATTATACTGCGGCTGTAACAAATAGTTTTGTTAGAATTATTAATATTGAAAAACGCAATCAAAACATTAGAGATGACATTTTAGAAATGAATGGTATGAATCCAAGTTGGACAAGACAAAATGCTGATTCACATCCTAGTAAACCCAAAGAAAAGAAAAAGACTTGACAAGCTGCCTAAAGTTAGTTATAATAACATAAGGAGTAAAAATGCCGTTATTTAAGAAAGCAGCCTGCTTCACTGATATACACTTTGGTATGAAAGGTGGAAGTAGAACGCATAACATGGACTGCGAGGAATTTGTAAAGTGGTTTTGTGACGAAGCAAAAGCCGCTGGTGCTGAAACTTGCATATTTTTAGGAGACTGGCATCATAACCGTGCGACTACAGATGTTAGCACGATGAACTATACAGTTTCTAATTTAGAAAGAATTAACGAAACATTTGAAAAGACTTACTTTATGGTAGGTAATCATGATTTGTTTTATAAAGACAAACGTGAAATTAACTCTATTGAGTTTATGAGATTGTTTCCTAACATCATTCCTATTACAGATGTTTTCACAGAAGGCGAAGTAACATTGTTACCTTGGCTAGTAGGTGAAGAATGGAAGATGGTTCCTAAGATCAAAAGTAGATATGTTTTTGGTCATTTTGAACTTCCACTGTTTTACATGAATGCTATGGTACAGATGCCTGATCACGGAACACTACAAGCTGATCATTTTGTAAATCAAGAATATGTTTTTAGTGGACACTTCCACAAAAGACAAACCAAAGGTAATGTAACATATATTGGTAATGCATTTCCACACAACTATGCAGATGCATGGGACGATGAACGTGGTATGATGTTTTTAGATTGGGGTGGAACTCCTGAATACAAAACATGGCCTAAACAACCAGTGTTTAGAACATTTAAACTTAGTCAACTACTTGAAGATCCTGATAAAAACTTAGGCGAAAATATGCATTGTCGTGTTACTATCGATGTGCCTATTAGTTTTGAAGAAGCAAACTTTATTAGAGAAACTTTTATTCCACAATACAAACTTAGAGAACTAAGCCTTATTCCAGAAAAGGTAGAGATAGAATCAAATGTTGATCCTATTGACCTTACATTCGAAAGTGTTGATACAATTGTTATGAATCAGATTGAAGCAATTGATAGTGATACTATTGACAAACGTATGCTAGTAGAGATATATAGGGACCTCGGACGTAATCAATGATAAAAATTAAAGATGTAACTGTAAAGAATTTTATGAGTGTGGGTAACCAGACTCAAGCAATTAACTTTGACAAAGGTGAACTTACTCTTGTGCTAGGTGAAAATCTAGACTTAGGTGGTGACGATAGTGGTTCCAGAAACGGCACTGGTAAAACTACTATCGTCAACGCAATTAGCTACGCAATATATGGCAATGCACTAACAAACATCAAACGTGATAATCTTATTAACAAGATTAACGGTAAAGGAATGCTTGTTACAATTAACTTTGAAAAAGACGGTATTGACTATAAGATTGAACGTGGTCGAAAGCCTAATATTACAAAGTTTACAATTAATGGCAAGGACTTTGAAGAAGACTCTGATGAGAGTCAAGGTGATAGTAGAGAAACACAAAAAGTAATTGAAGAACTATTTGGTATGTCGCATGATATGTTTAAGCATCTTATTGCATTAAACACATACACTGAGCCTTTCCTTGCATTAAAGAATAATGATCAACGAGCAATCATTGAACAGTTGTTAGGTATTACACTATTATCTGAAAAAGCCGAATGTCTCAAAGAAGAGATGAAGATTAATAGAGATGCAATGAGCTCTGAAAATACAAGAATTGAAACTGTTAAAATATCTAACGAAAAGATTCAACAAAATATCGAATCATTAGAACGCAAACAGCGTATGTGGGAAGATCAAAAGACAACCGCTTCTAGTGAACTTGAGTCAAGTATTAAGATATTACAAGAAATTGATATTGAATCAGAGATTGAAGCACATAAATGTTTAGATGATTTTAATAAAAAGCAATCTTTAATATCAGAAGCAAGACGTTGGATTGCTAACATTGAAGCAGATGATTCTAAACAAGAAAAACTGATTGAAAAATTAGATAGCGAAATTGTTTTACTTAAAGAACACAAGTGTCATACATGTGGACAAGATCTGCATGATAAAAAGCAAGAAGAAATTCTTAATGCTAAGGAACAGCAAAAGCAAGAAGCGTCTGAACAGATTGTTAATAACAACAAACAACTAGAAGAACATCAAACTGTTATTGCAGACATTGGCGAGCTAGAAGGCTGTCCGCCTACACAATATGATACACTAGAACAAGCATTACAACATAGAAGTACTGTTGAAGGTTTAGAAAAAGATTTACAAGCAAAGAAAGATGATGTTAATCCTTACAGTGAACAAATTACAGAACTAAAAGATACTGCAATACAAGAAGTAAGTTTTGATTTACTTAATGAACTAACAAAAGTAAAAGATCATCAGGATTTCTTATACAAACTATTAACAAACAAAGACAGTTTTGTTCGTAAGAAAATTATTGAGCAAAATCTTGCATACCTAAATCAGCGTATCACATACTACTTGGCAAAGATTGGGTTGCCACACATTGTTGAATTCCAGAACGACTTGACTGTTGTAATTACACAGCTAGGACAAGACTTAGACTTTGATAATTTAAGCAGAGGTGAACGTAATAGACTTATTTTATCTATGAGTTGGGCATTCCGTGATGTTTGGGAGAGCTTATATCACAGTATTAACTTGCTGTTCATAGATGAACTAGTAGATAGTGGTATGGACAGTGCTGGAGTAGAATCTAGCATTGGTATTCTTAAGAAAATGACTAGAGAAAGACAGAAAAATGTATTCTTGATCAGTCATAGAGATGATTTAACAAGTCGTGTTAATCATGTACTAAAAGTAATTAAAGAAAACGGTTTTACATCTTACAGCAACGATGTTGAAATTGTGGAATAGGTATGGCAACAGATTCACATGACCAAATGATTGAAGCGTTTCAAAAATACTTTAAGTGGCAAGAACGCTTTGAGTATCATGGTAGTGATGAAGCAGGAATTAAGGCAAGATTTTGGCTGAGTGAAATTAGAAAACATGCAAGTCAACGAAGGCTAGAAGTACAAGAAAAACGATCAGAGAGAAAATTAGCCAGAAAGGGCCAGGTCGGACGTCCAAAGAAAGTAACTACTAATGATGACGTCAGAATGGACCTACCAGAAGAAGAAGATTAAAGAACTTCCAGAAGATTGCGAAGGGTTCGTCTACCTGATTACAAATATCACTAACGACAGAAAATACATAGGCAAGAAACTAGCAAAATTTAAAAAAACACGCCCGCCACTCAAGGGCAGAAAAAATAAAAGACGTTCAAAAGTAGAAAGTGACTGGAGAGACTATTGGGGATCCAGTGAGCATTTACTAGCAGATGTAGAAGAGTTAGGCAAAAACAAATTCACAAGAGAAATAATACATTATTGTCCAAGCAGAGGCGTACTTAGTTACTTAGAGGCTAAAGAACAGTTTGATCGTAGAGTACTAGAATCAGACGAATACTACAATGGCATAATCAACGTAAGAGTAGGCAGTTCTAAAGTGTTAAAAGAAGAATTAAAACGATTAAATGAGTCTTAATTTACATTTTATACAGAACCACAACTAATACATAATATATCCCTAGGCAAATATACACCGTTAAATAAGCCCGCCACGGCGCTATCATGTGGTCCTAAGTCCGTTCTGATGTGTGACGGTAAGGAATTCTGGTTAACGGCAGAGGTATAACAGCACTATCCTTAACAGGACGCTGATCGGATACGCCTAAGCAGAACCGATTTGCTGTATATTAATAGAAGTAATTTAAATAGGCTAAATGAGCGAGTAATTCTCGCAGGTTTATTATATAAGTTAGCGTTTGTATAGTAAACTGCCGTTGTACATAAGATACTAAGACGGATTGAGTAGGTAACGGATAACCGCCTACGCTATGTAATTTAAGATACATTGTAGATCTAACGCTATTGTGACTGTGCGAACTCAGATAATGTTCAAAACACACCTTTGGCCCCGACAACGGGCTAATTGTGACCATACAATCTAGATAATGCTAAAACTGCTTCGCAGTTAATAGTTAAAATAATTTTAACACTTGAATACTTTCGCATAAGTAATAGCGAAGCAAGTGCGTTGAGCGATAGCGAAAACGCAGAACAGCTTTAGCTGTTCTTTAAATAAATACATATATGATTTACATGGAACTATCGATATGAGACTTAGTGAAATAATTAGCGAACAACAGTTAGATGAACGTCCTATGGGAGTATTAGGTAAGATTGGTGCTAGGGCACAGAGATTTGTACCTGGTAGAACTGGACGTAGGGCTAAAGGTAAACTTGAAGTTGGCGCTATGGCTAACGAGATATCAGACAAGTTCGATTTATTCCTAGGTAAGGTAGGTGGTAAAGAAGGTGCAACACCAGAACTTGTAATTTCCTTCCTACAAAAAAACGGATATCCTACTAAGGGTGCAGAAGCGGCTATGAAAGATCCTACTATGTCACAAAAAGTAGGTGCAGTAGCAGGAGCGGTTGCAAAAGGTGTAAAAGATACAGCTACCACGGCGGCTGGCGCCGTAAAGACAGGAGTAGCGACTGCTAAAAAATCTGCGGCGGCACCGGCAGCACCGGCAGCAAAGACAGCACCGATTCCAACACAAACAGATCAAGCAAAAGCAAAAGTAGGCGGAACAGATCTAGCAGCAAGTATTGATCGTTCACACATGACACCTATTGCAGAAGGCTTTAGTGGTGGACAACTAGACAAAATTTTTATGGCAGCAGCCAAAGACAAGATTGCTGCAGACGAAGGTGGTATTGCAGCACCCAGTGCAGGTAAAGTAGATCCAGCTGATGCAGGTAAGCCAGGTGCAGGTGGCTTTGCTTCAAGTTTTAAACAAGCATATAACAAAGCTAGAACAGGCACAGATGGTGCCGCAGACGCGAATACAGCGTCAACAGCAGGCGATCAACCCGCAGCAGCACCAAATGCAGCCAGCATGGAAATTCCAGCTAATATACAGAAGCAAATAGACAGTTTAAAGCCTGAAGATAAAAAACAATTGGCGATGATGATATGAGATTAGATCAACTACAAAGAAGAAAACTAATTACTGAAGGTTGGAACGAACCAGCTTTTACACTGTTTGAACAAAAAACAGTTCATCCTTGGATAACAAGCATTGAACGTTATGTAGTTGAGGCACAACTTTCACAGGACCAAATTAACAATCTATTCACAAGTGTTGAACAGGGTGCAACAGCATCAGGCAGCAACAGAACAGCAATTGGTAAAGGTGCTGACGTTGCTAAATTGCCAGTTGAAGCAGTTAAATGGATCAACAACAAAGTTAATGAACTAGGTAAAGCAGCAAAAGAAACAGGACCAGTTAAAAACATAGATGCCAAGTTTGCTGAACTAAAAACAAAGATAGGTGACAAAGACAACAATGTTGTTAAAGCAGTTAAGGCTGTTAGTGATTGGGCAAAAGCCAATCCAGGCAAAGCAAGTATAGCGGTTGCTATTCTAACTGCGGCAGCAGCAATTGCAGGTGGACCACTAGGTGGTGCAGTAGCAGGTTTCCTTACAAGAGCAACTAAAGATTTATTACAAGGTGAAGACCTTTCAACAGCAGTTGGTAAGTCAGCTAAAACAGCAGCAATTGGTGCGTTGGTTGGTATGGCAACAGAACTTGTTTCAACAGCTGAAATTGAAGCAATTGCAGATGGCGGCGCACAAGAGATTGCTGATCAAGTTGAAACAATTAGAGATGCTAATCTACAAGACAGTCTTGCAGAAATGCCAGATGATGTAGCGGCTGTATGGGAGCAAAATCCTAATTTAGAAGATTATTCTAAATCATATAAAACATCAATACAATTTGGAACAGGATACGGTGCATCATACGAAGGTATTTTACAACAAGATCAAATAGATCAACTAAACGCTCTTAATGATGCAATGGATAAAGCTAATGCTGCTGATGCTTTCAGTGAAGAAACAAATAGAAGATCAGTCGAATACGTTGAATACCTAAAAAGTTTAACAGCTACAAACGCAGACATGAATGCGGCCGCTGAATATCTTAAAGATGCTAGAGATCTAACAGATGCACAACTAGAAGTAATAGCCGCAAGTAAAGAAAGTTTAGTACAAACAGTTGAACAAGTTAAGCAAGCCGCTGAAGTTGGAACAGCAGCCGCACAAGGTGCTGCAACAGCAGGAGTTGAACGTGGCGCACCACAAGAAAGTGTTGTTCCTAAAGGTCAAAAACTTTCAGAAGGTCAAGTGTATCTACTGTTTAATAGAATAACAAATACAAACGATCATATGTTAGAAAACAAAATGATGTTTGAAAGTGTGTTTGATGCAGTTAAGCATTACAACAAACAAGAGCTTGAAGAAGGTCCATTAGATGTTCTTAAAAAAGCCGGAGGCGCAATAGCTAAAGGTGCAAAAGCAGCAGGTGGTGCAATAGCTAAAGGAGCAAAAGCAACCGGAGCAGGTATTGCAGGTGCTGCAAAACAAGTTACTACAAAAGTTACCGCAGAAAAATTAATGACTGCTTGGAAAAAAGCAGGATCACCGACTGATAGTGATGAAGTGTATAATGTTATTAAAGGGTTAGGAGTTGCTGATGATGTAATCAAAGGCACTTATGATTCTATGAAGATTAAAACACCAAGCACTGCAGGTGCAACAGCAGATCCAGAAGAACCAGAAGCAAAAACTGCACAAGGACAAACACCGGCAGCTGACACACCGGCAGCTGACACACCAGCAGCAGATACTCCGGCAGCTGAACCAACAGCAACTGACGAGCCAGCAGCAGACCCAGCAGCAGGGCCAGCCGATACATTATCAACACCAGGAAAAACAGCAGGAGAAACACCTGCAGACGACGAGTATGATCCAAAAGGAAAAGTAAGATATAAAACTGGCGGAGCTCAAGGTGATAAAGTAAAATACGATACTGGAACACCAGCTACCAATGATAAAGTAGATAAAAATAACGATGGTAAAGATGACACTACTGGATATCCAATGGGTGGAGATGATAATACTGCAACTGACGCACCAGCAGCAGCACCAGCAGCAAGTGGAGGTACTACTCCAGCAGCATCATCGATTGATTTAAAACCGTTAGCAGCTGAAATTTCTAAATTACAAAAACCTATAAAAGATAAAATTAAGCAACAATTAGTTGCTGCTTAAAAGAAAGGCAGGCCACTAGTTTTAGTGGTTTCTAAATTGCTCTTGATAATGTCACCAATAATTTTACGCTCTTCAGTGGATAGATGCATAGCAGCAGTATAATCCATTCCTCTCATATACCAGCAGATTTGTAGAATGTCTTTTTTGAGTGCCCTTGCATCCTTGTCTAACTTATTGGATAGTTCAACGATCTCTGATACGGGCAGCGTCAGGATCTGTCGGCGAAAAAATTTGCTTGATCCATTGTTACAGGTAACTCCCATTCATGGGCGCAAGATTCACATTTTACATTTTGATCTGGAATACCCTGTCTGCCTTTAATATCTGACAAGTGATCAGTAAGTCCTTGGAAAATTTCCTTATCACAGTTGTTAAGGAAATCTCTTATTTGGTCCTTATTGTCTGTTTTACCTTGAGGAGTTTCAATAGCAGTAACTACATCAGCGATAGTATCAACAGTCATGTTTGTTAGTTTAACAAAACTCTCTTGAAACTTTTCCATCTTTTCTGTATCTGACATTTCTTCGTCATTAACAATACTAAACACTCTTTGTTCCTCAAGTGTTTTAATATTAGCCTTTGTCATTTGTTTATAATCGTAAGGTACAAGACTAAAAACTAAATCACCTACTGTAATTTGATCCTTCCATGCAGCCGGACCTTGGTTAACATATGGTGTTAAAGGTATTGTGTATTTGTTTTCTTCTTTACAACTTGGACAATTAGCAAATACATCCATGTCTTCACCGTAAGTAGCAATTCTAATACCGAGCAATGCTGAGTCAATATCAATAGTAGGCATTTTCCAAGGTTGTCTAATGGCAGGTATACAACTCTTAATAACCGCTACTGTGCTTTCTCCTGATAGTAACGCATCTGGTGTTTTTAACATTAGTTCGTCTTTTGCAGTCATTGCAAAAACAGGATAGTCTCCGTTTTCACTGACGTCTAATGAACCTTCAGGATAGTAATTTCCTTGTGATGGTAATCTAATATAAATTTTAGGCTGTCTATAATACCCACTTAGTGGATTTGCAGGCGCCTGTGTATC
>Ga0181422_1000718_pt1 | contig 10811 bp, 10 predicted proteins | sample 45SPOviralmetaG_FD_130147 | JGI IMG/M metagenome (GOLD analysis project Ga0181422, IMG submission 130147) | Marine viral communities from the oligotrophic San Pedro Time Series (SPOT) site, San Pedro Channel, CA, USA - 45 SPOT_SRF_2013-07-18 | ecosystem: Environmental > Aquatic > Marine > Strait...
AAGTCAATTGTTATAAAATTAGAGCATCTGATCTATTGATGTATTGCTCATGTTTTTTCGCCCTTCATAAGTTGAATCAAGTATCTCCCGATAATTGTATCATCATTAAGAATAAATATTAAGATTAATAATTTTATCTTTTATCTTTTTTTAACATTCTCTTTCATATTTTATTTTTCTATAACACACAATTATTTCTTTCCATCTATCTGATTATTATATTAATCTTAATATTAATACTTAAAAAATAAAATCTATGTATTAGTATAGAATAAAATGAATAACCTTCAAGAAACAGTAAAAGATTTCCTTGATGAGTTTTACCCTGGTAATGCACAACAAAAATCAAGGTGGAAATATAGATTGAAAAGAATGGAAGACCCATCACAATTAAAAAACTCTGATTTAGCAATGTATAATCTTCTACTATTCGCATCACGCAGAAATGGTGGAGAAAACATTAAACCATTACGTATTGGTGTAATGCCTTCACAACGCATTTATACAGGTTCATTGATGGCTGGTAAATCCCTTGATCCAGTATCAACTACCATTGATGAATTAAAAACTAATTATAAGAAAGTATGTAAGAACTTTAAACCATATATTAAAAAATGGGTTGAAGAAAATAAACATGTTGAAAAACACAACCAATTAACTAAATCATTTCAACGATTTAAAAAAGACCATTACCATGAAAAAGTTTCATATTATACTGAACTATATGAAGACTTATTCGATGATGACGATGAAGACATCGAAGATGAATTAATTGAAATTGAACAAGAAAATATATTAAATTATCGTGATAAAAAGTATATTACATTATTGAATAATTTACCATTAGTATCGTGTGATAATCATATTGGTAAAGGAACAAAGCGATTTTATTCAGAACAAGAAATAAATGATTATATGAAACAAGTATTAATTGAAATAGAAGATATTAATGAATATGGTTTCGTGGGAAAAGCACGGATTAAACAATGGATAGATGAAAATCATAAACCAATGATTAAACAATTAAATGATAAAATTAAGAACTTTAAAAAAAATAAATAAATAAATTACCCATAACTTTTTTACCCATACTTTTTTTAATTTATATTGATTACATGTAATCTATATATTTACTGAATGAGATTTACACCACTTTCATTCCATACTAGTTCAGCCTTCGCCTTGAAGTACAAGAACACAGCAATCGGATTGTCTGTAGATAAATCACTTTCAATCGCACAACCAAACTGCTCGGACGAGAAATCTTCACCTTTATTGAATTGCGACATACGAATACCAAGACCGAATAAAGCACCACCATCAGGGACACGCTTATAAGAACCAACTGTTCCCCCACCCGTAACCATATCATAATTCCGACCATAATTAATTGGAGTAATGGAAGTTCTGTTAAGTTGTCTTTCTGGAATAACTGCATCTACAAGCATCTTGGCTAATTGTGGATCACCCACGGAGAATATTCCCGCTGCCGTGGTGGAATTACCAGCAATCTGTGAGTTAGAATTGAATGTAAATTGTGCTGGATAATTCGAACCACCTTTAAGGAATTGTACAGTTTTAAGGACACATAAATCTAAATCAGCATTACTCTGTGATGGATAAGTTGTAGCCAGACCATTCTGCTGTAGTGTATTGATATGAGATGCTGGACAGAAGTTCATGAATACCGATTGGAGATTACGTAGACCCGTGTTAAATTGTAACATAGCACTATTCGTATTGATAGTCGTGTAGAGAGATGAAATCGTGTTGAAACTTAATGCTCCCGTGGTCTGACTACGAAGAACGTCCATTTCTTCTGGTTCAATATCATACACCTGTGCAGTTAGAGATAGTTTAGAAAGTTGATAGAAAGCATTCGAAATATTAGCCAGATTTCCCGTTGTTCCGAATAAAGCATTACTATCGGGAGACAATCGGATTTCAATAGTCAAAGCACCAAAACTTGATTCCATAAGGTTCAAGTAACCTTCCATACCCATAAGGAAACCACAAGGAGTATATATACTGAATGATTTCGGAATAGTAGTTCCACCACCAGCCAGACCATTGGCGACTACATTCTCAAACATAGCACGACTATTGGGCTGAATAAGTGCTGCTTGGTTCATATGTCCCATAAGATCATTCTGGGAACTGGTAATTCCAAGGTATGTCTGCATATATCTGTTATAGTTGGAAATACTTTCACATACTTGTTTAGATTTATCATGACGAATTAATAGTTCATCAATTACAGCATAAATACCAAGGCGATTATCCATATTAACTTGGTTCGCTCCTGCGTCATCATTATATACGGGAGATGTAGCATCTCCAAGTGAGTTCTTGAATACTTCAAGATTACCATTAATTCTTACACTACGGGGATCAAGACGACCATTCTGTGCTGGAATGGTAAAACTTAATACTGGGAAACCAGCCTTAAAACTAATGGTACTATCAGAATTAACATTGTTCGGACGAACGGAGATGTAGCGAGATTTCATTGACATATTTTATAATATGTTAAACATTAAAAAAATCTATATTAAAAAAAACTTTTTATTTATATATCTACTTCTACAAATCCATTCTTAATTCTTACACGACGAACATGTGCGACAAATGTAGAAAATAATTTATTTTTCTGTGGAGCAACACCTTCGGAATATCTTAATTGTAATGTTAAATCTTCGTTCCGTAAATCTTGTGATCCTTTCATTGTTCCAAAACTTCTACATATTACGAAGTTTTCCAGATACTTCGAGAACGAACGGGGAACTATACCGCCATTATGTAATCCCTTCTCTGTCTCCGAGATTGCAAAAGCATCAATGGATTTCATTGTAGCCATTTTTCTAGTAGATACTGGACGACTTGGGACATTTATTCCAGATACTTGGAATTGGTATTCAGAGAGTTCATCACAACAACCACTTATCCCAGGACGAGCCGATTGAAGTGTTGTATCCACAACGTCAAATGTTACAGTGTAAGTTGATTGACTTGAAATCATCTGACCTGGACGATATACCGTGCTGTCTGTTGGAATTACAATGCAAGATTTAGCACGTTCATTTTTAGCATTGATTAAGAAAGAACTCTGCCTTTCAGTTGCTAATTGTGAGTTCTTGTAATTAGTATAAGACAGTATATCAAACTCAATGGAAGAACCATCACGGGCTTCACTTAACATACTCTGAACTTGTGCCCGTTCTAATTCAAGTTGATGAACAACCATAGTCATTTTATCAACTTGATATTCTACTTTATAATTATCGGTGTCGGCACAGGATAAACTTACCACACAGAAAGTGTCATCAATGTCTCTACCAGTGGGATTACCACCAGCACCATCACCATTATTGAAGAACTGATTGACTGTTAGTTTCACATATCCAGCGTCCATTTCAATATCTTCAATAACAATATCAATTTCAGCCCCCGCTTGATTAGTTAAAGGAGCATGATTAGCAACAGCATCATCAGTTTCTACTAGACCGATGCGTTCTCCCCGAACAAACGGACAACGATCAATAGACCACTGACTATTTACATTCTTCAAAAATATCTCTGTGTAAGGTGCCGCAGTACCACCAGCAGCAACGGGGAAATTATTTCCCGCCGCATCTCTACCACGAACTTGGGGATTGAGAGTTCGGCGACGCATCTGAACTACAGAATCTAACTGACGAATAATTCGGGGGGCAGGCATTAAATCAATTTCTAATTGCAAACCATTTTCAAGTAACATAACTGGGAAAGCACCACCCGAAAAAATACCACTATAAGGCATCGGCACACAACATTTAACAGTTAATCCATCAGTTGCTTGATCATAATCAGCAACAGGTTGAGCATCTGCTGGTTTCTTGAACCAAGGATTTTCTGAAAGATTAGCCATATCTGTCTGGGTGCTTCCCTGTGTTCCCGCATTATGGAAACTATGAGTTGTACCACCTTCCATTAAAGCACGAGATTTAAGTAGTGATTGGTCTCTATCATAATCATGTCTTAATGCTACTAATTGATTACAATCATTTATTTCTTCCAGAACTACACCATTATTCATCAGGCGATAATTCTGCACACACATACCACAACCTGCGGGGTCTAATTGAAGACGAGTTTTTAATGTTTCTGCACAACGAATCTTCATCTCCCAAGAAAGATATGATGATTTACCATCAAGAAAACCAACGCTCTGGGGAATGTTAAAGGTTACTTTCTGCGATGTAGCACCCACCGTATAAGAAAGTCCCCTTTCCGCTGGGATTTCAAGATCTTTTTCACCAATATGAACAACATTATCGCTTGACCAGTAACTCATTTTATATTATATGTTATATAATTATTCTTAAAAAATAAAAATAAAAAAAAATCATACATATATAATAATGACTGATGATATAAATAAACTTAATTGTTGGTCTCATGAAACAGAAGATTTATTGGCTGAATGGTCGGAAAAAGCATCGTGTTTTAGATGGTTACATAATAGATGTGAAAAAAAGTATAAAACACGATATTATATGTTTTCCATACCAGTGATAATTTTATCAACTTTAACTGGGGCTGCGAATGTCGGTATGGATAGTTTTATAAATGAAGAAAATAAATCTATGGCTTCTGCAATTGTTGGGGGTGTAAATATATTCGCAGGTATTTTATCAACTTTACAAAACTTCTTAAAAGTTGCTGAATTAATGGAAAGTCATAGAAACGCAGGAGTATCATGGTCTAAACTTGGAAGGAATATATCTATAGAATTAGCACTTGATAAAAATAAACACAGGAGTAAATGTTCCGATTTTCTAGCAATATGTCGGGCTGAATATGATAGATTAATTGAACAATCACCAATGATAGATGATGATGTAATTGCGATTTTTAAAAAAAGATTTAAGAAATATAAAGTATCTAAACCAGCTATATGTAACGGATTAGATAAATGCGTCATTCATAGTCGGGAAACTATGAAAGGCGTAAAATTAGAGAGTGAATTATCACTACCCATAACAGAAGATGAAACATTAGATACACCAACCACAAATGAAGAAATTAGTCCATAATTTTATTCTTTTAATTTTTTATTAAAAATAAAATATGTGATAAAGATATAAATGAGTGAAGAACATATTGAACCAGAAGTTGTTTCTGAACCAGAACCCGAACCCGAACCCGTTGAATTAAAAAGTAGTATTAATGAAAACTTATGCTATTGTCATTCTTTACTATATGACCACTGGAAGCATAAAATAGCCGATAATTTACATGATGCCGAAGAACTTATCTGTGATTTATTCGATGATAAAGATATGGAGAAATACGATTTATGGTCAGAACATTATAGTGTTTTCGATGCTATTAAACATAAAGCAATTGAATCATGTGAATCAATTGATGATCTTAAAAAATTAATCATTGAACATTATTCTTAATCTTTCCCATCTTAACTAATTTATCATATTTCTCTGGGTGTTTAGATTTAAATAAATCCATTTTATCCTTCTTCTTATAATAATAATACAAATTGTTTAATTTCTTACTTTCGATATTATCTTGATAATATTGTTTCTTTTTATCCTTATTCATCTGAAAATGTTTATTGGCTCTCTCACGATTTTTCTGCATAAACTCTTCATCATGTTTATGTACAGAATGATATAATTCTTTTTTCTTTTCAAGATTACTCATATATCTATCAACCATATTCTTTATCTTTTCATCAGACATTTCCATTATTTATATATAGCATAGATTTTTTTTTTAAGTATTATCCCACACCCCTTGATGTTACTTCAACCGCTTTATAATCTGGGGTTTCAATATCTTTCAATGGTTCGAGTTCTTCCTTGGTTTCTTGATCTATTGTTCCACCTTTTTTAACTTGTTCTTCTTCTTTATCTTCTTCTCCAAGAACACCCGCTACAGAACTCGCAGCCGACAATCCAGCACCGAGAACAAATAAGGGTGGAAATACAACTCCAAGAGCATCAGATACACCCGCACCAATCTGTAATCCAGTTTCTAATCTTTCATCTTCGTTCATCTTTTCCCAATTATCCCCTTGTAATGCTTCTACACCATCATATATACCCATACCAATATTCATTAGCGGCCCCATGTGTGATGCTGCTTTACTACCAACTTCGGCTGCGTATTTAAGTCCTTTCTTTTCTAACAATTTCTCTGCTGCTTCTTTCCCACCTGCTTTTTCTAATAGAGATCCAATCGCACCAGGTCTCCCAACACTTGCTTCGGGTGGTTTATATATACCACCTTCTTCTAATTCTCCAACTGTTCTACCGAATGGATTAATTTTTTCTTCACTCATTAATTCTTCTGCTTTACTAGTTGCTCCCGCAACACCACCATCGCTTTTAATATTTTTAAAACTTTCTGTAAGTTGTTCCGCTACTGATTTCGTCTTTCCTTCTTTCGCAAAATCTTTAATATCTTTTATAGATCCTTTCAATGTGAAAGCACCAAGTCCAGATTTCTCCGCTTCATCTCTCTGGGCTTCGGTTGATGCTCGTAATTTCTTCTGTTGTGCTTGGGTTATAATCTGTTGTCTAACTAATTCAAGTTGTTCATTATATTCTTCTACTTCATTATCTCTCTGATGTGCAATTGCCTTCGCACGAATATCGGGTTGTTGATATAAGTCCATTTTATACTATCAATAACATTAAAAAATAAATTACATAAAAAATTATATTTAATCGTCCAAATGTTCTTCATCATCACCTTCCCATACAACTTTCTCAAAGTTATGTAAGATACGAGCGGGGTTCGATTGAAGGTCAAGGTACATAATCTGATATTTATCTTTATGAATTGTTTTATACCATTTCATGAAATTATCATATCCACCAACCATACCACTATATTCTTCCGCAATTTTATCAAGTTCAACTTTATTCTGTTGTCTACATATAAATATACTATTCGCATTATTTCTAATCATACCACTAACCGCACGAAATGATTGGGTAGATATACAATAGAAATCTATGTAATGTCTGAATCTTGTAGAAAAGAATGATACAGCATTAGATTTAGAGAAATCTTGGGTTAAACAATCATCAACAACTAATGCGTATGATGGTCTATCGGCTCTATCATATTGTGATTGTTCTTTCATAATACCATGAATAATCTGGTCATCATAATGGTCATAACAATCAAAATATTTAGATAGAAGGACACCCTTATTATCTGTGTGCAGAGTTGTACTTATAAATGTAACTGTATCGAATAGACCTTTATACATAGCATCATTCATAAAGAAATTACATAATAGATTGGATTTACCACTACGGACTGAACCAATTAATAATGCGAGACATGGTAATTGGGGTAAGTTGGGGTGAATGTGTTCAAATCTTTTATCTGGATCTATATCCTTGACTTTTAATATCTGGGGAACTTTCATAGATTTCTTATCCATTATTATATATATACATATTATATTATTTTAAAAATCCAAATAGTTTTTATATTTACCAGCCTTTCTCATATATGATGGAGTATTTATTTTCTTGATAGTTTCTTTCACAGATTCATTATACTCTTCAATCTGTTTCTGTTTCTTTTTCTCTTCCTTTCTCTCCTTTCGCATCATCTCAAATGTAGCCAATGTATTTAATTGTGATTTCTGCAAATCTTCTTTCGTAATAAAGTTCTGTTTATCTTCTTTTACAAGTTGCGTTTTTCTCTTCTCTTCTTCCAATTCATCTTTTAATTTTTTTAATTCTGCTTCATGTTGTTGCTGAATACTTATCTTTTCTTTTTCTTTCTTTAATTTTTCTTCTCGTTCCTTTTTAATATCGTTCGTTGTCTTATATCCAAGTTTCTTTTTCTCTGCTATATTTTTCTGCTTCTTTTCTCTAGCAAGTGCTAATGATACACGCAATTTCTCCTTATGTTCTGCGGTCATCGGTTTCCGTCCTTTCTTTTTCGGTTTAGATGTTTCTTCCACAATAACATTTTCTTGTATATCTTTTTTTTCATCTGGTTCATAGTTTTTTATTTCTGGATTATTATCAGATGTAATTTCTGATATATCTTCTTCTTCTTCTTCTTCATATACAAAATTGGGATTTTCTTCTCCTGTTTCTTTATTAACATCTTCTTCTTCACTACTGCTTACATCTACATATTTAATCTGTTTCCTTGATTTCTTTTTCGGTGGTGGTTCTTCAAATATCTTTTCTGGTTTTATTTTCGGTCTCTTTACGACTTTAAGACCCAATTGTTCCGATGTAGATACGGGTTCTGATTCGGGTTCTGGTTCTTGTACATCTTCTAATTCTGTTATTGTTTCCGTAATATTGGGCTTATCATTTTCTATAATTACCTTCTCTTTTTTTTCCACTTTATAATGTAAAATACTCGGCAACTTACTATTATCCATTGTATATTATAGAAAAGATTTAAAAAAAAATAGTAAAAAATTGTAAAAATTGTAAAAATGATATTCTATAATTAAACCGATTTCTTGGGACGTATATGGAGAACAACATTACTAGTCCCCACTAATGATGTGCAGTATGATTCATCAGCGTATACAAATGATACATCAAAACTATTCACTTTCAAGTCGGAGACATTTTTAAGATCTAAATACATGAGATTTTTCGGTTCAAAGAATAATCGTCCCGTCTGATTCTGTCCGTCGAACCTTGGTAAGTGAGCAATGATACTTGATTTATTACCATTACCAGCATTCACAGATGTCTGGGCGAAGTTTTCTAATCTTACAAATATGGATTTAGTAGATAAAGATTTCGGAACTTCGGAAGATAATAACCGATATACATATCTATCATCACCACTTGCTCCATCATCTATCCATGGTGGTTCTCCACTTGCTACACCATTTAATCCAACCATACCAAATAATCTCATTGTATTGGCTTGTGTTGTTGTTGTATATCTACTACTTGGAGATGTGATTAAAACGGGTTGGAGACACTTGACAAACCCATCTGTTGTTGCATCGAATATCCCATATTTATCTTCTTCTGGTTGTGTAACGGTGTTTCGTAGATTTAATTCAGCCATAGCACCACGAAATCGTAGTCTATCCGATTGTAGAAAGTGATTATAGTAAGCCATTCTTAAAGTATCACTTGCTTCATATTCTGGTAAAATCATAGTATAGTCAGAAGCACTTTCAAATGAATCGTGTTTTGATAATTCTATGTAAAAATCATCAGCATCAAATGTTCCATCAACAATCGTCGCCCACTGGCGATTATATATACCCATAACAGGTTGTAAATCTTGACAACTTATATCAAGTGGCTTACATTGTTCATTAATTAATCGTGGAGTTCCAGCGGTAATTCTTGTGGTACTATATTTCCAAAAATCAACGGTAGTTCCAAGATTCGTAACAAGTGAAATACCCACTTGATTACCATCTAATACAAATTGTATCTTATTTATATCGCCCCCATTAGTAACTGTGTCATAAGGAGCTGGGAAATTAGCATTCGTCCCGCCTTCTGTATAATCAACTTCTTGCCATCGAAATGATTGTAAATTACCCCCACGACCATCACGAAGCGGAGCCCCACCCCAACAATTAGTATTCATCAATCTTAATACTCTACCATCATTCACTACGGCATAATCACAGAAACCCCTTAATATCTTATTTAATGCTGTTTCGGGTTCATCAATCAATGATTGATCCCACTGAAAAAATGGCGGCCCTGGTCTTGCATTAGTTCGCAACTGACCCGTTTCACAACAACGAGATAATCCAACAATCCAAGGAATATTTTTATTATCAACACCAGGGTTCGGTCGGGAAGGCGACATAACATTCGTAAGGTCAAACTCAACAATACCTTGTGCATTCGCTATGGGTTTATTATTGGCTACATGGAAAAATGTAGTAACCATTGGAATAGTAAATGTTCCACTACTTCCTGGATTAGTATTAACCTTCGGCGTTAAACGAATATTAGTCCCTTGTAGTTCAACATTATATTTTCGTTGTGTGGGATTTCTTCTAAAACCTTGATTAAACCAATCAGTCGCACAACGATTCTGTATCAATGTTGTTCTAACGACACCATCTTCTGGATCTAAACTTGTCAATAGTTTAGAATCCTGCACTTGTTTATCAGTTAAATGTTCAATTGTAAATGTAAAACCAATAAAATCTCCGTCTCCATCACGCAATACTTCCACACGAGTTTCTTTTTCTGGATCTTCTAATTCTTGAACAAATGCGGGGTGCATAATATTTCTTCGTAACACACGACTTATTTCTTGTGCTAATCCTTCTGCGTTGGTCTGTACAGTTTCAGTTATACCAGGGAATAATTCACAACGAACAGGAATAGATGTAGATTTATTTTTCATAGTATCAGCCGCCCCCGAAAGAAGTTCGCCAGTATATATGTAAAATACTTTCGCTTCGGGTTCAATGTTAATCTGACCATCTAGAGCGATTTTACATGATGTTAAAGCCACTTCTGAATCCTTGGGAATGGTAATCGTTTCTGTTAAACTATTACGGAAAGACCAAGGTTTATAAATATTCTGTTTAGAACCAACAACTCCCGCTGCTTCACTTGGATCATTGGAGAGTAATATTAACGACATTTTATATTATATGATTTATAATAATTAATGTTGATAAAAAAATATTAAAAAATAACATTATTCTTAAAATTATCTATTTCTAATATAAATGGATAATTTATATGAAAGTGATGATGTCGTAAAAATACCAGCTAAAACAAGAAATAATTACAAATTGAAAGATATATTCGAAGTTTCTACGA
>Ga0181422_1000720_pt1 | contig 10797 bp, 19 predicted proteins | sample 45SPOviralmetaG_FD_130147 | JGI IMG/M metagenome (GOLD analysis project Ga0181422, IMG submission 130147) | Marine viral communities from the oligotrophic San Pedro Time Series (SPOT) site, San Pedro Channel, CA, USA - 45 SPOT_SRF_2013-07-18 | ecosystem: Environmental > Aquatic > Marine > Strait...
AATCTGAGACAGCGAGTAGTTAGGAGACATTATAAGAATGTTTGAATTCGGAACTAGGGAGACTAGTTGGCCGATTATGTTTGCGATGTATGTTTTGCCCTGTCTTCGACTCACTGCGGCACATACAAATCTATACTTAGGGTTATTAATCGCATTTATAATTGCTATCTGAGAAGATAGCGGTGTAATGCCGAGTAGTTCCAAATATGGATCTACTGGAAGTTTGAGGAAGCGTGTCTCAGATTGTAAATCATGCAGAGCATCACCAGTGATATCAGCCCTGCTTATTTGTATTGTCATGTTTACTGCTCTACTTTTGTTGCATCTCTATAGTAGATAATTATTTCTTTTTGCTGGCGTATATACCTACGAAGTTCTTGTAAATTAAATGCCATATTTTCGTAGTCTTGTGGAGTTAATCCAAAGATTACAAAGGTTCCGTCCTGCATTTTACTAATACGAGCGATCTGCTCTTCTAAATTTTTTTCGGTTACTACAAAAAATTCTACATCCTGCAAATCTATTTTTCTAGGTAGTTGAGGCTGATAGATATCCAAAGTTTTATATTCTGTTATAGTTTTTATGACAGGCTCGGGGGTTGGTAGAGGGTCATTTTTCAAAAAAGAACACCCAGATAAAAATAGTATAGTTAAAAAACTAGTTAATATCCGCATTTTGCACCTCTTCACTATCTTTCTCTATCTGTTCAAAAACTTTTTTTGTGCCGTTGTTAATACGAGGTTCCACCATCCCGGGCTTTGCTCGGGCGAGTCTAGTGAGATCGTGCCTTTTGAAGATAGACAAGTAGTCATCCATCTCTGCCTGCATTTCATTATTTGCTTCAGTAAGTTTTCCAACGGCTTCTAATTGTACTCTTAAATTATTTTCTGCTTGTTCTCTTGAAGCGGTTTCTGTTTCCAAGGCTGTTTCTAGCTTTGATGTATTTTCTTTTAAGGTTACATTATTTGCTTCAAGCTGTGCGATTGTTGCTTCTGCCTTACTCACAGTTGTAGTATGGTATGCATATGCACCTCCAGCTACAACTAACATAAGCGGCATGGCTTTTATTAGTCCTAACATTAGTATATTTTCCTTAAATCATAGCCCACAGGATTTACAACTTTTATTTCATGTTTTACACCGAGCAAATCTACAAAAATTATATGAGTAGTAGAAATCTTTTTCAACTCCTTTGCTCTATAAGTTTTAGGGGCTCCGGTTTCTATTCGTGAACCGTCCTCTAAAAATTTTACCTCTCCGGGAAAGAAAACTGTTAATTCCCATTCTTCCCGTATAAGTGTACGCCACCAATGTTTAATTTTTGCCCAAAGGCCAACAGTTACTAATTCTTCTTCTTGCTTTTGTTCAATATTAGTCATTTTTTCTATGCCTATTCCAAGCGAGGAACCCACATAGTCCTAACGACCAGTAGGCCAAATAATTTAATACTTTGAATCCGTTCTGCTCTATACAAATATCTCGAAAAAGAATATCCATTTCTTTTTGTGTTTTTGCTACAGTTTCCTTGTTTTTTGATTTTACCAGTTCAGCGTACTTATACCCATAATCGTGAACAAGACCACCCATAAGCAAGACTCCAACGGGCGAAAGCCACATTGCAAGAAACTTAGGTACTGATGCACCATCGAATTCAAAACCCTTTTCAATAACATACTCTTCTCCGTTTAGGAAGAAGTAGAAATCTTCTACAGTTTCCCATCGTCGAGTTCCAGTCAGCCATAGCCAAATTGAACCCCAGAATTTTTTAGTTGCAGTATCAATTAGTATAGGTCTCATGATTGGCATTTCTGTATACTTAAAGTTTACACGAGACTCTCCTTGTCCGTCAAAAATACTAATCACAAAACCTATAAGAATAATGGCAGCCACAACTACTGGCTGCCAGAATGTTACCATCAGATCAAGAATCACTTTTTACTCCAAGCAGTAGCTCCGAAGAATGCTGCAACAAGACCCGCTACAGCCACAAAATAGGTCGGGGCCATGTCTCCAAGGACATCAGCGGCATGCTCATATCCAGCAACTTGAGCACCAACAACAGCGAAAGGATATACCAACATGCCAAGCAAAGCAAACCAAGCCATGTTTCTTTGGGCATCTCGCATTGCATCGGCATCTTCTAACTCCCTTCGTCGAAACTCCAGTTCCATTTCGTATTCTTCTTTGGATAAATGACCATCGCCATTTATGTCCATTCTTTTAACAACTTCTTTATCCGCTGTTACTACTTCTTCATCTGCCATGGTATATCTCTACGGAGAGCAGACACTCCCCTCTTCGGATGAGTCGAACGTATCGTCGCCGCATCCATATTTTCCATCATTATCAGTATCACAATGCCGGTTCCATGTAATCATGTCAAATGTAAGTCCTTCGCTCCAAGGAATATAGGCTTTACACCATTCATGAGACCCAGGTTGAAAAGGGTCTTGTGGTTCTGGTACGTAGTCTCTAGATGTCCAAGGCTTTTGTACACGAAAAAACGTGTCCTTGTTTTTCATTAGTTGTCTTTTAAACAACGAACTATTAGTATTACTGATATAGATTTCTTGCCCTTCCTTAAGCGTGTACGTTGATCCATCATCGTAGTTAATAACGGTTTCTGCTGCTACAGTGGTTGAGATAATAGCTAGCAGAGCTAAAAAATATTTCATAGTATCTCCTACCATTTTACTTTATTTGCCCAGTATGCCGCACTCATCTTGCCTCGAGCAATGTTTCTGCGGTGTCGGGCTTTGAATGAAGCACGCTTCTTTTTCATGCGTGCACTTTCTCCCCTTTTAGGCTTCCCTGCAGTTTTTGCTCCTTGCTGGCCAAAACGAATAGTCTTGACCTTACTTCCTACTTTAGCCACAACAATGTGTGACTTTTTCGGATGGCTAGGAGTACGCTTTGGCTTGTTGTAGCCTGCTACTCCTGCCCTCTTTAATCTTGAGTCTCTTTTTTTACCTTTCCTTTTTGCGGCCATTATGCTATATAATCCAAATACCGAATATTAGTAAATACATCTAATTTTCCGGCCCTGTCATAAGTAGTTACAGTATAAATTGTATCTGTTATTTTATACTTATTGTCCTCTACCTTAGCAACTGTTTGAGTTGAATACTCTTTTGAAAAAGAAGTAGGAATTCCATTAACAGAAGAAACTTTTTCCATTATCTTCTCTTTCTCCTACGAGTTGTTTTTCTTTTTTTGCGGGCATAGGTTCTTACCCTAGTAGGCTTGCCTCTAACTCCTTGTGCTTTTGCTCTTTTACGCCGCACTGCAGATCTCTTTTGACTTTTAGTCATTTTTGCAGCTTTGGAAGCAGGAACACATTTTGGGTATTTTTTACGCCCTTTCTTTGCTTTCTTGCGCCCACACTTATGGTAGCCCCCGCCCTTTTTTGGCCTGCCTAAGTCAACCCAGTTCTCCTTGAACCATTTTGTAAGTCCACCTTTAGCCACGACGGTATCTCCCCCCTGCTTTTTTATACTCTCGTACTAAATAAGCATTTGCATATGCGCTCGGATAAACTGCAAACTTTCTTTTGGTTTTTGCTTTTATTCTGGCGTATAGTTTTTTATTTGTAGGAATGTTTTTAGTTTTTCTAGCTGCCTTTTTTCGTCTAGCTGCCATCCTTATTCTCTTCAGCTAAAGAAGGAAGCAAGTGCTTCCACTTAGCCCACGCCACATGAGCGAACCACCCAATTACACCTCCTATTGCTAAATCAATCACTTTTTACCTCGCTTTTTCTTCCTCATAATTGCAGCTCTTAGTGCGGGAGGAAGTTTCTTTTGCTTGGCAGATAAACCTTTGCCCATAGCCTTTTTCTTCTTTCCTTTTTTGGCGGGTCGTCCTCTTTTCTTTCCGTAAGTACCTTTTCCTGCTGGCATTAGTTTTCTCATGCGCTTTTGCGTCTATGGAAGATATGAATAATTGTCCTTCCAATTTTGTAGTTCATCAAAATAACAATCATGCTGTTGACTTTTTGCCCAGCATAGTTCTTGAATGATACGATTGTACCATTGTTTATCGTAATCATCGTGAGCATTTTCCTGGTCTTGTTTAAGCTGGGCAATTCTCATGTTGACATACTTTTCAAAATCTGGGCTTCGTCCTCTTTTCATTACATTACCTGTGCTACTATTAACCCTAGTAAAAACATTATAATTATACCGGAGGCTCCAATAATTCTACCTTCCATTCGCTGTAGCGTACTCTCTACTTCTTCAATGCGAGCAAAAATAGTTTTCCATCTTTCTTCACATTGAATTGCATGTACTTGCAGCTCGTTCTCAATATGGTTAACTTGCTTTTCTAATTCATTCATTTTAGTATAGTCAGTACAAGAAATAAAGCAGGGACAAAAATAACTAAACCACAAATAGCGTAAAAGCAGTATAGCAGCGTTTGCATTAACTCTGCTCTTGCTTGTTTAGCTTCTCTTTCTGCTCGCTCTCTTTCTTCTTTAGCTTGTTTTTGAAAAGCTAACCAATCGTCCCACATTCCTGGGCGGCCTGCCCAGATCATTTGTTGTTTCAAGTGGTCCTCCATTTCCTTGATCTTCTCAAGTTCCATGAAGGCTTCCATATCGCTCTTGTATCCGTTTTTATTTGACTTTTTCTGTAAAGCAGTTTTTTGATCAAAAAATTGTGCGACTACCCCGCCCATCTCATACAGGTCTTTACCGTTGCCGATGGCTTCTTTTATCACACCAAAAGCTGCGTTTGCAATCGCAATTTCTGCGAGCATTAAATTTCTCTAGGATTATCCCTCCTTGAGAAGTTTCTCCATCAGCTTTCCATAATTTCCTTGGCCGAAGGGTAAACTCTCATTATTAATTTGTACGTTATTTTGAGTTTTTATATTTGTAGTCTCTGCTTTAGTCAGTTCCGCTTGTGCTTTAATTTCATCCATTCGCATTCGGTGAGCCATCTGCAGTAGATCAGCCAAGTCTTTATTAGAATATACGCCTGTTTCTTGAGCCTCTTCTAGTTTTGATTGAATCATCTCATCAAGAACAGTTGCAATATTATTTTTGTTTCTGTACCCCATATCAAGGTATACAGTGTCAATATACTTTTTAACTTCACGTTTATTTAAAAGTTCAACTACTTTTTCTTCGGCAACTTGCATCATTTCACAAACTGCTCGAATATTTCCGAATTGCAAATAACAGTTTGCTACTTCAAGTCCCTCAGGGGATATTGTAGTTACTTCTTTACTCATTTTCGTATTCTACTTTAAAAGACCTATAAAGTCAAGAACTAAATTTAGTTGGTATCATTCTGGTTTGGTTGGCCAAGCGACTTCGGTTGTCAAGGATAAATAGGGAGCAGAGTTTGAAATAATATCCTTAGTTACATCTCTTAAATTTTGTCTGTAGGTTCTCCAGTCGCTTTTTTGATCTTCGTTTAGAGTTGAATCAGGAATCTGTGTCCAGTCCGACTGAAATAATAAAGAGTCTCTTTTTCTACGAACGTCTGCCAAAAAGTTTGCTAAGGTTATCTCCCATGCGGTACCGTTCCAAGTTTGTAGCTCATTTGTTTTTGCTCCGCGATCTACTAAGTTACCTCCTCCGTCAATATAATATCTTTCCATAAAATAAGCCCACGACCCCTCTATTCGGGTTTCATAGTTTTTATAACACATAGGCTCTTCGCCTTCAATTATTCCCTCTGTAGGCGGCCCTCCTCCAGGAACAGAAAAGATAGATACAATATCTCCTGTATCTTGGTTATATTTTAATACATGTTCAATTGTCATTTATTTCTCCATTAACTTAAAACATTCGCTACAATAATAGTGGAAAAGTTTGGCAGGGCAAAATAGCCTCCGAGGCCAATATCTGGTATGTCAAGATAGCCTCCGTTTAAAAAATATACTTTATGTGGACTGTTGTCATAATCAAAGTAAAAACTGCTCCAATATATATTATTACCAGGAAGAAGATTTTGTGAAGTAAAACTTGAATTTAAAGAAACATAAGGAGGATTTGTTGAAGAAAATCCCTCAGCTATAACGCTTCCTTTAAGAGCTCCTCGATTAATTAGTTGTTGACTAAGGGCATTAGGGGTTGCTATATTACCTCCTGATAAGGATTGACTGGGGTATACATTAGAAAGAGACATTCCCAACCCATTTGCGTGAAGTCTACTATCGTAACATAATCTGTTGTCGGCATTTCTTACTTGTAATCCATAATCTCCCGCAGCTCCTGTAGGCACATTTGTATTTTGAATACCTGTAAGGCTAGATGTTTTTGCCAGTGTTGTCCAAGACATGCTAGGACTAATAGGAATAAAAGTGGCTCCGCTGGTCTGCCCTCCGACAAGTCCTGAACTTGTTCGCGTGCCCATAATAAGTGCACCCGTTGATACAGCGCCCGAACCTGAATTGACAGAACTAGAAACCTGAAGAGTCTGAAAAGTAGAAGACTCTCCATCTATTATTACGTGGTTTGCTCCGTTAAATACTTTAAGACCGTATGACAATGTAAGTCCCCGAAATGGCATTAAAACTACTAAGATTTCTTATAGTAAAAGTGCCATCACCATTTTTTGTATAACTAGATGCAAATGTGTTTAACTGATTAAAAGCATCTGTATTATTTTGTGTATCTAATACTAAAATTATCTCTACTTCATCTGCTGTTGTTCCGTTAAGTTCTGCGATTGTTCCAATAGTAGGATATATTCTAGTTTGAGCACTCGGCACGCTGAATGTCCCCTCCGCAATATATCCCGCAGAAGAATGAGAGGTACCAAAAATAACTTGGGTTCCATTTTCATTAAATATTTCAAGGCCAAATCCTGTTGCTCCACTGCCCGGAGTAGGATTGCCGTCAGGTGCTGGAGCGGTTGTAACTGTAAAGGTACTAACCGCGGAGCCTCCTGTGTAGCTTAAAGTTCCTGTAGCACTTTGTTCTGCTTGGAAGGGTGCTTGTACTTGTATAAATGCTGTTTCATCTTCCTCTCTCTGCAAAGATGTAGTGGTTGTGCTAGAGGTTGGCTCGCTGGAAGATATAGTCCCTCCAGACATATTCCAAGTTATTGGATTTGTAACTCCTGTTGTTGTAAATTTTTTAAAATAATAAGCACCGGGAGTAGCATTAAATTGAGTATTAAAAGTAGGCATATCAGGATCTGTGTCAGCTTCGTCTGTTCTTGTAATAGTTAATTGCTGTGCCTGAGTTACATCTACCCAGTGATAAGCACCCCCATCAGAATCTGGATACCCCGGGAATCCAAATATCGCAGTACCCCTTACTCTTGTAAAAACTTTATATGAATAAGTTTGATCTTCATCAGATCCGACGGAATCTGGAGTCGGAGGAAGTTCTCGAGTATTGCTTTCTACTCCATTTACTGTAGTAGTATAATCAAAAGTAGCAACAAAATTATTAGAGTTCGGCAAAGTTGTACACCATCTACTAGTTTGATTACATACAACTTTATATTGGCATAAACTTCCATAATTAGTTGCAGCAACACTTATATCATCGTTATTGTCTCCAGTAATTGTTATACTTGGCGTTTCCCATGTAATTGCACGAACTGGATTTGCCAGTACAAAATATTTACCCGTATTCCAAACTCTTGCCGAGTTATTCGTGGTTGACGTTAGTCTTGCCCAAACATAATATACTTTGCCTGAATTTTCTGAGGGATTTGATACAGTAAAGTTCGCGCTTCTTGTAGGAGATGCATTTGTTACCGTAGTCAATATATTTAAGTCGCTAAGAAGGGCGAATGTACTTTGAGGGCTATTATCAGTAATCATGTATGTATGATTGCCTGTAGTGCCCGACATATTGCTAAGCGTGATAGAGGGAGAGGTGCTACCAGATACAGTTAGTAGCTTATCGCGCTCACTATCGGTACTGAGAGCAATTTCTAGATGTGGCTCCTCAAAAGTATCGGTTAAATTAAAATTAACTTCACTCATCAAATTACCAGTATTAACGCTATTAATATACCTTTTAGCAGAATGATTCCATAAACGTAAAGTTTGAGACTCTAAGCCGCCCTCTACTATGTTATCCGTATTTGCGTAAAAAGTAAAATACGTTGCTGTTGCATCATCATTTAATGTAAGCGACCCAGACATTGGATTAAAGTCTGCAGGACTACCAATCGGTGTGAAGTCCCAGTAGAGCTGTGAATACGGATAATTCGTTTTTATATTTGTATGGCTTATTTTGGCAGTAATATTATTTCCTTCGGTGTGGTGGGAGAAGGGAGAAGCAATAGTAATATCAAATGTAGGAAGTGTTATACTAATGGGGTCGCTTATTACAGTTTGTCCATCCTTCACACTCTTTACTCTAACGTTCCAAGTTGTCCCCTTCCATTCTCCTCCTACAGCAAAACTTCCTACAACACCAAGGTTACCTGTAGCTCGAAATCCACTATTATAAGCGGGCTTGCTATTCGGGCCTCCACCAGATGTGGACCACTCAAAAGTATGAGTTCCCTCGCCGCCTACTGGATTTGATTCCAAGTCAAATCCTCCGCTAATATCTTCGTACTCAACGGTAAGCACAGGGTTTGTAGAAGGATTGCTTGTAGTTGTACAAGTAAGTGTGCGTATCGTATCTCCTATTTGTAAACTGTGTGTTGTCGTTGTTGAAAAGTCAGAAGATGCGGTAAATCTAAATCTAATTCTATCTCCATTTTGCACCGCTCGAGAGGTAGATACAAAGTTCGCAGTTCCCGCAGGGTTGATTGCAATTTCACCATTTGTAGGGGTTGCAGCTACAGCTCCTTCGACTCCATTTAATATATAAACAGTTTCTCCTATTGGTGTCCAATTTCCCTGATCGTCCATGGGTGCATTGTATGTTATACCTGGTTGAGCACCAGTAACTGTGTTTGGTCCTAATTGGAAATTGTGGGGTGTAATATCTCTAGCTTCTCGAGTTTTAATTGTTCCACTATGAGTAATTGTTCCTATAGTTAAACTTGTTGTAAGCGAAGTTTCAAACGCATTTGGACTACGTACTCTAAAGTGTACTGTATCATTTGGTTGAGCAGTAAGAGTTCCAGTAGTATAAACAGACCCTCCGGTTAAAGATATTTCTCCGTTTGCTCCGGGCTGTACTGTAACGGCTTGATTAATATTTAATAGAGTAAGTCCGCTGCCTTGTGTTGTAGTTGGAGCAGTATTTGCAAAAGTTGCATAGTAGTATAGATTCTTTTCTACTTCTGAAGGAGAAGAGCCTGTTCCTGCAAAAAGATTTGTATAACTTTCTTCTATTGTATCAGCCGAAGTACCGGGAAGGTATAAACTCATTCCGCCCGATAATAACTTGTTGAGCCACTGATTTCTAAGAGCAAAATAAATGTACCCTATATCAGACAGTGTGAGGTATTGGACAAATAGGCTCTGTGACCAAGTATAAATGTACCCTCCAAACACTCCTCCTGTTGGTGCCCACACCCCATAAGCGTTAGTCTCGGTGCTATTTTGATAATTAGAGCCGACAGTTAAAGTTCTCCCCATAAATTTAACTTGATCACCATTTTCCAAAGGAGATCCAGTTACACCTGTACTTGTTCTAAAAAATATGATGTCAAGAGCATAAGTATAGTTTGGTGTCTGGTACGCGTATACTCCTCCTATTTTCCATTTATCTGAGCCAGGGCCAGGATAGTTATTAGTATACGATCCGTTTGGTGATCTCTCAGAAATAGAGGTTCCAAAACCTGAACTGTCCCAAGTTACAAAATTTGCATTCCAAGCCCCATATGCACTGGTAGAGCCTACAGTTCCGGTGCCTACTGTAAATGTATAACGAATATCAGTCATGGTTAGGCACCCAGTGCAGATTCCCCATAATTAATTTTTCGGTTGCCTCTTTGTCAAAGTTATTTTCATCGTCTTTAATTATTACGGATCTAAACTGTGCGTAACTATCTCCTGACTGAATATATCCTTCAATGATTGTTTGATTCGAATCAATTGGGGGAGAGTATAATAAATTTACTGACTTTGCCATTAGCTACTCCATTGCATCGCCATTGCTGCTGCAATTCCAAAAAATGTGACACTTCGTTCTTTTCCTTGTCCGCCACCAAATTTATCGTAACCAGTGTCACCTTGGTTACTCCATCGAGGTTTTCCATCTACATACCGAGGTTCTATAACTTCGGTAGGTTCTAAGGGTGCCAAGCCCCTCAGCCACAAGCCAGTCTTTTTTGAAGCGTCTTCTCCGTAATTATATGGCTGGACATATTGGGGCTTTGGCATAAAATCGAGGCGGGTGTTGATACAACCCACCGGGTTTTCAATACACAGCTTTTCTACTGGCGCTTTCCAGATGGCTGTGATAAAATTAAGGGCTTCTTCTGTTTTTTCAGCTCGTCCAGGAATGCGTTTATTCCAGTGTAAACCAGAAGCGCTAAGATAAGTACAGGGAGGGTGAGCAATAACAAGATCAAAGCTGCTACTATAAAGTATGTCAAGTACATCTCCCTCTATATGCGGGCCTCGTGCTTCAGTAGGTAATAAATCGCACGAAATTGCATGATGGCCCATTGCTATAAAGCAGTCCCGGACCGTTCCACTAAATTCACAAGCTACTAAAACTTTCACTGAATATTCCTTAATTTTAGATAATTATACTCGAAGGGAGCATCAAAGTCAAGCGTTATTTTTGGCAGGTTCAAAAAATCCCCAAGTAGTACGTGTTGGGGTGCGCGCGAGCGCTAAATGAGAATGAGTCTCATTACCGCCCCCCCGGCCCGGAGGGTAACACATCCCCGGCCTGGGGTCAAGCGATTTTTTTGTGA
>Ga0181422_1000721_pt1 | contig 10793 bp, 8 predicted proteins | sample 45SPOviralmetaG_FD_130147 | JGI IMG/M metagenome (GOLD analysis project Ga0181422, IMG submission 130147) | Marine viral communities from the oligotrophic San Pedro Time Series (SPOT) site, San Pedro Channel, CA, USA - 45 SPOT_SRF_2013-07-18 | ecosystem: Environmental > Aquatic > Marine > Strait...
CAAAGAAGACGAGATCAACACTGCCCCAACACGTTTGGCAGTCACAGGCCAAGCCTTTGCTCTGGATGCCTGGGTTCCCACTTCCCAGGAATCAGCGGTGCGCACCGCCCTCAAATCCATGGTATCCCACATTGAAATCGAAGCCTATGTCGACGACCACCACCACGGTGATCACGACGACGATCACGATCATCACTCCGAAGCAACCCCTCCCGTTGCTCTTGAGAACGATGTCGTCTCAAGGCCGTTCGAGCTCCTTGTTGGTTTGGTTGGACGTCCTTCTTACGGTACGTTCGATCCAACATTCTTCATGATGCTTACCTTCCCTATGATCTACGGCCTCATCCTCGGAGATTTCGGCTATGGATTCATCATCCTCCTGATCGGCTTGGGCTTGGGCACCCTTCCCATGGCCCACGATCCAGTCGCTAAGAACGGAATCACCATTCTGAAGTGGATGGGTGTATGGTGCATGATCTGGGGCTTTATTTTCGCAGAAGGCTTTGGTTTCGTTTGGGATAAAACCGGCCAAATGGGCACAGATTCTCCTCTGGCAGGATTCTATGCTTGGACTTATGATGCCATAACATTCCCTTCTTTCATCACGGAAACCATGAACATGAGCTACATGCACGTTCCCTTCCACCGTGCTGCGGATTCCATTGATGAGTACGTGCTTCTATCTGTTTACCTCGGCGTGGCCCACCTGATGTTCGGATTCATTCTAGGATTCATCAATGTCGCTCGAGCGCACGGCCTCGTTGCAGCCTTCTTTGAGAAAGGCAGTTGGATGATCATCTTGGTCGGCGGCTTCATGCACATCTACGCATTCCTCACCGACGCAAGCGTTGAGGCCACCACGGCTACGCCATGGGCGCTCCTCACTTTGTTCGGCATCGGCTGCCTTGTCATCGGGTTGGCCGTGTTCGAGAAATTTGGATGGGCAGGTGGCGCTATCATGGGTCCGATCGAAACCTTCGGACTCCTCGCCAACACGCTCTCCTACCTTCGAGTGATGGGCGTTGGAGTGGCCGGTGTCAAAATCGCCGAAGTTTCCATCGTCATGGGATGGGACCTGATGTGGTCGGGTGCAGGCATTCTCTCCCTGATTCTTGGTTTCGTACTGTTCATCTTCATTCAGGCATTTGCAATTGCCCTCGGGCTGCTTTCTCCAAGCATTCACGCAGCCCGTCTCCACTTCGTTGAGTGGATGGGCAAGTTCTACGACGGCTCCGGTCGGGTTTTTAGCCCGCTCGGAGGTCGCACCCTCCATACGGAGGGGCAATCATAGTCCCAATGGACAAAACAGGAGGTAGAAAAATGAACAAGAATACCCTAAAAATGAGCCTACGCACGCTGATCGTTCTGCTAACGCTCGCCTTGGTCGCCCAAGGCGCTGCTGCTGCAGAAGGTGATACCACCACCGATTCGGATGCAACTGACGGAATGACTGGCGACATCGGTGTCGGTCTAGCCCTTGGCCTAGCTGCCATCGGTGCTGGATTCTCCCAAGCCGCCATCGGCAGCGCAGCTGTCGGAATGATTGCCGAAGACGGCAGCAAGTTCGGATACGGACTCATCTTTACGGCTCTCCCAGAATCCATCGTGATTCTCGGTGCTCTTCCGCTCTTCCTTGGAAACTGAGGAAAACGGTTGACCGTTGGGCTTTGCCCAACATGAACTATGAACAATGGAGACGATACGATGACCCTAGAAACACTTGCCAAAGATATTGCAGCAGCTGCTGAAAGCGACGCTGAAGCGCTGATTGCTGAGGCCAAGGCGGAAGCCAAGCAACTGCTTGCCGACGCCGAATCCAAAGCGACAGCTCTTCGAGAAGAAGCGCAGCAGCGTGCGGAAAAAGAAGCAGAGCAAATTGCACGAGAAACCGTAGCAAGCGCTCGCCAGTCCAACCAAAAGGACGTCTTGATCGCCCGGCGCAAAGTCCTCGATGCTACCCTTGCGGCGGCCAGAGAGCACATTGCTGACCCAGGCATGAAAGGACGTGCTGCTGTGCTGAAATCCTTGCTCGCTGGCTCAAAGAAGTTGGCCAAGGGCAAGTACATCATCCGGCCGGTGGAAGTCGACCGAGCCGCCATCTCGAAAGAGGCAGGCGATCGCAAAGTCGGCGAAGGCGTGGACGGTCTTGGAGGATTCATCCTCGAAGCTGAAGACGGTTCCGTGTCGTTTGACATGCGATTTGACAACATGCTCGAGCGAGCTTGGTCCAACCAACTCGCCGCCGTTAACGAAAAACTGTTTGGATGAAGAAGGTGAAGACATGATGCTCGGAAACACCCCCTATGTCGTCTCTCGTGCCAAGGCACGACGACAGAAGTTGGCTGACCGGGCTCGTCTTCGACAACTCATCAATCAATCGGTAGATCAGTTGACCGTCGCCGTTGGCGACATCGGCTACCGAGCTGAGATTGACCTCTACGCCGGAAAACTTTCCGGTGGAGATTTGGTTGAGGCTGCACTGACACATAACCTCGAAGGTGAACTGACTGAGATGGTCAACATGTCCAACAGGACGATTCGGCCGCTCATCGAGATTTACACATCTCGATTTGAATATCAGAACGCCAAAGCGGTGTTCCGTGCCATTCACAACGAAGTCTCTGTCGAGGAGGTTGGCAACAGCATCCTGCCAGAGATTAACGACGTGAACACGCCTTGGCTCAAGGTGGTGGAGAGTTGTGATGACATGAAGTCAGCAGCAGCCCTGATGCGACGAAAGTCGTTTGGTTCTGCCCTTGCTAAGGTTCCAGAAGATGGGTCCCTTGCGGATTACGAAGACGCCCTCGACCGGCATTACTACGCCGCCTCACAGCGCGCTCTTCTCCAATCCAAGGGAGCGCCTGCACGGTTTTTGTCCCGTCTTTTCGCCGCCGAAATTGACCATAAGAACATCGTGAACATCCTTGAAGCCAGCGCCGTTGGCATCTCCAATGAGCAACTCGTTACGCTGCTTGTTCCCGGAGGTCGCTTGGTGCCCAAGCGAGCCTTTTCGGCTATTGCAGCCAATGGAAAAGAGGCCATGCTCGACATGCTCCGCTCTGGGGATCGTTTTGATTACGCCGCTTTTGAGGTCGTTCTCGAAGAATCTGAAAACAGCCGCAGTCTTGACCCGGTCGTGACGTGGATGAAGGCCAGAGAATACACCATGATGCAACGGATGAGCTACCTCCATCCAGTATCTGCTCTGCCCATCATCCACTACATTGCCATGAAAGTTCAGGAAGTAGCTGATTTACGACTTATCGTTCGAGGACGCCTTGCAGGTCTGTCCGCTGAAGTGCTCGAGGCGCACGTTCTCTGAGGTGAAATTATGGAAATTGCAGTCATCGGTTCACCCGCCTTTACCTTGGGCTTCCAGCTTGCTGGATTGTCCGACCTTTACAATCCCGTTGGCGAAGAGGAGTTGCATTCCACGCTCCGTTCGCTACTCAACAACAAATCCGTTGGTATCATGGTGGTCGACTCCGCCGTGATGGCAACGGTGTCCGACCGATTGCGAGATCAATTGTCGGCGTCCGTCTCCCCCACCGTGCTCGGCATCGGAACGGAGGAAGACACCACCTTGCGTGACACCATTCGCAAGGCAATAGGAGTCGATTTGTGGAAGTAATGTTCCAACCCAAAACAGGAGGATGAATAAAATGAGCAATGAAGGAGTGATTTACCGAATTTCGGGACCTGTCGTAACCGCCACAGGCATGAATGCTGCAATGTATGACGTTGTACGTGTTGGCCATGAAGGTTTGATGGGTGAAGTGATTGAACTGCACGGCGACAAAGCTGTGATTCAGGTTTACGAAGACACATCTGGTATTCGTCCCGGCGAACCCGTGTTGAACACAGAAGAAACACTGTCAGTTTCCTTGGGTCCCGGCCTCTTGACTCAGATTTACGACGGTATCCAGCGACCTCTTGCAACCCTTGAGGAAGTCATGGGTGTCTTCATCACCCGTGGTGTTGACGCTGATGCTTTTGATATGGAAAAGACCTGGACCTTTGAACCTCAAGTCGCCAAGGGCGATGAGGTGGTCAGCGGCCAAGTCATTGGGCACGTCCAAGAGACCGAAACCATCGTTCACAAAATCATGCTTCCACCTGGAAAGGGCGGGAAAGTCAAGAGCATTGAGTCCGGTGATTTCAACGTCACTCAAACCGTCTGCGTCCTCGAAGACGGCACTGAGCTTCAAATGATGCAAAAGTGGCCCGTTCGAACCCCTCGGCCTTACACCCAGAAATACGCTCCTGACACCCCACTTGTGACGGGAATGCGCATTCTTGACTTCCTGTTCCCCCTCGCCAAGGGCGGTGCAGCGGGCATTCCTGGTCCATTCGGTTCAGGAAAGACCGTCACCCAACAATCCCTCGCCAAGTATTCCGACGCACAACTTGTTGTCTACATCGGATGCGGTGAGCGTGGCAATGAGATGACAGAAGTGTTGGACGAGTTCCCTCACCTGATCGACCCGAACACTGGAAAGCCGCTCATGAACAGGACCGTGATGATCGCCAACACATCTAACATGCCTGTGGCCGCTCGTGAAGCCTCGGTGTACACTGGGATCACCATCGCCGAGTACTTCCGGGACATGGGCTACGACGTGGCTCTCATGGCCGACTCCACCTCTCGCTGGGCTGAAGCCATGCGTGAAATTTCCTCTCGTCTTGAGGAGATGCCCGGTGAAGAAGGATACCCTGCCTACTTGTCCTCAAGAATCGCCGAGTTCTACGAACGAGCTGGCCGTGTTGAAACCTTGAATGGCGACGACGGGTCTGTCACCGTCATTGGTGCCGTATCACCGCCTGGTGGCGACATCTCTGAACCGGTTTCCCAAGGTACCCTTCGTATCGTGAAGGTGTTCTGGGGTCTTGACGCTGGACTGGCTCGACAACGCCACTTCCCGGCCATTAACTGGCTCAACTCCTACTCGTTGTATCCCCAAAGCCTTGACCAATGGTTCCGCGACAACATCGCTCAAGATTTCCCTGAGATTCGAACACAGATCAGTGGTCTTCTTCAGATTGAAGCGGAGTTGCAAGAAATCGTCCAACTGGTCGGTTCCGATGCTCTACCTGTGGACCAACAATTGACGTTGGAAGTCGCTCGTATGATTCGTGAGTTCTTCCTTCAACAAAACGGGTTCCACGAGGTTGACGCCTACTGCGACATTCATTTGCAATACCATATGGCCAAAGCCATTCTTTCCTTCCAAGAAGCCGCCAAAGGCGCCATGGCTGACGGTGCACTGCTCAACGACGTTGTCAACGTGCCTGCCCGCTCAGATTTGATGCGTGGTCGGTTCGAGAAGGGCTACATTGACCGTATTGAAGCCATGGTCAAAGACATGACCGAACAAATCGCCAACGCCGTGGAGGCCAACTGAGGAGAGGATGAAGATGACTGGAAAAGAATACCGAACCATTACCGACGTGAAAGGCCCTCTGGTCTTTTTGAACAAAACCGAGCCTGTTGCGTTTGGTGAAATCGTTACCCTCCGACTCGCCAATGGCGACATCAAGAACGGACAGGTTCTCGACACCTCCGACGACTTGGTGATTGTCCAAGTGTTCGAAGGAACGGCCAAAATCAACCGAGAGACCGGTGTCACCTTCATGGGTGATGTGTTCAAACTCCCCGTTAGTACCGACCTCATTGGACGCATTTTGGACGGCGCTGGCCGTCCTCGTGATGGCGGACCTGAGATCGTTGCTGAGGAGAAAGCGGACATCATCGGTGCGGCCATTAACCCGTACAGCCGACAATCTCCCCACGATTTCATTCAGACGGGCATCTCAGCCATTGACTGCTGTACGACCCTCGTTCGTGGACAAAAACTTCCGATCTTTTCTGCTTCGGGTCTTCCCCACAACGACATTGCTTTGCAAATCGCTCGTCAAGCCAAGTTGAAGGGCTCCGATGAGGAGTTCATTGTGGTGTTCTGCGCCATGGGTATTACCGCTGAAGAATACAACTTCTTCCGTTCCGATTTGGAGCGAACCGGTGCGCTTGAGAACGCTGTGTTGTTCGTTAACCTTGCAGACGACCCAGCTGTTGAGCGAATCATTACGCCCCGTCTTGCTTTGACCGCTGCAGAATACTTGGCCTTTGAGAAGGACTACCACGTTCTCGTGATCTACACGGACATGACCAACTACTGCGACGCTCTTCGCCAAATCGGTGCAGCTCGTGAAGAAGTTCCCGGCCGACGTGGATATCCTGGATACATGTACACCGACCTAGCCATGCTTTACGAGCGTGCAGGTATCGTGAAGGGCAAGAAGGGTTCCATCACTCAATTCCCAATTTTGACGATGCCCGGAGACGATATCACTCACCCCATTCCCGACTTGTCGGGGTACATCACGGAAGGTCAGATTGTTATCAGCCGTGAGTTGCATCAACAGGGAATCTATCCGCCGATCAACGTTCTACCATCGCTGTCCCGTCTGATGGGTTCATGCATTGGCGCAGAAACCACCCGTGAGGATCACAAGTCCGTCTCCGACCAGATGTACGCTGCTTATGCGCAAGGTCGAGAACTCCGTGGGCTCGTCGCCATCGTCGGTGAAGACGCCCTCAACGAACGTGATAAGCAACTTCTTGACTTCTCTGGCGTCTTTGAAGACCGCTTCCTGCGCCAGTCCCGGGATGAAGACCGATCCATTGACGAGACCCTCGACTTGTGCTGGTCGCTCATGTCCTCCATCGATACGAAATACCTCGTTCGTCTTGACCAAAAGTGGATTGAAAAGTACCATCCAGACAACCGAGAGTGAACCTGAGGCAACCCAAACGAAGGAGGTGAGAATGCATGGCACTGGATATCAAACCAACCCGCAGCGAACTCATCAAACTCAAGGCCCGCATCAAGCAAACCAAGAACGGTTACAAGCTTTTGAAAATGAAGCGTGATGGTCTGTTCCACGAGTTCCGAACCTTGCTTTCCGAGATGATCAAAGCCAAGCGAGACTTGACCGATGCCTACCGATTGGCAAAGACCCGCATCGACCTGGCCAACGCCATTGAGGGAGGTCTCGCTGTTCGAGCCGCTGCCATTGCAAACTCGGCTCATCCGGAAGTCGAAGTTGAGCGCCGCAACATCATGGGTGTCGTGGTTCCCAGCGTCACAGGGAGCAACCTCAAGTCCACCTTCTCAGAGCGAGGCATTGGTTTCATCGGGTCATCACCTTACATTGACGAAGCCAGCGATTCCTTCAGTGAATTGATTGAAAAAATTGTCAAGGCTTCTGAAATGGAAGCGACACTCAAGCGCCTCTTGGCTGAAATTGAAGCAACGAAGCGACGTGTCAATGCCCTCGAGTTCAAAGTGATTCCAGAGTTGGAAGAAGCCAAGGTCTTCATTCAACTCCGCCTTGAAGAGATGGAGCGAGAAGAAACCTTCCGTCTTAAGCGATTCAAGAACAAGTGAATCCTCTAGGTTCCCTAACGAGGGATTCATGGAGGATGGGCCGTACAGATGAAACAAGGGGGCCATGCTTTGGACGATTCATCGGTAGAGATTGAGTCTGGTTTGGCCCACCACAAGAAGGCATGGTCGCAGCATGATTTGTTGGCATCAACCCTGAGCGAATACGTCAGTGTGCTGAGGAAAAATGGAGGGCGATGGCCTGCTTGGCAGGTTGCATCCTCCGACGAAACCATTCATGATGACTTGATCAAACTCAACGCCCATCTTGAGAAGTTGGGGTGGATGGGGAAACTCACTCGGGGCGAAGAATGGGTCATCACGGTCTTCCCTGCACCTGAACGCCAGTTTCCTCGGAGGAATACGGTCCTGATGTTTTGGGGGCTCTCATTGCTTACCCTTACCCTTGCGGGCGACCACTGGATGTCCAACGCCCGTCCGCTCGAAGGTTGGTTTCACACCTCTCCCCTCATCGATGCTCTTCTAGGATACACCTTTCCGGTCCTCATTGTTCTTCTGATTGCAAGCCAAATTCAACGCAACGTTGCCGCTCGTTACGGTGTTCGAAGCGGCCATCTCATGCCCGTTCCTGATTTCACCATCGCCCTCTACGCACTTGGCTTGTTCCCATCATCGTGGCTGTTTTGGCCCTTTGGCCTGCTCTTGATACCGACGATGCCACGCATGGACGCACGGCCTTGGCCAAATCGTGCTTCCATCGGATTTACCGCCCTCAGCGTTCCACTTGTATTGGGACTCGCAGGAGTTATCCTGATGATGATGGGGTTGTCCATGACGCCGGAATACCTTGCCTCGAACGCCATGCCGCTGGTTTCCGTCCCCCCACTTTTCATCTCGCTGTTCGCAGAACCGCTTCTTGGAAACGATGCCTTCATTCGTCTCCTCTGGGCTCACCCCTGGGTGCATGCAGGTGGAATGTTGATGCTTTTCGCATGGGTTTCCATGCTTCCCATCCCCACCTTCCCAGGTGGCCGTTTGCTCATCGCTCGCATGGGGCTCTTGGACGCACGAAGCTCAAGCACCCAAAGTCTGATTCTTGTTGCGGTTCTGTTCTGCGCTTACGTGTTTGGCGTGTTCGAGCAATTTTCCTTGTGGTTCCTTGTCTTCGCCTTGCTCCTTCCACTTCTCTTTTTCTTTGGGAATGACCTTCGAATCCCTCTCCTCCTCGATGAAACGAACGGTCTCTCTGAGGCTGACCATGGCCGGATGGGACTTTTGCTCCTTCTCGTCTTCCTGCTCCTTTTACCCGCCGCCCAACCCGTTCTTCACGAATCCACGTGGGATGACCCGTTGACCCACGAACTCGATGCCCCCGACACGGCTCTTCTGCAAGAAGACGGCACGTGGCTTTCATCGACCGAAATTCGCATCACGAATCCGTCGGCCTTGGCCAAATCTTTCGCCGTGGGAGCGTACCTTGAACGGCCCGGTCAAGGCTGGACGATATCATGGGATTGTGATGGGGAGACCACTTACAACCTCGACGGCCAAGGATGCGGTTCAGAACTCTTGCCAAAGCGAACTGCCTTCTTCTGGATGAACCTCACGTGGAATGCTTCTTCTCAACCCACGCTTGCCAACCTCAGTTATGTTGTCTCAATGAACGATGATTACGAGGTGGTCGAAACCCATGTGCAGCCTGCTCTTGAGGTCGTTCCCTCCACGCATTGGTACGATGTTTCGGCTGGTGCCTATGTTCATCGATGCATTGACCTCCACGGTTCCCTACTGAATTCCACGTACCTCCACATGAGCGTTGAAGCATCAAACATCGATGGCCTTCAAACACAATTGGTCAGTGTTGTGGACGGCGTTGGATTGGAACAAAATGTGACCGATGTTCCTGAAACATTCTGCCTCGAAGGGTTGGACCCTCTGGTGTTCGAATCCTCCATGGGTGCACTGACCATCAACAACGATACGTTCCAGCCCCAACTGCCAGAACGCCGAACGTTGGTTGCGCATGTGCCTGAAGAGGGATGGTTGATTCAATCAGAGGCAGGTCATTCATGGGAGGCTCTCCTCGGTGAAGGCGGCGTTCTTTCCATGGACGCTGACCATTGCCCGATCAATTCCAGCATCAGCACGCCGGCTCGGCCACAAGACGGGAGTGATTGGATTTGGGACACAAAGGTACGTGCATCGGGCGATATTCCACTAATCGAATCCAATCAAAACCTGACCTTGCTCATGTCAGAGGGTGCCAACATGTCATTGTGCAAGGATTTGTTCAATCCATACCCGGCCATTTCATTTCCCGTGGTTGAAGGACCTGAGTTGGTGGTTTCCTGGATGGGGACCACCTCTCGGTTCTGGACCACGCCTTGGGCTATCGCTACCAACGGGACCGTGCTCAACACTGGAATGACGTCATTTACCATTCATAATCCCAACAACATCAGCGTCCCATTCCGTTTGGACCGGGGCGGTAGTTTTGGTGAGGATTGGGGGCACAACTGGGATGGGAACGCCCTTGCCCCAGGACCAACTTCGTTTGAATTGACGCCACCAAGCGCCCCGTTGGCCACCATGTGGCTCTCGTACGAAGCCGGAGCGGTGGTGCTCCATCTATCCAGTTATCAGTGAGGGTTTGGCATTCGAATTTCAGTGCTTGGGGTCGGAGCCATCGGTTCAGTGGTCGCCGCCTCCTTGGCTGGCACAGATGTTCAGGTTCACCTGCATGTTCGGGGTGAGCGAGGGGCACTTCAGATGCTTCAAGGGCTCACCGTCAAAGGCCATCAATCCATTGAACGAGAAGCAAGTACCTTCCTCTTTTCTTGTGAAGAACTGCCGGTGGACGAAGGTTTGCTTCATCGATCTGATGTTGTCATTTTGGCTTGCAAATCTCATGCCGTTGAAGCTCTTGCTCAAACAGCAGCCAATTTTCTGAAACCCGACGGTTTGGTGATGGCTTTGTCCAACGGGTTAGGGCATGTTTCAACGCTTCGTCGAGTGCATGAACCGCACCGCGTGCTAGCTTCAATAACAACTCACGGTGCCTACATTGAGGGCGAATCCACCGTTTGGGCAGGTTTCGGAGAAATCGGGGTTGCTCTTCCCCCCATGGGGCCAACGCCCCTGGACTTGCAAAGGGTGGTTGATGTGTTGCGGGCCTCGGGATTGAATCCACGTGTCCATGATGAGGCTTCGACCATGGTATGGCAGAAGGTGTTGCTGAACATCGCCATCAATCCAATCGCCGCTCTTGCGGGTTTGAAAAATGGGGAATTGCTCCAACCCGACCTCTTCAATGCCTGCATGTTGGTGTACAGGGAGGCCGCCCAAGTGGCTACGATGGAACGAGTTGCTCTTCCAAGTGAAGAGGAA
>Ga0181422_1000722_pt1 | contig 10793 bp, 15 predicted proteins | sample 45SPOviralmetaG_FD_130147 | JGI IMG/M metagenome (GOLD analysis project Ga0181422, IMG submission 130147) | Marine viral communities from the oligotrophic San Pedro Time Series (SPOT) site, San Pedro Channel, CA, USA - 45 SPOT_SRF_2013-07-18 | ecosystem: Environmental > Aquatic > Marine > Strait...
CATCTGAGATAAAGCTAATTCTAACTCTCTGTTTTCTATATGCATAGAGTTTGCATAAAAGTATATTTCATTTAATGCTCTTATATACTTGTCTGATTCTTTAGGTTTGTTTTTACTAAACTCTAATAGTAGCTCTCCTAACATATTAAAGTTATTATAGAAATTAATCTCTTGCATTGTCCTTAAGTATTTCTTGTTGAACAATTCTTTTATAATCTTCTGGACAATCTTTGTCACATAACTCAAATATAAAAGTTGTTAATCTTGTTATTTCTTGTTCTAATTCTTTGTTCTTATTCATTAGCACACTATTACTTTGTGTTAACCAATCTACTAAACTATTTATTGTGTTCATAATTATCTGTTTTCTCTTTCTTTGTTAAATACTAATTCGTTTTTTCTGTGTGTTTTAAATCCTGTTATTGGATTGTACTTGTAATCCCAATATCTAAAGGGAATAAATCTTCTACTTTGTTTTATCATACTTTGTGTTTTATTATTTATTATGATGCAATATATATATAAATATTGAATAAACAAAAAAAAGAGGTAGAATAAAATCCTACCTCTCTAAAAACAAAAAAACAAAACAAGGGTCTACCAAAGATATAGACCTCTTTCTTTCAAGTCATCAGTATCATAATAAACTATATCATTCGATACAGCTATCCTAGATACTCCTTCTAATATTAATAATCTTATTAAATCCATTCTTTTCTTAGGATTTAGTACTCTAAGCTTTATAGCTTTTCCTATTCTATGTGAGTTGTTAGTTGCTAAAGATAGTTTGTTAGCATAACTAGGCGAAGTATAACCTAATAATATATCAAAGTTTCTTCTAGTCTTTTTGACTATCTTATCTAATATATATACTGGTTGTCTTTCCATAAACTTATATCCACTACCTATTTCATCAGGAGAATCAAACAAACTCCATTGTAAATAATCTAAACCTTCTATGTCTAAATTGTTATCCACATTCAAATATAAGAATATATAACGTTACTTTAAAATAAAGATATTAATAATTGTTAATAAAATAGATTGACTTTCTAATTTATTTTATATAACTTCGTCAATATAATGAAGTATATAAGTTTTTTATGTTTGTGATGGAATCTAAAAATGGAATCACAAATCACAATATTTTATAAGTTACTATAAATACAGGATAAGTGTGTTCTATTACTTAATAGACTTAAATTTTTCTACACCTCGAGAACCGAAGTATGCTACATAAACGGTTATTAACAGAGATTTAAGCAAATCTACCCAACCAGTATTTACTTCAAAGGTAATGTTAAAGCTATCTAATAATATTAAACATACCATAGAAACAGTTAAGAATATAAGTGTCATAGGTCTAGTATTCTTACTTAACCAACTATCACTTGTCATATCACTATTCCAACGCTTAGATATCTCTTGCATCTCTACCATATCCATTTCTAGTAGTTTTAAAGCCTTTTCTTTATCTTCTGGTGGTAATGAGTCATCTTTGTCTATAAGTCCTTTAACAAGCCCTAAAACACCGTTATTAGGCAATACATCGCCAATAGTGTTCACAATGCCTGAACCGTTGTTTAGTAAGAACTGTCCTACCTTAGTATCTTTAAACTTCTTCTTCATTGTTCCATTTAAAGTGTAAACAGATAAATACTAAATATACATTTAGTTCTGTATGGTCTTCCTCATCTAATGCTGGGTAGTATTCCCAACCAAACATTAAACCTCTTTCAATTAAATTACTAAATCCTATTATCATAACTTATTTTTTTGAATAATCCCAACGAGCTTTAATTCCTCGTATATCATAATGAACAAAAGAAGAATATATTCCAAGACCTCCTTGTAACATATCTCCCTTACCAATTAACTCTTCTATTATTTTAGATACTTCAATAGGTGTCATACCTTTAATAACTATATCTGCTGCTCTACCCATTATATGCTGTGAGTTTTTAACTCCACCAATAGAAGCATTATACTCTTCACTTCTCCATGCAGAGTTAACTTGAATAGGCTTACCTATATAATCTCTTAAAGTCTGTAACTGATTAGCAACCTTTACCATATTATGATAAACATTTATAGGCATCTCGCTACCATCATTACAATCAAATTCCTCTTTACTAAAGTTCTTTGTCATCTATTATATTTTAAAGTTAATACCAGCTTTAATTACTTTTATTTCTCTATCCCAATATCTTTGCATAGTGATTTCACTAAATAGTCCTAGTTTCTTACTTAGTCTAACACCAAATACTCCACCATACTTATAATCTATCCAATTATCTTTACCTATAAAGTTACCATAAGAATATTTCTCATCTCCTTTATGTAATTTATGTTGAGGTAATATGTTTCCGTAAGCGTGTACCCAGAAGTTCTTTCTATAGTGATAGAAGTCTAAACCTATAACTGTAGATATATCAGCAAAACTTCCTATAAGTGCTAATTGTTCTTCGTTATATTGATTTACTAACTGACCAAATATATTATTACGATAATCTAAATCAGAATTACTTATTAGTTCTCCTTGTGAATTATACCAAAAATAATCATAACCACTTTCTCCAGTAGATAAGTTTTCCCAACTATATAATTGGTCTGTATGATTAAAGTAATTATAACTTAAAGACCACCAAGCATTCTCCTCTAAATACTTTTGTATTGGATTTACACCATAAGCTTTATTATATGTTCTATATACACCACCTAGACTTAGAGATACTTTCTTTCCTATTGGTATTCTAACTCTTAAATCTAATGACTTGTAATCTATATCTACTAACTCATTCTTATTAGCTTCTGCTTTAGCAATCCACCATTCAGATAAATAACGTACAAAGAACTGTTTATTGTTAAACAACATACCTTGTTGTCTACCTTCTTGATATTCGAATAAGTATTCTAAACCTTTTACATTTCCTATGTTTGAATTTAAAGAATTGTTTTGTTCTTCTCCATCATAGAATCTTTCTTTATCTTCATAACCAAAATGTGCTAGTTTTCTAAAGCCAAATGTTTTTATCTCGTCTGCTGGGTTTCTCTGTGTAGTTTCTATTAACTCACTTGATTGAGTGACATAAAATGTCTTATCTCCTTGTATAGAGTTGCTTTGACTATATGCTCCATATAAAGTAGCGTATTTAAAAACATCTTTAAATATATCTGCTTGAACATTAATTGTAAATAAAAGTAGTAGTAAGTATCTCATAGTTTAAAATTTGTCTTGTAGTAAGTTATCAATATGTTCTTGGATTCTTTCTGTTGTGCTTTCTGGTAGTTTCATAGATATACCAGCTTCTATTTTCTCTATTAGTTCTCCATTGTTATAAAGACAAAGAGTAGGTAAGAAAATAATCTTGTCGTTTGCGTGGATTTCTTTACTTTTACTTAAATAAAAAGTATTGATGTTATGCTCTCTAAAAGGCTTCAAAGAGAAATCATCATTCTTTATAAACTCGGCAGTATATAAAACAACACTAATGTCGTCTTTATAAGACTGACTATGAGTTACAGAAAATACAAATAGGGCAATCGCTACACATAATTTATTTTTTAGATATTTCATATAATCTTTCATCCATTTTATTCAGATGTTCTTTTATTTCTTTAACATCATCCTTGATGGTATTCATATCATTAATAGCATTCTCTAAAGTTTTTCTTGTAAGTTCATCCTTGTAAGAAAATTCTATTTTAGAAACCTCAGCTTCTGGTAACTCCATTGCTAAAGCTATATCAGACTTTAATGTAAAATAGGTAGTAGCTAAACTAACCGTAAAGCCTACTATCATACCTATTGTCTTTAGGTCTAAAGTTACGTTTGTGTCTTCTCCTATCTTATTCATTACATTTTATTGCCTTGATATGTTACGCCAAAGAATCCGTGAACTCCTTCATCTTCTAAATCTATTGCTTTAGACTTCCATCCGTAAGGGTGGTCTACTGAAGTTACTGCAGCTTCTACTACCATACCATCTTTATCTAAAACAGCTTCCTTTACTACTGTTGTTATTTCTGGTTCGTTCCATAGTACATCAACAGAATATTTGTCTGATAATACTGGAGCTTTAGTTTCTTTTCCTTCTTCATCATACTCTCCTTGTTCTAAAACTATAAAGCCTAGCTTAACAATAGTGTGTTTATGTGAAGGATGTGAATTACCATCTTCATCAGTTGAATGAGGTAAAGCTGCTATTTTTAATTCTGCTGCTTCTTGTGAATCAAATTCGTATTTACTAATTTTCATATTTATTTACTTTTGTTATTATTATAGGTGTAATTGTTACACTTGTGTTAATGCTATTGCTTCTGCATCTGTAAAACCATTACTGTATAGTTTCCAGTCATTTATATTTAAGTCTATATCATAGTTTGTATTAGTCTTTAATATTTGTGGTGTTGTAGCAAATGTTGTTGCTGATGCACTTGTTACTGTTGAAACTTGTACACCATTACAAAACACTTTTAAAGTAGTACCAGTTTTAGTGTATAATATTTTTCTTCTTAAACCAAAATCTTGTTCTGAAATTGAAGGAGTCATATCTACATTAACTCCAGCAACACCTCTATATCTAAATTCGTGGGTGTTTGAATTTGGAAATTGTATAAAATATAAATTTGCATTACTATTATTTCTAAAACCTATTTCATTTCTAAATCCATCATATTGTCCGCTAGGCAATTTATAATCTACAAACATAGCCATATCAGTTAAACCAGACATCAAAGAATTTGTATTATTAACTTGTTCAGCCACCCTCGTTACAGCACTACCAGATGTAGGAATATACGATGTAGCGTAACTTCCTTCTTCTAGTTGAACTCCGTAAACTTCAATATCAGAAGCATCTCTAGTAGAACCCCAAGCATTTATATTTAAAGTAGTATTAGTTGAGGTTGCATTAAACTCTATTCTTTGCCATTGCCCATTGAGAGTAAATTCTTGACCAAATGAAACGTCTGAACCAAAACCGAAAGCAATAACTTTTCCAGCAACACCTTTAACGTACATTGTAGCAGAAGCATCTCCAGAAATACCACTAAAAGAATAATATAACGAAACAAATTGAGTGGTAAAAACAACTCTTGTTGAATCTTGTTTTCCGCTCGGACTTATGCCATAATTTGATGTTCTTGTAACAGTTCCACCATCTGTTGAAAAAGTATTCCAACCACTTGCATTTAAATCATTACTATAAGCAATAGAATTTGTCCTAGCTGGCTCTAACAATAAAGCACCTTTAGTATTTCCTAAAAAGTCTATTCTTGGTATTCCACTACCTACTGTTTCTATTAAACCAGATTGATTAACTGTTGTTCCACTTGATGCTCTTGTAAAGTCAAATGGTAGAGGTTTAAAGTTAGCGTTCTCGTCATTATACGCAAGAGCTGTTCCGTTACCAGTTGCCCATTGTCCATTACCAAATTTTAGTGTATTAGCCATTGTATATTATGTTTAAATTTAATTCGTTTACCATAGACACCCAGTTTCTGTATGATGTTAATGTTTCTAGTTCTAGGTCTGTTAATGCTGTATCGTAGTAGCCAAGTTCTTTTGTCTTTCCGTATAAATCATCATTTCCATCGCCTTTGTCAAAAGCCAATTCTATTAATCCACTTGGCATAGTAGCAGATATATCTGTTGCTACTTCAAAACCATTAACCCAAAAAGCACAATTGTTTGTTTTGTATTTTATTGCAATCTTGTGATATTGAAATATAGAATTAACTGCTTGACTAACATTAAATTGACCAACACCTCCAGCAGCAATATATGCGTATAAACTACTTTGATATAAACTTAAAGTAATCCTATCGCTTGTACTTGAATCAGAAACGCTTATTGCCTTAAAATTATTATCATTAACCAAAGCAGCTATATCAGCAAACAATACTCCCTCACTATCATTAAACACTTCACTATTACCAGAGTTATTACAAGTTTCTGTTGCTCTTGTTACTGATGAGCCAGATGTGGGTATGTAAGATGTAGGGTAAGAACCAGCTTCTAATTGTGCATTTTGTATGTAGATATTGTCTCCGACTGTAGTATTTAGATTAGCTAAACCACTACCAGTAGCTAAATATACAAATACATTATCCGTAGTAGAATTAATTTCTATACAACAATGATACCATCCATTTCCTACTAACTTAATAGATGTCTTAATAGCGTTTTGATTTTCTCCAACAAGACCATTTGTGAGGTCAAACCAAACAAGGTAACTCGTTGGAGAACCAGTTACTCTCAATGCAACCCAATCAGTTGTGCCAGCTTTAACATAAATGCTATAAGTAGATGAGCCACTAGTTACGATTGATTGAACAATGTGCTGGCTTCCACTACCACCAGTTGCTTCTAATTTCCAAGCATCTGTTGTATTGTAAATTCCACTTTGTCCACTTGTAACGCTTGCATTTGAGTTTGTCCAAGTTGTATCGAATTGATTAGATTGCAACAAAACATTAGTTCTTTGTGGCTCTAACAAAAGAACACCATCAGCACTATCTGAATAGTCTATTCTTGCTATATCTTGCCCCATTGTTTCTATTAGACCATCTTTGTTTACTCTTGTTCCTATACTTGTTCTCTTAAAAAAGAAAGGCAAAGGCTTATAGTTGTTATTGATGTCGTTGTATGCCAGTACAGATTCTTCTTTAGCTGCCCATACTTTATTTCCAAATTTTAGTGTTTGTGCCATTAGTAATTTGTATATAATTGAGATGTAATCATTTCTTGTAATGATGTCCAACTTGTTAGTGTTTCTAATTGTGCGTCTGTTAATGCTGAATCAAAGTATTGTAGTTCTCTAGTTTTTCCGTATATTATTTCGCCACCAATAAAGAATCGCAATGTACTTAATTCTCCATCACTAAAAGAAAAATTTCCATTATCGGAATCTAATTTAAATCCATCTATCCAAAGTTGAGTATTTGTAGAACTATAAGTAATTGATATTTTATGAAATGAATCATAATTTTTTACATTTGACTCTGTTACTGAACTACCCCCACCAATAGAACCAGTAATAAATCCTCTAATTGAACCACTACTATGTAATACTATTTGTATACGATTGGCGTTACCACCATCCCCTAAATAAATAGAACCAGAAACACCAGTATTTGCTATTGATTTTATCTCTGCCATCAAAACACCTTCTGAATCGTTAAACGTAGCTGCATTTCCAGAGTCAGTAGCAGATTCTGCTGCTCTTGTGATAGTTGTTGTTGTAGTAGGAATGTAGCTTGTTGCATATGAGCCAACTTCAAGCTGCAATCCGTACACATATATTCCACTTACCCCATCGCCAATTGTAGAATAATTATTATTTGTAGCAGTTGGTCTTTGACTAGATGGTCTAACTCCAATAAATCTTCCATTTACCGAGTTTAAATCCGTTAAACTTACAGATAATCTGTACCACCCATTTCCAATTAATTCTACTTTATTTCCTAAAGATGCATATTGATTATGAGTCAGTTCTTGAATAATAACGCCATCTTGTAAATCAAAATGAAATCCAATAGAAGAAGATGAACCATAAGCAAAAGTTACATACCTATATTCTCCTTGTTTTACAAAAACAGAAACTGAATAATTAGTTCCTGCAGTTGAAGAAAAACTCCTATATCTACCTCCATTAGATTGAACATCACCAGATGCTGGGATTAATTTATCTGCGTTTAAAGTTCCATCTGGAGATATTACTTGATTAGATGTAGCTAAAACGCTTGAACCAGATGTTGACCAGTTTGTTGCATCATCGCTATAATTAAAAAGATTAGTCCTAGCTGGTTCTAAAAGGTAATGAGGACAATTAACTACTTTACCATTTAATAAGTCGTAGTTTAGTCTTGATTTGTTTCCTACTACTTCTTTTACGGATACGTTATCTATTGAAAGAGTTGTTGTTGTCGTTGTTGCTACTATTTGTAATCTTGAGTCACTTCCTCCGTCAGCATATCCTATATAAGTTCCGTTAGCAGTAAAATCTCCAAAATTTCCACCAGTACCTAAAAAATTCATTCGTAAACTACCAGCTACATATCCAGATATTGTTACCTCTATTTTATAAGATTTTCCATTTACTAGCCCAATATTTTGCACTAAATCAGCACCATTATTAGCTGCTGTTGCTACTGCTTTTCCTCCACTAATAGACCAACCAGTTACTTTAGCCCAATCGCTATCATTATCAAAGTTTCCGTTAGTTACTAACTCGCTTCCAAATGCTCCTACTTCTTCTATAAATCCAGTTGGTGCTATTCTAGTAGCAGAACTATTACGAGTAAAGTTAAAGTCTCCTACTCCATCTGATGGGAGTACAGAATAAAACTTATCTCCTTGTGCTGCTGGTATTAATGCTAATTTTGGTTTTGCCATTGTCTTAGTTATTTAAATCTTGTAATGCTGTTGTGTGAATCCAATCTGCTAAACATTTAACTGCTTCAACTTCTTGTCTCTCATTCATCTTTATTTGTGAACCAAAGAAATCAGGGTCAGTACCTGCTGTACTTGCAGTATCTATTGCATTTCCCCACCAAGTTGTATTATATATTTCGTTAGCCATTACTTTTTTGTTTTATAATTATATTTTACTTTTGCGTTCAGCGTGTTTGTTTGTGTCCACATCATTTTCTTGTTTCTTTAAATACTGCTTTAGTTTCTCAACATTTACCTTTTTAGGTTTATACATTCTCTCTCTCATATTATAAAACCCATCCATGAAAGTTAACATCTTTGTCTGGGTACATATCATCATTACTATTAGAAGTATATTCTGGATATAATGTACTGTTATAAGACATATAATCTAAAAACCTTCTTGTATAGAAATCAGCAGTTTCCGATACTCTATTTATTAACATAGCCATTTCATCGTAAGTAACCGTATCTGAGTTCTCACTTCTATGCTTAAATACTCCTCCATTACTTATCTGATACATAGCAAAAGGTAAAAAGTTACTTTGTGCGTACCATATAAGCATCGGCTTTACATAAGTATTTAATAATAATTTATAATCAGAATTAGCTGGTTGGTCTACTGTACCTGCTATGATAATGTCTTGTAATTTCTGATATAACTTTCCTCCTAAATAATTTTGTATATGCGTATCTTGAGCTACTTCAATAAACTGAATTACTTTGTCAGAGTCTAGGTTACCATCTAAGATAGACCTTTTCTTTAAATCTAGTACGCTTATAAATAATGCTTTTGACATAATATTAAATATTTGGATATGCTCCTCCGTTAGCCATATCTGCTGGTCTAGTAGATACCTCTGAAGGGTTTATCGGTTCAACAAATCCATCTTTCAATGCTTCACTCGTGTCTACATCAGTTTCAGGAGATACTCTCTTCTTATATACTCTTAATTCCCAGAAATGTTGACAATTCTTTCCTCCCTTAAATTTAAACAGAGAATAGTTATTACCTTTATGTCCTAACTTTCTGTTTACTCCTTGAAAGCTCATAAGACCTATATCCTCCTTACGGAATACTACATTGTCCTCAGTAAACATTTCCATCTTTTTACAGAAGTCTCTACTGTTAGGAGACTTTCTATTTGGCATATAAGCATATCTTACTTTAAAGATACCTTTATCTTGCTTAGAATCCTTGTTTGGATTAGCTTCAGCTAAACTAGCTAAATTAAAGTCCTTTTCCGAGTCTTTTACAGCTTCTGAGTGTATTAACTCCCAATCATCCGAGATACGCTCTCCTAGCGGCTCTAATTGGCTTAGAAGGTCATTTCCATCCTCATCACTAAAGTCATTATTTTCTTTTAATGAAATAGCACTATCATGAGACTCACAAGGCATATACCATACTTCTCCATCTACTTCGTGTTCGTGATAACCTTTACATCCTTGTTCTAATGCCTTATCTTCTGCTTCTTTTATTGTCTTGTAAACTTCAACTCCATCTATTTTCTTTAGCTTAGTGCTGAAAGTAGCCTTTGAGCCTATTTTCTCTCCTGTCTCCTCTTCTCTCTTCACTTTAGTAGATATGTTATCTAATTGTGTAAATTCTATTGGTTGTAGAGTAATAAAGTAAAGATTTAAGTATATCTTGTTAAAGTTTAGCATATCCTCTAAACCTTCTATAATCTCTTCTTGGAATGGTCTAATAACTATGTTATCCATAAGTACAGAAGCAGTTCTAAGCTCTTCTGCGTTATTACCAAATCCTGTATTGTCTTTTATCCCTAGTAATATAGGAGATACAATACCGTGACCTAACATTATCTTCTCTCTACTCTCATCAGATAAGAACTGATACTGAGCGTGAGCATCTGGTAAGTGTATAGGGTCAATATCTGCTTTAGTTTCTATAGACTCGTTAAATGCTAGTATAAATTTACCTGCATTAGACGTTCCACTAAACTTATCGTATATTTTTCTTTCAATTAACTCTTGAGTCTCCTCATTAGGTACTCCATTGTTAAAGTTGATTAATAAAGATGGCTGTAAACCTTGCTTTATGTTATTTATGTGATAATTACTTACTTCTTCTTCTAAAGAACAGTATTGTAAACATCCATGATAATCAACAGGAGCATAATAATAAAATCCACTTCTATATGGCTTGAATATATATAACTCTACTGTTTCACTCTTTTTACCGTTACCAAATGTAGGTATTCTCTTAGGATTATCACTAGGCTTTATATCTACCCACTTAGGATGATAATAATAAGCTCTAATAACACCTTTAGCATCACATTTCTCCGCTCTTAGAGTTTCCATAGGGAAATGTAGTATCTTAATGATTTTA
>Ga0181422_1000723_pt1 | contig 10784 bp, 20 predicted proteins | sample 45SPOviralmetaG_FD_130147 | JGI IMG/M metagenome (GOLD analysis project Ga0181422, IMG submission 130147) | Marine viral communities from the oligotrophic San Pedro Time Series (SPOT) site, San Pedro Channel, CA, USA - 45 SPOT_SRF_2013-07-18 | ecosystem: Environmental > Aquatic > Marine > Strait...
AAACCGCTTGATAATTTTAGAGATTTGACAACGGCTGAAATTGATAAATATGGGCTGACAGCAGATGAGGCCGCAGACTATCAAATTAACACCGCAACTAACAAACGAGTAAAAACTGGAGGTGGCGGCGTAAACGTAAACTTGGGCGATGACAGAGTATCAGTTGCTGCCCGAACAAAACTGGCAGAAGCAGATGTTTCTCAACTAGGTGAACTGCGCGAAGAGTCAAACAATTTCAATGCGCAAGTTGAGACAATCAACCAAATTTTAGATATTTACGACAGAGTTGATGACGATGATTTTACCGGCCCAGGTGGACAGACAGAACTTGCAATCAAAAATGCCGTAGTTGCTACAGGACGACTTTTTGGGTTTGACCCAGAAAAAGACCTTGGGATTGATATCGCATCAATCAATAACAAACAAAATCTGCTATCTGCTTTTAGCAAGCTAAGTCTGGAAATGACGCAGATACTAAAGGGCGCACTTTCCAACAGAGAATTAGGCGTCGCTGAAAGAGCCACTCTAAATTTTGGAAACACACCACAAGCCAACCGAATGATTGGATTGCAGCAATTGGCATCTGCCGCCAAGGTGCGATTTATTGCATCAGAGGCTAGACGCTATTATGAGAAAAATGATGGCTTGGGGTCAGGTTCTTTAGACGGCAAAAAATACGACTCCTTTGAGGACTATAAAAACCAAATCCGTAGAAACGACTCTTTCGTTTTTGAACTGATACTGCCGCAAATTAGATTGGGGGACATACCAGCCTTCATTAATATCTATGGTGGCATAGATAAACTAACTGATGAAGAGGCAGAACTTTTGGACAATCGCAGACAGGAGTTGATGCAATGACCCAAGCAAAAGATAATCTGCGGAGTTTTGTTGAGCAGCAAGAAACACAAGCAAGTCCAGATCGTGTAAATTACTTTGGCGGCCTTGCAGAGTCTGCTTTCCAAGGTGCAACTTTCGGTTTCGGCGATGAAATAGAAGCAGCGATTCGCAAGGTTGTTTCGCCAGAAAAAACCTATGCAGAAAATTTGAAAGACGCTAGGGCATCACTTGAGCAATTCAGGCAACAAAATCCTGGCAGTGCCTTAACGTCAGAAATAGCTGGCGCAATTGTTCCAACCATTGTTGCAACATTGGTTCCAGGCGGTCAGGCCGCTTTGGTAGCAACTGGTGCTAGAATTACGCAAGGTGTGCGCGCTTTAGGCGGTGGCAGAAGAGCCCAGCAAGCGGCACAAGCAGCAGCAGCATCAGGTGCGCAAAGTGCTTTGTACGGGGCAGGCGCGGCAGAAGGCACACCAGCAGAACGTCTTGATGACGCAGCTACTGCGGGAGCAATCGGCACCGTTGCGGGGCCAATCGTAGACCGTGTAGCACGCACGGCGTTGCCTGCAATCACAGACACAGCGAAAAAGGCCATCCGACAAGGGGTGCCGCTGACACCAGGCCAAGCTGTTGGCGAATCCAACGTCGCTGGCGCAGCGTTTCGCCGACTGGAGGAATCTGCTGGCCGCACTGTTTATGGCATTGGTGATGCAATTGAAGCGGCGTTGAGACGGTCACAAGTTGGATTCAATCGTGCAGCCGTTCTTGAAGCGCTTGATCCTCTTGACATACCACGTAAGCGTTTGAAAGGCCGTTTTGGTAATTTAGATGGGGTTAAGTTAATAGACAAAGCGCATCAAACCTTGCAAACCGAATATGGACGTTTGTTGCCTAAATTAAAAATTGATGATGTAGGGGAATTGTCGGGTAATGTAACAACTATACTCAAAAATGCTGACGAGGACTTACAAAAACAGTTGTCAATCGCAGTTAAAAAACACATTACAAGCCAGATACAAAACGGTGGTTTGTCAGGGAACAAAATAAAGGAAGCGCAGAGATTTTTGCGCGAAGACATTTTAAGGCTACGGACTGCTAATCCAACACGCGATACACTCAGGCTAGCTGATGAATTAGATGCGGTGCGTGGCGCTTTAATGGATTCGGTTCGGAAAGAAAACCCGACAAACGCTGCAAAGCTGGCAAAAATCGACCAGGCCTATGGCAATTTTGTTGTGATAGAAAATGCGTCAGCACGCACTGTCAAAAACGAAATGTTTACGCCGACAGATGTGATGACTGCCGCTAGGGCAGGGCCGCGCAGTCAACGACGCAGATTTGCACGAGGTCAAGCGCGTATGCAGCGTTTTGGCCGCGAGATGGAAGATTTGATCGGTAGCCGTGTGCCTGATAGCGGCACTGCAAGTCGCCTTGGATCAGCCAATTTGATGACTGGTGGCGGCATTGGTACAAGTCTTTATGACCCGTCGCTTGCGCCTTATGCTGCTGGCCTTTTAGGGGCGAATCTCATAGGTGGGCCAATGGCATATTCTAGGCCAATAGTACCGGCGTTGCGCACCGTTGTAGGCGCGGGGCCGTCTGCTGCCAGAGCCGCTGTGCCAGTGCTTGCCGGTACAGATTTGAACCAGCGTTTGGCTGATGCGCTAATGAACAGATAAACCGTGGGCCAAAAAAAGCTGGAGAGGTCGAGCGAGTTTGAGCGCTATGACCTAGACAATGATGGCGTGGTCACAGACGCAGAGATTGAACGCGCCCGTGAAATCCGTGAAACCGAAGACAAGAGCCGCAAGCACCTGGCGCAGCTACGCCTAGCCAGGTTCGCATTGATGGGCATGGGCGTTTACACCGTTCTGCTGTTCATGCCGTTCATACCAGACGCCCGAATAGCCCTACTCAAAGAAATTAGCCCGTTGCTGTACCTCTCACTTAGTGGGGTGGTGGGCGCTTACATGGGCTTCACGCAAATGGGGGATAAGAAATAATGCTGGGAGTTTTGGCAAGCATCTTGGGCAACGGGGATGTGATCAAAAAGGGCATGGATCTGATAGATGATGTCCATAGTTCTGATGAAGAAATGGAGCGAGTCAAAGCGCAGGCCAAGATAGACACGATGGCCGCATATGCACCCTTTAAGGTGGCCCAGCGGTATCTTGCCCTTATGTTCACAGCCACGTTTCTGTCGTCATTCGCGCTGGTTTTAGTGATGACCCTGATGGGCAAAGCCAACATCCCAGACGTGAAACAAGTCATTGATGACTTTTATGTGGGCGAGGCGATGCTGACCATTCTCGCGTTTTATTTTGGGGGCGGGATGCTTGAAGGCGTTGTCGGCAAGGTCAAGGCGAAGAAATGAAGCTGTCGAAGAACTTTAGCTTGGTTGAGATGACAAAAAGCCAGACGGCTTTGCGTAAGGGCATCGACAACACTCCGCACCCTTCTCAGGTTGAACATTTAGAAAGGCTCTGTGAGGCCGTCTTGCAGCCGGTACGGGATCACTTTGACAGGCCGGTCACAGTGACCAGCGGGTATCGTTGCCCAGAGTTGTGCATGGCGATTGGGTCAAAGCCTACAAGCCAACACGCTAAAGGTCAGGCGGCTGACTTTGAGGTGCCGGGGGTGAGCAACATGGAAGTCGCGCAATGGGTTGCTGACAACTGTGAGTTCGATCAATTGATTCTTGAGTGCTACACCGGCGGCAACACCGGCTGGATTCATTGCTCTTATGTGCATGAGCCGCGCAAAGAGTTGCTGACCTATGACCGCAAGAACGGTTATCGCAAGGGTCTGCTTGATGGCTAGGAAAGCGCCAGCCAAGGGCAAGGCCAAGGTCAAGGTCACTGCCACCGGCAAGCGGGTCAGCTATGGCCAAGCTGGCAAGGCGAAGGGTGGTGGCCCACGGGTGCGCCCTGGCACATCAAAGGGCGACAGTTACTGCGCCCGATCAGCCGGTCAGATGAAGAAGCACCCCAAGGCTGCACGCAATCCAAACAGCCCGTTGCGCCTGTCACGCAAGCGCTGGAAGTGCGCCGGTAAAAAGTCGCGGAGATAATCCATGAAGATGAAGAAACTGACGGCACGGCAGCAAGCCGCGCTGAAGCGCCATGGCGTCCATCACACAGCCAAGCACATGACAGAGATGCGTAAGCTGATGCGCGGCGGCAAGACATTCAGAGAAGCGCATCGGGCGGCGATGCGTAAAACAGGAAGGTGACAGCAATGCCAGGAATGATGAAAAAGCCGAAGATTATGCCGAAGCGTAACCCGACACGGGCGGCTGCCAAAAAGAAGATGGCGCCACGCCGTCGTGCATCGAGGCGTATGTCTTACTGATGGCACCCCGCAAAAAGAAGGTTGTCACCAGTGGGCCGACACCGACCAACCCTGAACTTTATAAGCGCGTAAAGGCGGCGGCGAAACGTAAGTTCAAGGTAACACCCAGCGCATATTCATCAGCTTGGATTGTCCGCGAGTATAAAAAACGCGGCGGCAAATACAGCGGCAAGAAACCGTCATGAGCCTGACCAAATGGTTCAAAGAAGACTGGGTTGATATCAGCGCACCAAAGAACGGTGGCGGCTACAAGAAGTGTGGCCGCACCTCTTCAGAGCAAAACAAACGCGGCTATCCCAAGTGCGTGCCAGCCGCAAAGGCAGGGCGCATGAGCAAGTCACAGATCAAGTCTGCTGTGTCACGCAAGCGGTCTAAAAAGCAGGGCGTTGGTGGCAAGCCGACTAACGTAGCAACCTTTGCAAACAGGCGCAAAGCTAGGGCATAAATCCAGTCCAGTTTCAGTCCAGTTTTCTGGCTACCAGCCCCTGCCAAGATTTCCCAAAATGCCCCAGAAGCAGCCAATTTTGTTGGTCAAAAACCAGTAAAATCGGGCCTGTCACGCCGGAGGCCGCGGGTTCGAGTCCCGTCACTCCCGCCATCCCCAAACCCAAGCATAGCATCAAAAACAAGCTCTCGGCCTTAACCGGCTGGGGGCTGTTTTTTTGTGTCAGTCCAGTTTCAGTCCAGTTTTATTTGCAGTGATTGTCCTTTTCCGTTAAACTGCTCTTAGTTAAACATCAAAACGGGAGCAAATTGATGAAGGATTTACCAGTTAGGTTTCGTGCCGACAACAACTGCTATTGCATCAATGCAAGCCGCGTGGGTCGCAGCGACAAGTATGGTAGTTTTGCCACAAAGGATGAGGCGTTAGCAGAAGCGGAAATGCTAAAGGCCAAGTTTCTTACAGGCATGATCGCCCAGCCCGTGAAAGTCAAAAGTTGCGCTGACGCTGCTGCCGCATTCTTAGAATCACAAACGCGCCGTGTTGATGATCAAGAGATTGCATTGTCGCATCTAAAAGAAATAAGGCGCGGTTTGGATTTTGCGTTAGCCATCCGCATTGATGGCAAGATGTTTAGCAAGCACGCGCTGGACAAACTGATTACAAGAGCGAACAAAGATGATTTGGCTGCGGCTTTTAAACGGGCAATCAAAGGCGAAAACAAAAGCAAAGCGACGGCTGAAAAACGCATCAAAGCATTAAAAGCGTTTTTGAATTATTGCCAGGCAAGGGGGTGGATTGATACCAACCCACTGGACAAAGTGTCTTTTGGCTTATCAACAGAAATTGCAGACCGTGCGCCAAAGATTCAGCCCGACACTGTCCAGCAACTTGTAGCACAAGGCTTGACTGGTGAGACATTGACAAGCCGTGCAATGGTGCTGACAGCGTTGTCGTCTGGCATCCGTCAAGGTGAACTGCGTGCGCTGCCGTGGCGTTGTGTTGATTTTAAAGAAAGCGCGATTCGGGTTGAACAAGCTGTCAAAACAGAAACCAGTGAACTTGGTGAGCCAAAAACGAAGCGCGGTTTCCGCACGATTCCTGTGCCAAGTGAAACCATGCAAACGTTGCGTGAATTAAAAATGCAAAGCCGCCATTCGAGCGATGACGATCTGGTGTTCGCCACAGCCGCTGGTTTGCCAAAGCAAAAAAAGACACTGCGTGAATTGATTGAACGGGCATCAAAGCGTGCCGGTATTGAGCGCATGGTCTGGGGTGACATGAGACACTTTTTTGCAAGTGTTCAGTTGTCGGCCTTGGGTGAAGATTGGGCAGAGGTTGCGGCCTTGATGGGCCACAGCAACCCGTCATTCACTTACCGCCAATATGGCCATTTTTCAAAGAATGAGGCAAAGCAAGAAAAGGCGCGGTCTGCCGCTGCCAATGCAATATTCGGATAAAAAAAAAGGGGCGCTAGTGCGCCCCTCTCATCACATCCCAAATCTTTTGCACCCAGTTTCTGGGTGGCGGCTCAATGCTCACCGCTTGGCGTCTTGCTGCCCATATGCGTTTCATAACCTTACTTTGCGCGGCACGCTTTTCAGGCGTCCATGCTGCTTTGTGTTTGTTCATCAATCCCACCTAATTTCACAATTTCGGCACGCGGTATGAACCAACGTGAACCATCTTGAATGGCCGCTATCTGGCCATCCTTAATCCAGCGTCTGACGCGCTTCCGGCTGGCTTCACTGTAGCCTTCACCAAACAGGGCGTCACACGCTTCCCTGACCGTCAGTAGTGCGTTAGTAGCCATTCTTTGCAGCCCCATAACCAGGTGGTGGTGGCGGTGCATCAGGCACGCTCGTATGCGGCGGTGGTGGCGGTGGCGGTGCATGAGCCGGTGCCGGTGCTTGCTGCCGTGGTGCGCCGTCGTTCAGCCACAGGCGTGATCTGGCCACGCGGTGGAATGTGTCACCGATCTTGACCTGTATCTCCAAACCAGGCTGCTGCTTAAAATCGTCCTTGGTGGCTTGATAATAGGCGTCCAGACGTGCCTTCAGATCAGGGTCACTGATGTTGAACCAAAAACTGATGCTCAAATTGTCGTCAATCTCAACGCCTCGCACCAACTGAATTTTGCCAGCTTTGTATTCAGGTTGTGCCATTTTGGATGTCCTTCTCTTGTTTTTTCCAGAAAGCATAGAAGCGGTTGTAGTCGTCAGGCTTGGCCCTGTGCATCGCAGTCAGCACTGGGTTCATCTCACCGATCCAAGCATTGAGGCCGGTCAGTGATTTGAATGATTTGGTTTTGGTTTCAAGCGCGTCCAGATCGTAATCAGCGGCAGGCGCTGCTTCTTTTGCGCCCACGCCGTCACTTGGTGCTGGCTGATGAAAGTCAGGGTCATCACGCTCACCTGTTGAGATAAGCAACAGCGCACGCAGATATTGCTTTACAGCATAGGACTGGGCGCTGCCGCTGGTCTGTGCGCCAGTCAGGGGCAGCATGACATCCATGCCGACAGGATCTGTCTTTTCACCTGACACATGGCCCATGCCAATCTTGTAGCTAAATTTGGCCCACAGTTTTGCGTTGCCTGCACTAAATGTTTCAGTGCCTACGCTATCAACTTGCGGATGCAGCCCGTGTTCAGCGCAGATCGGGCGGCACATATCCAAAAACGCATCAACAGACGCAAAGCTATAGTTGCCGTGCTGGTTGCGATCACCCTTGGCCAGCTTCTGCACTTGGCCCATGGCGGCATTAATTGCTGCGTTGATCTTTGCCTGATCACTCATTGTCACCCTCAACTGATCTAGTGTTGAAAAGCCCTGCATGGGCTGGATTGTTCTTCATCCACAGCCGCGCATAGTATGGCTTGTGGTGGTCATTGATCTTGAGCGCCTCACCATCCGGGCGTGCATCAATTATGTTAATCGTGGTTTCCCAGCGGATGCGTTCCATGATCATCTGTGAGCCAACGCGCTTGTGGCCCTTGGCAATCGCCTCACGGGTGAAACGATCCCAAAGCTGGTACACAACAGGGTTAGCCTGGTGGAACGATAGAAACCGTGCTTCACGCTCGTTACGCGGTGCCTGCAAGGCCTCAAACAGCGTGGGCTGCGGGTTCATGCTACCACCAGGTCAAGCAGCACGATGAAGCACCACAGGCTGAAAATCGTGAACATACAAGCGACGATCACGCCAAAAATGCGGAGTGTTTCGCGCACCCATGAGTAACGGCGCAACGGGCGACCAGCTTCATCAACGTGAAGCCACAAAAGGTTTCTGTTCATCTGAACCCCCATAGTTTTTTTGCCTCTGTCAAAACCTCTGGGCGCAAATCCCACGCCCACATATGTCCAAAATCTGGCTCGATCAGGCACAGCATTTGCTCCACCGTATCGGCAGATTTCAGGATGTTTTCGCGGATCGCGCACTTGGCTGTGATGTGGTTTAGGGCAGCTTGCAGCCCCTCATTGGTCAGCCTGTCGCTGTTGTCAGCGTTGAAGACGCGAAAATCTTTGGCGTTGGCATACACGATGGTCTGCATCAGGCCGGTGCCAGCCCAATAGCCTGCAACCTGGCTTGTATGTGACCAGTCCGGCTGTGTGGGCAGGCTGGCAGCACGCTTGCCAGACTTGGTGTTTGCAGCAGCGCTAGACCATTTTGTCTTGAGTTCAATGCGGCGCGAGAAATCAGGAAAGCCGGAGTAGGGTAGTTCTAGGCCAGACAAGTTGGTGAAGATTTCAGATTCACCGTCAATGCGGTTCAGCCCGTAATGGGCATGTGCTTCTTTCACGCCTTCAATGGCATTGGTAAGCACATCGGCAAACTCTGCGCGGTTGACCGCCAGCTTGCGCTCGTCTTTGCCATCATCCCAGGTGCGCGGCTTGTATTCATCCAAGCGGCTCAAACCTTGCCGAATGACAGCCTCAATAGTGTGGCCATCAATCAGATTTAGGTTGGCGCAGTCTTGTACCACACGCCCTGCCAGCATGTTGGCATTGTCATCTTTATATAGGTTTACAGTAGCTTTGGCGGCGTCTGTGTCGCCCACCTTATCGCCTTTAAGGACCGCCCAGGCTTGGGACACCTTGGGACGAATGACGCACTTCTCAAACAATGTCCGGCAGATTGGACGCGATGCCGGATTGCTGTGATGGAAATAGTGCTTGTCAGCAGCCCATTTAGTGGACGGTGGTAGCGACATAAAAAAACCTCAACAGAAATAGCTTCCTGCCAAGGTTTAATATTCTTTACTTATTCCGTCAATATACTTTTATTATTTTGTACCTAAAATTACTTATTAGATCCCATCAATTGATCCTGATAGCTCGTCACGTCATAGTCAACCCACTGCATTTCCCGAAGTTCTGGGCGTATTATCATTGAGACGATTGGACAGCCCCATTCGAGTTCAAGGTCCGTGTGCATGCCGAAATTGTTGCTTTCAAGTGAATATCGGTTTCTGCCAGTTTGATAAACGACACCGTAAAGCAAATGTCGGTTTGTTGTTTTCACGATGCTGTAGTGGCCAAGACATTCCTTGTCCACCATCCCGTTTTGCATCGGATCGATGTTGACTATATCAAGGTTGCCGTTCATCCAAGCTGATGGATGGTCAAGATTATTTGCCATGTCCCAGTACACGCACATAGTGTCGTGCAGATAGTAATCGTGCATATATATTGCTTTGTTTTGATAGGGTGCCATGCGCTCCATATGACCACCTGAATGACCCATCACTAATGTTGGATTTTTTCCATTGTTTGAGTCGATCAGGTGCGGGCATATTGTTTTTGCCTTTTCACCACACTCGTCATCCCACGGGGAAACGCAGGCCAGCACCGGGATGGGTGGGCTGGCAAAAAATATCTGTTGAGGCGTGCAGTTCAGGATTTTTGCGTATTCTTCAGCGTCGCCAAGCGATATGCCAATGTCGCCGGATTTATGTCGTGACAAGGTGGCAGGCTGGATGCCTTTGAGTTCGGCAACCATGTTATTTTTCAGGCCGCTGCGCCTGATCATCTTGTCCAAATTGTTCGGTGCCACAGGCCCACATTCCATCACTGAACACATATTCATGTTATCACCTTGTCGGTTTCAGTCAAACATCTGATACAGGTAAGCCTATTGTCTTAATAGGTCAAGTCATATAACGTCAGTACAAATATTTTGTACGGATGACGTTATGCAATTGAACGAATATCGCGAAAGTAAGGGCTGGTCCTACAGCGAGTTGGCTAGGCTTGTAGGGGCTGCACACGCGACTGTTGTGCGCCGCTGGTGCCTGCCTGTGGGCCATGAACAGCGCTTGATACCGAAAGCCAGCAACATGCGTAAAATCGTGCAGCTAAGTGCTGGCGAAGTAACGCCCAACGACTTTTATCAAGATGACTGAGGACGGGCTGCAAGAGTATGTAGTCCACTGGCTGCAAGTGGCCCTGCCGCTAGGCAGTGTGTTTCATCATAGCCCCAATGAGGGCAAGCGTCATGTTAGCTACAAGCTGCGCCTGAAAAAGCTGGGCATGGCGGCTGGCTGGCCTGATTTAGAAATTTTTGTGCCTGAACATGGCTGGCGTGAACCGGCTGATCAGGGGCCGATCATGATTGAGTTGAAGCGCCCCAAGGGCGGCAGCTTGTCAGCCAATCAGAAGGACATACAAGAGCGCCTGAAATGCTGCGGTGTGTACTGCGTCACCGCCAAGCGGCTGGCGCATGTAGAGGCGTATCTAAAGCCGCTGCTGCATCTGCGCGGCACCAGCCAAGCCGACATTATCAGACAGATGTGTGAGGCAGAGGGTGGCTAGGGGCTTTAGTGAGATACCGGCGCGGATGGTCCGCATTTGCAGGGTGCCTGGTCTTTGGGAAGAACTGCCGGAATGTACGCATTGCGAGGGGCAGGGCGAGTGCGAGGTTGAATATGCCGTGCCGGACTATCGATCTGGCAGCGGGTTCATCGATACGCGGCACGGCGAATGTCCGGTGTGCGAGGGCCGTGGCTATGTCGAGGTTGATGATTATGACCCGCACTGAAGCCCTACAAGATGCAGATCGTGAAATCAGCCGCCTGATCCAAGACGGGCGCGGTCTTTTCTATATCGCAGAATTGTATGACGTGCCTGTCAGGCGTCACAGCAGTCGCTGGTT
>Ga0181422_1000724_pt1 | contig 10778 bp, 10 predicted proteins | sample 45SPOviralmetaG_FD_130147 | JGI IMG/M metagenome (GOLD analysis project Ga0181422, IMG submission 130147) | Marine viral communities from the oligotrophic San Pedro Time Series (SPOT) site, San Pedro Channel, CA, USA - 45 SPOT_SRF_2013-07-18 | ecosystem: Environmental > Aquatic > Marine > Strait...
CGTGCCGCCCCCCGTAAAAGTAGAATTAGAAAACTATAATCACATATAATAAATGACCCAGTCACTAACATATAGCAATTTCAAGATCTACTTGGATAACCAAGGCGAGGGTGAAAATAACCCACTGGTGCGATACGTGTCTAATTCACGGTATATTTTTACCCTACCAACGCCTGTCTTGCTCGCTGCGTCGGACGAGCATCGAATCGTCGTGGGTGTAGAGAGCGCATCAATCCCCCTGTCATTCTATACTATCAACAAGACCAACGACAAGTTGTATATATCGACGGAGACCCTGACGACGACACTAACCCTCGACCATGGTAACTACAACGTGGCTAACTTCATGAGTCACTTGAATACAACACTTCAATCTAACACCGAGACGGCGGATCTCACTGCGACCTTCAACGAGCGCACTTCGACGATACAGTTCGTGACGAATAACCCGACGCATCGTCCTGACTTATTCTTCAACGCCGGACCGAACTCGGCGAAGAACCTGATTGGTTTCGAGGACGGCGTAGCGCATACCCTGCCATACACATGTCATCATAGCATCAATCTGACATATACGACGGGCGTGTCAATCCGCTGCAACAACATCCAGACGATCAATCAGGACACGTCAAGCGACAACGCCGGTGCGACCACATTGCTGCGCATCCCCATCAACACAGCCCCGAACACGGTCCTGACTCATTTCAACCCGAACCCTTTCCTGACGACGATCAACTCAAAGACACTGACGCATCTCGACATCGGACTCTATGACGACAATCAGCATCCCCTAGAGATCCACAAGCACGCTTGGTTCATTGTGCTGCGGGTCGACTTTGTTATGACGACGGATTACTTCCTCGACAAAACCAAGATCCAGGGTCTTCGCAGCGAAGCAGAAGCGGCAGTCGGAGACGACGACGAAGAAGAGACGGAACAGACGATGAGCATCAATCCCTTATCTCATCTCAACAACGTCGTTCTACAAGAATATCAAATTCCGGAACCTGTACAAGAGGAAGAAGAAGACGTATAAAAAAATAAAATTTTATTATCTACTAATAATAAAATGGGTCTATTCTCTAAAATGCGCAAGTTCGGACATAAGATGTCCCACAAGGCGCACAAGTTCGGTCACAAGCTCAACAAAGCTGTCAACAAGGCAACTTCGTTCGTCGAAAAGAAGGCACTTCCCTTTGCGGAGAAGGTTGCCAAGGGTGTCGAGAAGGGCATCAAATACGCCGAGCCTCTCGTCGGCACGTTAGCGCCGGAACTCCTGCCCGAGCTGGAGGCGGCGAAGGGTCTCTCGAAGATGGCCCGCAAGGGCATTCATGCGGGCGAGAAGGTTGTGGGTAAGGTTCGGGGAGCGCAGGCGAAGGCTATCCAGGCGGCGAAGACTCTCGAGGGTCACGTAGCGTCGGGTGCGAAGGCCATGGTGAAGGGCGACATTCAGTCGGTTCGTGGAGCGATCGCCGGTGCCAGGGACACGGTCGAGGAAGTCGCTAAGTCCAACCCCCTCAAGAGACTTTAAAAAAATTAAATTTCTTTTCTTACTATAAATGAAAAGAATTGCGACATACCAATTCACCGCCATCGGTGGTTCATCGGCGTCTTCCCATGACTTCAGCTTCCCTCGTATTTATAAATCGACTGAGCAGAAGATATTGTTAACGGTCGGGTCAATCTCTTACATCGCCTCGCACGACGCTCCCGCCGACTACACGCCTCACTCCTTCTACCTCGACGGACTCAGCGTCATCACAGGTAAATGCAACATTGAGCGTGACTCGGGTTCTACTCGGACTACAAGCAATCGCTGGTTCTTGGGAACATGCGGTGGTGTCTGGGATTCCAACACGAAAACATACGGCCTTACATTTGCTCCTCCCCAGATGCTCCTCGACGATCTTCCGATGACCCCCTTCTCAATCTCGTCTGAGCACTACACTGAGGATTCCGAAGCGTCCAAGTACCTCATAAGTTTCAATATTGATGTCGTCGAATGCTAAATCAGAAATAATTTTTTTATTTTTAAAAAAAAAATTATTCTCACCCTTATATAAAATGGCTGACACTGCAATCTCTCCTCATCTTGACATTTCCGCCTTCAAGGCGATGGGCTCTGCGAAATCTCGCAGGGTTACCGTTAACCCCGAAAATCTGTCGAAGCACACTGGAACTTCCTCCACCCGTGACTGTTACTTCGCTCTTCCGTCTTCTGCTATGGGCATGATCAACGGACAGAACTCCACCCTCCAGTTCACGATGGAGGCCACCGGCACTGCCGCTGCGTCTCAGGCTCTCTCCAACGGCAGTGCCTCCTCGCTGATCGACAGCATCGAGCTCATCATCGGAAACCAGTCCGTCGAGCTCCTCCAGAGCTACGGTGCGTTCGCCGCCGTCATCGAGGACCACCAGCCTGCGGGCAGGGGTGCTTCGGCTTTCTCCATCCTCAACGGCGGAGCTGGCGCCATCAAAGCTGGCGCCGCCGTCACCGTTGGCAAGAAGGTCTCTTGTGCCATCCCCCTCTACTCCGCTGTCATCGGAACTATGTGCTCTCAGTACTGCCCTGCCGTCGATGGCATCCGCCTGCGTGTGACGTTCGCTTCCAACGCTAAGGCCCTCGTCTCTGCTGACGGCAGCGCTGCGTACGAGCTGACGGACATCGCCCTTCAGATGGACTACCTCGACATCAACCCCAGTGTCTACAGCGAGATGATGGCTGAGGCTGGTGGTGTGTTCAAGGTCCACGGCTCGGGTGTTGCCAACTTCGCCACCACCGTCAACATCAAGCACCCCAACGCCTCTCTGCTCATCCCCGCCAGGTTCTCCAGCGTCAAGAACTACTTCACGACTTTCAGGGATTCCGCCTCCACAATCGCCCTTGGGCTGAACTCCACCGGTGCTCGTGTCGCCCCTAAGATCAAGGGATACACGTACCGTATCGATGGACGCAATTACCCGTCTGTGCCTGTCAGGTGCCACGACGGAGGCGCTGGCGATGATGGGAACTACCTCGCCGGTGAGCCTTTCTCGGAGCTTGTGAAGTGCTTCCACGCTACCCACAGCCCCGACTTCGACACCGTGTACGACCTTGATGCGTACACCAAGGCCTTCGGCGAGGCCACTAACCCTGAGCAGGGCTCTTTCCTGATCGGTCTTGACTTCGAGGAGTCCGGCTACGGACAGCTTCGTGGTCTGGTCTCTGGCATGGACACGATCAACTCCAACACCTTCCTCGAGCTGAACCTGGAGGGCGAGACCGCCGACTCCAGTTGCGTGGTGGACACCTTCTGCGTCTACGACCTCATCCTCGAGCTGAACATGCTTGACGGATCCGTGTCGGTGAGCAAGTAAACAAAACAAGTAACGAACATTTTTTATAAGGACATTATAAAAAGGATGGAATGGAACAACGATCAGGAGATCGTGCTCGAAGGAATTCGGGAGAACGCCCTTCAGCTACGAAAGCTCAATGCGAAGCTATACTTAAGTTACAAGAGTCAATTGGCTCGCTACAAGATCCCTATAATACTGTTGTCGGCAATCAACAGTGTCTTCTCGGTCGGCGCAGAGCGCTACTTGCAGCAGCATATAATCTCAGGGGTCAGTTGCCTGATTTCTCTGTTTGTGGGAGTGATCGGGTCAATCCAGATGTATTTACAGATTGAGGGTATGATGGAGATGTGCCTTGTTGCCTCGAAGGACTACTACAACCTGGCGATCGATATCTACAAGACCCTCACTCTTGAACGTATACACCGGACTTCGACAGGTAGAGAATACCTAGACGATGTATACGGTAAGTATGTATCTATCACTGACAAGAGCCTTGTCAATAAGAAGAAGATCAAGGACCAGTTGTTCGAGCCCCCGTCATTACCTAGGAACGAAACGCTGCGCATGTCAATCCCCAAGCTACCCTCGCCGAACTCATCTGAAGATTGTGTTGAAACCTCGAGTGAGGAAAACAACGTGTAATTATAGAAAGATTAAATTAATAATCACATATAATAAATGATTATAGAAGAAGTCGAGAATCCAGATTCGCTGAAGGTCGTTGCTACTAAACAAACTATCGATCAGAAACTGGGGGTGCCACCTCCGTTCATCGACAAGCCAGCTGTATATGTTGTGAGTGGAGGTATGGGTTCAGGTAAGTCAACCTTTATGAATTCCATTATGACGGCGGGTGGTAAGAACAAGGTATTCAAGGGAGCCTTCGATCGCATCCACTACTCAACCCCGCCGGAGGTGTTCACGTCTGACCCGAACCATCCGTTCAACAAGCACGAGCTGGAGCGCCTCTACTTTGAATTGAACCCGTCCATGCTGGACAAAATCACAGACGATGCGATCCACACCAAGGAGGAAGGAGGATGCAGCTGCCTCATCCTGGACGATTGGTCTGAGGAGCTCAAGGACAAGCGGATCGAGCAGAGGCTGAAGAAGCTCATCCACAAGCACCGTCATTACAAGCTCAACATCATCATCAGTCTCCTGACGTTGAAATCACTACCCCGCCAGCTCCGTTCCCTGGTTGACGTCTTCGTCATCTTCAAGCCCAAGAGTCAGATCGAGATGGGTACATTCGCCGAGGAGGTATTTGCTATGCCGAAGAAAGACATCAATACTCTGTTCGAGTTTGTCTACCAAGATCCTTATGACTTCCTCTTATACAACCAGCGGTCAAACAAGTACCACAGGAATTTCAACAAATTGAAAATTACGAATAAAGAATAATATATGCTAACAATAAAATGCCTATACAGACACAGCAGCAGAAAGTCCATGTCACAATACACATGGCGGACAAGGTCAGGCGTCGTAAGCGTGTGCGCCATGGGGGTAAGGGTCGAAGCAAGGCCTTGCCTCAACGCATGGCCAACCCCACGCCAGTCCCTATGACGCAGATGCCTATGGCCAGACGTCAGCTCCAGCAGACTATCCACCTCCCACCCAACGCCATTCCCCCCGCAACGCCGTTCCGTTCTCAATCAACTTCTCACCCTAACTATGTAAAAACAACGGAACACTTGAAGAAAGAACAGGAAGCTGCGATGCGGCAATTATCGAGAGGTATTGCACAGATGATGGACGATAAGATCAGGAGTTTAAAGCAGGTCCCGCCGGGACCACCCGTGCCTACGCCGCCGGGACCACCCCGGTCTACGCAGCCGTTACCTCATGCAGTAGCTCGATCCGTTACTCTTGATGGGGTTGCCGAAGCTGATGAGGGTTCCAATCCTCTACGTGTCGATAGGTCGACAAGCCCATAGATAAGGAATAGTGGCATTTCGGTAATATATCTACGTAAATGTATATATTACACATAATAATGGCATTTGAGGCATATATAAGGCGTTTAAATACAAAAATATTAATATTTTTAGCTATAAATAGATAATATATACCCCAAATGTCTATATTCTACTCGATTTCGACCTTTGTGTAGATATATTACCGAAATGTAGACTTTCTATATGTCGTTTTGGAAAAGTTTATATAAATAAAAATCTTCGTATAATATAAATGGACTTGCAAAATAACAATGGTCAAGCAACGGGTCTTTCATTATTGGGTGGGCGAGGTGTCCACGACTTCAGTTTAAATGTCGATGAACTGACGGATAGGGTTAAGGATAACGAGGATGATATTGACGGGCTGGGTGAGGACGTCCAGGATCTAGGACGTAGAGCGAGTAATTTAGAGAGCGACGTTCTAGACCTACAGGAATACGCAGGGGAGGGGGAACACGCAGGCAGTCATTTAGTCCATATAGACGGGGTTCAGACAATCACGGGGGCTAAGACATTCTCATCGCAGATTGAGGCGGGTGCTGGTATTGACATCACAGGCGATTTAGAAGTGAGCGGCGATTTATCGGTTGGTGTAGTGGGAGGGGCGGCTCTAGAGGTGTTGATTAACGGTGCTCTAGAGATCACTGGTGGTGAAAATACAGGTCTCATGGTAGCGAATGGAGGGGAGGTTGTGACGCCCACGCTCATGGTAAACACGATAAAAGCAGACGCTGTCATAGGGACTGTCATAGACGTGACGAACGATATTTCGGTGCCTAATTTAGAGGTTACGGACGGTGCTGATATTACAGGTGGTGCTACTATTACAGGTGGTGCTGATATTACAGGAAATTTCGTGTCGTCGGGAACGAATGCGTCGATCACGGGAACAAGTAATGCTGGGGTGGCGGGAGAGGTGGTGACCCTGACGAGTGGGACATCGGGTAATGAGACGAAATTACAGATGACCGATAATCTGGTTAAGATTGGATTGACTGGCTCTCCCGACAATTTAGAAGTGATCGGGGAGGTCATCTGTACGACCGACCCCTCGACTGAAGATAACCTGACGAACAGGAAGTACGTAGATGAGGCGGTTGGCGGTAAGGTCAGTAAGGGTGGGGATACTATGACTGGGGCTTTGGATTTGGAGGCGGATTTAAATATCAAATCGGGTAATATAACAATTTCAAACACTTCTACTGATGTGTGTAGAATTACGATGGAAGAAGCTACAGATGATGGGAATCTGGTTATGGAATATGATGGGGATCTAACGGGGGACTTGAATTACTTTGCCTTATATAGTGATGCTAATAACTGGGTAGGAAAAGGGGGTGGGTTTAATTATGTTCCCCGAAATGGTAGAGTTGGAATTGGGCTAACCAACCCGAGTGAGAAATTCGAAGTGAATGGGAATGCTATTATTGGAGGGAATTTAACTGCATCTGGTGCTACATCCCTTGATTCTACTTTAACTGTATCTGGTGCTACATCCCTTGATTCTACTTTAACTGTATCTGGTGCTACATCCATTGATTCTACTTTAGAAGTTAAATCGCATGCTTATGTGGATGGCAATGCTACTGTGTGGGGGAGTATATACACCGCAGATGCTATTTACAATAATATGCTGGGTTTTGGAGGAGATGCACAACCTTCTATAAATCTTTTAAAAATAAGTGGTAGTGGTGGTGGAATAGTTATGAAGGCGACATACGGCGAGAACGATAATGTGCAGGTGACTCAGGCTCCTAAATTGGATTTTTATACCCAACGATTGAGTGCGGATACTTTGCGGATGACGTTGAGCGAGGATGGATTAGCCCTTACCGATGATCTAGTTGTTGGGGGTAATGCAAATGTGAATGGGGATCTAACGGTGGTGGATGGTAATTTAATAATAGAACATTCGGATGCCGCAGAGTTTGACCCGTATATAGTACTCAATAGTAGGAAAACGAGTCAAGTCTATGACGGGGTGAGTTCTCTCTTTTTAACAGAACAATTTTTTGACCGCACCCATATTCAAGGTGCATACGTAGAATATGATGGTGATAATAACGCTCTAAAAATCGGAACTCAAAATGCTGGTTCATCAACTTCATCTTCTACGAGAACAAACGCTATAACTATTGTGAGGGGGTCTGATAATGTTTATATTGATGGGGATGTGAGTTCTGCCGGGATCTATAAAAAGGCGAACATTCCTCTAATTACACAGGTTCATAGTTTTCAACAACAAGAGGGCGACGTAAATCAGTTTGATGATGTTGGTTTCGTTCAACATACGCCTAATCCCGATAATAACGATACTCAAAGGATAAGAGGTATTGCTTCATTATGTGATATGCTTCCATATAGTATGACTATTGCGTGTGATAGTGATGGTCAAGCTCTTCGAACATTAACGTTTGAAGTACGACGTGCGAATTCCTCCCTTACAGGTGCTAATTTAACATACGCAAATACCACATTAGTTGGTGAGGTTTCCATATCAGCGGGACAAAATGCAGCTAATTCTGCTATATTTCAGTTGGAAGACGATGTTATTATACCCTTTGGTTATAGTTGGGGGTTGTATAAAAGTTCTACGACTGGTATTAATAATGAGGTTCTAATGAAAGTTGGGTTTTATCAAGTGTAGTAGATTAATGGAATAAATAAAAAAAAGATTTAAAATAATCTTGGCTATAATAAAAGATGAACTTCGCAGAGCATATTGATATGGATATTGCGATCTCGGGTGAGAAGGGGAAGCTGTATGAGGCTGTGTTCAGGCATGACCTGACGGGTGATGTATTCTCACGCATTCACTTCGGTGACCCCAACAAGGATTATGACGATGACGAGAAGGTCAATGTGTGGATGAGGTATGACGATGGATGTGCCGTGCTGTCCTCTCCGTTTACTGAGGAGACTCTCGAGCTGTATTTCTGCTGGGGACTCGGTCCTGACCTCCTTGCGAATGAGGTGAACTATAAGACGAAGTTCGGTCTCAAGCCGAACTACTACACATACACAGATGCGGAACGTCAGTATGAACTGGATCGACTCAATCGTTAAATATTAAAAACTAAATTTAAAAAACTTTTCTTTGTAAGAATAAAAGAAAAGATGAAATACGCAATGACAAAGTTTATGGAGAAGCTAGAGGATACTATGAAGCAGCGAAAGATAGCTGATACTACGATCAATTTATATATCACGAAGTTGATTCAGCTGAACGGCAAGAGACCGTTCAGCAACCTGACGTTCCTGAAGAACACAACTGAGATCGGTAAGAAGCTCAAGGAGTACGAGAACTTCAACACGAAGAGGAGCTATTTGACGGCGATCGTGTCTGTATTGACGCACGGCGGACTCGGCGAGTCGAAGGTCTACAAGGAGCTCCTCATCCACTACAGGGCGGCGCTGAACGATATCGTATCGGAGATCAAGCAGATTCCCGCAGGGGAGATGACGAAGAAGCAGAAGGACAACTGGCTCGACTGGAAGGACATCCTGGATATCCACAAGGACCTTGCGAAACAGACGGACGGGTTCACGGCTGTCCAGGTCAGGGCTTCTCTCATCAAGAGGAGGCTTGTCTCGATGTACGTTCTCCTCTCGATGTATGTTCTCAGTCCGCCGAGGAGGAACAAGGATTACCTCCTCCTCAAGTTCGGTGATAATAACGATGACGACTTCAACTGGTATGACGGAGAGGCGTTGTATTTCAATTCGTACAAGACCGTCAAGACGTACGGCAGCGAGAAGTTCCCTGTCAACAAGCAGCTCAAGAAGGTTCTCGATATGGCGATTGAGCTGTTCGATATCAAGAAGGGCGATCACCTTATTCTCAATGAGGATGGCCAGGCGATGGCCACGTCGGCTGGAGTCACCAAGATGCTGAACCGGATCTTCCGTCCTAAGAATATCTCGTCGAGTATGCTCAGGCACATCTACCTGACCGGCAAGTACGGAGATGTCAAGGATGAGATGGAGAAGGATGCCAAGGCGATGGGGCACAGCGTCGACATGCAGAGGGACTACGTCGTGGATTAGATTTTTAAATATATATTTAAAAACCTTGAAAACCTAAAAACGAAAAAAGTTTATTTTTTTCTATATTTAATATAAATAATGACGGCCTCACCCCAAACGATTATGTTCGCTAATGCGGACGATTTAAACCACAAGTGCTATATCGCTAAGTGGTTGCCTTCGGGTAAGTTCCTTTATGAGAGCCATCCTGATGTCAACGCCTTCCTCAGTAAGTATAATGGAATGACGGACGGGGCGAAGATGTACGGCGAGATCCATCGAGAGGGTCGTCCCGTATGCGAGTATTATGATATTGACGAGCGGAATACAGGACAGGTGATTGAGGAGTGGATTGACTCGTTCATCACGGCGAGGAATGAGTTCTGTCAGACGATTGACATCTTGGGTATTAAACGCAACCAGGTCATCGCATTCGAGTCGTGCGACGACAACAAATTCAGTCTCCACCTCCTCGTGAGGAACAAGTATCATTTCAGGACCATTGCCGATCAGAAGGAATACGCCAGGAAGTTCTCGAGTTGGTGCGATGATAAGGGTTACCCCTTTGGCATCGACGTAAGCGTCTATAATAAGAACAGCGTTTTTCGCTGCCCCGGATCGCACAAGCCGCAGCAGACGAGGACCTTCAATCCAACTAGGACCCTGTCTGACAAGGCGCTTGGATTCTGCTCGACCATTGAAGTTGGCAGTCTTCCTCATAGGATTGACGTGCCGGCACCCAAGATCAGGCCCGACATCTCACACGACTACTCAAACGACGCCCTGTTCAATTTGTTCGATAAGCTCGACAAGTCCAGGTGGGACGATCGTGACTCGTGGCGTAACCTCATCTGGCTCGGCGTCAAGGAGGGACTGTCACGGGATCAGCTGTGTGAGCTGTCGTCTCAGTCGGACAAGCACGATGATGACGCCGTCGATGTCCTCATCAACGGTTTCGTCCACGGCGCATGCGCCATCACCATGGGGTCACTGAAGTTCTACCTCAAGCAGGATATCAGCAAGGACGAGTATGACGCCTTGTTCGCTAAGCCCAAGGTTGACGGTGTCACACTCGAGGATCTACGCAAGGGACATGGTGACGTGGCGGCTGTCGTCTCGAAGAAGATGGACAGGCTGAAGCTGTGTAATGAGGCGTGGTGGAAATGTAACACTAAGAACCTCTGGTCGGTCGTGAGGAAGCCACACGCATACGTCGTTAAGATGATTCAGAACGATATCAATGACTGTATGACGGTGCTTAATAACAGGATCAATGCCACCGACGACGAGGCTTGTAAGGGACTCGAGGATGAACGCAAGGAACTGATGAAGTTCTATACACAGGTAGGTGGGCCCAGCTATGCTCCTTGCGTTCTCAACTTCCTATGCGAGCATCTCGAGGACAACGAGTTCTCGAAGAAAATCGATCATAACATTGGTTTACTGGCGTTC
>Ga0181422_1000725_pt1 | contig 10761 bp, 12 predicted proteins | sample 45SPOviralmetaG_FD_130147 | JGI IMG/M metagenome (GOLD analysis project Ga0181422, IMG submission 130147) | Marine viral communities from the oligotrophic San Pedro Time Series (SPOT) site, San Pedro Channel, CA, USA - 45 SPOT_SRF_2013-07-18 | ecosystem: Environmental > Aquatic > Marine > Strait...
TCAAAAGCTAAATTTGATATGTTCAATCCAACGCCAGATCCATTTTAATAGGAAGATAATATAGTATGGTTCAAATAGGGTTTGGATTAAATACTTTTGATGGCGGTAAAGAAGTTGGATACAATTATTATGAAACTTCTTTTGCTGACACTATGGGTGCAGTTGCATCAGAAACTTGGGCAAGAAATCCTTTATCATCTTTATCTACTTTAGGTGAATTGCGTACAGCAGAACAAAAGAAAGAAAGTCCTTTAGTTCCAAGAGATGATTTAAACAGAGAGTATTCTAACTTAGGTTTATTCTTTGAAGAAGATGAATATCAATCTGTTGTTGATATTATGGTAGAAGAAAAGAAATTAGAAAGAGCAAGGCAAGATATTATTAATAGAGGCCCACAAGGGTTTGGAGTGGGAGCAGCTAAGTTTGGTGTAGGGTTGGGTGTTAGTATGCTTGATCCTATCAATGTAGCATCTGCATTTATTCCTGTGTTTGGACAAGCTAGGTTTGCAAGTTTAGTAGCACGCCAAGGATTTTTTAGGGCAAGAGCAGTAAGAGGTGCAGTAGAAGGTGCTGTTGGTGCAGCATTAGTTGAGCCATTTATTGGATATGCAGCAAGTGAAATACAAGCTGACTATGGATTAGCAGATAGTTTTTTAAATGTTACTTTTGGTTCTATCATGGGTGGTGGACTGCATGTTGGAGGTGGTAAGTTAAAAGACATTTACACCACTAGAAAATTAAGAAATAAAATAAGAAAAGGTAGAGAAAAAGTTGGAATAGAAAATTCTAGAGATATAGAGATTAATCTTTACAAAGCTTATTATCCTGAAGATTCTGCAATTATGAGGGATTTACAAAAAACAGATCCTCAAACAAGAGAGCTATTATTAAGAAAATCAGTTAATGATTTGTTGTTAGAAGAGCCTGTTGATGTTGCTCCTATTGTAAATTCAAATGAAACACTTAAACAATCATCAGACATGCCTGGGCCAAGCAATACAAAAGTTCAGACACAAAATGAGATACCTCAAAAAGATTTAAATACTGTTGAAAAGAATACAGTCAATAAAGAAGATGTAGATTTAGATACAGAGATAGATAGTTTATCTGCAAGATTAGAAGAGCAAAGAGAAAAGACAGCAGATTTACGATTTGATCAAGATAGAATAGAAATTACAAAAGTTACAGATGAGTTAGATCAAGCTAATGCTAACCCAAAAGACTTAAATGAAGCAATTGTAGATGCAATTAACTGCATGAATGGAAGATAACTATGGCTAAAAAGAATACCTGTTTAGTAAGATTAAAAAAAATGTTAGACAAATCTTCTATTGGGTTTGTTGAAAAAGATGAAATAATGAATGGAATTAAGCTTGCTCAATCAGAGTTAAAACTTAATAGTATTGATGAGATTAATGTAGATGCAGTTGCCAAAGATGTACAGTCACAAATTATATTACAGAAAAAGATTAATAAACGAAATGCTATTGAAGATGAAATCAAAGGTAGAGAATTAGTTGATTATGTATTAAGAGAGTTTCCAGAAAATCCAGATGAAGGTTTAACTGCTATATTAGTAGGTTCTAATGAACAAAAAACAGGAGCAAGAGCTTCAGTAGCAGTACAACAACATGCAGCAGTTAATCAAGCTATTAATGGTTTTGTAAAGAAGTTAGCTGATAATAATTTAGAAAATTTATTTGCTAAAGCTGATAAACCTACACAAAGAAGAATTGCAAGAACTATGTTTGAGTTAGGACAAAAGCCAACTAAAGCAGAAGCTGACACAGGGATTAAGCCTGTCATTACAGAAAAAAATCCTGAAATAATTAAACTTGCTACTATTATGCACGAGTATTCTGAAATGATGAGGATTAAGCTAAATGATCGGGGTGCTAATATTGGTAAAATTTGGGGTTATGTAGTTAGGCAATCACATGATCCATATTCAGTTAGAGCTGCTGCTAAAGTTTTAGGTGATACAACTACAGAAGCTGATCCTAGCATTGAAAGTAAGTGGGATAAAAATTACAATAGAAATTATAAAGCTTGGAAAAATTTTGTTATGGAAAGATTAGACCAAGAAAGAACATTTGCTTCAACACAAGATATTGATGAATTTATGATTGCAGCATACAATTCTCTTGTAAAAAATGACAATTTAAAATCTGATGGTGCTGAATTTGCATACAATGCAAAAGCAACAAAAGATATAGGTAAATCATCACAAATGAAAAGAATATTGCATTTTAAAGATTCTGATGCTTGGTTTGATTACAATGAAAAATTTGGTATGGGTAATTTAAATGAGTCTTTTTTTTCAGGATTAACTTCTGTTGGTCGTAATTTAGGCATTATGGATACATTAGGCACAAAGCCAGAAATGAACTTTGAAAAAATTAGGAAAGCAGTGTCTTTGCGTTTAAATCAATCAGGGAGAGATGCTGGAGCAGTAGCAGAAAAAAAGTTTTACAAGTTTTTAGATGTGGTTACTGGCAGAATATACGAAACAGGAAGTTTTACTGGAGCAAAGTGGGGTGCAATTACTCGTGCCATTGCTAGTATGGCAAAGCTAGGTGGAGCTGTAGTTAGTGCAGCAGCGGATTTGGCTCAGTATGGCGGAGAAATGAGGTATCAAGGTAGATCCTTTTTTGGCGGCATGGGTGAAGCAATGGGATCTTTAGCTAAAATAAAGAATAAAAAAGATAGAAAAGATATTGCTCAAATGCTAGGCATTATGTTTGACAATAGTATCTATGATGTATCAGGCAGATTTCAAGTTGGCGATAGTATGTCTAAGGGATGGACTAAGGCTCAAAGAACATTTTTTAAATACAACTTACTTTCTTGGTGGACAAACAATTTAAAAGAGAGTGCTATGCTTGGCATGGCTAATTACTTTGCTAAACAAAAGAATATAAAATTTGATGATTTAAATCCTGGCTTAAAGACTTTATTTAAACAGTATGATATTAATTCTACAAGATGGAACATCATTAGAAATATTGCTATGGAAAAAGCTGATGATGGTACAGAGTTTATAAACATTGCGTTACTAGATAAGATTACAGATAGCGAAGCCAAACTAATATCTGGACTAGATAATCCAAGTCCAAGAGAATTAAGAAACATTAAAGATAGTTTTAAAGCATCAGTATCTGGTATGTTATTAGATCGATCAACTTTTGCTGTAATTGAACCTGATGCTAGAGTTAAAGCAACATTAACAAGAAGCACTATTGCTGGAACATGGGGCGGTGAGTCTTTAAGATTTTTTGCTCAATTCAAAGCATTCCCAGCATCTATCATAATGAAAACTTTATCTAGGGAAAAGTCTTTTTTTAAAGCTGGCAATAGTGTAAGAGCAATGGAAGGTATGGCATCAATTATAGTAATGTCTACTTTAATGGGTTATGTTTCTATGACTGCTAAAGATATATTAAAAGGGAGAGAGCCAAGAGTACCTGATGATTTAGAAACAGGTATGAATATATTTTACGCAGCTTTCTTGCAAGGTGGTGGATTAGGTATATATGGCGATGTGTTGTTTCAAGAAACAAGATCAGGTGGCGACATTGCTGCTAATTTATTAGGGCCAGTACCTTTAAGTGCATTTGATTATCTGCAAGCAATAAAATACGCACTTATTGATGGAGAACCTGGTAAGTCAGGTAAGCTGGCGTATAGAACTACTATAGCTAATATACCATTTTTAAATGTATTTTACACTAAAGCAGCGTTTGATTATTTAATTGGACATAAGATGACAGAGTTTATGAGTCCTGGTGTATTAAAAAGAGTTGAGAAAAGAATGGAGAAAGATTATAACCAAGGATTTATCTTTACTAAACCATCACAATTATAATTAATAACAAGAGATATCATTTAGTAGAATTTAATAAATATTATAGGTAAAATAAGGCAGAGGATTAAAAATTATGGCAATTGACATTTCAGCAACAACAAGGCGTATTGTTTATACTGGCTCAGCAGGTACAGGCCCGTATGCTTATGCGTTTAACATATTAGTAAATACTGATCTAGCCGTATACTTTAATGATACAGAGCTAACACTAACTACAGACTACACAGTAGCTATTAGTGCTGATGGTACAGGTAGTGTAACTATTGTTGTAGGTGGTAGTGCAAAAGTTCCAAGTACACCAGGTGCTAGTGATCGAATAACTATTGTTGGTGATAGAACCATACAAAGGACTACTGACTTTACGACAGGTGGCCCACTCTTTGCTGCATCACTGAATGATGAGCTAGACAGTCTTACTATCTTTACCCAACAAAACCTAGAACAATCTAATCGATCACTTCGTGCGCCAAACACAGATCCTACTACAGTCAACATGGAGTTGCCTGACAATACAACACGAGCAAACAAAACATTAGCATTTGATTCTACAGGTAATCCTGTTATTGGTGAATTGATTGGTGACTATCGTGGTAATTGGGCAGCAAGTACAGCATACAACAAGCGTGACTTAGTAAAAGATACATCAACTAGCAATATATTCATGGCTAACACTGCTCATACATCGAGTGGTTCACAACCATTAACAACGAATACTGATGCAGCTAAATGGGATTTAATTGTAGATGCAGCTACGGCTGGAGCAAGTGCAACTGCTGCTGCGGCTAGTGCGACTGCTGCGGCTGCGAGTGAAACTGCTGCGGCATCAAGTGCTACTAGTGCTGCAACATCTGCGACTACAGCAACTACAAAAGCAGGAGAGGCTTCTACATCGGCAACTGGCGCAGCATCCTCTGCTACTTCAGCAACAAGCTCTGCAAGTACAGCAACAACTAAAGCATCAGAAGCAAGCACTTCTGCAACTGCCGCTGCCTCTAGCGCAACAGCAGCTGCATCATCAGCAACCAGTGCGACCAGTTCAGCATCATCAGCTACCTCTTCAGCATCAACTGCGACAACGAAAGCTAGTGAGGCAAGTGCATCAGCATCAACTGCTACGACTAAAGCAAGTGAAGCATCTACTTCCGCCACTGCTGCTGCGACCTCTGCAACTGCTTCAGCTACATCGGCTACCGCATCTGCTAGTTCAGCGACTGCATCTGCTGCAAGTGCCGCTGCCGCTGCCGCAACTAAAGATAGTATTGATGAGTTCTACCTTGGCGCACAATCATCTAACCCAACAGTAGATAATAATGGTGATGCAGTTACCGCAGGTGATTGGTACTTTAATACAACAAGTAATGAAACAAGAATATACAATGGATCGGCTTGGCAAGTAACAGCCGTATCAACTGCTGGATTACTTACTTCTGCTAATAACTTATCTGATGTTGCAAATGCAGGTACATCTAGGACTAACCTTGGATTAGGAACTGCTGCAACTACGGCAGCTACAGCTTATGTAGCTCAGACAGGAACAACAGCATCAGCGACAGTGCCAAATGGAACAACTGCACAAAGAGATGGATCTCCAGCAAATGGTATGTTTAGATACAACTCTACTCTTAGTGAGTTTGAGGGATATGCCGCAGGAGCATGGGGTTCTATTGGGGGTGGTGCATCAGCAGGTGGTGCTATCTATGAGAACACAGACGATATTACAGATAACTATACTTTAACTACAGGATCGAATGGCATGTCAGTAGGGCCTATAACTATAGCAGCCACAAAGACAGTTACTGTTCCTTCTGGACAACGATGGGTGATATTATAATATGGCTACAATAATTAATGCAGACACAAGTGCAGGACTAAAGCTAACCTCTGATACAAGTGGAATAATAGAATTTCAATCTGGTGGCACAACTAAAGCTGGAGTAAATGCTACAGGACTTACAGGGGATGCCTCTCAATTAACAGGAATACCAGCAGGAGCTTCTTTATCAACAGCATCTGGTTCAGCACCTAGTTACAGTGCAAGAGCATGGGTTAACTTTAATGGTACAGGTACAGTTGCTATTAGAGCTAGTGGAAATGTGAGTAGTATTACGGATAATGGTACTGGTAATTATACCGTAAACTTTGCAACAGCAATGCCTGATGCTGATTATGCTGTTTCTTTACAAAACACTGGGTTTAGTTTATCAAATATTGGTGGAAATATTGTAATTGCTGGAACAAATACTGGTGGTGCAAATTTAAAATCTACTACACAACTTCAATTACAAACATTTGCAAACACTACGGGTGTTTCTGATTATGCTGAAATAAGTTGCATAATTTTTAGATAAGGAAAAATAATGGATAAAGTGATAATATATACACAAGACAATGGAACAGTAGCTATCATAACGCCTGCCGTATCAGTAGAGCGTGCACTTAAAGATGTGCCAACAGAAAAAGAATATAAAATTATAGATGTAGCGGACTTACCAACCGACAGAACATTTAGAGATGCTTGGGTTCTTGATGAAGATACTATAAAAATAGATTCTGAAAGACAAGCAGTAATACAAACTAAACTAGATGCAATGGAGAACGAATAATGGCTGATATAGTATTAACAGGCGATACCTCTGGAGCTATTACCATTGCAGCACCAGCAGTAGCAGGAACAAATACACTTACACTACCTGCTGAAACAGGAACAGTAACTATAACTTCAACAGGTGGTGTAGACACAAACACAGGACTAGGTGATGGTACTTTTGATGCTAACACTACAGGTGCTAATAATACAGCTGTCGGTAAAGATGCTTTAGCTGCAAATACTTCAGGCAGTAAAAATACAGCAGTTGGACAAAATGCTTTAGATTCTAATACTACTGCCGATTTTAATACTGCTGTTGGCAGTGATGCTCTAGGTCTTAATACGACAGGTACAAATAATACTGCTGTAGGTAAAAATGCCCTAGAATCAAATGTAGGGGGTAATTTAAATACTGCTGTAGGTAAAAATGCTTTAGGGTCAAATGCAAGTGGGGGTGATAATGCTGCTTTTGGTAGTGGTGCATTAGCAACTAGTACAGGGTCTAGGAATACTGCTTTAGGTTATAACTCAATGACTGCTACTACTACAGGAGAAGATAATGTTGCTGTAGGCACAGGTGCTTTATCAGCTCAAACAACAGGTGGTGATAATGTAGCAATAGGACATTTGGCTTTGTCAACTTTAACAACAGCAGGTAATAATACAGCAGTTGGTGATAGAGCATTACAATTAAATACCTCTGGAGAAAACAATGTAGCTATAGGTACTTTAGCTCTTGATGCAAATACTACAGTATCTGAATGTACAGCAGTTGGTAGAGCTGCTTTAGGTGTAAATACTACAGGTCGTTCTGGGACAGGTATAGGTTTTGAGGCATTAAAAAGTAACACTACAGGTGAATATAATGTAGGAATAGGATATGGTTCAGGGGGTAATATAACTACAGGTAGTGGTAACATTTCTGTAAATGATTACGCAACTAGAGGATCAGGAGCGCGTATATTTAACACCACAACAGAAAGTGATAGAATTGTTATGGGTCATAACTATATAGCTAATGCTTATGTTAAAGTTTCATGGACAGTTACTTCAGATGAAAGAGATAAAACAAACTTTAATAGTATTCCTCATGGACTTGCTTTTGTTAATGACCTAAAACCTATTGAATATACTTTTAGAAGAATTAGAGGTAGTGAAGAAACTAATGGTAAACCTAGATATGGTTTTAAAGCTCAAGATATATTAGCTTTAGAAGGTGAGAACCCAATCATCATTGATAATGAAGATAAAGATAATCTAAAATACAATGGCGAATCTCTAGTACCTGTTTTAGTAAATGCAATACAAGAACTCTCTGCAAAAGTAGAAGAATTAGAAAATAAATTACAAGGAAAATAAAATGACTAACGAAATCTCAACAGCAGATGTAAAGACAAAAGAAGAAATAGCACAAGACTATTCTGCAATGCTAGATTCTGTAAACTTACTTGATAAAATGAGAACTAATCCACCTGTAGATATGACTGACGAAGAAGTAGCAAATTGTATCTCTAGGAATGTAGAGCATCTTGAATTAATGGTAGCTAAAGACTATTGGACAGATGAAGATATGACAGAAGTAAACAAAGCTATTGGAGACTAAATAATGAGTGTAGCGATCAACGGAACTAATGGTATTACATATAATGATGGAACTGTTCAAGCATCTGCTCCTGTAGGTAAAAATAAAATTATTAATGGTGATATGAGAGTAGACCAAAGAGATGGTACAGCTACTATTAATGCAACAGGTGTTACTTATAATGTTGATAGATGGTTAGGTAGAGGTGAATCTTCAGAAGGTGTTTTTACATTAGCACAAGATACAACTTCACCAGCAAATTTTACAAACTCTTTAAAAGCAACAGTCACTACAGCAGACAGCTCTATTGCTAGTGGATCTTCTTATAGAATTCAACAAATGGTTGAAGGTTATAATATGGAAGACCTTAATTGGGGAACTTCAGATGCACAATCAGTAACTTTATCTTTTTGGGTTCGTTCAAGTGTAACAGGAACATTAGGTGGTTCAGTTGGTAATGGTGATTACAATAGATTTAATCCATTCTCTTATACTATATCTTCTGCAAATACATGGGAATACAAAACAGTTACTATTGCAGGTGATACATCAGGAACATGGGTAACTAATAATGCTTTAGGATTAAGATTGAATTTTAGTTTAGGTGCAGGTGCTGATAGATTAGGAACAGCAGGAACTTGGACTTCTTCAATAAAAGAAGGAGCTACTGGACAAGTACACCCAATACAAACAAATGGATCTACATTTTATATTACAGGCGTTCAATTAGAAACAGGTACATCAGCAACACCATTTGAAAATCTACAATACGGACAGCAGTTGGCTAGGTGTCAGAGGTATTATCAACAATATGGTAGTTCTGGAAGTACGGCTATAGGTGCTGGTATGTGGTTTACTACTACTCAAATTTTAGGACTATTTACATTTCCCGTTATAATGAGAGCAGCACCAACAATAACTACTACTGGTACAGGATGGCTTGAAGCTTATAGACCATCGGGTTCTTCAACTACAACAGGTACAGGTAACTTTGATGTAATAGCCAATCATAGTGCTAGATTTAATGTAAGTGGATGGAGTACTGCTGGTACAGCAGGTCAAGCAGCTTATCTTCAGTTAAACGATGATAAGTATATTTTTATTAGTGCGGAGCTATAGTATGTATAAAAAATTTAATAGTATAGACATGAACAAAAAATCAAAAATAATTATTAGATTATCAGACAAGGCTTCTATTCCTAAAGATGAAGATAACACAGATTACCAAGAATATTTAAAATGGGTAGCAGAAAACAATACACCAGAAGAAGCAGATGAAACCTAGTCCAGAAGAAACTAAACAAGCGATCAAAGAAGGCTTGCAAGATTGGCTGAATGAAAAGTTTTCTGAATTTGGAAAGTTCTCTCTTCGTGGAATATTTGCTTTGATGTTAGTTGGTTTAGTTTATTTGTGGGCCACATCTCAAGGCTGGAAGATATGACAGAAGAAACTCTTATTGCATTCTTTGGACTTATAGTATTATTTACATACTGCTATGCGTTGGTTTAAATTTTTTCTAACAAAACCTGTAACTGTTACCATAGCTTTATTGGCAGCACTCCCTGTTACTCCTGTAATTTTATGTTTACTATACGGATGGACTGAATCATGATACAAGCCTTATTACCATTGATTGGGAATGTAATTGATAGAGTAGTTCCTGACAAGAACGCTAACGCAAAAGCAAAGAGAGAGATAGAAAAGTCTCTTACTGACAACGCTAACAAACTTTTACTAGCACAAACAGAAACCAATAAAATAGAAGCAGCTCATCAGAGTTTATTCGTTGCTGGATGGCGACCTGCTATTGGATGGTCATGTGCATTAGGAGTCTTTTGGTTATTCATTGGTCATCCTTTGGCTACATGGATCGATCATTTAGATGGATCATTTCAGACACTACCTTCTATAGATTCAGAGATACTACTTGAGCTTGTATTTGCAATGCTTGGGATTGCGGGATTAAGAACTTTTGAAAAGCTAAAGGGCCTTACCAAGTAGTGCAGCTCAGTCCTCACTTTACCTTAGCCGAGCTAAGTTATTCCAATACAGCTACAAGATTAGATATAGATAACACTCCCCTGGCAGAAGAAATTGCTAACCTAGAAATCTTATGCGAAGGATTAGAGCAAGTCCGAACTAAATTAGATAGTAGACCTATACTAATATCATCAGGATTTAGATGCCTAGAATTAAATCGTGCGTTAAAATCTAAAGACACTAGCTACCACACATTGGGTTTAGCCGCAGACTTTACTTGTCCTAGCTTTGGTAATATTCATGAAGTGATGAGAGCATTAGCTGATAGCTCAATACAGTTTGATCAACTCATCCTAGAGTTTGGAAGATGGATTCATATTGCTTTTCCAAAACAAGGAGAGAAACCTCGTAGACAAATGATGAGGATAGGTAAGAGTGGAGTGTTACTGTACGAGTAAAACCTTGATGAATCAACAACATATGTTATCCTTATAACATGAGTAATTATAAATGCGTATTAGTAATATCAGATTTACACATACCTTACCATCATCCTGATGCGTTTAAATTTTTAGCAGCACTCAAGAAAAAATACAAGCCAGACTTAATCGTAAACATCGGTGATGAAATCGATCAACACTCTATTAGCTTCCATAATCATCATCCAGATCTAAAGTCACCAGGAGATGAGTTGCGTGAGGCTAGGAAGTATGTCAAAGAACTAGAAAAAATTTTTCCGAAGATGA
>Ga0181422_1000730_pt1 | contig 10708 bp, 6 predicted proteins | sample 45SPOviralmetaG_FD_130147 | JGI IMG/M metagenome (GOLD analysis project Ga0181422, IMG submission 130147) | Marine viral communities from the oligotrophic San Pedro Time Series (SPOT) site, San Pedro Channel, CA, USA - 45 SPOT_SRF_2013-07-18 | ecosystem: Environmental > Aquatic > Marine > Strait...
CCAGTAAAGCGGACCGCCATGCCAGTAAAGCGGACCGCCATGCCAGTAAAGCGGACCGCCATGCCTGTAAAACGGACCGGCACATGGAGACTAAGAATCGGTGCAATAGGCGTGCATGGATAAACCGAAAAGCACCTTCTGCTAGTATTGACAATACGTGTATGCGTGATTTTTGGTGGCAACATCGTGAAGTTTCTGCAGTCCACTCTTGTATGTGTATGGCACATGAAGCCTCTTCGTCGCAACATTGGACTGAGAAAGATATTAAAGATCGATGTGTACCAATGACCGACAAGGAAACGGTGGAGATAGTGAATACTTTTCATAAAAAAATGGAAAGTTGTTTAGATTCACACGTGTGTGGGGTGTGTGGCGTCGTCGGATTGGAGGGTAAGGGATCACTGGTTCCAATCGAAAAGTTGATGTGTCATGCTGTGGATAAAGATTCAAGTGAATGCGCTTGGAGCGCAATCGAAGTTCGTGTCCATACCAAAAAACTACATTCAATTTTTGAAAACAAATATTTTTGAAAGTAAATTTGATGGACGTTAAAAATACACACCAACTGTGATAATATTGATTGTAAAATTGTACCATGTGTCTGCGCAGAAACAGATCCGAAATAAAGAAATAAGCCGTGCAGATGGAGAATTCAAGAAGCGTCTATTACATACGACGGTAGTGAGAGGTGTCCGGTTACGCTTATATGAGGGCGGGTTACACACTGAAAAGAGGGCAATTAAGTGCTGGATGTGTCGGGTGTGTCACAATCAACACAGCAAGATCTGGGAACCAACCAACGCCAGCCGAATACGTTTATCAAGAAGTGTGGTTCAAGCGGTGTATTGTTCCGATGGAACGGTGATACATCGTACACCTACAAATTCTTTCTCGTTTTTCGATCCCGGACGCCTGCCTCATGTACTTGGAATGCCTGAGTTGAGCACGCTTGAGAAAACAGCATTAGCGCAATGTGTGGTAGCCTCGGAAATTCATAAAGTACGGAATGCAAGAGATGGTCAAGTTGCATATAGGCTTAAAGGACACACACTTGTGTTTCCTAGCGACTCAGCAGAAGTGCTTGCCACTCGGGTTCGCATTTTATGTGTATTGTTGCATGGTTTAAACAATGCGGCCAGCATTATTACAAGGTAACAATCACATATTCGACAATGAATAAATGTTGATTACAGACAGCTGTGCTGCCGCGGGCAGACGTGTCGCGTGTGCATCGAGTATTATGGACGGGATCAAAATCAACGTATTCGGGTCGCTTTGCGGCCATATTAAAGTTGAGGAGGCTCAGAATGGATTACGATGTTGTTGTTAAGGCACTCAAGTTTTTGCAGAAAACACATCCCAGTTACAAAAATGTCCGTATTGCATCAGCGGATGAGGTTAAGTGGGAAGAGCAGAGCATCAGCGTACAACAAGATCCTATCATCGTGAATGACAAAGCGTCTGAAGCGCACGAGGCACATATGACATCCGACATTGCCGAGGGATGGGATCCGAATTGTCGTGTACCACAAACCAAAGGAAGTCCGCTCGACGCGGATTTTGGCACAGTATTGTGTGTGCGCAATGAAGGATTTTCAAATGATCCTGTGGCATCAGTGAAGAATGTTTTGGAATCGGTACAGAAAGCGAAAGACACGAAGACAAGCATAAAATTAGGATCGGAACCAATTAATGAGTTCACCGGATTTTGTGGTATGCTGTCTAAAGGTTTTCCATGTGAATTTCCTCTGGGAGTAACTGAGGATGATCTTAATGGGGCTGGTCCGCTAAAGAACGGGGTTCTCCAACGATTGCTCAAATTTTATGACGGCCGCATCGGCAAAAACCAAGTGCTTCATTTATGGTTGACGAACATTAAAATGAGGCACCGTGCATTAGGTTCGATGTCTGCGTATGCCAAAAAACGGTCACAAGAAGAACTGGTCCGTGAAATGAATAGCGAACAATTCGATGTGGACTGTGCCATCGCAACAAAGGACCCTAGTAGTCAGGAGGCGAAAGAACTAGTTCGGCGGCTTGGACCTCTTATTAAACTCGCCGGGTCGCATGTACCATGGGGCCCTTTGGAACGTTTATCAGCTGTACACCATTTGTACGCTTTGTATCACACCTTCGGTCCGCCATCATTTTTCATAACTTTTGCTCCGAAAACGTTGAATAACGATATTGTTCTGAGGTTGGTTTTTTTCATCATCCGAACCTCGCGTACTATCGATCACCCTATTTTCTTATATTTTAATTGGTTAATGTTTCTCATCAGGTTTGCGCAAATGCAATCGGGAAAGTATGAAAAAGTAGATTTGAAACTTCCTGAAAATCTTCAAAAAAAAGTTGCTATTTTGACGTCTAACCCGATAGCGCAAGCAAGAGCTTACTCCCTGATCGTTCGTCTGGTGGCAGAAGTGTTGTTTGGTATTCCAGCTACACACACGGTAAAGAAATCCCACAAGCCTGTCCGCGGATTATTTGGCGTTGCCAATGCGTTTTATTGTGTGCATGAGGTTCAAAGTCGCAATGCACTTCATGGGCACAACACCTTGTGGGCAAAAATTTTGGACCCGAGACTTATTCATCGAGTTGTACATATTCCTGAATTACGAAATCGACTGCTGGGACTAGTCGAATCGGTCGTAACAGCCTCTTCAACGGATTTTGAACACGTGTACACTGAAAAGGCGAGAGTTGATGTGAAGCGAGTCAAATTGTCAACAGATAATGTTGGGCCTAAATCAGTTCAGCAAGAAGGCGGGTTATCGCGTAGGCAATGCAAGATTGATGCCCGCAACCGGATACGGAAACAGTCGCGCAAACGCGAAGAGGGGTTAATTAGACTTGGAACTGAAATGTACGTGAGAGCAAGTACAAATGGTATGAGTCCTCTTGGCTGGGTTCGAGTTGTGTTCGTGCAGCAAAAAGGTGATGCAAAAAGGCTGGTTGTTTTGAGGCAAATTTTAAGACCCGGCGGTGAGTATGTTCCTAGTACGTGTGCTGAGCTCGTCCAGAAAGCAAAGGACATGGGTGCAACAATACTAGGACGCGACATGACGATCGATGTGTGCAAATTTGATGAAGACGCAAAAGAAAATCGTGTGGAGAAAATTTCAATCGAAGGAGGTCTCTCAATGGACCCTGGTACCTCAGTGTGGGTATGTGATGTTGAGACTGCCTCTTCGTGCAGGGAAGTAACTAAGATGCTGGAAGGTGGCCATGCCGTCAAATCCGAGTACAATACTCACAAACACACGTTTACATGTCACAAATACAAAGACACGTTCCGAGCAAGATACTGCAGAATGGGATTTGGTCGTCGCCCGATGCCGGAGACACGTTTCACGTTTGTTGTTGGAGAGGAAGACCTGAAACAGTGCGACGACCCACAAAAGGTCGATGTCAGCACTACAACTCAGACTGATCGAAAACCAACAGCCTTCGCCTCTAAGGTTATTCCTCCTCCGGAAGAACGGTCACATGGCGTGGTGTGTTTGAATTTGAAAAGGCTGTGTGGGCGTTACCTTCACGCTGCAATAAGGGTTGCAATGGCTGGGATAACACTTTGTTTGAGTAGGCGTATGGGTAATTGTATGCCCAGGAAAGTAAGCAGTCTACTTAGCGAGTTTCTTTTCGGAGCAGGGTACAACACAAAGACCTATGACGATTGCTACCAGTGTGAAACTAATGTCTTACTTTCTTTTATTCTGAAGTGCAACACGAATGCAATTGCGCTTGGAAGCCTAATCTCAGCAGCAAATGCTATGTTTTATTTGGCGGGGTATCTGTCGAAGAACCCTATAAAACCGGCTCATTGGGTCACATGTGTAACCGCTGGGAGAAAGGCAGCAGTAAAGTTTGGTTCAAAAGCTGAAGATGCTGGAACAGTTCACAGAAATGCATTGTTTTTACTTCAAAAAATCCTCAATCGATTGAATGCACTTGGTGAAGTTGCAGACACGCAGGGATCCATGCTATTATTGGGACAACCATCTTGGCAATCGTCACACCCATTTCAATTTTGTTTCGTCAAACCTGCCGTGCAATATCAGATTGCGAAACTTGCGGAGGAATTTTGTGATGACCAGTCGTGTGGTGGATGTAGTCAACAGAGTTCACGATCCGCGTCGAGTGCGTCATCTGAATGGAGTCATCCTTCAGTTAAAAGTGCGGCCAACGAGAAAGGTGCTGAGGGTGTAACAGAAGGTGGAGCATTATTGTATACTGACGAGAAAGGAGTTGTACATGCTGTGTCACAACATGATTTTTATCGTCACAGAGTTTGCGATTGGGACGCTACTGTGGATGGAGTTGTACCTGACATGAAGTGGTGGTTTCAAAATGCTCGCGTCGTGGAGAATGCAGAGTGGCAAGAATGGGACTCTTTACGTGGACTCGAGTCGTTAAGTCTGTTCCAATATGCATGTCATATCAGCGTGGTACCCATGCCACAATTGAAGGCCGACGAAATTTTACCCCCCGGAATGTATCGATTCAATAAATCATTTCCACTATACCGTTCACACATACAAAAACTCAAACGAAGGACCCACGTCGCAAGCATATCAGGCAAACTACCACGTGCCCCAAGATCGATTTGCCCTCCGGAGGGATCTACGAAACGGACGTCCTGGTTACATACGGCCAACCAGTGGGCACTTTTTATTGGAACGCTACTGAGTCCATGGGACCGGCACAGCATGTGTAGGGTGACAACATGGGACGCCCTACAAGAATTACGGAAAAAGTGGGATGCAGTCACGCGTCAGCAGGAAATTTCCTGGTCTAAGTATGTTTACCAATGTGACACCAGCAATCCGAGTGACTGTCCAGATGAAGAATTTCCAAACCCTGTTGGAACATCGTGTACTGACTTAATACAGAATCTCGAGTGCAACCTTCGTGTTTCAAGCAAACAAAAGGTTCTTACGAATGCATGGCGTTATGATTGCGCAGACAAGTTTACCAAAACAGAGCAAACAACGGCTCAATTGACGCATGGTGGCGATGACTGTAAAGCAAAGTCCGCTGCAAATGCTCTTGCTATAGCACAACTACTGGACACAGTAGATAGAAAACAAATCCTTGTGGGAGGTATCAAAGAGGACACAAAGGAGCACCTGGATCGACTTAGCGATCAGTTGCAGTCGTTACACACTGGACCCGCTACTAGCGTGATACTTCCCTGTGAAAAAGATTTGCCACCTTGGAATATTTTCGAGTATGACGAAAATTGGTCAGATAAAATGCAAAACGAACTTGAGATCATGCAAGTTACTGCTTCAGAACAACCCGAAAAGAAAGAACAAAGTGAGGTTCACACGGATACCGACAATTGTAGACGTAATTTTTCTGATTTGCGTAATGGCGATCCAGGACACGCCGTGAAAAATAGGCGTTTCCCGCTTTCTGCTGACCAATTGCATGCATTCAACATGTGTGTTGATGCCATGGCGGCTGGCGAGCAGTTTCTGATTTTTGTGCACGGACCTCCTGGAACTGGAAAGACTGTTTTGGCCGGCCGGATCATGGCAGCCGCTGAAAGGTTTGCAATCCGGAGTAAATTCGCTGCTCTATCTGGGGCGGCTGCAACCCTTCAAGGAGGAACAACGTTGCATTACCTTGCTAATTTGGGAATCACTATGCCAATTTACAATGCGCCAGTTACAGTGGATCAAAAAAAAACTATGATCGAACGCGGTGGGAGATATGGCCTTCTTGCTATTGATGAAGCTAGCATGATCCATGCCAGATTTTTTAATTCTGTCTGCCATCGTTACACGGCGGCAGACCTTCTTAGCCTAGCGTCCGGCAAGAAGGATTTATGTTCTTTTAGGGCGAGTGTGAAACCGTCCGGTGGGAAGGATATACTTCCCCCTAACGCGAATGCGAAGCCGTTTGGTGGGATGAGTGTACTTTTACTCGGCGATATGCTTCAGTTGCCCCCTCCAAATAATTTTTCGAAAGCAATATTTGCTGACTGTGTCGCCGAGACTGCAGGAGGTCCTAAATATGTAAAAGATTCTGCGTGCTATGCAGGCGTACATGTGTTTCGCCAATTCAAGAAAGTTGAGCTAACCACTCAAAATCGCGCTAAGGGTGACGAAGCACACCAGAAAATGATCCATCGCCTTCGGACTGCCTCACAACCGATCGACGATGATTTTCTCATGTCGCTTCGTCCGTTGTCTGCAAAAGATTTACGTAACCGGCGATGGCAATTTGCACCATATCTAGTGACATCAAATTTGGAAAGACTTCTGATAAATAAACACCAGGCGAGTGTGTGGACGGGTTTATGTGTATTTTTACTTGTGTGTCTAACTACACTCTTGCGTGTGTGTGTATTGCGTAGGTCATACGATTTGCCAAGGCAAACAAGCGCTGTGTCTACTCTTGGGTTGATAAATTGGTGAACGCCCCTGTGGAAGTTTCTGACACCGAATGCGAACAGCTAGACCCAGCTGCACGCAGATATGTTGTGATTGGATGTCCATGTTATATCACGAGAAATAACAACAGCGCGGCTACCGGCATTGTGAATGGCTCCTATGGATGTGTGCACTCCATAAGTTGGAATAAGGAAGATGATGTTGATGAAATACCGCAAGGCTTACCAGGAGAAATAATTGAGGTTCCAGTTCCGAAAACAATCAATGTTTTCTTGAAAGGCGAAGTGGTTCCTGTTGGTGCATACTGTGAAACAACAACAAAGAAAAATGCACAGTCTTCTGTGTATCTGCAAAGGAATAGACATCAAGTTGACTTAGGATTTGCTGTCACGTACCACAAAATTCAAGGTCAGACACTGGATCAGGTCATTCTTGTTATGCATCGTCGCAAGTCAAAACAACTGCTGAGCATGTGTTTCGAAATGTTGTATGTTGCGGTCACACGTGTACGACGGGCATCAGATATTCGTGTTTTATTTTTTTCTGATGCCAAACCTGGGACGAAAGGAAAACAGGTAGATGGAGGTCTAGCATATCTGAAGAAACTTAAAAGACCTTCTTATTTTGATGAATGGCTCGCAGCCTATGACAAGGATGGTAATTGGTGTAGCAAAGAACTACTCAAAAAGGCTGAGGCTGACAAAAGTCACGCTATGAAGTTACTCGCAAGAAACAAAGGTCTCACGGCCTACACAATGAAAGCACTTAAACCCATTGCCGCAGCCCTTGGTCTTCAGATACAGAATGCCCCTGGCAAAACGTACCCACGAAAAGAGCAGTTTGTAACGGCAATATATCCTGTTTGGGCCAAATTGAAAAAGTCCAAGAATGCCAAGTCCAAGAATGTCGATGCAACAACATCCCCATGCGTCCGTGCATCTCCGACAATGCGGACACCTGTTGTGTCACGAAAGGTAAAGAGGGGATTAACACCCTCTACACCTCTGACACGAAAAAAGAGAAAACGACATGTGGCACAGCGTGGGCATCTATATGGGAAGTTGACACCTGTCAATAAACGTGCAAAAGCTAAAAAGATCAGTTTGGTGGGGCGCCGTGTTATCATGGAAGCTGATGCGTTCGGTGGGAATGCAGACGAGAGCTACCAAGGCTTGGTAATCTCCAAAACCAATTTTCGACCACGGGGAAGTGAAAATAGGTGTAGTGGTTTCAAAGTCAAGTGGCACAATGGCGACGTTGACTGCTGGTACGATGAATCACATGGACACATAATAAATGTGCACGTAAACATGGATAGCGAATATTATGTGTGTGTTTGATGTTGCTTTTGCACCCACCCACCACCCATAACAGGACTTACGAAGATCTTGCACCTTGTTTGGTCGAAGAAAGTGATAATACATTCGTGGACGCTGATTGGAGTGTTCTTGATAAGGTGAAGACAGTAGAATCAAAGGAAGAATTTCCCAAAGGCTGGAGGTCTGCGACAATGTATCAGTTACGTGTGAATCCGAAAAGAGTTTGCTTATACTTCGGTGGTGAAGAATATGAAGGTATTGTAATGTTGCGCATACGTACAGACCAAAAACAAGTGTACTTTCTTTTCAGCAATGGATACAATTGTCTGTGTCTCAGGTTTAAACAAAGATTCACCGTACAGCTATGTGAACGGTGTCCTTCGTGATGGGGATGGTGACGAAATCCAGCTAGTGGATCCAAAAAATCGCAGTACGGCAACATCCATATCGACCCCAAAAATCCAAACACCTGTTCGACGCAAGAGAAATGAAAATGTGACACCGGTGGTCCTTGGCAGGAATGTACGATTGGGCGCCACGATGTCTTCCGTGTCACACAAGAGAAACAGATCGGATTTACGACGTAAACGTCCACGCCGTAGTCTAACACTTGGTGCCACATATCGATTCCCTGCTCGCTCAAGAACTACAATAGCCAGGACAAAGAGACTGAAAGCCAGTCTATCACAGTTGTATAAATCCATATTGTTGCAGGAGAGACGGCGTGGTGGGACACAAGCCACAGCAGTAAAGAGAACGATGAACAGAATGAAGTCAATTGATGTTTTCACCAGCAGCGCCATATCCGCGCAGTGCGCGTACACTGTGGCATTTCCGGGGAGTTTCATTTCTTCGGATGTTCTCATGTATGGTCTTGAATTATGGTGTCCCCGGCAGTTTATCCCATTTCACTACCTCGGATCCCCACAGGCGCATACCTTTTGTTTCAATGGTGTTGGGCAGCATGAGCATGCGGCTCAGCAAGTCGCTCAGATGCAGAGAAGATGTGTACGATACAAAGAAGTCATCGAATCCGGGTCTTGTTTGGTTCTACCCTACAATTACCCTGTGGATGTGCATTGGATGTGTGTGCTGGCGTGGATGGACACCGGCACGAATCCCGCTGGTTACATTGTACAACCTCGAAACAGTATGCGGAGCTGTCGCAGACATGACGCGAGATGCGTAGAAGATGCAAAAACGTTTTTGAAAGGTCTGTATGAATACGCTGGGGTACCTACACACGAACTTCCGAAGTGGATCGAGGCACCATCATGCGCTAACGTCGTCGAACAAGCGAGTGGCGAGATGTCGTGTTGTCTCCACACGCTGGGGCAAGCGATTTTGGCTTTCAACGGGACTTGGAGAAATCAATCGTTTTCTGAAAGATTCGTCCATTCCATTAGATCACATCTGCTTGATCACATGGGCTCCGATGGTTTCAACATTCGCGTTACAACACGTTCAAACACCACGACGGCTGTAGGGCGTACCCGTCGCATGAAATTGAGAAGAAAGTATTTCAGGCAGGTATTGAACTCGGAAAAGACCAAAGAGTGTCGTCTACAGTATGAGTCATATTTGAGGTATCAGATTGGTGATGTGATACAGTTTCAATGTGGAAAAGATCGTGTAGCCAGGATGGTGGTGGATATTCAGCCATACAAAGACCTTAAATCAATGTTCGCCAAGGAAACAGTGCGGGCGTGCCTTCCACACTTGAGGGAGAGTGATGTGGCTCAAGGTGAGTCGGAGTATCTGTCATTCTTCAAGCGTAAGGATTTACACCTCGGGTTCCTTGTCTTTCACTTGCGTCCAATGATCAGGGAAGAAAGCCCCCAAAAAATATATACAATTCAGGAACCAAAATTGGGTTCCGGAGTAAGAAAAAAAGTTGAATTATTTAATAGATGATAGGCAGTACTACTTAGTTAGTACATTTATGGATATTTAATTGAATAAATAATAGTATCAGATGTAGGGATTAAGATTTGTCAACAGGAATACTATCGTAAAACATCAGGTTTATGTTATATTCAATAGATATCTCTAGCGCGTAGTAGTGATTGCAGACACATTTCAGCTTTTTTTTTTACTTGGTTCACTTGTGCAGTTTGTGTGGGCGTAAGTAAAGAGAAAACTGAAATAATATTGTCTACCTCTGGAATAGTCACGAGGCACTCCCTATTCTGTATTTTGTAGCAGCGTTAGTAGTACTTGAATATATGTTTACATTGTGATGAAGAGTAATCAATATTTTTTTAAATTGTAATCAAAAGTTAATTCGGTGTTGCTATCCATCCTACGCTTAGGTTTAAGAATCGGGTGTGAATGCGGGTAATCCCGCCCCCATCTGTCAACTTTCCAATCCAGATAGTGGGTTGGGTTATCTTTGCAATGTTGAAAACGAAAAGTGTAGTGGACGTTACCTAACATGATTGATTGCACAGTAGGAACGATGACTTTATCTTCGTCGTGGCCGCTGTCCATCATGTAGGGAACTTGGAGTTTGTGAACACAAGTTCTGTCGATGGACTCAATCAATGTCGGGTGTTTCACGTAGAACGTATAGGCGCCTGGCACCATCTGATACGAGCCAAGACCAGGATCAGTGTCAGCATTATCGAACATTATCAGGTCTAGTGACACGTTGGACTTCTTCACGAGAACGGCAACAGCCATGAGTTTGGTTTGTGCAAAGGTTGACTGTGATTCCTTGGGTTTTATTTCCGCGGAAATAAAAAAGTGATGGCATTTCGGAAAACAAATGCGTGCCAACACATAATCACGGTCTCACCCCGGGGTAGCAATAGCTTGCACTTCTTTAATAGCTAGCTCCTACCACTTTGGCGTGATGAGGGCTCTGCATACACCAAATAATAAAACAAATGCGTGCCAACACATAATCACGGTCTCACCCCGGGGTAGCAATAGCTTGCACTTCTTTAATAGCTAGCTCCTACCACTTTGGCGTGATGAGGGCTCTGC
>Ga0181422_1000731_pt1 | contig 10689 bp, 12 predicted proteins | sample 45SPOviralmetaG_FD_130147 | JGI IMG/M metagenome (GOLD analysis project Ga0181422, IMG submission 130147) | Marine viral communities from the oligotrophic San Pedro Time Series (SPOT) site, San Pedro Channel, CA, USA - 45 SPOT_SRF_2013-07-18 | ecosystem: Environmental > Aquatic > Marine > Strait...
AGTAATTCCAGACGAAAACTTTAAACAATTGTGCTGGATTGAAACTAAAAAGTATGTTGTGATTAGTGATGGACATTTGGAATGCTACAATATGTAAATAAAATATATGAAAAAATAAAATATTAATATAATTATAATGGAAAAGAAAACTTTGTATAAACCATTCAAGAATACTACGAAATCAAGATATAAATATTTTGTTTATGTAAAAAATAAAAAAACTGGTAATCCAAAGAAGATTGGATTTGGTTATAAGGGGATGGTAGATTGGAGAAGTGGTAAAGCAACAAAAGAACAACGGAAATCATATAAGGCAAGGGCATCTGGGATAAAAAATAAGCAAGGTCAATTGACATATAAAATGAAAGATACGGCAAATTATTGGAGTTATCATTATCTTTGGTGATTTCAAGTCAAGTCCAGTTCAGTTGCCTCTTTATAATATAATATCCTCTGTTTTGGGCGCGAGTAGAGAAAAACATTTAAGATTATTTTTAGAATATATAGTATAGATGGAAAAATCATATACTATGTATATATATTATAAAGACACATATATTTGTAAGTTTTATTGTTTATCAACAGACCCTTATGCTATATATGAAATAATGGGTAAAGAGGCAGTAAAACAAGCATTTTCAAAAGGTATTGGTTATAAAAATCAAATTAAAACATTCACGAAGTTTTGTGATATTATTTATAAAAGAAAAATTAATTGTTATAAAATAAGACGTAGTGATTACCTTGTATTTTGTTCTTGCTTTCTTGCCCTACTTAAATACAAATGTGTAAATTCAACTGATATATTGTTTCTAAAAAACAAAATAAAAAAAACAAATTTGAAAATTAGTAAAAAAAAAATAAAACAACTAATAGAAATAGATTGCTATGGTTTTTCCTAATAATCTATATACTAAACTTAACCTTATTAATTCTTTGCCACTACCAGATGATTTAAATAATCTAATTAAAGTGGATTTTAAATATAAAATGTTAGAAGACGAATACAGACAAAATATGACTTGGTGTATCCAACATATTGGATATTATGAGTTTTTACGAAAGAAACTAAATAAAAAATATAAATCAAAGGATTGTCTTTTGAAAACAATCAAGATATATGATTATATGTCCCCAGTCGCAAATTCAAAATAATTTATATTTAAAAAATAAAATCTAACATTATATATAAGAATGGCAGAAAATCTAAACGAGATTATCTCAAAGTCAAGACCAACGGCAAAAGAAAATACAATCAAGGTGTATGAGAGAAATATCAAATATGTAATGAAAGGATTAGGAGCAGAAAACTATGATTTTGTCAAAAATCTTGACGAGATTATGGTTTTTTTATCTTCAAAACATTACACAACTCAAAGGAATTATTTGAATGCTTTAATAATTTTAATAATGGCATTAAACCATGACAACATATATGACGAACTAATAAAAAAATATGATGAACAACGAGAAAAACTAACAGAGCAATATGATAAAGACCAAGAAACAAATACTATTAGTGATAAACAGAAACCTAATTTTATAAGTTTTGAAGAATTAAAAGATATGATTGAAACAATTGGCAAAGAATTAAAAGGTTATAAGAAACGAGTTTTAAATGGAAAAGATTTTTTATTATTGACTATGTATGTGATATTACAAATACATATTAGATTACCATTAAGAAATGACCTTGCTGGAATGATTTTAATTAAAAAACGAGAATATAATAAATTAGAATTGAAAGATAAAGAGACAACAAATTATTTAGTATTAGAAAAAAGTAATATGTTTTTTTCGTTAAATGAATACAAGACAAGTAAGAAATACAAAGAAGTAAAAATTGATATACCAAAAGATTTACAACGACTATTAAAAAGTTTTATTAATGTAATTGGACACTCTACTCAAACTGGTCAAGAATTATTTAGGTCATCTATGGGGACACCAATTAGTCGTAATCAATTAAGTCAATTGTTAATTAAGACATCACAGCATTATATTGGGAAAAACATCTCAACCACAATAATTAGGAAGATAGTTTGCTCACATAAGTTTGCTGATAAAAATGAAGAGAAAGAAGAATTGGCAAAGGTGTTGTGTCATTCAACATCAACGATGGACAAGGTATATATCAAGAAGAAGGAGGACGATTGAGTTTATATTTTTTAATTTTCCACCAAACATTACTAACATCACGACAAGGTTTATTTACATTAACACATTCATTATTTAAAATATAAAGTGTTTCTCTTGCTTCTAATTCTTGTTTATTATCACAACTATATTTTTCTATTTCAAAAACTTCATAATCATCATTTTTAATGATTTCAAATGAAGTTCTATAACCTCTTGGTTTGTTATTTTTATAACCAGACCATCCACGATAATCTGTTATATGTTTTGAATGTCTTAATTTTAGAGGTTGTATAGTTGAACCTATATATAGTTTGTTGGTTTTTCTACATCTAAATCCATAGATTAGTCCAGTTTTGTAAGTATTATATACCATATGTTTATATAAATTAATAATGTTTAAGTATTTAAAAAAAATCAAAAAATAAAATCTTTGTTAAGATATATATTAATGGAAACTGCCAAAAAATCAAATAGACAAGTATTGGACATAATTTTAAATAAAATTAGAAATCTCCAAGAAGATATAAATATGGTGAAGCGAGACATTCAATATATCAAAACATTAAAGAATTGTGAGGATAAGGTAGAGCAGAGCGCTGGGGAGGAAGATGATATACAAACTGGATGGATTGGTTGGAGAGGAATATTATAATTTTTTTATCTACTCTTATTTTTTAAAATTTTAATATATAAATTAAAATATATTAAATACTATAAAATGTCTGGTGCTTATTGGAATGTCGGTGATAAAGTAAATATCAACCAGCAAGATATTGAGATACGAGTTGAGAATGGTGAAGAGTTTCAAGAAAATCAAGTGATTGGGGTATATATTCCTCCATCTGTTAAGTTTTTTGATGGAACTAAAACTACATTAAACTTTGATGTAGAACTTAAAAATGATAATGCTTTCAAAACTTCTTTGTGTTTAGATGGAAGCATAGGAGCAAATTCCCTTTTCTCACGATGTGTGGTTTATGCTGGAAATAGGACGGAAGTTTTAGAATCTCTTGACCACTACAATAGTTGGGTTTCAATAAAGTATGCCTACGATAAAAGTGATGCTATGTGTAGTAAAAGGGCACTTACGGAGGGTGCTATGGAATGGACACCATCTTCTCGTGGAACTCTTGGAACTTCTAAATCTATTCAAAATAATAATATATATAATCCTTACATGAAGCAGAAAAATCTTGGAGAAGACCCTACTGAAACGATTGATGAACCAGATGACTTTGTTAAGTGTTCTGTGTCTCTCAATATTCATATGGGAATGTTTGCTAATAATAATAAAGCAGTTCCAAATGTTGCTATTGACGGATGCTACATAGAATTTACGTGTGAGAGTAATGCTCGTGTGATAAAGAACCTTGATGGTGTGTCTAATAATAGACGAGTTGCTCTAAATCCTATGTATGGTAGTGCTGATGGAGGAAACACGGATATTGCCAATACAGACCCTATTGAAGAGTTTTTTACACTAAAAGCAAATAATCAGTTTGATGTTCAGCATTCACCATTTCAAGTTGATGAAGTTGTGGAACTTGTAAATTTAGCAACTGGTGTAAAAGCAAATTACACAAATGAACTTAAAATTGCTACGATTGAAAGTGGAACTGCTGGAGAACCTATTAAATATACATTTGACCAATCAACTCCACCAGTTGCTGGGGCAGATATAGCACACGGCACAGAAGATGCTCCTACATTTGTTATGGTTTCAAGACCACCAGCAGATTTTGCTCCAAGTTATACTATTTCTAATTGTCGTTTGATTGTGAGACAATTGACGATTGCTGGATATGAACAAGGACTATTGAATAAGATGAATAGTGGTGGCAAGATTATGTATGATATTCCGTCTGTTGCGTGTGTCTTACATTCTACGAGTAAGAATGATTTAGTATCTACTCTACAAATCCCTATTGAACATGCTAAATGTAGGTCAGTTTTGGTTCAACCTACGGATAATGAACGATTATACACACTTCAAGAACAGATGGACGGAGCAAATCTTGCTGGTGGTGGCACTCCTCATAATCCTAATACTCAAACTTATATTTATTCTAAAATGGAAACTAATTATACTCAAACTGCTAATGGTTATGGTTTCAGTAATCGTTCTACGAGGACGGGACTTTCTGGCATAGGAGACAAGTTAGATAATTATAATTTTGTCATAGACCATCAAAAAGTCCCAAGCAGAGAGATACATACGGAAAAATCTTCTGCTGTTGATTTGGCATTTAATGGAGACCATTTTATAGAGTTAGAAACTGCTCTCAATCAATCTCATTCTACCCCTTGTCGTAGTTTGATGAATTACAAAGAGCAGTTTTTGATTGGTCGTGCTCTCACATTAGACCCCAACACGATTTATGATGGACGAGGTCAAGATTTCCGTCTGGTGTTGAGGTATGGTGCTGGGCAAGAGAAGAATAAACTCCATAAGATATTCATATCACACATTAAAACTCTTCATATTGAAGGAGATAGTATTATGGTGGAACAATAATGGATTGTATAGATTTTTTTACATTATTTTTTGGATTAACATATTTTTATTTTTGGATGAAGTTGTTTTTTAATATATAAAGATATACCACGATATAAATAAAAAGGTCTCTTGTCAAAAATGGCAGAACCAGAACAAAGTTATAAAATATATATGATAAAAGACAAAACTGGCAAAAAGTTTATTGCTGGAACAATAGTTCATATGAATGCTTATATAGCAAATTTCACTACTTATAATAATTATGGTTTTGATGTAAATAGTATTACAATAGAATTATTAGAAGAATGTCCTCCAAATGATTATAAAGAACGAAAACAATATTATATTGATATGAATACAGATTGTTGTAATAAACATAAAAATATTACAGAAGATAGAGTATTATCATATAAGAAAGAAAATCTTGACAAATGGAGAAATAGTAAGAGAGGTAAAGCAAATCTACTAAACTATAAAAGAAGTGAAAAAGGTAAAAAGGCATCAAAAAAATATTATGAAGAAAATAAAAAAGCAATATTATTGAGACACAAAAAAGATTATGAAGAAAAAAGAGAAGAAAAGAAAGAAAACTCACTCAAAAATTATTATAGTAGAAGAGATTATGAAAAGTCATGGGATGCTCATAATAAAGACAATAATAATTTGTTGAGAATTAATTTAGATATATTTAAAAGTAGATTGGATTAAAATAAAATATATTATATAGTAAAATGGAACAAGATAGCAAAGAGTTGTCAAGATGGACACCAGAGGCAGAGATATTGCTGAAAGAATGGAGTGAGAAAGCAAGTTGTTATAGATGGTTAAATGATAGATGTGAAAAAATATATAGACGGAGATATTATTTTTTTAGTATTCCAGTAATAGTGTTATCAACATTAACTGGGACTGCTAATTTTGGAATGAGCAGTTATGTTTCACCAGAAGGAGAAAGCACAGCAAAAGCAATTGTTGGTGGATTAAACTTACTTGCTGGTCTGTTATCAACTTTACAAACATTTTTGAAAATTGTTGAGAAAATGGAAAATCATAGACAATCTGGTGTTAGTTGGTCTAAATTTGGAAGGTCAATACAAATAGAATTAGCATTAGACCACAAAAGACGAAGTCCGTGTCATGATTTCTTAAATATTGCGAGAGCAGAATATGATAGATTGATAGAACAATCCCCATTAATCAACGATATGGTTATACAAGATTTCAAAAAGAGGTTCAAGGATTACAAGGTCTCTAAACCATCCATTACAAATGGTTTGGACACTTGTATCATATATAAAGTTGATGAAGTTGATACACGATTAAGTCCCCCTCAAACAGAAGAAGAAGATGAAATAATTAGTCCATAGTTTTCTAATATTGAAACCTTTTTGGGAAACTTTTCAATAAACTCATCAACTCTGTTATTATTTCTGTAATAATAAAAATGTGCCCTTGAACCAATAAAATCTTTATTATTTTCATATTTGAGTTTTTTTGCTTCTTTGTTTGCTTGATAATGTGCTCTTGCCCTTTGTCTATTTCTTTCCATAAATTCTGGATTTTGCCTACGTTTTTCATATCTCTTTCTATCTCTTTCTTTTTGTTTTTTATAAAAATCTACCATTTTTTTAATATCTTCATCTGTCATTTGAGACGGAATGTTTGTTGAAACACTTGCCATTATTTTATATATACCTATGGTCTATTCTTTAAATATATTCAAGTCCAAAACAGCAGATATTATATTATAATAGAGCAACTGAATTGGGCGAGAGTAGAGAAAATTAATATATAAAGATAATACCATAGGTATATATAAAAAGTAAGTGAGAAATTTGACTTTTAATATATTGGAGAAATAATATATAGTTCTAATATATGACAAGTAGATTGTTCTCATTTCTCCTTCAATCTAATTCAAAAAAACCATCTAACGAGTGGGTGAAAAACAAGTATGGAAAGCATACAAATAGAATTAAATGGAGACAGAGAACAGCATTAGAATTAGCAAAACAAAATTGTGGTTTTGCTTGTGGTAAATTAAATGACCTAACAGCAATAGATTATGATTTCTATGTTAAAGATACAGATGTAAATCCATATAATAAAGATACTTGTATATTTACAAAAAAGTTTGGTGAGGTATTAGATTATGCCAAAAAAAATAATATTATGTGTATTCAAACTCCTTCTGGTGGATTTCATATGTATTTTACATATGACCCTTCAATTAAGCAAACATCTCAAAAATCTTGTCATATTGATGTAAGGAATGATGGTGGATATATTGTAGCACCATATAGTAAAATAGATGGAAAGCAATATAAAATAATACACGATGGAGAGATAAAGGAGTGTCCAGAAGAATTAAAAACATTTATGATAGATATTGTTATGAATAAACAAAAAGTTAAAAGAATGTTAATAAGAAATAATTCAAACAATAAACAAATAGAAATGGAGAGATTAATGGTAGATTTAGATTTATATACATTTGATTTTCCAGAAGAATTATTAATTCAAGTGATAGAAGCATTACCAATACATTATTTCACAGAATATGAAGATTGGTTAAAATTTACAACTGCTATGAAAACAATAGATAGACAAGATTTATGGGATAAATACAGCAAACTATATGGTGGTGTTAGTTATAATGATATTAAAAATCTTGAAACTTGGGAAGGAATTAAAGACCATAATATATTGTTATGTGTAAATCATATATTACATCAAGCACAAGGAAATGGTATGCCAAATGCTCGTAGTTTATTAGATTATTACAAATACAAAGATATACCTCAAAATCAAACAAAAGCAACAGATATAATAAATAGACCAAAATTAGGTTATGGAATATTTAATGATATTAATGATAAATTGATTGTTGTGAAAAGTGATACTGGAACTGGTAAAACTACATCATTTAAATCATTTGTAAAAATGTGTAATTTACCATTTATATCATCAGTATCACGAGTATCACTTGGAAAAGAACAAACACGAGTATTTAGATTAGATGGAATTGAATGTTATTTTCATCAAGAAATAACAGATGAGATACAGCAAAATTGTATGAATGGGTGGTATAATTATGAGGGCAAAAATGTTATAATTAATATTGATAGTTTATTGAAAATGAATAATTGGAGTGATTTTCAAGGATATACATTATACATGGATGAGTTCAATTCCAAATTGGAATATCTAATTACAGCAGATTTGAACACATTATCTAAAAATCGTGTATCAATATATGAGTTATTAAAGAAAATAATACATCAAGCAGACAGAGTTATAATGACGGATGCTGATATAAATGATATTTCATTTGATTTCATTAAAACAATTATGAATGAAGACCCAAGTATTTCTATGAAATATATTGAGAACCAATACAAACATAATGATGGTAGAAAAGCAGAAGAAATGATTGATTATGAAATATTTAGGAGAGAGGTATTAGCATTAGATAAAGTAATGATATGTAGTGATATTAAAGGTAAGATTGATTGTTTATCAAGTGAGTATGAAAAAATAGGGAAAGAGCATTTGGTATATACGAGTGAAGGATATGAACATTTCAAAGATGGAGTAAGAATTAAACAAAAAGGAATACCTTCACTTGATATGTGTGAGATTGTATTGTTTAGTCCAGCAGTAGTATATGGATTGGATAGTGTAATGAAAAGACCAGTATATGCTTTATTCTCTGGTGAGACCATATCACCAGAAGCGATGAACCAACAGATAAATCGTAATAGAAATATTACATTTTTAAAGTTCATATTTGAGAATAAAAGTTGGAGGTCATATAAATATGTTAATCAAGAGGAAGCATATTTAGATTTGACAGAGACAGAGAATTATGGTAGTAATATCAAACGAGTAGTATATGATGAATATACAAAGAAAGATATCAATATACAGAACGAAGGTTTTTTGAGGTTATATTCAAAATATTTACATAGGAGAGATTGTTATAAGACAAATCCATTTGCTCATTTTATAAAAATATTAGAAAAGAATGGATGGAATGTTAATTGTTATTATGAAAAAACAAAAGATATTGATTTGAGAGAACAAAGAATACAGATTGAAAACAAGAAATATAGAGCAACTATGAAACAAGTGGAGCAATACACTACAATTTTGGAAAAAAAGCAAGGGGAACAATATGAACACCGAAATCAAGCAGATAAATTACACGAAGAAATAGAACCAGTAAAATATTTCAATATAGATGTAGAGAAGATATTCACTACTAAAAAACATCATAAATGGTTAGTGTTAGATTGTAAAATACCACCTCAAAATTGGCACGAGTTCCCAGAATTAGTTAAAAAACCAGAAGTATATGCTACATATACTAATTATAGTAGATATTTCTATAATGACAGAGATGATATAATTTCTATGATGGATAAAAACAAAGATTTCTATGTTAAACAAATAGAAGGGATAAACAATAAGTTATTGTTTTTAATGAAAGTCAAACAACTTTGTAAAATTAAGAACAAGGGTGATATCATGGCAAAAGTTGGTTTGAGTGAAAGTGAAGGTGAAAAGATATATATTGAATATGTATCATTATTTAGATGTCAAAGAGATAAGAATAAGTTTAATCTAACAGATGTAAAGGATTGTTCAAGATTAGTATTTAATATGTATAAACAATTGTTTGGTGATTGTTGTGAAGCAAAAAGAAGTAGAGTTGGTGGTGTATCAAGACAAATATATCGTATGAAGAAAAAGTATGTAGAATATCAAGATAGTATTAGAGCATATAAAACACAATATAACATTAGAAATAAAAGATATGAGAAATATGTAGAGAATATGCCGTGTCAAATTGAAGATTAATAAAAAAAACCCTAATGGTTCTTTTAATTATGTTTAGATTATTATTATATTTTTTTTTGTTTTTTTTGTTTTTTACTTTGGTTCGGTTTCTTGAACATCATAGAAGTTTTCATCATCACTACTTTCATCATCACTACTTTTGTTCTTTTTGAGATGGGACTTTGTGTATGCTTTGACTAACTTATCCAGTTCATTCAAACCTTCATCACTTTCAGCATCCAAATCAACACATCTATAACCATCATTCTTCAACTCTTCAATTTTTTTTTCTTCATCTCCACTCATCTCATTCATATTAATACAAGTGAAACCCAGTTTCCTCAACTGCTCCAATTTATCATCTTCTTCATCACTACTTTCTTCATCTTCTTCATCACTCCAATCACCTTGATAGAGGAATTGAGCACACGGAGAGAAAGATTTGCGAGTGTATTTTTTTGTTCCCGTTTTATCATCTTTTGGGTCTTCACGATTATACCAAGCAATACGATATTTGCGACCACTATATGCTGTCATATCAATCCACACACTTCCCATAAAACCAATTGACCAGTTTCCATCTTCACCATTTATCTTTGGATTATTGAGAATGAGTTCAACCATCAAATCACCGACATCATCAACATATTTTTTATTGGAATGTGGTTGGACGGGAACATGTAAATCATTCAAGATATCTCCATAACAAGTTCCATCCAGACCTCTTTTGAATACATATCTTTTGCCTCTGTGATTGTTTATAAAGAATGATTTATTTACTTCCTCCTCTGTCATATCACCTTTATAAAACTTTTTGACATATTTCTTGTGTATTTTTTCAACGACTTTGCTTCCTTCCAAACCGATAACACCATTTTGTTTGACGTATCTAAATATTTTTGTATTGACCAATTTACACCATTCTTCATTACACAACTTTTCATCATCATCAAGGAGGAATGGGCATAAATCCTCTATACCGAAAGTGTCCTCTTGTTCTTGAAGTTTCTGTCTCTCACGTTCTTGTTGAAGTTTGAGGTTTCTCTTCTTGTTCGTTGCTTTTGTCTTCTTGTAGTTTGGCATCTTTTGAATGCTCTGTATTGTTTTTATCTATACCGAATTAAGATATATAAATTTTCAAATTTTCGAGAAATATGGGGGTTTTTAGCATTAAAATTGCCCAAAACAGAGGATATTATATTATAAAGAGG
>Ga0181422_1000732_pt1 | contig 10681 bp, 13 predicted proteins | sample 45SPOviralmetaG_FD_130147 | JGI IMG/M metagenome (GOLD analysis project Ga0181422, IMG submission 130147) | Marine viral communities from the oligotrophic San Pedro Time Series (SPOT) site, San Pedro Channel, CA, USA - 45 SPOT_SRF_2013-07-18 | ecosystem: Environmental > Aquatic > Marine > Strait...
ATAGAACAATTAATAGAATTATTATTGTTATTTGATTACACTTCATTTATATTTATTAATAATAGATTAGAAAAATTCTATGAAGAAAAATCAAAAAAACAATCAAAAGAAGATAAACTTATGAAAATAAATTTAGATATATCGCCTTCCTATTTACAATCTAATAAAAATAATAAAGAAAAATCATTAAATGATGAACATAAAAAATCTATAAAAAAGAATGATCATATGAAAAAAATAATTCATCATGAGAATCCAACAAAAGATTCTAAATTACATGAAATAAATGTAGATTTTAATGATATAGATTTAAGATATAATATTGATGGTTCATTGCCACAAAATGTATTCACTCCAAAATCTAATAAAACATATGCATTATCTGCAGATTTTTCTAGAATGTTTAATAATTTATTTAAATTTGATTATAATATAAATGACGATCTATTACAAAGTGCATCTAAAAGAAATTATGATTTTAATATAACTAAAGTTGATTTTAATGATAAAGATGGTAATTCTATACCACAAAATCAACAAGCTAAACCTAATTCTCCAGATAATATAACTGCAAATACAGCAGCAAATACAGCAGCAAATACAGCAGCAAATACAGTAACAACTACAACAACTGCAAATACAACTGCAACAACTGCAAATACAACTGCAACAACTGCAAATACAACAACAAATAATTCTATCAAGATTTTAGATACTAATTTAGTAGAAAATATAGTACCAAAAGGTAATTCGACAGCTTCTAATAATAAATTTAATAATATTAATTATGAAGGTGATTCATCTAATAAAAATAATGAATCCAATAATAACTCTAATAATAATTCTAATAACTCTAATAATAATTCAAATAATTCCAATAATAACTCTAATATTTCAAATAGTAATAAACCAGGATTCTTTCAAGGAATTCTAAATTATTTTAAAGATGATAATAATAATACTAATAATACACAAACAAATACTAATATTACTAATAATACTAATAATTCTACTAATAATAATAACAATACAGATAATTATGGTGAAACAGAAAATGAAAAACAAAAAAGATTAGTAAGTAATTATTTAAGAAATACAGGTGATAATAATTATCAAAGAACAGGGATTACAAGCTGGTTTTACAATATAGTTGATTCTATTAATTCAATATTTGAGCAATAATTTTACATTGGTGGTTTAAGTCCCCATACATTTTGAGGTTCTACATTTTTATTAGGATATTCAGAATCTCTTAGTATTTGCTCTTGTGTTCTTACTGGTAAACCAACATTATAGAATTCAGGAGATGTTCTAATATAAGGATATGTTAATGTTCTGTAAGGAATAGAATTAGCTAATGGGATCCTTAGGATCTTAGTTTCTTTATTTGTATTATATTTTAACATTAATTCTGGTTTAGTTAATTGATTAAATAATTTAGTGTAATATGAATTAGGCATTTGTAAATCAATTTCAAATTTTGAAGCATTAATTTTCATTTTACCTTTATTTGGTGTATTATCAAATGCTACTTCTTCGTTTGGAAATGCTAATCCAGAACCAGTATAGCTAGTCATATGATCTGCAGGTGCTGCTGCTAAATAATTTAAAACTCCATCTTTAACAGTATCTGTTAATTGTCCAATAACTTTTACACTATTTCTATTACTATATATTTTACAACTGCAATATTTATTTGTAAATGAATATTCACTTTCTTCCATCTTTATTTATAAGAATAAATTTAAATATATAAATTTATATAAAAAATAATTTTTTAAATTGAATTTTTAATAATGATTTAATAAAAATTTAAGAATGTTTCAGTAGAAACACCTGGTTGATTAGATAATGTAGGATTATTAGTAGGAACATTATAATTTCTACCAGTTCCTAAACCAGTACTATCATTTAAAGTTGTATTACATGTATTAGCATTACATTGTGTTTTATTTTGTTCAGGAAGCATAGTACCTGCTTCATTAAAATCAAAACAAGGAACACATTTATTATTTTCTTCTGAGAATTGTTCATTTTGTTTCATAAGTTTTTCAGCATTATGTTGTAAATACATTCTGTATTCATAACTATTCATTACTCCGCTATTATTTGGTAATTCGACACTATTTAATTCACATCTAGGACGGTAATCAGTAAAATGTCTTCCATCAGACATATTATATACTGGACATGGTCCATCTATTCTACTTGGTTGTCTCTCACATTTTCCACAAGAACTCATATTATATTTATATAATAAAAATATTTTTTATTTATTTATAATTTAATTAAATTATAAATTATTTATCCTTTCTATTTTCTAAAATATTTTCTACTAATTGATTCTTATTTCCATTTGTTGATAAATCTAATGATTTAAGATAATTTCTTAGTTCATCGTTTTTTTTATCCAATAATTCTTCTTTTGTTAATGATGATAAATCTAATTTCGGTGGTTCTTCTAGGTCATCTAATAAATCATCTACTTCATCATTTAATACTTCTACTTCTTTATCAATTGAACCATCATCTTCAATAGTTAATGATTTATCAGAATCAGAATCAGAATCTTTATCTTCTTTAATCATAATATCATTATTATCTTCTAATTTATCTAATGTATCTAGATTACCATCTGTAGCAACATTATTAATTGTATCAATATTAACATTATCTACTAAACTTTTATTATCTTCTAATTTATCTAATGCATCTTCATTATTAATTATATTCGTATCAATATCATCTATTTCACTAATTATATTATTAAGTTCTTCATTTTTATTTTCATTTTCATTAGATTGTGTATTACTAGATTTATTCAAAATAGGTGATGGCATAGATGTTGTTATTTGTAATAATTGTGTTTCAAATAGATTCACTTTATTATATAAATTTAAAACATTCTTTTCAATTCTTTTCATATCTTTATACATCAAATAAAAACATAATAATACTACAACGGCAAATATAAATAAATGATAAAAATATACTTTAACCTTTAATTTTGGAAGTTGAACCATAATAAATTTAATTAAATTAATAAATTTATTATATTTTTTAAACACAATATTAAATTCTATCATTTTTTAAATTATTTTTAATTAAAATTTGTTTATTTTGATTTAATTAAAATTTGTTTATTTTGATTTAATTAATTTTTCTTTAAATTTAATTGCTTCTTCTAATATATCTTTATTATCTGTTAAATTATTTTTTAATAATTCTAATGCTATATATTGTTTTGAAACACCTTTATCTATTTTATATGAAAATGTAATATTGTCTTTATTGACATTTGCATTCATTTTATAATTCTTAAATTTACCAGTATTTTTTAATTTATAAAGTTTTGTATAATGTGTTGTTAATAATGTTATATTATTTTCAAATTCAGATAATTTCTTACATATTCCATAACTACCACTAATACCTTCTATCATATTTGTTGAATTAAATAATTCATCTAAAAATAATATTGAAAATTTATTATCTTTATTACAATCTTTAACAATATTATAATTATTTATTATTCTATTCATTTCTGCTTCAAATAGTGACTCAAAACCCTTATTATCTATAATATTTATTTGGGATGAAATATAATAAAATGGTGTTAATTCCATTTTATCACAATAACTAATACATAATGTTTGTGATAATAATATATTAATTGCTATTGATTTTATAAATGTTGATTTACCACCAGCATTTGGACCAGTAATTATTAGATTATTTTTATTATTTAATAATATATCATTTTTAACAATACTATCCTTATCTATATTTGGATGTCTTAGACCCTCAATTTTAATATCTGGTTTTTTTAATTTTACATATTTGGAATATGCTAAATTATTTTCATATTTAATTAAATATAAACTACATACTGTATCACATAATGAAGTTATATTAATAAAATCAATTAATATATTTTTATCTAATAATTTATATAATCTTAATTTTTCTCCAAAGTTTCCAAAATATTCATTTTTATTAATTTGAACATTTCTTAAATTAATTAAATATTCATTTTTATTAAAATTATCTAATTGTAAATTTGTATTAAATATTTTACTAAATAATTGTTCATTATATAATATTTTTAATATATCAAAACCATTATTTATATATATGCTAATATTATTAATATGATTACAAATTATATTGTTTAATTTATATGTTAATTTTGCTAATTCTATACTATTAAATAAACTATTAAAATAAAAAGTAAGAGTGAAACCCATCCATATTTTTCTTAATACATCTAAGTATGGTTTACCCATCATCTTACCAAAATTCATATTCATATAATATTTAAACATAAACTTCAAATATGTTATGAAACTGATTTTCATTTTAATTTTAAATCTTAATACCACATATGGTATTATAAAATATATAATTGGTGATAAAATACCTATAACAGGTGATAAGAAAATTTTATATATTGTAAATATTGTTAGAAATGAACTAGAATTATTTAAATATTTTAAAAAATAATTATTAAAATATAATATATTTGATAAATTTTCATCAATTAAATTATCATTAAGTATCCAATATATATCTTCTTGTGTATCTTTTAATTTACTTAAATTATCAAATATACCATTATTATTTTTAATAATATTAAATAATTTACTTAGTGATACTTTTTTATTATTTAAAAAATCTATATTATTACTAGGATTTTCTAATAATTTTTTCAAAAAATATGAACCACCCTTTGTATAAGTTTTATTTAATTTACTAAAAACAGTATTATTATTATTTTTATTGTCTTCAAAAACTTCTAGATCATTATATAATTCATTACTAATCTTAATATTTGTGTTATATATAAGTTTTTTATCTAGAACATTATTAATTATATCTGAATTAATATTAGAATTATTAATAAGATTTGTAAAAGATTCATTATTTTTTTGTAAATCTTCAGTTATTAAATATTTTTTAAATTCATCCATTTAAAATATTTATAAAAATTAATTTTTAATTAGTATTAAATTAAACTTAAAAATTGTATTTTAGAAAATAGTATAATAAATATTATGATATTTTAATTACTTTTCTAATTATTAACCAATATGTCATCAATCCTAAAACAATATAAAATAATAGCTCAAAAAATGTTTGAGAGAAAAAAGGATATTCATTATTATCTCTTAATGATAACATTAATTGTATTATAACTTGTAAGGTAATCATTCTAGTAACATCATCCATTAGTGGTACATATTCTTCTCCAATATTACTAGAAACATCTAAATCTAAAAGTGTATCTCCATCTTTATTTCCAAGTATTAAAAAATCTAAAGACATTATTTATATTAATTAATATTTATTTCTAGGTAATTTTAACAAATAAATAAAAAAAATTGAAAAAAATAAATGTTTAGAATTAAGTAAAATATATTTATTTAGAATTAAATAATATATATTTATTTAGAATTAAATAAATAAAAATATCATGAATTGCATAAATTATAATAATAATTTATATTTTATTAAAAAAAATATTAATGAGAATCATAATGAATTTATTAAAAGATCTTGGTTTATTGTTAATAAATTAAGTAAAAAAAATAATAATTTAACATTTAATGAAATAGTAAATCTGTCAAATATCTATATTAATGAAATTGAAAATGGTTGTAGATATAATATTTAGTATTTTACACCCTTGAAACTTTAAAGTGAGACAAATTTATTGTGTTAAATAATATAAAAATAATATAAACCTATTTAAATATTATTTTTATATAATTATATTATATTAAATGAAGTTTGAGGATATTATCAATAATGATAAGATTTTCTTGTATTGTGGAACCATGCCAAAACAAAGACGCGATTATACAAATATACCTTTTATAGGACTATCTTTACATAGGGGGAATGAAACCCATATTCAACATAATATTATAAAACCAATTCCTTTAAAAGATAATACTGTTGATATAGTACAATCTGAAGACGTAATGGAACACATAGAATATAGTATGTTAAAAAAAACTATTGATGAGATATTTAGAGTATTAAAACCCGGAGGACTCTTTCGTTTATCAATGCCTGATTATAACTGTGATGTTTTATATAATCGTTCTGAAAAAGATGGTAATGGAAATATTATATTTGACAAAGGTGGTGGTGGTAGATATGATAGAACTAACAAAAAAGTAATTGAAGGAGGACATGTTTGGTTTCCAGTTTTTAATTCTGTTAAATCATTATTAGAATCAACCAACTTTTTAAATGATAAAATAAATTATTTACATTACTATGATGAAAATAATAAACCTATTATAAATAAAATAGATTATAGCAAAGGGTATATCTCAAGAACACCTGATCACGATAACAGGGTAAAAAATCCATTTAGACCAATGTCTATTGTTGTTGATTGTTATAAATAATTACTTATAATTTGTTTTACTAACTTTTTTAACTTTTTTTAATCATTAAATTTTAATACTTTCCTATTTAATTTTATAATCTTTTGTTCCATTTTAAAGTTTCAAGGGTGTAAATAATAATTATACAATTACTAAAATTAATATTTATATTTTTATAAATATTTTGAAACTGTTTGTACTATATTATTTTGTGCTTGTCCTTTAGTTTTATCTCTAACAACTAATCTAATAGAAATTTTTTGTAAATCATCATCAATAATTTTATTTTTTTCTTTTAATTCTTTAATATTTTTTTGTAAATTAAAACTTTCCTTATCAATTCTCGAAACATTTCTTTCTAAATCTTTATGTTCAAATGCTTTATTCCTTTTTTCTTCGTGGGGTGTATTTCTATTATATTGTGAATTATTTAATATACTTCTCCACAGTTTAGATTTTCTATCAGAAATATTTTTATACTCTTCTTCTTTTTTTTTAAGTTTTTGTTCTAATTCTTTAATTTTAATATTATTATCTTTTTTTTGTTCTTCTAATTTACTAATTTTTTTATTTAATTCATTTGTATTTACTCGTCTAGTTGTACCAGCATTTTGCATCTTGACTTTATTATTCTTAGTAGTTAACAAACCGTGATTTCTATCATAATTATTTTTGTTCCTTTCAAACTGAGGCATATTTTTATATTCATTCCATAATTTTCTAACAGTTAGTAATCTCTCATTTTTTGACATATTAGATTGAGATGTAGATAAACTTTTTAATTTTTTATTAACCCAATATTTATAATATGTCATAGTAGTATTTCCGCCTTTTACATTATTTGGTTGAGGGATATTTTGAATATTAGGTATATTATTAGATTCTACAGATTTATTAGTATTATTATTTGATGGGTATATATTAGGAATATTATTTGAATTATTTGATTTCATAGAATTAGTATTTGAAGTTTTTTTTTGAGGATACATATTAGGTATATTATTAGATTCTACAGATTTACTAGTATTATTATTTGATGGGTACATATTAGGTATATTTTTAGAATTTATAGATTTAGTATTATTATTTGAATTATTAGAGTTATTTTGTGGTTTAGGCATTGGTGTTACTACTGATGTCTTTTTTTTACTAGTAAATGGCCATACACCACCTTCTAATCCAGTATATTCTGAAGCACTAACAGAATTAGATAATGCATTTTTTAAATGTATAGAATCAGATAAATCACTAGTAGGTGCAACACCACCGACTGCGACTTTTCTTACTCTTGTTACTACCTTTTTCTTATTAGATTTTTTATTTTTTTTAGTTTTATTTTCTTTTTTATCTTTTACAGTTTTAACACTCTCTTTTGCTAAGTATAAACCTATAGGAACGGCAATTTCATGCATATGATTTTTTTTTGATTTATTAGAATTCATTTTATTTAATGGAATATTTTTAATAAAAAAAATAAAAAAAAATATTTATATTATTAAAGATTATTAATATTATAAAAAAATAATTATATATATATTATAATTAAATTAATAATTAATTATCAAATTCATCATCACTTATATCTGATTTGGAATCTTCAATATGTTCATCATCTAAAAATACTAAGGTGTCTAATATTATTTGAATAAAATTACTAGATTTACTTTTATTCATAAAATTATAAAGTTTATAGTTATTATATAAATTTTCATGTAATGTTAATAAATTATCTATATTGTATGCAAAATAATTAAATTCATTTTCTTCTTTATAATTTTCGGACAACATAATTTTTAAAATATACTTAAAATAATAACATTTACTTTTAAATTATATTATATGTAGAATGAGAAAATTAAATTATAAAGAATGGATTTTATTAAATGAAGATTTTATAGAAACTGTAATTAGTAAAATTATATTAGAATTAGACATAAATAAAAAAAACTATAAATTTGTTTATAATTTAGACTTATTGGAGGATAAAATTACAAAATATTTATATGAAACATCTGATAATAAATATGAACTGTATTAAATAGAATTATATAGAATTATAATATAATTATATAGAATTATATTGAATTATTATTTAATTTAACTATTTTTTTCATATAATATATTAATGTAATAAAATTTATAATAATTAATAAAATAAGTATTAATAATATAACAAATATAAAATATAAATAATAATAAATATTAGAATAAACTTGTTTTAATAAAGGTTTTATTAAATTATTATTAATATTATTTTCATTATTATTATACTCTTCAATTATTTTATTAATAAATATAGAGTATAAATTTTTTTTTTTCATTTAATTAATAATTATTTTTTATAATTAATTAAAATTGCGTAAAATATATAAAATAAATAAAATAAATGATAATAAAATGTCAACTATTTATAATTATGACGAGTATGATTTCAAAAATAATAATATTCAAAATGTAATATTTAAAATTAATAATATTAAATTATTAGAAAATCCAGAAAAAATTTTGTATAATAATAATGATATAACTTTAATAAAAATAATTTGTAATAAATCAATTAAAATTTTCTTAAAAAATATAGAAAAATATTTACAAAATCCAATAAATATTAATTTTAATATTGAAAAAGGATTAGATTTTTTTGAACTTAAATTAAATAAATATATAGAACAAATAAATAATACATTAAATCCAAATGAATTTTACGATTTAGAATTAAGTATAAATACAAAGAATGAACTATGGAAAATACATAGTATAGAAATTAGTAATTGTATTTTTAATAATATTCAAAAAGAAGATTTAGATTTATTAGAAATAGATTGTGATTTTTCAGATATAGTAGAGAATTTATTAAATCAAATTAAAAGAAAAAAAAATAAATTAAATAAATCACAATTAAAATTAGATAATTTATTTATGAAAATTAATAAAAATTTTAATATTGAAGAAATTAATAATTATGAAAATGAATTAAATTTAATTAATTAAAATTAATTAATTTAAATTAAAATCTTTTTTTCTAAAAATATTATATAAATATATAATAAATAATGAATGTTCAAAAAGTAGTTAAATGTGCTCTTGTGCTACTTGCAGTAGTTGTATTAGGAATGATGGTAAACAGATATAATGAAAAAAATAAAACTCTTAAAGTAGAAAAATATGCTGATTCACCCAATGATGTTACTGGTTCTAATAAATTAGGTGAGAATGAAGTTCCAGCACCTGTAAGCTATCCTCCACAAAATCTTCCATCTCAATGCTATCCTCGTGATAGATTAACTGCTGATGATTTACTCCCAAAAGATGCCGCAAACTCCAAATTTGCCCAAGTTAATCCAGCAGGTCAAGGCGATGTTAATAATGCTAACTATTTAACAGCTGGATGGCAAGAAGGAATTAATACTGTTGGTAATTCTCTTAGAAATGGAAATCAGCAACTCAGGAGCGAACCTCCTAATCCCCAGGTCAAAGTGAGTCCATGGAATATGACAACTATTGATCCTGATCTTTCTCGTAGACCACTAGAATAGATTATAAATTTATAGATTATATATCTAATGTATAATAATAACTAATAAAATTTAGATACTAAATTTTTTTTTTAATTTTATAAAATTTAATATAATTTATAAAATTGATGATTAATAAAATTATATTATTTAAAAAATAGCATAATATGTATTTTAATAGGCGTTAATGGAAACAAATATATTACTAAAACCATTAAAGGATTTTTACTCAGATAAAAATAATTTAGATCTTTTACTAATTATTTTAAAAAATAAAGAGAGACAAAATATTATAGATTATATTAGTACTATAATTGATAGTGAAAGTAAAAAAAAAGATATAATTAATAATATTAAGTATAATAAAATATCACTTAGATTAATTGATTGGTTTGTTACAAATTATTGTAAGAAATATAAAATATCAATTAGAAAAAAACATAATAATAAGACTATTCATTTAAATATTTATGATAGTTATAAATCAAATTTAAAGGCATTCTCAAAGAAAACATTTGATCCATTTAGAAGAAAAGAACAAATAATTCTAAATTATAAAAAAAATAAGGATTCTTATAATATAGTATTTTCAGATAGAATTATTAATAACAAAAAATATTTAGAAACAACAATTGGTCAATTAAATTTTTTTAAATGGATTATAGAAAACGATATATATAATTACATTATAATTCACAAATATAAAATTGAAGAAGATATGGTAAAATCACAAAAAGAAAATAATAATAAAAAATTAGATAAGAAAAA
>Ga0181422_1000734_pt1 | contig 10677 bp, 25 predicted proteins | sample 45SPOviralmetaG_FD_130147 | JGI IMG/M metagenome (GOLD analysis project Ga0181422, IMG submission 130147) | Marine viral communities from the oligotrophic San Pedro Time Series (SPOT) site, San Pedro Channel, CA, USA - 45 SPOT_SRF_2013-07-18 | ecosystem: Environmental > Aquatic > Marine > Strait...
CTCTGTCTTCCATCCTAGGTTCGTTGTCGGACATCATAGGTGAACCCATGCCTGCTGCTATAGCTCTATCAATACGAGACATAGTTCTGCCGCTTTCTCCAAGAATGTCTCGTATTTGTCTGTTTGACATAGTATCTCTGTCTACATTGGACATGGTTCTACCAGACTCGCCTAACATTTGTTGCATATTCATCATATACCAAACATCTCCCTAGCCATCTGTAGTTCTTCCATAGTAATACCTACTTGTTCTAAGAAAGCTTGTATTTCTTCTTCAGAAGCACCTTGATTTACCATTTGTTGTAAAATTTTGATAATTTGTGTGAGGGCTTGTTTAGCCTCTTCTTGGTCAGATCCAGATATTTGGTCTAAGTCTTGTTGCATTTGACCAGGAGATTCTTGGGGGGCAGGAGTCCCTTCCATCATTGGTTGTGGTTGCATACCACCCATTTGGTCAGGCATCATAACTGGGTTAACCTGCATACCCATCATATCTTCGTCCATGTGAAACCTCGTTGTTAAAATTCGATTGTATCAGAATTTTGCTAAAAATTACTAGCATTGTGTTAAATATATGTTTTGAGTGTGTTTGTTATTAACCTTGTGTGTGTATATATATGCCTTGCACTTTTTGTGTCCCCCCCACCATCTCAGATGACATTCCGACCGACTTTTGTGATCCTTTGGGACTCCGAGACATAAAAAAAGGGAGCATAAAACTCCCTTAATCCTCCGATTATTTATTAGTTATTCATATCTTGTGTAAGCAATGACATCTTTGTGTTGATACCTTGCAACTCTAATACCAACTCTACGACTAGAGCCGTAAAAGTTTTGTGCTCTATGTTTATCATTAAACACAACACAATCTGCTATTCTCATTTTCTCTACTACACTTACCCAACTAACTGGACAATCATCATATCTTAAATCTTGTATGTTAGCAGTAGATAGTATTTCCCCCTGTCGTGCCATAGACTTTATGTCTAAGGCACTAACAGAACAATTACACATTAGTTCAACTCCTCGTTTAACTTATCATAAAACTCTTTTTGCAATATTGATAATTGATGAGCATAGTGTGTGACATTTATACCTGTCTCATCTGCATACTTGTATAGTCTGTAGATTATGTTATCAATCTTGTCGCAATAGTAGTCTGCACTCTTTTTCATTAGTTTAACTCCAAAGGAACTACATTATCAGTTTGTTGCTCTTGTTGAAGTTGTCTCATTTCAGCATGAACTCCTCCACCTTGAATGACATGAACGCCATTTATAACTAGACTTTGGCAATCAGTCTCTATGGCTTTGCCAACGACCACCATGCCAGTCTCATCATATAAGTTTATTTCTATCTTCATATTACCCTCCTAATAGGTTTTGTTTAAAAGATAAGTAATTGTATCACGTATTGTCTACATTATGTAACTTTATTTATTCTTTTAATAAACTTTTTTTCTTCCCCAGGGATTAGCTTATAAACAAATAAACCTTTCCTGGTTAGATACTTTGGGTTTGCGGCCATGAACTCCTGGGCCTGTGTTTGGCAATCTGTCAAAGACTCCGACCAAACCCGAGCTGTACCCAAGTGGCAGTACCCGACATAACCCAGACCCCTGGTAGATCTTGCTGCCTCATTGTGTGTGGCTTCTGTGCTGGCTGTTGGGCTTGGCCTAGTCATAATAACTTAGACCCGACCCGACATTAGGAAAACCAGCACATACACGCCAACCGTAATCAAGAACAATGTATCCATTCATTGTGCCAGGTATTTTATTTCGCTTGCACCTTTTGGTAACAAAGCACGCTTGATACATTGATCATCAACATAAAAACGATATTCCCTGTCGCCATTTTCAAGTATTTTATGCGTTGTTCTATGGTTTAGGAAAGTGTGAGAATTAGACCCACTGGTACCTATTCTTACCTCTACCTCTCCACGCTCACGCACACCGTACGATTTTGCACCTTTATAGATGCACGCTGTTACTATATTCCATATTGGATATGATTTACTAGCCATATTACTTCTCCTGTAATTAATAGCTTATTGTACCCTCTGGTTACAAATTGTCAACACCCTGCTCATCGTTTCCTGGATCGCTGCCTGGGGATCTGGCATCCCTGGTATTGGATCCTTGTGTTCCTATATGTGTGTTTCTCTTACGCAGTAGCAAGTAAACCCGACTCCCGACTCCCGACATAAAAAACCCGACACTAAGTCGGGCTTATTAGTCTAGGCAAAGACTACATCAAGATACCTCATCTGCAATAGCTTGGATAATCTGCTCAACTCTATCCTGTGCATTTGTGGGTAGCAAAGCGACAGTTAGCTTATCAGCTACTTGACCTTTCACTTGCCAGTCTTGTCTCCACCATGATAAAGCTTGATTGTTATAGCTTATTGAAGAAACACCCACATTCTCAACTGTGTGAAAGTCATTGAACTTTTTAATCTGTTCATTCAGTATCTTTACTTCCTCATTCTTGGCTTCAACCATTCTATCAATAGCACTCTCTAACTTAGAAACGCTATCATGCATCTTAGTAAGAGCTTTATACTCTTTAGACTTTTTAGCTTTCTCAACTTTGCTATCAAGCTTTTCGTTTACTCCAACCATAATCTGATTGACTATGGCATCTTGTTCAAATTTTCTAATCATATTACTTCTCCTATAAAGTTAATTTGAAGTTCTATTAGAACATAGTTTTGGCCTGTTGTCTACAAAATGTATCTGAAGTTTTTTTTTGATCTTCCCTGGTGGATCTTAGCCTCTGGCAGCAATAACCCCCAGGGATCTGTGATCCTGTGTTATATTATGTGTATAGTTCAACCCGACCCGACCCGACAAAATACCCCGACACCCCGACACTCCGACCCGACTGGCTTTGTAGCCATTTTATGCTTGATTTTATTTGGGCGAGTGACCAAGAGAGGGGACAGATGCGATTAATCTCCAAAATCCCTGCATATAAATCATAAAGACAATATAAATAAGATACAAATTGTTTACAACAATACTTGACATATTGGATACAAATAGTATCATTAAGACTTAACTAACCATAAATATATAGGAGTAAATATGGGAACGAGAAGTAATATCGCTTATGAGCGACCAAACGGGCAAGTTATAGTGACATACTGTTATTATGACGGATACCCAAGTTATAACGGTGTAATACTTAATGAGAATTATGACACACCAAAAACAGCAGAGGAGTTAGCTAGCCAAGGTTATCTGTCTTCTCTTAAACCTACCTTAAAAGATTCTTTAGAAGGAAGGGCAAACATAGAACCACCACAAATATATCATTCATATCATTCATACTTGAATGACATTCAATGGGATATAGAATGGATCTATATTTTTAGGCGTGGACAATGGTATGTATGCGAGGGCATGGAAGTAGATGATAACTTTAAGATACTTGATAAAGATTTTATAGAGCATGACTTTCAACCCTTAGTTGATACGATAGCTAAATTAAGACTTGAAGAGGTGTCAGCATAATGTCAGATACACATAAACTTAAGTTCAGATCTAATAAGTCCCTAGTCAAATTGGCTAGGGATACTATCAAGGCAAGTAATTTTAAAATTGCTTATCGTGATAAATATACCGCAGAGAAATGCTTTTATCTTGTTAAAGATGATGGCATATATCTAATGAATTGTTATAAAGACAACCCTAACAAATCTAATACAGTTATTTATGCTAGTGGCTACAACCCAAAGTATAACGACAATGTTTGGGAAGATGCCAGTTATGTAAGTGGAGATGACTTTGCTGATAATATGTATTTTACTGATGACCAATTAGAACGCATTTCAACTGGCGGAGATATTGATATAACTATCACGCCAACATCATACGAGGTAAGAGCATGAAAAAAGAATACCCTAATCCAATACCTGCACATTTACGTCACTTATCTGAGTGGCGTTTACGTGCTTTATTTTATTTATTTAGAGCGAGGTAATCATGTCAACATATTACAGACCAACCGAACCAATACCATTACAAGCAATCAAGGACAGCAAATATCTAGCTGAGGACAGAAAGTTTACAGTCCACAATGACAGAAAGATGCAATACTTTTGCTGTGAGGGTAGTTGTATTCATTACGCTTTAGATAAGCAAAAGAATGTCATTGACCTGTTTAGATATGGTGGCAACAATGCTGATGATATTTTAGATCCTTTATCAGATGAGTTTGAAGTAGATTTTATTTCTGAGCATGATGAGGAGTATGACGACTATTGCCACCCCGACACACCAGTTATGCAAATCAATATAGAAGATTTAAGGAGTATCTCTAATGACAACAAAAAAGAAAGAATATAGTTATTGTCCTATGTTAGGTGTTCCCTTATGTTGCATAAGTTGTGGGAGCAGAAATGTAGATGCACAAAAAGATTTATGTTTAGACTGTGATGCAGATGAAGGTATTTGTGCAGATGAAAGAGATGATTGATACAGTCTTTTATATCACGCTTGGTGTTTATGCCTTAGTCTACTTTGCATCTAATCCGACTGATGAGGAATAAATACCATATTAAAATAGTGCCATTTAACCCTGTAGAGCATGACTTACTAAGATACCAAAATATTGATGAAGTCGGCTTTACAGTAGGTTATCTAGTTTACCAAAACAACCAACATATCAAGTCAGCTTGGTTTAAGTCCCGTAAGAGCCTATTCAAGGCCTTAGATGATTTCTTGAACAATCCTAAGTAATTTGTTATATTTCAGACAAGGCATAGTCTGATTAACTTATTACTTCTCAACTCCTCTCCAAATTAGTTATGCCTTTTTATCTTTCTTACCACTAGACACAACCTCATAATGATTTAGTTCGCCTTTGTGTAATTTTTTTATAAATAAAGCCTCTACCTCTGGCAAAGTAAGTTTTATTGGATCTTTATCTGTATAGATTACAGCTTTAATCGTGTTCATCTTCTTTTTCTGGCAGATCTACCAGGTCTGGATCTGGATCTTTATTCTCTAAAGTAGCATCAACAACATTACCCATGAGCTGTGCTAACCTGGTTTCAACTTCTTCCCGACTCATTTGATCTACCTTACCGAACATAACTTCTTTACGATCCACTATTAGGCCCCCGACTTTCAATAGTGAGTTCTGGGCAGAAATTGCAGCGTTAAATGACCCTGCTTCAATGGCCTTGTCCCGAATATCATATAGATCCTGGACTGCTCTATCGTAGTTAAGTTCATACTTCTTCTTAGCCTCATTCATCAAATAGTTATACTCCTTACGAATAAGGGGTTTGTTCATAAGTTTATTAGCTGCTTGACGTGGAGATGTATAGCCTGCCTTATAGGCACACTCAACTAGAGATAGCCTGGGATTGTTGACCGAGATCCAAATAAAATTTCTTTGACGTCTATTGAGGGAGTTATCGAGATTGCAATACTCTATGGGAGCTTCTTCTTCAGAAGAGATTATAGGTTCATATTCTAAATTATTTTTTCTATATCCCATGTTTTGCATATTAGAGTAAGAGCAAGTTTTTAATAATACCTACCCCCACTTTACCCTAAAGTGTATTGTGAGGATACTTGAGAAGTATAGATCTAGTCAAGTATTATCTCATTTATTTAGTAAGTTTCTCTCAATCTCCTGTGACAAAAATGAAAAAAATACAATAACCCTCAAAGGTGCATTCTTATCATGTTTTTAGCTGTCATGACAAAATGACAATAATAGACAATAATCTATTTGTTGGCAGATTTGTCAATATATTGAGCTAAAAGCTCATCAACCAGCTTAGAAAGTTCCTTATCACCGAACTCTAAACTTAATTGAGATATACAAAAACTTAAACTAGCCAAAACGACATTGAGCTTATCTTCTCCCCTATAAACCATGTTATCAAACATAAGATCTAATCTGGATATTACTTCCTGGAGTGAGGGCTTGCCCATTTTGTCTTTGATTTCTACAATCTTTGGCATATCGCATCTTAACACGACTAATTGCCTATTTGTCAACTGTACTCTTGGTGGTAAGGACAATTCGACTTGTAGGGGGAATGAAATCGTGTGCACGCGTTATCCTTTCTTTTATGACATCTGCATTACAATCATCACAACAACGGCCGTCATTAATTGGTTGTGCATTATTACCATGCTCCCAAACAACTTCTCCGTCTTTGTTACGTAATGGTGCTATATGACCGCCACAAATACTGCATTTTACCTGGTTTAACTTAGTTACTTTCATAGTCCATATTCTTAAAAATATGCTTAATGACTGCTACTGTCCAACCATTACCAAGCATCTTGTATCTTTGAGTGTTGCTCACATGATTGGTGTAATCATCTGGGACTGTCTGCAATCGCTCACACTCGCGACAGCTAAGCTTTCTCCAGGTTAGATCTTCTGATTGAACACCTGTTGCATGAAAAGTACCTTGTCTCTCAAAGTTTGCTCTTGATGATTTGTAATACTGTGATTTTATTGTTTGTGATTTATCTGGTAAGTTTTCAACCACAATACTATCTTTACCAACTGTTGTAATAGCGTTTGACTTATTATCTTTACGTAATTCAAGCATCTGTGTTGTCTTATTTGCTACAGAACTGCCGTCTCTGTCCATTCTTTTACCTTTATTATCGTAGGCTCTGCCACGAATTGCACCACCAGTGACTACCTTGGGCTCACGATTACCACCTTGACAAGTGTTTACTGTAGGAGACTTACCATCTGGACTATAGACTCGTTTGAGTATGTCATGTCCGTTAATATCAACTGCAACGCCTACTTGTTTTGGCTTAGTCTCTATCTTTGGTACTGTTCCTTTGCCTGCATGAGCTGTAATCGTAGGTGATTTGCCGTCTTCACTATAAACTCTTTTTAATATGTCATGTCCTGGAGTGTCAGTTTTACCAACCATTTTAGGTTTTGTTTCTATGTATTGCTCTGTATTAGATGCAGTAATTGTTGGCGACTTACCCTCATCACTATAAACTCTTTGTTTAGTTTCATAGACACCATCACGATAGACAAACTCCATAACTTCTTGATCAAACACTTCTGTCTTAATGCCTAATACTTCCTTAAGTTTGAGCCATATGTTATCGCCTGGTATTGCAAAACTGCTGTCTGTTCTAAACCAATGTTCTACCTTTGTGACTGGCATATTAGTTTCTTTTGCTATCTGTTTGTTTGTCTTACCAGACTCTTTCTTCATCTCTCTCAATAGATGTTGTAGCCCAGATATGTTGACTTCATGCTTTCTAACCTTTACTTCTTCTACATTCATGCCTACTTTTATTGGCTTATTGACCAACTGCCTGCGGTATTTATCCTTGTAATGATGAGGTTTTGCACCTGTTTTAGAGTAATTAGCGTCAATACAATAGCTTTTGTCTCTATCGCTATCATAGTTATCTTCAAGTATATCCCTTAAAACTATGCCTTTATCTTCTGGTTCTTGTATTCCTGGTATGTTAGTCCAGTAATATCTTTGCCTTGATTGAGCACTTAGAAGCGAACTATTTATAAAAATGGGTTCTATACCAAATGTTATCTCTGGATAACACTCTGATACTTGTTGAGATATAACCTGTAAGAACTCTTTTTTCATCCTCACATTCTCTAATAGGAAGTATTTAGGCTTTATTTCTTTTAACAATCGTATGAACTCAAAGAACAATGCAGATCTAGGATCGTCAAAGGCCAACTGCTTACCTGCAAAACTAAAACCTTGGCACGGAGATCCCGCTAACATAAGATCTACATCTTGATAATCTTTCGTATCTAAGCTGCAGATGTCTCCTACTTGTTCAATATCTGGATAGTTTGCTTGACTAACCTGGATAGCATACTTATCTATCTCACTTGCATAATACTTTTCTACTGGTATGCCAAGCTGATCAAGAGCAATCCGACCACAAGACATACCATCAAATAAACTCAGTACCTTCATATCATAGACTCTTGACTGTTGTCCTCGTCAAAAAAGTTTAAGATTTCACCTTGAGGATCTACACTCCCCATACCAACATTAATAATATGGTATTTCTTGTATGCCGATAACACCGTATCTGCTTTTTTATTGTTGTAATCATCTACAGCTTGTTCATATGCTAGTCGCATCATCATGTATAATTCGTTAGTTCTACCCATTTCTTCTCCCTTTTTAGTTACTTAATGTATTTAAGTTGTTACGCATAGTAGACATTATAGATAAAATATTATAATATATCAACTATACACATAGAGGAGTAAATTATGAGTAAAAAAGAAGTAAATGTAACTGAGATTATTGATGAGATAATCAGCTACACAAATCCATCTAAGGAAGACTTAGAAAAACAAATAGAACAAGATAAGATCAATTACCTTGTATGGCAATGTGGTGTTGCTATCAAAGAACTGCAATCAGCAGTTGACGAACTTTATAAATCTAAGGAGGCATCATGAGTGTAAGTAAGAATGACAAACTGCGTTCTCGTTTATATGAGGATCTATTAGATGCAACCGAAAATGCACAAAGCCTGGGTGTTCCAGAATTGGTGTGGTTCGGTATATCCTTCTTTACCCAAATGGCAATAGACTGTGCCCCAAGTGTAAAAGATGCTAGAAAATTAGTTAAAGATGCGTCAAGCACAGTAAGGAAACAAGCATTATGAAAGTACCAGATATGTTAGAGGACTATCCACATAAACAAATTGGTGATGCACTTTACTTTCCACACTTAGATAATCAGACCTATCACAACGGTCCTGGCATATCTTCATCTAATATTAGAAGGTTTAGTCAAAGTCAGCTTCATGCTTTTGAAGAAGTCATTGAACCAACACCTGCTATGAATTTTGGATCTGCCGCTCATTCTTTAGTGGTAGAGGGTGAGGGTGCATTTTTTAGTGATGTGGTAACAATAACTGGATCTCCATATACCAATAGCAACAAAGCATTGAAGCAAGAAAGTCTTGCTAAAGGTTTGACTGTTATTAACGAAAAGGACAGAGATACCATATATAGCATGAAAAACAGCTTAGTAAAGGAAGCGAGAGCTCATCTAAATCCAGAAAAGGAGTATCCTAGCACTTTAGATTCACCCTACGAAGTATCTATATACTGGTATGAACAAGGTTTGCTATGTAAAACCAGAGCAGACGTTGTTTTGAATCCGTTTGATAAACCACAACCAAGTAACGGCATTGTCTTAGTTGATTACAAAACTACTGCTGATTGTTCAATCAAAGGTTTTACAAACTCTTGCAGAAGATACTCGTACGACCTACAGGCCGCTTGGTATAAACGTGGTTTTGAAGCTGCAGGCTACCAGGTTGTTGATTTTGTATTTGTAGCACAAGAAAAGAAAACACCTTTTGCAAACAAGTTGTTCAAGATGAACCATACAGATATGGAAGTAGGTTGGAACTTCTTAAGTGATTACTTAGAAGAATACAATAAGGTTCTCAATGGACAAGCACCAACCATATACAACAGTCCTAATGTTGTTGATCTAGATACTGGCAACTTTTACAGAGAGGAGTTACATGACTAAATGGCATGGTGGCAAAGGCGACAAACCTAGAGCCAAAAGCCCAGATAAATGGGATAAAGGTTGGGAAAGAATATTTAACAAAGCTAAAAAAAAAGTTATAAAAGAAAAAATAGACATAACCAAACTAAAGAATGTTTGGGAAGAAAAGTCTACAAAGAAGGAGAAACAAAATGAACAAATCTGAAATTAACTTAGCAATTAAAGTAGCACAAAGAAATAAAGGTATTGCACAAGAAAATTTAATAAAAGCAAACACAGATTTACACATTCTATATTTATTAAGGCAAGAAAAAAAACAAAAGGGTTTTTTAAAGTTATATTTAAACGGAGAAACAAAATGAAACTCAAATTTGAAAGCGGTAAAAACACTAAATTAGTAAGCTTTAAAGTAGATCCGCAAACAAGCAAAAACTTGAATGCAATTAGAAGCGTATATACCAAAGAAGCCAAGAGAAGGGTAACTACTGGAGAAATTGTAAAACAACTGATTAATTTACATCATGATGAATTATTTAGTGATGCTAGTTGGTTGCAAATGCAAAAAAATATATTGGAGAAACAAAATGACACCTGAAGATATAACTATACAACAAATTAGAAAAGCTATAGAGATTTTAAAACAAGAACATACTAACTACAGAGACGAACTTAGTTCTATATTTGCTAGAGAATGTGAAAGAGTAAGTTTACAAGAAATTGCAAAAAAGTATGAATGTTGGTGGAAAACTTTACACAAAATTGTAAATGATGAAGAAGTAAGCCTTAAAACATTAAAAAAAATTTGTGTAAGAATATTGGAGAAACAAAATGACAGATAACGTAAACCACCCCCCACACTATAAGAAAGGATCTGTTGAATGTATAGATGCTATCAAGTCAGCTTTAACCAAAGAAGAGTTCAAAGGTTATCTAAAAGCTGCTGCAATTAAATATATTTGGCGTGAAGATCATAAAGGATCTAACATCCAGGATCTGCAAAAGGCCGTATGGTATCTTAATAAACTTATCAAAGAATTAGAGGAGCTGTAATGGATCTTAGCTTTTATGCCGTAGTAGGGCTTTTACTCTTAATGATCTACGCTTTTATGGAAAACAGAAAATGAATTTAAAAGAAAGAAAAAAAGAATTAGA
>Ga0181422_1000736_pt1 | contig 10664 bp, 10 predicted proteins | sample 45SPOviralmetaG_FD_130147 | JGI IMG/M metagenome (GOLD analysis project Ga0181422, IMG submission 130147) | Marine viral communities from the oligotrophic San Pedro Time Series (SPOT) site, San Pedro Channel, CA, USA - 45 SPOT_SRF_2013-07-18 | ecosystem: Environmental > Aquatic > Marine > Strait...
AGAAATTCCCTCAAATTTCAAAAGCGCTTATCATTTATATGCGCTTAAAATCGATTTTAAAAAAATTGGAATAAATAAAAATTCTTTTTTTAAAAAAATGCTTAAAAAAGGTGTCAAGCTGCAGGTTCATTATACACCGATTTACAGACATTCTTATTATAAAAAAAAATTCAATATAAATTTTAAACAATTCTCTAATACAGAAGAATTTTACAAAAACGTTGTATCAATTCCTGTATATTTTAATCTTAAAAACTCTACTCAAAATAAAATCATAAATTTAATTAAATCGTTTTTGAAATAATAAATATTCTAATGATTAAAAATTTAATCTTGTCTTTAGATAATCCTAAGGTTTTGGGGGAAAAATACAATTTATTGGCTGGAGAATGGGTTCAGGAAACAAGTGATTTAAGTGAAAAAGACTGTTTTCAAAATATATTTTCATCAAGAAGTGATTTAAAAAAAAAAAGAATAGAAAGCAGCATTGAAAAAGATAAAATATATAGAAGAATTTTAAAAGATTTATCTTTTAAATTAGAAAAATTAAACTCTACAAAATTAAAAATCAAAAGCTGGAGTATAATTTTAACGCCCTGGTTAAAAAAATTTATTGACATTTGCTATCAAAAAAATTCACTCATTGAAGAGATTTTCGAAAAATATGAAATAGAAAAAATTTATGGAATTCAAAATGAAAGTTATAAAACCTATAGCGAAGACAGTTATGCAATTCATCCAAATTCAAGAGATTTATTATGGAACAATATAATATTTTTAAAATTAATAAAATTTAAAAAATTAGAGGTAAAAATAGATTTCCATAATTTTAATTATATTGAAGATTTAGTAAAAGAGTATAAAAAAAAAGTTGTATATAAAGAATCATTTTTAAATAAAGTTGTATCAGCAATATTTGATTTTTTTAGAATATTTAACAAAAAAGATAACGCATTAATTATTGGTACAGGACTTCCTTTTTTGTATGAGAAATTGTTAGAGCTTTCATTTTTTCAATTTCCACAATTTTATAAGGCCGAAAAAATTGATTATGTAAAATATGACAGTAATTTACGGTCAAATATTAATTTGTTAAATATACAAAATAAAAAAAATATTGAAAATTTTATTAGAAAAATTCTTCCAGAGTATCTTCCAATTTGTTTTGTGGAAAATTTTAAACAATTATATATAAATTGTGAGAAAAAATTCCCCAAAAATCCAAAATTTATTTTATCTTCTTACAATATAGATTTTGACGAAGTATTTAAAATTTATGCAGCAAAAAAAGTAAATAATGATGTGCCTTATTATTTGATGCAACATGGAAATACTTATTTTATTGAAGATTTTGTTCAGAATAGACATGAATATGAGACATCAACGAAATTTTTTACCTTTGGTTACGCTAAAAAAGAAAAATTTAAGGCAATTGGAAATCCAAAATTGCTCGGAAAAAAAATTGATTATAAAAAAAATGGAGCTTTAAATCTTTTAGCTCCACCGATGCTAGGTTTATTTTTTCCTTATGATAGAAATCAAGAGTTTTTAAGATCATTTAATTTAATTGATAGTTTTGAAAAAAATATTGAAAAGAAAATAAAGCCCTTTATAAATTTGAGACTTCATCCAAACTTTTCAACATTAAGAGGGGAGTGGTTTAAAAAAAAATATCTAATTAGATACACTGAAAATCAAATTGATAATGGAACTTTAAATTATAAAAAATTTTTATCAAATTCTCGACTTAATATATTTTTTTACGATAGTTCAGGTCTTTATGAAAACTTAATTTTGAATATACCTTCAATTGGTATATGGACTGAAGATAGAAAATTAATTTATAATCATATAAATGATGATTTTATAAAAGATTATGAACTATTAAAAGATGCAAATATTATTTTTGGAAGCATAAATGAACTAGCAAATCATGTGTCTAAGTACTGGGATGATATCGATAGCTGGTGGTTGTCTGACAAAACTCAAACAAGTATTAATCAATTTAACAAAAGATTAAATTTAAAATTGAATTTTTCGTCTTTTTCGAAATTAAGGAATGAATTGATTAGTAAGTAATTAAAATAAAAGTAATGAATATAATTAGAAAAACAATCCATATAGTCGGTAAAGAAAATAAAAAGGGGTTAATTTATTTATTATTTTTAAATTTGATAAATTTCTTTTTGGAATTTGTATCAATTATTTCAATACCTTTATTTACTGCCGCTTTACTAAGCGAGCAACTAAAATTGGATAAATTACAAGCTTATTTGGACATATGGGGCTTGGATAATGATAAAATTTTAATTTATGCAACATTATTAGTAATTATTTCATTTTTAGCAAAAAATTTTTTATTAGCTTACAATGCATATTTTCAAGCCAATTATCTAAAAAAAATAAGGTCTAATTTATCAAAAAAATTCTTTAATTATTATTTTGAAACAAAAAATATAAATAATAGCGGGTTAAAACCACCTGTAATGGCTAGAAATGTAACCCATGTAGTTCAAGGATTTTATGCTTATTGCGAGAATTTGAACAAATTGATTAGAGAATTAATTGCCGCATTAACTATTGCAATTATTATATCATTTTTAAACTTGAAAATATCTTTAACGTTAATTTTTCTCTTTATAGTAGTTTCATATTTATATTTCACATATTTAAGACCAAAAATAAAAACAAAGGCAAAACAAAACCAAGACATTGTAAGCAATTTTAATAAGATAATATTTGAAACATTTGAGGCCATCAAAGAAATAAAAGTTTATCAAAAAGAAAAAATAGTATCCCAGTTATTTGAGAAGAAAGTAGATGATTTTGAAAGAAATTTTTTCTTCTTTAGCGTATTTGATAAGTTTCCAAGAATAATTTTAGAAGTCATTACAATTTTTTTAATTTTAGCTACATCTACAATTATCATAAATTATTCATCTAATATTCTTCAAGAACTTCCTTTACTAGCTTTAATAGTTATATCTGCTATCAGAATGATTCCTGCATTTAGTGGAATAAGCACCTGTCTTTTCTATATGAGAGCATATACTCCAAGCGTTGAGACAGCTTATGATCAGTTAGAAGCCATCTATTCAAATGATTTATATAAAAAAGTACCAGTCAACGCTAAAGAAAATTATGAAAAAAATTTAGATATAAATAAGAACTATCTAATTATTGATAATGTATCTTTTTCATATGAAAAAAATGAAAAACTCCTTAAAGATATAAATGTTAGAATACCAAAAAACTCACATGTTTCAATTGTAGGATCTTCAGGTTCAGGAAAAACAACATTACAAAGTATAATGATGGGATTAATAAAACCAGATAAAGGAAATGTTTTTTATGAAAATCAAAATATAAGACATATGGATGAAAAATGGATGAGAAAAATTGGATATGTCTCGCAAAAAGTTTTTTTATTTGACGATACTATTAAAAAAAATATTTGTTTAAATTTCGATGATAATAAAATTGACGATAAGAAACTTGAAATAGCTATAGATATTGCAGAATTAAAAAATAAAATTGACTCTTTAAAAAACAAACTTGATGAGAATGTAGGTCCTGACGGAAGCAAACTATCTGGAGGTGAAAGGCAAAGAATTGCACTAGCCAGAGCAATATATAAAAAAACAGACATACTTTTTTTAGATGAATTCACTAGTAATTTAGATTTAGAAACCGAAGAAAAAATAATGAGCAAAATAAAAAATAATTTGCCTAATACGACAGTTGTTATGATTTCACATAGATTGGAGATAGCAAATAAAAGTGACATTATAATCAAAATCGATCAAAAATAAATGAGTTTAATAAATAAAAAATTTTTGATCGTTGGTGGTACGGGATTTATTGGTTATTCTATTATAAAAAAACTTTTGAGACAAAAAAGTAAAGTTTTTAGTTTATCAACTTCTAAACCCAAAAAATTAAGAAAATTATCTAATGTTAAATACCTAAAAGGTAATATAAAAAAATTTTCCGAGATAAATAAAATTTTAAAAAATAAAGAGTTTGATTACGTTATAAATTGTGGCGGATATGTTGAGCATGTAAATAAAAAAGAAGTTTATGACAGTCATTACAAAGGAAGCATAAATTTATATAATATTTTTAAAAAAAAAAAATTAAATCAATTTATTCAAATTGGCAGTTCCACTGAATATGGAAATGTGAAAGTACCACATGATGAAAACTATATTTGCAAACCTTCAGGCATTTACGGAAAAATGAAATTAAAAGCTACAAAATTTTTTTTAAAACAATTTCGTCAAAATAATTTTCCCGTCACAATAATTAGGTTTTATCAAGTTTATGGACCTTATCAAGATTTTAACAGATTTATACCTCAACTGATTAAGTCAAGCATTCAAAAGAAAAATTTTATAACTTCACACGGTAATCATTTTAGAGATTTTTTATTTATTGAAGATGCAGTTGACGCAATAATAAAAACGATCAAAAGTAAAAAAACTTACGGGGAAATACTAAATATAGGTTTTGGAAAAGGAACAAAACTTAAAAGTATAATGAATTTGATAAAAAAGAAAAATAATTTTCTTGCTCCCATGTTTGGAAAAATAAAAACTAGAACTGGTGAACAACTTTTAATTTTTCCAAAAATAAAAAAATCAAAAAAATTAATTTCTTGGTATCCGAGAACCTCAATTTCAAAAGGTCTTGAGAAAACTAACAAATTTTATATTAAAAAACTTAAAAATGGTTGATTTATCTATTTGCATACCAACTTTTAATAGAGTTTATTATTTAAATAATTGTTTAAACTCAATTAAGTTAGCTAATAAAAACAGCGATTTAAAGGTTGAAGTTTGTATTTCTGATAATTGCTCTAGCGAAAATGTGGAGCATATTGTTGAGAAATACAAAGATGACTTAAATCTAACATTCAACAAAAATGAGCAAAATCTAGGGATGGGTCAAAATATTTTAAAATCAGTTTCAATGGCTAAAGGTAATTTTTGTTGGCTTCTGGGAAATGATGATATTGTTTTAAGTGATACATTTGAAAAATTTAAAATTTTAATGCGCAAGGATAATAATATTGATTTTTTTTACGTGAATTCATATCACCTAGATATATTATATTTAAAAAAGTTTGATTATCCAATCAATCCAAAAAATATTAATTTTAAAGATATGAAAAAGTTTTCGAATTATACTAATTCAAAAAAAATGAATTTTTTTGAACTTTTCGATCCCAAAGTATCATACGAGTTTATGTTAAGTATGTTTCTGTGCATTTTTAGGAGAAAAATTTGGATTGAAGGGCTTGATGCAATTGACATGACAAAAGTATCTGAAAATTCACAATATTCAAATTTACATAATACAGCGCCACATTCTCTAGTATGGGCTAGAGGATTTAAAGACAAAAAAGCATATTTTTCTTCTGATCCCCTTACTGCCAATGTCCACGGTCCTAGATCTGACGATTGGGGAAATATTTATCCATTTGTTGAGGGAGTAAGAATTCCACAAATTTTAGATAACTTAAAAAAAGAGGGAATGTCTTTTTTTCAATATGTAAAATGTAAAAATTTTGCATTAAGAAGATTAATACCGTCTTTTTTTTACATGATAAAAAACAAAGAAAGCTCAAATTTAGAATATGTAAATATTAAAAAAGATTTCTTTTATAATTTAATTTTTCCAATGGTATATATTTCCTTGATAAAGTTGATTCTAAAAAAAATATTTAAGAATATAAAATCTTTTTTAAAATTAAACTAATCAAATAGCTTATGAGAAAAAAGAATAGAATTTTAATTACAGGTTCCAAAGGTTTTGTTGGAAAAAGTTTATATCAATATCTAAAAAAAAAAAAAATTTTGTAATTTTAAATGATGATAAAAAAAAATTTGATTTATCAAAATCAAGTAAATTTAATGAACTTTTAACTTCCACAAACCCAAACATCATAATACATTTAGCTGCTAGAACAGTATCAGGCATATCTTCTAATCACGAAAATAAAATGCAATTTAAAAATACTTATAAACCTGTTGTAAATTTAATCGAAAATATTAAAAATTGTAAAAATCTAAAAAAGATAATTTTTGTTGGATCAATAGAAGAATATGGTAAAGCTAAGCGCCCTTTTAAAGAAAGTACAACTGAAAAACCAGTTTCTTCTTATGGAAAACACAAATTAAATTCGTTTAAATACACAAAAAAAAAATTAAAATATAAAAAGATAGATTATATATGGTTGCGACCAAGTTTAATGTTTGGCCCAAAAGACAATAATTTAAGATTTTTAGGAACAATTCTTAATGGAGTAAAAAATCAAGAAAAAATTAAAATAAATCTAGGAAATCAAATAAGAGACTATCTTTATATAGAAGATTTTAATAGATTTGTGTTTTTATATCTCATTCAAAAAAATCCTATTAATTTGAAATTACTTAATATTACTTGTGAAAATTGGGTTAGTTTGAAATCTACTTTAAGAAAAATTAACAAATTAACAAAAGATAAAATTAAAAATTATTTAGTAATTTGCAAAAAAAATGATAATTCTAAGTTGATAAATTCTGGAACATTATTTAAGAAAAATTATCCTTCTTTTAATTTTACAAATTTTGATTTCGCTTTAAAAAAAACAATAAAGAGTTATGGAATAAAATGAAAAAAATTAGATTTACTAAAGGAGAAATTGATGGAGTTATAATCACAGATTTAAAGAAATTTAGCGATCATCGTGGCAATGTATTAACTATGATGCGATCCGACTCAAAATTATTTGATAAATTTGGAGAAATTTATTTCTCAACTGTATTTTGTAATTCTATAAAGGCCTGGCATTTTCATAAGAATGCGGTACTTAATTATGCCTGTATAAAAGGAAGAGTAAGATTAGTATTATTTGATGATAGAAAAAATAGTAATTCTAAAGGAAAATATAACGAATATATTTTAACTCCGGATAATTATTTCTTAATTACTATACCTTCCTTAGTTTGGAATGGTTTTGTTGGTCTTGATAAAGAAGAGTCTATAATTGCAAATTGTTTAAACCTTCCTCACGATGAAGATGAAATGGAAAGAAGAGAGTATAACGACAAATATCTTAATTATAACTGGGAAAACAAATGAAGGTAATAATTTTAGCAGGTGGTCTTGGAACAAGATTAGGTGATTATACTCACTTAATTCCGAAACCTATGGTTAAAATTGGTCCTTACCCAATAATTGTACATATAATTAAACATTATATAAATCATGGATTAAATGATTTTATTTTAGCAACAGGCTACAAAAGCCATATCTTCAAAAAATATTTTAAAAATTTTAAAAAAGCCGGCGTGAGTTTTGATGCAAAGATCTTAAACCAGAAATGTAAAATAAATATTTTGGATACAGGTCAGAATACGCTGACTGGTGGAAGATTAAAAAGAGTCTCTAAATATCTAAAAAAAAACGAGAAATTTATGTTTACATATGGTGATGGGATATCAAACGTAAACATAAAAAAATTACTGAATTTTCACAATAAAGAAAAAAAACTAATTACCGTTACAGCGGTAAGACCTCCCGCAAGATTTGGTGAGATAATCATAAAAAAAAATATTGTTTCCAACTTTAAAGAAAAACCGCAAACGTCTGATAGTTGGATAAATGGAGGCTTCTTTGTTGCCGATTCAAGTTTTTTGAATTTTATAAGAGGAGATAGAGAAATTTTGGAAAAGTGGCCCTTAGAGCTTGCTGCAAAAAAAAAACAACTTTCAGCTTATAAACATTTTGGCTTTTGGAAATGTATGGATGTTAAAAGAGATAGAGAAGAATTACAGCAAATATATAAAAAAAATAAATTTAAATTTTAAAATTTAATCTACGTCTAAATGAAAAAAAATTCTCCATTAGTAAGCATTATTATGAATTGTCATAATGGTGAAAAATATTTGAAAAAAAGTTTACAAAGCATTTTAAATCAAACATATAAAAATTGGGAATTAATTTTTTGGGACAATCAGTCAAAAGATAAAAGTGAAAAAATTTTTAAAAGTTTTAAAAATAGCAAGTTTAAATATTTTTATTCTAAAAATTTTTACCCTTTATATAAATCAAGAAACTTAGCAATAAAAAAAGCAAAGGGAAGGTTTATTACATTTTTAGATACTGATGATTTATGGCAAAAGGATAGAATAAAATATTCAGTGAACTATCTTTTGAATAAAAAATTAAATATTTGTTATTCAAATCATTATTTATTTTATCAAAAAATAAAGTTTAAAAAAAAAGCTATAAATTATGATTTTCAAACTAGTCCACAATATTTCTTAAACAACTACAATATAGGAATATTAACTGTAACTTTAAAAAAAACTTTTTTTAAAAAAGAATCTTTTAATTCGAATTACCAAATAATTGGAGATTTTGATTATTTTATAAAATTATCTTTAAAAAATAAAATCGGGTACATTAAAAAGCCTTTAGCCACTTATAGAATACATGGAAATAATTACTCATTAAAAAATACAAAATTATATATTAAAGAATTAAACTCTTGGATACAAAAAAATCAAAAATTGATGAATAAAAATAATTTGAAAATTAATCAGCAAAAAAAAAATTTGATTAAACTTAAGTTTAAACAAATTATAAATTATTATAAGCTCGTAAGGAAGTTATAAAATTAATAAGGGCGTGTAGTTCAGTGGTAGAACGCTACGTTGACATCGTAGAGGTCATAAGTTCAATTCTTATCACGCCCACCAAAAAATTTAAAAAAAATAGTTTTAAAAAATAAAAAAAAATAGTAGAATAGAATTATGTATTTCGATCATTACAAAAAACATGGTTATTTAATCAGTGACAAAATTTTGAGTTCTGATGAAGTTTTATCAATTCGGCAAGACTTAGATAGCGAGTTTGATAAAAATAATAAACACGGTTTATTTTTACACGAATTCAAAAATGAAAAATTAATTAAAAAAATACTAGGCTTATATAAAAACAATATTTTAATTAAAATTAAAAATGAATTAGAAAAATCTTTTAATATAAACCTAACTATTTTACCTAACTTTGCAGTTCAGAAAAACTATCACGTTGATCTAAGGCAGTTTCATGGGTGGCATAGAGATTGTGGAGGTGAAATGAGATATTCATATTGTAATAAAATATTAGCAAAGAATAATTATTTTTTTTCAAAAATTGGTTTTTATCTTCAAGAAAATAATGAATATGGAGGAAGCATCGATATTGTAAAAAGTTCACATAAAAATTTTTCAATCTTCAAAATCTTTTTAAGAAAATTAAAAAATATTCCTCTTAAAGTAATAATGTTTTTTCATAAATATTTAAATAAACTCTATAATTCGATTCCAGAAACTCTGTTTATGTTTTTTTTAAATGCAAAAAGATTGTATCCTAAAATAGGTTCAGCCGTAATTTTTGATAGCAGAATAATACATAGAGGGAGCCCCATAGCGAAAGATAAACTTAACGAAATTAGTTATAAGAAAGGTCTTTATCAAGCCACCACTCCTAGAAGTGCAACAAAATATTCAATTTACTGTCACTTTGGAACTGCTGAGGGAATAGACTCCTATTTATTTGATAGATTAAAGAGAAAAGATGAATTATCAATTAATGAACTTAAAACTTGGATTAAACAGATTGAATTTATTGGTAATTACGACCCGGAATTAGGTATCCAGATGAAGAAAATATTTGATCCAATTAAAGAAAAATATCAAAAACTTCAATAAATTTAAGATTTACACTTTATTATAAAAGTATTATAAGAATTTGCCTGGTGATTATTGCGAAGGGGCTACACCCGATCCCATTCCGAACTCGGAAGTTAAGTCCTTCAGCGCCGATGGTACTTTGTCTTAAGATATGGAAGAGTAGGACGTTGCCAGGCTTAAAATTATGAAAATAGCAAGCTCACTAAAATCATTAAAAAAAAGAGACCTTAACTCGAAACTAGTTAAGCGAAGAGGAAAGCTTTACGTAATTAATAAAAAAAATCCTAAATTTAAAGCTCGTCAAGGTTAAGGATGAGCAATAATGATTTCAAAAATACTTACAATGGTTTCACAAAGTTTGTACTATGGGGAACGATCGCAGTTATTGCAATATTAGTGATATTGGCAATTACGTTACTTTAAAATCAAAAATAATTAATAATGATAGTCGGTTCAATTAAAGAAAATACAACATTAGAAAAAAGAATTTCTTTAACCCCCGAGTCAGCGAAAAATATAATTGGGCTAGGATTAAAAGTGTGTGTAGAAAAAGGATATGCACTTCACCTTGGAATTAATGATGGTGAATATAAAGATATTGGTGTCGAGATAAAAGCATCATCAAAAGAAGTGTTAAACTCAAGTGACCTAATTACGAAAGTTAATTGTCCTTCAGAAGATGAAATTGAAATCTTTAAAAATAACACAATTTTAATTGGTATGCTCAACCCATCAAAAAATAAAAATCAAATTGATAAAATAATTGATAAAAAAATTAAGCCTTTTTCTTTAGAATTATTACCTAGAATAACTAGAGCTCAATCAATGGATGTTTTATCTTCTCAATCTAATTTAGCTGGATATAGATCAGTAGTTGATTGTGTTGCAGAATTTGAAAAAGCTGTGCCTATGATGATGACTGCCGCAGGTACGGTGCCA
>Ga0181422_1000738_pt1 | contig 10651 bp, 19 predicted proteins | sample 45SPOviralmetaG_FD_130147 | JGI IMG/M metagenome (GOLD analysis project Ga0181422, IMG submission 130147) | Marine viral communities from the oligotrophic San Pedro Time Series (SPOT) site, San Pedro Channel, CA, USA - 45 SPOT_SRF_2013-07-18 | ecosystem: Environmental > Aquatic > Marine > Strait...
AGGCTTACGAGCAGATACAAAAAATCGAAGCCAAGATGGAATTGCTTTACGACAAGTTCAACAAGCGCTATCGCGAAGCGACGCAGTAACCATGGACCCGCTTAGCATGGTGGCGATGGCTGGGACTGCCTTCAAGGTGGTAGAGGGCATGGTCGCTCGCGGGTCTGAGATTGAGCACGTTGCTCAGAAGCTGGGCCAGTGGTTCACGATTGTCAGCGACATCAAGCAAGCAGAGGAGGAGGCAGAGAATCCTTCGCTGTTCAAGAAAGTATTCGATGGGGCCAGCGTAGAAGAGCAAGCGCTCAACGCCGTGATTGCCAAGAAGAAGGTTCAAGAGCAGGAGAAGCAGATCCGAGAGCTGATCACTTGGGCGTATGGCGTCGAGACATATCGCGAAATGATGCAGATGCGCAAAGACATCAGAGCCAAGCGCGAGCGGATCATCTATCGCAGAAGAAAAGCAAAGCAGCGAAGGCTCGATATCGCGTTCATCGTGACCGGACTGATCGTGATGGTAGGAATTATCTGGGGGACAGTGGCGTTTATTCAGGGAGCAAGCCAATGACCAAGAAAGCAAAGCCGAAAAAGAAAAGCGGAGCCACTCCAAAGAACAAGGCTCTGTATTCCCGAGTCAAGGCCGAGGCCAAGCGCAAGTTCAAGGTCTGGCCTTCAGCCTACGCCTCTGGATGGCTGACCAAGGAGTACAAGCGCCGAGGAGGCACCTATGTCTAGCAAGCCGAAGGGCGGACTGACCAAGTGGTTCAAGGAAGACTGGGTCGATCTGAAAACAGGCAAGAAGTGTGGGCGCTCTGGGAAGGACAAGAAGAAGCGACCATACCCATCCTGCCGACCGAAAAAAGTCGCGGACAAAATGACTGCGGCGGAGAAGGCTAGATCCAAGTCGAAGAAGACTGGGCCAGCCAAAGTGAAGCATGACGTTACGGCGTCGGGGAAACGCAGGAAGACTGCGAAGAAGAGGAGCAAGTGATGTTCAAGCCATGCGCAACATGCAAAACCAAGATGAAGTGCAAGAAGGCGGGCAAGTGCCTTGGAAAGATGAAAGCCAAACCCAGACGGAGCAAGTGAGATGCACGACGGTAAGCCATGTAAAGGAAAGCGCGGAATGAAGAAGGGCAAGAAGAAAGCGGCCCCCAAGAAGGGGGCCAAGAAGCGTTACTAAACTCTGCTTCCGATTCTGTCAGACCAAGTCTGATATATCTTGTCGCAGATATGGTCTCCGGTTTCATTCGTTGTGTAGTCGGAGACCAGTTCCTCGCCGACAGACTGATCGATTGCCATCAGCCATCCGCAATGCGAAACGTCTGAATCGGTTCTGCGTCTAAGCATCACCATCGCATCACCTTGGGACATGAATCCCTCGGTGAGCGACTCTGCATTACGGCTCCAGTCATGGAGATCGCACTCCTCTCCCTCCTCGACGCACTGAAGCGACACCTCAATCTCAGGGTCGGCATCAACGCAAGAGTCCATTAGGGCTTTAACGTACAGTCTCATTATTCCTCTCCTGTTTCCTGCTCGCGCACAAGCTCGCAATTTGATTCTAATAATACACCTATCCCGCTGTCGGTTAGCTTGAGGCTGATGCTGTCCTCAATCCAAAACTGGGCGCTATCTCCGAACCCCTCCCGCCGGTAGCCGTAGATGTATAGGTCGTGCTCATCTCCGGTTATCAGCGGCATCTCGCTAATCGGGTAGTGCCAAACATCGCCGCCCTCAACATAGGTGATTCCGACCTCGGTCTTGTGGGCGCACCTCAACTGCTTGGCTATTTGCCTAACTTGCTTTCGTTGCTCTGTCTTAGTCATCACGCGGCCTCCTGTATTGACGTAGCTCTAGGGTTCACCAGACGGCTTCTGAGGATGCGATAGATATCTCGGAAGCCCTCACCATGTGGCTTGTGGTGTTTTGCCTTCAGCCAGCGTGTGCGCGGCCCCCACAGTCTTTGGACGTGGTGTGCCACTTCATGTGCAACGACGCATAGCAAACGGTTCTCAACGTCGCCGCAGTCCATCGACCCGATCACTGGATCGCCTGCGAAGGCTTTGTACTCAGACATCTGTGACGTCCCCCTGCGCAAAGACCAGAGGTCAATGGTGACTCCCCGTGAGCCACCGTATGATGCTTGTCCGCGATGCTTTACGTGGACGCTACACAGGCGCTTCATCTCTGTGTAAGTGGCTGGGATCTCATGCTCAGCCTTAGCCAGTTCACGCAGGCAGAGGTCTGCCATTTTGCGAACCATCTTGGCTTCGGCCTTGGTCACGTTGTCGCTGTGCGATAGTTGCTTTCCCCTCATTTCCAGTCCCTCCCCAGAAACTCACCAAGGTTGATGTCGAGACTCTCAACCACGCGGTTGAAATCCCAGAGGTCTGTGAGGTAGACGGTCGTGCCTGCCTCGTCAGTCTGCTTAAAGTAGTGGTCGTGAATCTTCCGCGCCCACTCCTCTTCGTTCATCAGGTACTTCACCTTGCGGTGCGTGGGTATCTTGCGGATACGGTTGCGTGTATCATTCGTGCTTGGCATGGGTCTTTCCTCCAGATTGTTCCTGTGCCATCTGCCGGTGGTGGCGTGCTGTGCCCCACCGGCCCCTTTCTCACACGTCGCAATGCATGTGATGTGATCATCATATCAAACGTACCTTCGCCAAATCGTCGTTTCATGTGGGAATGGCGCTGAAACCCGCATAAACACTAGGCTGATCCCGCAAAATCAGGGGGGTTGACTCCTATTTTTATAGTCTTAAATGGTCAAAAAAATGGCTAATTATGTCCCTGACAAAACGTAAGCGACTGAATATAAAGGGCAAAAAAAAGATAAAATATTTTTTTGGCGGAAAAAATGTGAACAACAGAAACCCACTTTGACTTTGCCATTTAGCTGTATAATGGAAGACGTGATGATGTTCTCAGAAGGAGGTCAAGATGGATCTCAATGGGGAAGTAACATCGCTGTCGGACAGCCCCTGTAACGGGTGGTGTTCCGCAACGATCTTTGGTGACGTGGTGTGCAAGGGCTGCGGGAGAACTCAGCAGGAAGTATCTGAGTGGAACTGCATGAGCGACGTTGAAAAGAAGCTGGTCGTAATTGATCTGGCTAAGCGCGACTTCGCGATACGCCACTCATATCACGTAGAGACCAAGCCGAGACGGCTAAGGTGAATGTGGTTCCAATACAGAATGCCGAGGCCATCGAGCAACTAGAAAGGTTGCGCGACATGCTTTTGTCTGGCGAGGCGACAAAGTTCTATGCGTTCACCGACGTTGAGGATATAGAGGAAGCTGTCGTTTACGGCGGTGACTGGGATATGTCTGACGTGATTGCCGCACTGGGCGCTCTTCAAGGAATGGAGATCAAGGCTTGCCTAGACGCCCTGTTCTTTGGGGTGGAGGATGAAGAAGAAGAAGAGGACTACCCCGAAGAGTAGTCCCCGACCACCACACTTTTTACGCTACTACCTTCAAGTGACGTTTGGATAGCTTTCTTGCAAGGTCTTTTATTTGCTTAGGCAAGGCATTGATGATGCTCTCCTCCAATTCTTTTACATCCGCCTCATCCATAGGCACCTGCTTATAAATGTGATGTTGCGAGGCAAGCTCATTCAGTTCTACGCTGTAACCTCCCATTGCGGCATCAGTCATGGACTCCGCCTGCAAATCGGCTAGGTATTCTTTAAGTTCTGACAAAGATTCAAACTCGTCGAAACCTTCGTACTCTGAGTAGCTATCTTTGGCTGAGGGTTTGGTCGCTAAGATGTACATAAAATTCCCCTTAATGATGTGGTCATCTCAAAATCTAAGTTGGATATCCGGCGACAGGATCCTAGCTAACGAGTAGCGTTTCCAACCTATATTTTGATATAGACAGTTAAGTTATAAGAACGAATGAGGTGGTCGGTGTGGGATACTGCATTATGAATGCTGTGCTCTAACCAACTGAGCTACGTAGCCATTTTGAATGCAGTGCCCTCTGGCGAGCACATCATACGGTCCTATATAACCGTTAGTTCTAGCGCGAATCTTAGGCCGCAGAATCTGCAATAGCAATATTCTCGACCACTTTATCCGACGCATTGTTTACCGCTAATCGCAGTGCCGAAGTGTTCATGTGCGTGTACCGCTCAACCATCTCCAAGTTCGCCCAGCCGCCCAAGTCCTTGAGCACTGCTGGTGCTGTACCAGCGATAGTGTGTCGCGTTGCCCATGTGTGCCGCATATCGTGAAATGTGACACGCTCCAATCCTGCTCGTTTGACCGCCCGCCTCCAACTGCCATTGGTCATCTTCGTCTTAGGCGAGTAGGGCTTACCGTGCGCTGTCGTGAACACGAACTCTGGATTCTCCAGATGCTCCTGATCTCTCCGCCGAGTTTCCAGCATTGATACAGCGCTGTCGCTCAGTGGCAGGCACAACATCTTCCCCGCCTTGGTTAATGCCGCAGGAATTTCTAGCTGGAGTGCGTCCATGTTTACCTGCTCCCACCGCAGGGCTTTCACGTTAGCCCCTCGGAGACCAGTCTCCAGCGCGAACCTCATCATCCCTGCTTTTAGCCTCGGAAGCTCAGCCAGTAAGGCTAAGATCTCTTCCTTCGATATGCTCCTGCCACCAACCTCAGTGGGCAGCTTATCGAAGTGAGGCACAGAGGGAATCAGTTCAAGATCCCGTTGCGCATAATTGAGGACAGCTAGAAAATACCGAATGCAGGTGTTGATTGTCCCATTCGAGTACCCCTTTTCCCGCATGTCCTCGACATACATCGTGACGTCTGCGTTCTTGAAGCTACCCAGTTCACGGTCACCGAATCGGTCAACAGCGTATCCTGTGTAGCGGATGCACTCTTCACCCTTGGGTCGGTTGAGTCGCTTCGTTGGTTGCTTCAAGTAGCGCTCGGCCACTTCGCGATAAGTCTTCATAGTTACTCCCCTTCATATTCATCGAGGAAGCTGTCGCCGAATCGCTTGTCGATAGTACCCCAAACAGGCGGGGTCTTTCCAACTCTTAGCTTCTCAGCGAGATAGATAGCTTCGTCTCTGGCCATAATTTGCGCTCCCACTTGCCAGACCTCTTCCCCGTGCCCGTTGTGCGTTCGCAATGTTTCTGTTGTCTCTGGGTTGAGCCGCACAGGGATTACTGGCCGAAAGTGCATTCTCAACAATGTTACCCAGCGCTTTTCTGGATAGATCTTGTTTAGCTCTTCGAGGTGGGTAATGTTGCGCCGAAGCGCAGCGCCCTTTTTCTTATCGGAGGTTTTTCCCGATCCGGTTTCCTCGACATATTTTCGCGCTCTTAGGCGCTCTAACTCTGATAAGTCCATTGATGCGTTCCACTGGTTCGCCGTCATGGGTGCTGCCGCAGCGCGGGCACACTTTTTCACTTACGAAATACTTTTTGACCCCAGTAAAATAAATATCGATGTCTTGAACTGAGACCGGCATCTGATGCATTTCGCCAAGAGCAATGTCCAGTGCCGCTTCTATTCCCTGCTCGGTAATGGAGAGGAGGGCAACATGCATCTCTTTGACTCGATAGATTCCTTTGAGCATGACTCGGACATCACAAGTTTCCGCTGGCATTTTTTGATCTAAGCTTTTGCCAATAAACAGCGACTGTCCGATACCCCTCCCCAGAGTCAGGCTTTGCAAATTAGTGTCGGCTCCCATGATTGGCGCGATCAACTATGAACCGGCTGGGGTCCGCGCTTTAGCCCACATCCCTGCAGGCATCATGAGTACGCAGGCCGACGCCGCGTTTAGGAGTGCCCCAGCCCTTTTTTTCAAAACGGAATGTCTTCCTCTCCTGCCATATCCTCAAGCTTTGGTGGCTCAACGGGAGTGAAGCCATCAGCAACTCCGCCGCCAGCCTCTTCCAAAACCTGAACTGCATTGACGAAGGTAGAGTGCCCGTAATCTCCGTAAGGCTCGTCAGAGACTTTCGCCAGAATCCTGACCTTGGAGTTGAAAGGTATCTCTTCCTTTGTCCATGGACTCGTATCTGGATTCATCATCTTTACATCAAAGGTGGTAGAAAACTTCCTCTGAGGCGTTCCCTTGTAGTCCTTAACTTGAACTCCGGCGTCGGTAAGAGCCTTGGCGTTATCATCATCAAGCTTCAGCGTGATGGTGTACTTGTTGGTACTAGATCCCCTGTAGGTGTCAAACTTTTTCAGGTTGCAGAACGCCACTTCCCCCTCAACATACATTTCTTTCATTCTTAATCTCCAATTTTCACTTTGATTTGCCGCGTATTCGACGTTGATCTAAAGTCATTGATGTCATGACCACCGGCCAAAAGCGCGGCGTCACCTCCAACTGCCTCGAATGCCCTGCGGTATTCAAATTGAGGTCTGCGCTGAATGACTTGAACCTTGACGACACCGTCAGTTACGTTTTTCCCGCACTCATCAGCGACTAATTTTTTTGTGTCGTTGATTGTCTGATCGAGCACCGAAATCTTAGCGAGCACTTCGGCATTATCTAACTCAAGCTTCGCCTTTTCGGTCATAGCCGCAGACAGGATTGATAGCGACTCGTTTTCCACCACCTCGTAAATGTCCTGCGCAGAATCCGTATGCTTTTTTCTGCGGGTCGGACTGTCGTGCTCTTCATGGATGAACTCATGCCACTCTGCATATAGGTCGATGCGCGGCACGGTCCCAGCTTTCGGGACAGGCAGAAGAGATGCTGATAGACCCTCATGAAGCCACTGGTCATCCCTGTGTAATCTCTCGATGTTGTACTCAGGATGCGCATCAGCGTGAGGAGAGAGGTAGCAGATAAAGTCCAGCCAATCCACCTGACATACCTCCATGACCAGTTGACACTGGCGCAGGTACATCTTCTTCTTCTCATCGAATACGGAGTAGGGTGCTTTAGTAAAGCGCGGGTACGGACACTTGATTTCTATAGAGCCGTCCAGACCTACAAGCCCGTCTGGTGATGCTCCGAGAAACTCGTACATTGGGTGTACGACAAAGTCCGTTTCATCGACGATGAGGCCATACACTTTCTCGTACCACGCTTTCGCGATTGGCTCCATTTGTTGGCCGTGCTCGACAGCAGGGACCATCTTAAATTCTGATTCTGCTCCGGCGAGGTCTCTGACCATCGAGCGCAGCAGGTCGTGTTGCTTTTGGTAGGGGTTACAGTTTTCTAAGACACCTACCGCTGTGCCTGAAATTTTTCCTCGTCTCTGGGCCAGCCACTCGAATGAGTCGGACCCTTGCTTTACCGCTCCCACAACATAGCCCTCCACATGCCGTCTAACTCAGCAGTCCAATTGGCATACTCTCCCGCATGTAGGAATCCCCAAATACCTTCCTCTGAGGCACTTGGGCGAATAAAAAAGCCGGTCCACGCAAAGCATTGACCCTCTAAATTTATTCGAGACCATACCCGAAGGATCTCTTCCCTAAAGGGGCTAAACCACTCCACCGAAGGGCGCATATTCATATGCAAATGTTTGTTAACTTTCATTTCCACTTCCTTTCTTTTTTCAGTTCACTCCACCGCTTTTCTAGTTCGTCCATGTCCATCTTGCGGTTCTTGTAGGCGTTCTTCACTAACTTGAATTTCGCCTTTGCTACTTTCTCGTCCTCTATTTCCAGTAATGACGAGAAAAGATCTTCTGCCTTGGAAAACTTAGGCTCTTCTGCCTTGCTGTCCTCGGCTTTTTCGAGCGCTTCTTTGACGACGCTCTCAGGTTCTGTGTAGGGATAATTCTCTGGGTTGATCCAGAGATCCCAGCCAAGGCCAAGCTCTGCCATAGCGCGTGTGCGGCATCGCATCTTGGCGTTGTGAATGTCGTTTGCGTTGGGGTTGGGGTAGGCAGAGCCTGTGCCGTTGGTGACGGTCTTCGACGCAATCATCGTGACGTCCCCGATGGACATCACAACTCGCACCTCGGCAGTGCCGTCCTTGAAGTAGAACACCTCAAGGCCTTCAGGGTTTTCGGAGAAGCTCCACTCGTACTCAGGATACTTTGCCATCATTAGCTGATGAGCATGAGTCCATGGCAGATACGGCAGGTACTTGACGGACCCGTCAAAGTCCTCTGCCTTTGAGTGCTTTACGTAATCCTTGACCGGAATCTTCGATAGAGTCTCGAAGACAGACTTCTTATTGATAGACATTCTCACTCCTCGTTAAATAGGAGTAAAACAAACCTATATATGGGTGTCAACTTTTAATTGGGGTATCCGTATCCTAAAGCGACAGGTCGTTTTTATGTGGTGAAAAACGGTGCCATTTGCTCTAGGTAGGCTTCGGCTCCCGCAGGATCGTCATATACTTTGGCGGCGCAGAGCGCTTCCTGTTCGTTTGTAAGCGTCAACTGACTTGCCGTCTTCCACTCACGAACCGTACAAAAAGATCGGACAAGCTTTTCCGCATCGACGCTATCGCGAGGCCTTGACTGCCCGCTAACCCACCAATATGGGTCAACGTCGTACACGTCGCAAAAGCGGAAAAGCACCTCTGGATCCCTTGGCAGTGAGCCGCGCATCCATGCGGCTACTGTCGCATCTGATACTCCCACTTCCTTTGCGATAGCTGTCTGAGCACCATGCTCTGCTATCCCGTGTCTCTTCAGTACCGCCCTGAACCGCTCCGACCTGTGCTCCCGCTTAATCTCAGAAGCCTCGTCGTGAATCGCAACTACCGGCATGTCAATCACCCTCTTTTGTTACCGCTTCCCCTGTTTATTAGTCCTACCAGAGGAATATCTGAATGGATCTACAAAGTTAAACATTTGTAGAATAGTGATGTCAATTTACAGGATGCGTTTTAACTTGAGTATTTGCAAGTTTTTAAATCAGCAAAAAGAGACACTTGATAAAATTATTTCCGGCATTTAATATTAGCTATCTAGTTTTAACATGTCTTATGGGATTCCAAGGTGTCGATATTAGAAAATCTAAACCAGTTCATTTCCCGCTTAGAGTATTGTCGAAGCACTGGCGCAGATAAATACAGAGCCAGATGCCCCGCTCATAATGACAAAACCCCCTCCCTCGACATCCAAATAGGCCGCACTGGCGCGATCATCATGATCTGCCGGAGCCGTGGGTGCGCGCCGAAGGATATCATGCAGTCAGTCGGGATGTCGGAAAATGACTTGTTTCCCGAAGACCCATATACCCACCGCGAAGGATTCCGCAGGCCCAAAAACTGGGTTCCGGAAGACGACGAGTTCATCGTTCGCATTGGCTTAGATCAGCCGCGCAATGATTTTACAAAGCAAGACTAGGAAAAATTTCAGGCAGCGGTGAAGCGAGAGTCCCGCCGACTGGGATGCAACGCGCTGGAGTTCTACAAGAACAACACTTGGAGCCGCCAAGCGTGAAGTGGTTCAAGTTGTATACCGAACTCGCTCAACATCCCCGACTCCGAATACTTTCCTTTGAAGATCGCTGGCACTACATCTCATTGATGTGCGCGAAGGCGGACGGGACGCTGGATCAAGACAACGAGAAGCTACGCGACCAGATGCTGTCAGTTCATTTGGGCCTTACCCCTGTCGAGATGGCGGCGGTGAAGGATCGCCTGATGGACGTTGAGTTGATCGCGGATGACTGGGACATCATCAACTGGGAAGACAAGCAAAGCTCTGACGCGACGGGAGCGGCTCGAAAGAGAAGGCAGCGCGCAAGAGAGAAGCTCGCTAAAGAACAAGAACAAAGAAACAAGAATATAAGAACAGAAAGTGACGGTCACGGGACAGTCACGGGACAGTCACGGGACATCGAAAAGGAAGAGACGGTAGAGAGAATCTGGAAGCTCTTCCCCAAGAAGGTGGCTAAAGCCAAGTGCGTCAAGAAGCTCACGAAGCTTGATATGCCAACCCTCGCGTTGATTGAGAAGGATCTCCGCGCCCGAGTTTGGAATCCCGATCCGCGCTACATCCTGAACCCAGAAACCTACATCAACCAAGAGCGCTGGATGGATGAAGTCTCTGCGCCCGAGCAGAAGGACGAAGAGTTTTATGTCTAGGAAGCCCACCGACAACGAGTTCATGCAACTCGAAGACTTGGACATCAACTCCTCGCTGGAGGGATTCCAGAATGTCTACACGGCGGGAGAGTTTGCCGATCAAGTCAGCGACCTCCGCGAGAATGGCGTCAACGGAGATGCGTTCTTTCCATTCTGGGATAGGGACGGAGACAAGTTCGCACTGCGCCCTCGGGAACTAACGATCCTGTTCGGCACCCGTGGCTCATACAAGTCAACGGTCGCCAATTACTTAGTCGCTGACTATGTGATGCACAAGATCAAGGCGGGGTACATCAGCTACGAGATGGACACGCCATATCTTCTGAGCCTCATGTGCGACCAGCTTGCGAACGGTGAGCCGACAAAGCCCTACGTCCAGAAGTGCTTATCCCTGCTAGATAAGTACCTGTATCTCGTCAACGAGATGGTTGATAAGCCACACGCGGCAATCGCCAAGGCGGACTACATGCTGAAGCAGGGGTGCAAGTTGATCGTACTGGACTGCCTACAGCGCATCTCTATGCCGATGAATGATCTCAACCTTGAGCGTGACTTCGTTGTCGAGCTTACGAATTTAGTCCGAACTCACGACGCTCACCTAATCCTTGTTCACCACTCCCGCAAGACTGGTCACTCAGATGGGGATAAC
>Ga0181422_1000740_pt1 | contig 10647 bp, 17 predicted proteins | sample 45SPOviralmetaG_FD_130147 | JGI IMG/M metagenome (GOLD analysis project Ga0181422, IMG submission 130147) | Marine viral communities from the oligotrophic San Pedro Time Series (SPOT) site, San Pedro Channel, CA, USA - 45 SPOT_SRF_2013-07-18 | ecosystem: Environmental > Aquatic > Marine > Strait...
ACAATAAGATTATAAAGGGGAACTAATGGATTTAGGCGAAGCAATAAAACGATTAAAAGAACTATCTGCTATACTACAAGCAAAAACTATATCAGATAGAGAAAAAGAATATTACCTACCTGAGATGTTTCGTTTAATAGACAAATTAGAAGTTCCTCAATTAATAGGAGAATTTAGCAATGACTACATATCTTGAAAAATATTGCACAATTAGTGATATACAATTAGTAGCCCCTTTTGTATTTGACTATGACAGGAAACGAACTATCTCAAACTGGGCAAGTTATAGTGGGAGTGGTAATAGTACAGTTTATCAAGCAGGAAGTGTTGGGAAGTTTACTCAACTCTTTGCAAATGACATTGAACTTACTTCAGTCGGAAGTACAGGAGCAATAGATGCTGATGGAAAATACTATTTTGACGAAGATGCAGATGTGGTGTACTATAGACCCACATCGACCAACAACCCCAATTTTGATGAAGCTGTAACAGCTGGTAGGGATAATAAAACTCTCTTTGAGGAGTTTATATCAAGAAGTTCCGACTTTGTGAGGTCGTATATCAATAAACCGATATATAAGAACAAAGGAGTAGGAACTGGGGATAGTTTAGGTAGGGACTTCCCTGAAGTAATAGTTAGGGCTACAGCTTTATTAGCAGCAAGTATGGCAATTATGCCTTACGACAATGAACGAGGAACTGAATTACAAGTCCAAGTATATGATCCTTCAACCAATCTTGGATTGTTAGACATGATACGAAAAGGTGTAATTAGTTTAGATCAAGATGAAGATGGTAGAGATAAGATAGTAAAAGAAGTATCTATCAATGGCTCTACTACTGGTGCTATTGTAGATACCTATGGCTTTCCTCAAACATCATTTGATAGAATTAAGGTATTGATTACTGGGGCAGGGACATTTACTGCTGGTAGTTCATCAAGTGTTACTTTTAGTTCTTATGTTGGAAGTGATGCAGGATTGCAAACCAATCTTGTGGAAAACAATCAAATAATTGATGGTGGATTACAGCATATAGGACATGGAGTATATATACGATTTAGTACAGGAGTTTATACTGCAGACGACCAATGGGAAGTAGAAGTATCAGGATTAGACCACACATCAGGTGGTGGCATTGAAACTATACAATTAAAAAGAAGATAATGGCACATTTAGATAGAAAGAAAAAACTATTAAAACGATATGGACTGAAAGCAGTTAATCGACCGAAGATGACACCAAGCCATAAGACTAAGAAAGCAGTTGTGTTATCAGAAGTAGGACATAAACTAAAACTTATTAGATTTGGCGACCAGAAATCAGGACATAATTATTCTGCAGGAGCAAGAAAAGCATTTAAGTCAAGGCATAGACGAAACATAGCCAAAGGTAAATCAAGTGCTGCATATTGGGCAGATAAGTTCTTATGGAGTGCAGGGGGCAGAAAGAAAAGCCCACCTAAATCACAAAAAAGAACTTATGGGAAGAAAAGATAATGTGGGATTTATTCAAAGATAAGAACGAGTACAATGAAAAGAATATCATCGGATTTCTTTCTTTTGCTTTAATGTGTGTTTTCGGCATCGTGGATTTAGCTATGGGAATTATTGGAATAGAGTTAATGGTAAATGATTACATTTATAATTCATTTGTTTGGGTTACCTTAGGTTCATTTGGTATTTCAGCATCAGAAAAGGTGTATAAAAAATAATGGCTAAAAAAAATACAGCCACATACATAAAACGAAATGGTAAAAAGAAAACCAGACAAGGCAAAAGCAAACGAACAAAGTATGGTACAAAAACAAGTACAAAGTATTATAAGAAAAAGTATAGAGGACAAGGATAATGGGCATAGAATTTGAAAATATTTATAAAGATAGAGTAATTGATACGATCCAGAAGTTATTGAAACAAAATCTTGCTTCTATTCCAGTAGTATTTGATGAACATAGAGGACAAGAGAGTTTTCTAATCGTTCCAGAAGCAGATGCCTTTGTTGATTATGCAAGCAATGTGCATATAAGAGAATTTACAACAGTTATTAATTATCAATTACGAAAAGGTGGAGAATACACCAAAGAGAATCAATTAAACAGATTGACAATGATAGCAGAAGTTGTCAAAAGACTTTTATTCGATAATAGAAACTATGAAAGTGGTAATATTACATTTTGGTATGGTGGTCTTGTATCAAGTGTAGAATATACACGAGATGAAGATGATGAAACTATATCCAATGCTATAATCACTTTCCAATGCAACACAAATGAGGTGATTTCATGAAGTATAAACACATAAAAGGACTTCAGCTACAAAAACCATCATATCTTAGCACATCTAATCAAAAGATTAGAGAATTGTTAGCTGGTGGAGAAGTTGAGTTAGAAAAAGAAAACTTGGAAGAATTTGAATCTTTAGGTGTTCAAGTTCAACCAGTAAAAAAGCAAAAACCTAAGAAAAAAGAGGAGAAATAACACATGGCAGTTAGTGGAAAAGTCTATTCTAAAAGCGATTTTAGTGTAGGTATAAAAAACAAAAATGCAACTGCATTTGAAACAGCAGCAGCTAATGATACTGCATACGAGTTACTTCCTGTAATTAATGTATCTGCACCAGTCCTCAATCTTGTTGAAAGTGGTGAGATACGAAGCAACAATGCAGGAATGATTGAACTTGATACAGACCAGTTTAGAACAACTAAAGGTGGATTTATCACAATGGACTTTGAAGTTCCAGCAGAACGAGATATGATTGTTCGTATGTTGGCTAATGTCCTTCAAGATCATGGAGAAAGTGGTTCAGATCCATATACTCACACGATTCAAGCTACTTCAGGTGCAGCTTTATCACGACCTGATTTTACAGGAAGTTCAAGTTCAGGGATACCAAGTCTATTTGACATTGGTTTATATTACCCTGAATCTGCACAAGATAAACTGATTACAAGTGCTGTATTACAAAGTCTTACAATGAACTTTGATATGACTGATGGTAGATGTTTACTTAGTGGAACATTTTATTCAGGTATGACAAGTTCAAGTAAGTTCTTAGTAGAACAAACTTTAAGTGCTAATTCAGCAGCACCAACTCTAATGAGTACATCACCAACACAAATAGAATCTTATTTTGATACTAAGAAACTTGATGTTGATGGAACTTCGTTAGCAGATATGGTGATTACTGGAGTATCATTTACTTTTGAAAACAATGTAGCAAGAGTTGGTAGAGATTCTAATGGTGATGCAGAAAGTTATGCTTTTGGTATCCCATCAGTAAACATTACTGGAGAGATTTCATTAATGTATGATGCAAACTTTGACTTTGCAAGTGGTGGTAATGTATTACAAGACTTTTTAAGTGGTAATACAGCAACACTAAAACTTCAGCAAGGCGATGGTACAGTTTCAACAGCAGGTGAAATGAACATAGAATGCGAAATCTATTCAACAGCAGTAAACTTAGATCCGAATGCAGACACAGGTGCAGTAATTACAATTCCATTTAAAGTGGTACAACCTACTTCAAGTGGTGCAGCATCAGGTACAGCATTTAAGTTTGAATATGTAGATTCAACCCAAGCAAGTGGTTGGTAAACGAAGGAGTAACACATGAAGGTTAAAATGTTCGATAAAGAGTGGGAAGTGAAGAATCCTACTTACAAAGAAAAACGAGAACTACAAAAATTAAGAATGATGGCTTTAGATTCTACTGGTAAAGTAGATACCGAAAAGTTCTATGATTGTCTTGAATTTGTAGAAAAGATAAGTGGCTTATCAGAAAGTGATTATGTTGCTAAAGATAAGCCCTTAACAATGGGTGAGGTAGATGCTTTGCTTTCGAAATGTCTAAGTGAATTTTTAGATGTTTCAAAAAAAGGCTAATGGCTTTGTCGTCGTATGTGTGGTTTAGCCACTATGGTTATCCACACTTCGACAAAGAGTTTCCTTATAAAAGACAAAGTCCAATCACTAATAAAGTAAAGACATATAAGGATCAGAAAGATGTATTATTGGAAATTGATAGAGTGTTTGATAAGTTCAAAGATTCTAAATTTTCTATGGGTAGAAACCTATATTTTATATTACCTCTTTTTTGCAATCCAAAATGTCTTTACCAGGATTGGATAGGGGAAACCATTAAAGAATATAAGATGAGTAAGAATCTTAATATTCCGATAGCAAGAAGTTTAGATGAAGCAGATTCATTTATTGTAGATAATTTTTTAATTATAGATAACGAACTAAACTCCATAAGAGAGTATGAGGTAGAAAAGAATGGCAGATAAAAAAATAAGATTATTAGTTCAAGCCGAAGTTAAAAAAGCTGTTCAAGCACTTAACAAAATAGAAAAAGAACAAAAAGACATAAAGAAGCAAAACGATGGATTAAAGAAAAGTTTTGCTGCTATGGGTGGCATTATTGCAAGTGCTTTTAGTATTCAAGCTATAGCAAGATTTACACAAGAATCAATTAAATTAGGTTCTCAAACAATATCACTTACACGAAGTTTTACAAATCTTGGTAAAGGTATTGGATTGAACGAAGAATCATTAAAGAAATTTAGAAAAGCTACTGATGGTACTGTATCAGATGTTGATTTAATGATTCAAGCAAATAATGCTATGTTGCTTGGTATTGTGCAAAATGAAGAAGAATTTTCTGAATTAATTGATTCGGCACAAAGACTTGCTAAGGCAGTAGGTAAAGACACCTTATTTGGTATTGAAAGTTTAACAACTGGTATTGGTCGTCAATCCAGACTTATGTTAGATAATCTTGGTATTATTGTAAAAGCAGAAGATGCTTATAAGGCAATGGCACAAGCTACTGGTAAATCAGTTGCAGCACTAACTGATTTAGAAAGAAAACAAGCATTTATTACTGCTACTATGGAATCAGTAAGAAGTAAAGTTGCTAATCTTGGAGATGAAGAATTAGATGCTGCCGATGCAACTAATCAATTAGCTGCTGCATTCGAAAATTTACAAGGTACTATTGGAATAGAATTGCAAGATGAAGTAGAAACTACTGCAGGATTATTTGCAAATCTTTTATCAACTTCCGATTTATTAATTCAAAAAATTGGATTATTGAATTTTGCTACAGGCAATGTAGCATTTGGATTAGCACAAGCCAATACAGAAGCCAAAAAAGCAGCAGAAGAAGGAATAGGCGATTTTATTGATAGACTACAAAGGATACCTGAAACTGACCCAATGCAACAAGCATCAGCACAAGCAGAATCTTTTGGCTTAATACAAGGAAATTATCAAGCACATAATGATGCTATGTCAGCTATAGATGAAGATGCTTTAAATTTTAGAATGGGTGGTTTAGAAAATGAATTTTTTGTTCGACAAGCATTTAATAAACAAGCCGAGCAAGATATGAAAGAACACAGAAAAGCTGCTAAAGAAGCACACGAGGAAAAGATAGCACAAAACCTTGAAGCAGCAATCTTGCAAGGTCAATCTGCAAAACAAGCAGGTATATCAGTAGTAAAAGCAGAAGTGGCTGAAGCACAAGCAGGATTAATTTCAAGTATTATGAAATCATTGCCATTCCCTATTAATCTTGCAGTAGCTGCAGGGGCAGGTGGAATGATTGGTAAAGTAACCGATTCTTTATTTTCCTCTTTTGCAACAGGTGGTAGTTTTGTAACAAAAGGCAGAACTACCTTACCTCTTGGAAATGGAGTAGTAGTAGGAGATAATGCTTCAGGAATGGAAAGAGTTGATGTAACACCATTGCCAAGTCCTACAAGTAATGGAAACAACATCACAATAAATATATCTGCCCCATTGGTAGATGAAACAGTAGTAGATACAATAATACCTGCTATTAGACGAGCAGAAAAACTTAACTTATAAGGAGATAGACAAGTGGAAGTTGGAAAAGATAGTAAATTCACATTTAGCATTGAAACACTAATCAGTATATGTGTTACAATATTTATGGTGGTCGGTTTATGGTTTAATATTCAAGCTGATATACAAGAAGCAAAAGAACTACCTGAACCACCAATAAGTAGAACAGAATATGATCTAAAGGATCAGATGATTAGAAATTCAATTTTAAATACTGAAGAAAAAGTAGAGAAATTAGAAGATAAAGTAGATGACATTAAAGAGGATACAAGAAGTATCAATGAAACACTACTCAATATGAATAATAAATAGGATATGGATTATGAAAAATATGATAAATATGTGGCTATTGGTGCTTGGGTTATTTACTTCATCGCTATACTCACAATCAGCATCTTTGGATAGTTTTCAAGATATTCAATTAATGAAGAATGAGTTTTGTGCAGTCATAGAGGTAAATGCTTCTTGGAATTGGGCTAACAAAATACCATTAGAGAAATTACAGAATTGCTATACTGGATATGTAGATATTGCCAATAAAGACATTGGTGCAGTCATACAAAAAGAATGGGACATTAAAGTAGTACCTACCATTATTATCTTTGAGTATGGAGTAGAGGTCAAACGATTTGAAGCAGACTTATCTATGAAATTTAGAGAAGAAGAAATCTTAAATAAAATAAGACAAGAGATTAGAAAATAATGGCAAAGATGTACACCAAACCTAAGCTAAGAGAACGAATTAAAAATCGTATTATGCGAGGTAATAAGGGTGGTAAGTCAGGACAATGGTCTGCAAGAAAATCACAACTTCTTGTTAAAGCATACGAAAAAGCAGGTGGTGGATATAGAGGTAGAAAAACAAAATCTGCTAAAGCACTTACCAAATGGACTAAGCAAAAATGGACTACAAAGTCAGGGAAGAAGTCGTCAAAGACTGGCGAACGATATTTACCTGAAAGATTGATTAAATCTATGACATCATCTCAATATGCTTATGAAACTAAAAAGAAAAGAAAAGCAACAAAAGCTGGAAAACAAAAAGCAAGTTATTCCAAAAGAACCACTAAAAGAATGAGGAGATATTAATGAGTTTTATTAACTCTAACTATTCATCAAAGCTATCGCCAACCATGACAGAAAATTGGTTGGTACAGATATTTAAAAATACTAATTCAAGCATAGCTTATACTGATACACCTGATTTACGATTTAGTTTTTCAGAAACAATATATAATAGTTTAGACTATTATCCTGCGATCCTTAATAAACCAAGCATATCTTATTCACTTGATCTAAAAGGGTTTACCACAAAAACTGGATCAGTAACTTTGAATATTGCTAATATAGATTTAGATGGGACAACTTTATTAGAATTATTAGGAAATGATTATATCAATGGTCAAGTAAACATATTATCTCAACTTGATAATGATGGAACTGCTGCTAATGCTTTGCAGATGTTTAGTGGTAAAATAAGTAGCTTTGGATATAGAGGAAATACGATTGTATTAAGTGTAGTATCAAATAGACCATTTCAGAATGTATCTATACCACAAGGAAGAAGTGTTAATGCAGATAACCCACAATACAATAATAAAATACAACCACTTGTCTATGGGGACTATACTGCTAATACCAACTTTGTCAATGGTCAAGATGTCTATGCTTGTCCTTTTTTAAAAAATGATGGAGCAAACTTTATGTACATTGTACCTGAAGGAACAAGTGGTTCTGATAAGGCAGAATTTTACGATAAAGGTATGAAAAGATTTGTAGAAATTACTGGAATGACTGATACTTCAGTTGCAACAGTAGATAGTGTAAAAGTATTAAAAGTTCCAAAGAGCATGGAAAGACAATTTAAGATGTTACCTGATAATGTAACAGCAACCATAGTAGGAAGTGGTGTTAGTTTAACTGCTGGTAGCTTAGACAATGCTTATAATGGTAATACTGGTAATAGTGTAACCTATGCTAATACAGCAGGTTTTGGAAGTGAATCAAAAGGTGTAGTATTTAAATTACAAATGCCACAAGTAACTGGTAAAATTACTGCAATCACATTAGGAATATCTGGAACATATAGTCAAACCATAACTGGTAGTCCAAGTGGAACTGATGGAGCATTCTTTAATTTAGCAGATGCACTAAGTGGTAGTTTTGGTTCATCTAGTGGAGATATAGAATTAGTAGGAACAAGTAGTAGTGGTGTAAAAACAGACCAAACTAATACTGCTTTACCAACATCTACAGATATATCAGGGATATTAGAAAACAATGCTTTACCTGATAATTTATATTTGAGTTTTAGATTTAATGCAGAAGGCGATGATGTAGATTATAGTAATTTTAATGTTATTTTAAGCAATATCTTTGTAACAGTTACTGCAGCAAACGACTTAGCAAATGAGCCGATTGCATCACAAGAATTTAATGCTGGTATAGAGAAAGTATACTTAGGTAGAGATGTTACCACAGAATCCTTTACAGCATATTCATCGGTAGCCACTTTAACTGATCTTGATAATCCAGTAGCGATCCATAGAGAATTATTACATAGCATATTAAATGTAGCCGATTCAGATTCAGATGCAAAGATAGAAAATTCAGGATATAAGGCAGTAGCAGAATTAAGAGATAGCACCTTAACCAGTCCAACATCTACTCATTGGAAAACAAGATTAGCTTTAGATGAATCTGAAGCATTAGAAGGAATAATGGAACAATTACAATATGAGGGTTGTTTCTTTTTTGAGTTCAGTCCACAAGCACAACAGACTGCGATTAGTGGAGTAAGTCCTTTGAGATACTTTACTATTCCTGATAGTATAACTGCAGCAGCAGATTTATCACAAATAGATATATCAGATTATGAATTGGGTATTACACCAGTTTCTGATTTAGAAACCAATATTGTTGTAAACTATAAACCACACCCTGCTGAAAATCAATATCTAAAACAAGATACTTATACTTCAGCAGTTAGTGGATCAGTTCATGGAACAATCTTTGACAATGCTTCACACCAAAAACAAGAAATGAATTTAGACTTTGTATATGATGCAGTAGATGATGTTAGTGGTTCAAGAAACTCCAGTTGGATAAACTTTAGAAAATCATTGTTTGGTGAATATAAAACTACAGTAAATGCAACATTAGTTAATCCTGAAAAATATGCAATGCTACAAGTAGGAGATGCTATAGACTTTGGTGAAGAAACTTTTGGCGAAATAGGTAGTCCATTTGATGAAATATCAGATACCTTTGATAGCTTTATTGCAATGCCTACAAGACTATTTAAAGATGCTTGGTCAGGAAAGAAATTTATTATAACAAATTTAAAACGAACCTTAGGTAAGGTTACAATTCAAACGAGGGAAGTATAATGGCAAGTTATTTTATATACGATTCAATTAATCAATACAGAAGTGATAACACAGTAAGTGAAGGACAGATGACAGATAGTGGCACACCAACATTTTCTGCTACTTCAACTATTACTGACCACGAAAGAGCATCAGACCAAAACATAGGAACTATTATTAGTGCAGTAGCAGATAGAGATGCAATAGAATATGCAGTTGGTAGTAGTGTAACTGCAGATGCTGCAGCAGTTTATTTTACTGGAGATGATGGAGTATCAAGTGGAACTATTATGACATTCTTTATAGATACTGATAGAGCAAGTTTACCAAGCAAAGGAACTATATCGGCAGTAAGTGCAGCAGGGTGGGCAGTAGCAGATTTAACTGAAACTACTGGAACAAAATTCTTTACTGAATTTAATGGATCAGTAACCAATGTATCAGAAATACTCATTGGTAAAAAATTAGCTTTTGAAATAGAACCTGATGTCAATGTTCAATCATCTATTAATTATGAAAATGAAGTCCAAAGAAGTTTAGGTGGTGTAGAGTATGCTATTAATGTAAATCCAGGACAAGAAGTATTTACCATATCATTTCAAAACATATCAAGCACATTTAAATCTGATTTAATTACTATGCAAGATGCAATTAAAGGTGAAGCTAAGAAATTTGTTTGGTATGATGGTTCAAACTTTAATTGGGTAAGATTGGATAAACCAATGACATTTACTGAAATAGCAGATGGAAGATTTAGCACACAATTAGTTTTAAGGCAACAAATCCAGTAAATACAAGACTTTTATACTGAAAGGTATATAATCACCCCATAAACAAAAAACCCCCTTATTTTAGGGGGTTCTTTGTATCTAAGAGGTAGTACAATTAATCTATTAGTTTTTCTTTTTTAAGAACTTCTGTAGGACTAACACCTAATGTCATTAATACTGATTCATAAGTATCAAGTTTAGCACTTCTAATAGTTATCAAACTTTCACTTTTTCCAGTATATCCAATATATCTCATATATTGTCTAACATATTCTTGTTTAATTTTTTCTATTTTTTGTTCCATGTTATTCTCCTTTTGTTTAACTAACTACTAAAAATATGGTATAATAATCAATAGTGCAAGTCTTTTAGTAAAAAAAGATAAGGGTTATATAAAGGGTTATAGGATCATACACAAATTGTGGATAACTATGTGGATAACAAGTCTTATCAAAGGGTTATACTAAGGGTGCAAGAAAAAGATAAAGACAAAGACTAATATAAAGTTAAAGCATAAGAAGAATCAGAAGAATAAAAAGAATTAGCAAAACAAGTATTGACAAGTTCCATATTAATCATTATTATTGTAGAGTTAGTTAAACAAAGGAGATTAAAATGATCGTAGAAATAATCGCATA
>Ga0181422_1000741_pt1 | contig 10643 bp, 10 predicted proteins | sample 45SPOviralmetaG_FD_130147 | JGI IMG/M metagenome (GOLD analysis project Ga0181422, IMG submission 130147) | Marine viral communities from the oligotrophic San Pedro Time Series (SPOT) site, San Pedro Channel, CA, USA - 45 SPOT_SRF_2013-07-18 | ecosystem: Environmental > Aquatic > Marine > Strait...
ACACTTTAAATATTTCATATGCAGATTTTCCTTTTCTAAGAGCAAATAAAACCTCTAGAGCAACCAGAAGTCCGTCGCCTGTAGTTGCAAATTTTCCAAGTATAATGTGGCCAGATTGTTCTCCACCTAAATTGAAATTATTTCTTTTCATCATTTCTTTTACATACCTATCTCCAACATTTGATCTTAAAAATTTAATTTTTTCACTTGCAAAGAATTTTTCTAGCCCATAATTGGACATTAGTGTTCCAACTACACCTCCTATAAGAATTTTTTTTCTTTTCCATCTTTTTGCTATCATTGCGATTATTTGATCTCCATCAATTATTCGAGATTTTTCATCACACATGATTACTCTATCTGCATCTCCGTCTAGCGCTATACCGAGATCTGCCTTATATTTTTTAACATACTTTTTGATAACCTCGGGATGGGTTGATCCGCATTTATAGTTTATATTCATTCCATTTGGTTTTGCTCCTATTGGGAATACTTTAGCACCTAACTCTGAAAGTATTTTTGGAGCAGATTTATAGCCAGCTCCATTCGCGCAATCAATTACTATTTTCATGCCTTTTAAATTAAAATTTTTTGGAAAATTATTTCGTAAAATTTTTAAATATCTATTATTTCCATCTTCCAATCTTTTTACTCTACCTAAATTAGTTGGACCAGATAAATGGTTAACTGTTTTTGAGTCAATTAAACTTTCTATTTTTTTTTCAATTTTATCTGAAAGTTTTAAACCATCTGGTCCAAATAATTTTAAACCATTGTCATAGTATGGGTTGTGAGATGCAGTAATCATAATACCCATATTTGCTTTCATTTTTTTTGTAAGCATTGCTAAACCATTAGTTGGGAGTGGTCCTAAAGTATAAACATGCATTCCAGCTGATGTTAATCCCGAAACTAATGCTGGTTCTAGTGTATAACCCGATAGTCTTGTATCTTTAGCAATTATAGCTGTTTGTTTAATTTTTTTTTGTGATCTAAAGTAAGTTCCTGAGGCTAAGCCAAATTTAAAAAACATATCACCATTGATATTTTTACTATTAACTGGGCCTCTGATCCCATCTGTTCCAAAATATTTTTTTGCCATTAGTTTTTTATTAACTCTTTAAAGACTTTTATTCCTTGAATCAATTCGTTTACATCATGAATTCTTAAAATTTGAACACCTTGCATCATTAAATAAATTGATGAGGCGATTGTTCCTCCAGTTCTTTCTTTAGTATCATTTTTACCAGATATTTCTTTTATAAATTTTTTTTTTGAATTTCCAACAAGTATAGGAAAACCTAGTGAGTGGAAAATGGAAATGTTGCTAATTATATTCATATTATGTTTCAAATTTTTTCCAAATCCAATACCTGGATCTATGATTATTTTATTGTGATTTATACCTATTGATCTCAAATACCTAATTTTGTTTTCAAAAAAATCATATATATCTAATAATTCATTTTTATAAGTTGGATTATCTTGCATATTTTCAGGTAAACCTTGTGAGTGTTGAATAACAAAAGGAGTTTTATATTTTTTTAATATATCTTTAGTTTTAATGTCATAATTCAAGCCTGATACATCATTTATAATTTTTACACCAAGCTTAATACCTTTCTCCATAATCTCAGATTTTCTAGAGTCTAATGATATAGGTATTTTTTTACAAATTAATTTAAGGATTTCTTTAATTCTATTCCACTCTAGTTTTGCATTTATCCCTTTTGAACCAGGTCTTGTTGACTCACCACCGATATCAATTAAATTTGCCCCAGAAAAATACATTTTACTTGCATGTTCAATGGCTTTATTTTTCTTATTGTATTTTCCACCATCGGAAAAACTATCAGGTGTGATATTTAATACTCCCATAATATTAGGTAATTCTAAAAAATTTAAATTGGCAAAATTTTTTTTTTTATAAGTAATCCTTTGTAAATCACAACTAATTTGTTTTTTTTGAACTTTAGTTAGATTTTTTAAGTTATGAATTGAAATTTTTTTTTTTGACTTTCTTGATATAAGCTCAATCTGATCGAAAGATATTTGATGATTTCCATTAAGAGGAATTGTTTTTTTTTTCTTTACTAATGTTTTTGACTCAGATCCATAATAGAAATTACACGCCCTTGTGTAATATCTAAGCATTTATTTTAATGAACAATTTTTGGTTTAAGTCCCACTGCGCTCAATGCAGATTCTTTAGTATCTTCAACTTTTAGATCTTGCTTATCTGCAGGATAAATATTTTTAGTGATTAAGTTTTCAATTTCTTCACCTGATAATGTTTCATAGGTTAAAAGAGCTTTTGCTAACTTGTGTAAATCATCAATTTTTTCAGTTAAAACTTTTCTTGCTCTCTCGTACCCTTTATCCACAATTTTTCTAATTTCTGAGTCTACCTTTTTGGCTGTTTCTTCTGACATATTTTGTTGTCTAGCGACTGATCTGCCCAAGAAAACTTCTTCCTCATTTTCCCCATATGCAACTGGGCCAAGTTCTTTACTCAAACCAGCTCTCATAACCATTGCTCTTGCTCTTTTAGTGGCTTGCTCAATATCACTAGCTGCTCCAGTAGTTACTTTATCTTCACCAAAAATTATTTCTTCTGCAACTCTACCCCCCATGGCTATAGCTAATTGTGCATGTAATTGTTCCCTAGTCTGAGATAGCTCATCTCTTTCTGGTAGCTGCATTACCATTCCCAATGCTCTTCCTCTTGGTATAATTGTTGCCTTATGTATAGGATATGCTGCACTTTCATTAATCGTTACTATAGCGTGACCAGCTTCATGATAAGCTGTTAAAGTCTTTTCTTCCTCTGTCATAACCATTGAACGTCTTTCAGATCCCATCATGACTTTATCTTTGGCATCTTCAAATTCATTCAATGTAACAATCCTTTTGTTTTTTCTTGCTGCTAATAATGCGGCTTCATTAACCAAATTGGCAAGATCTGCACCAGAAAATCCTGGTGTTCCCCGTGCAACAGTTCTTAAATTTACATCTGGGGCCATCTTAATTTTTTTAACATGTACTTTTAAAATTTTTTCTCTTCCAATTATATCTGGATTTGAAACAACAACTTGTCTATCAAATCTACCAGGTCTTAATAGGGCTGGGTCAAGAACGTCAGGCCTGTTAGTTGCCGCAATAATTATAACTCCCTCATTAGTATCAAATCCATCCATCTCTACAAGAAGTTGATTGAGGGTTTGTTCTCTTTCATCATTGCCACCACCTAATCCAGCACCTCTACTTCTTCCGACTGCATCGATCTCATCTATAAAGATTATACAAGGAGAATTCTTTTTACCTTGTTCAAACATATCTCTTACTCTTGAAGCACCTACTCCTACAAACATTTCAACAAAATCTGATCCTGAAATAGTAAAAAAAGGAACGCCTGCTTCTCCTGCTATAGCTCTAGCTAATAATGTTTTTCCTGTTCCAGGAGGTCCAACCAACAACGCACCTCTAGGAATTTTGCCACCTAGTCTACTAAATTTTTTTGGATCTTTTAAAAACTCAACTATTTCCTCTACTTCCTCTTTTGCTTCTTCTACACCAGCGACATCATTAAAAGTAACTTTGCCTTTTAATTCATTCATCATTTTTGCTTTTGATCTTCCAAATCCCATAGCACCACCTTTGCCGCCTTGCATCTGTCTCATAAAAAATATCCAAACTGCAATCAACAACAACATTGGAAACCATGAAAGCAATACACCAAATAAAGAGGGCATCTTTTCATCTATAGGTGCAGCTGAAATACTAACTCCTTTATCAGAAAGTTTTTCAATTAAATTAGGGTCATTTGGAGCATAAGTTATAAAACTGTCTCCATTCGAATAAACACCTTTAATATTATTGCCTTGTATCTCTACCTTTAAGACTTCACCATTATCCACCGAAGTTAAGAATTCTGAAAATATAACTTGATTATTACCTCTAGTATTATTTTGAGGATTTTTAAACATATTGTAAAGGCCAATAGTTAGAAAAACTATTATTGCCCACATTGCTATATTTTTTATATTCATATCTATAAAATAAGAATTATTCTTAATTAAACAAGTGGCAATTTAGTATAATGTCACAATTATTTAACGTTCTTTAGAGACAATTATCGTTTGATTTACCCTTTCTATAATGCAACCACCCAAAGTGCCTTTTAAAAAACTATGATTATGAATATTGCTTATAATTTTTTCTATTTTTTTTCCTCTAGCAGGGTAATAATTTTTACCAATTAACTTAATAATTTCCGCAAAAGACCTAAAAGTTACCTCAAAGGGTTGTTGGAAAAATTTGTTATTGAGAATCATTTTGTTACTTTCATTAAAAAAAAATGTATTTTTATGTAAATTATGCTTCACGTAAAAATCTATAACATTGTTAGAATTTTTAAGGTTTCTAATTGTATTTGCAAATTTTTTTTTATTAAGTCCATCCTTTTGTAGCTCGGTTATTAATTTCCTAATTTTTATTCTTTGATATTTTTCATTTTTGTTAGATGGATCCTCAACATAAAAATTAAAAACGTATTTTGAAAGGAATTTCAAATCTTTTTTATCTTGATAAATTAATGGTCTTATCAGGTTTTTATCTGCAATTTTATTTTTTTGGTTAAGTGAAATTAGACCTTTTAATCCACTACCTCTTAATAGTCTTATAAAGAAATTTTCTAATAAATCGTCCTCATGATGACCTAATAAAATGTTTTTAATATTCAATTTATCACATTCACTAAATAATAATTGATATCTCTTTTTTCTGGCTAATGATTGAATATTTGAAGATGGTTTTTTTCCTGTCCAAGTTAGAATTTTAGCATCAATAGAATAACGTTTTAAAAGTTTCTTAACTAATTTAGCCTCTTTTGTTGACTCTTTTCTAATCTTGTGATCAACAATTAAAAATTTGGATGTAACTCTGTTTTTAATTGAATAAATTTTTGCTAAAAAAGCTAGAGCTAAGCTGTCCGGACCCCCAGAAACTGCAACAACAAACTTTTCCTTATCTTTAAAAGATTTTTCGAAATTTTTATAAATCTGAGTTACTTTATTATTGTCTAATTTTATTCTTAATAATTTAGGAATTTTTATTATTGCACTCAAATTTTTGAGACTCATATTTAGCTTTTTGTATCACTGATTGATTTGCTTTTGGATATTGTTTTTCAACGCCATTAATCATTTTACATCCTTGGTCTTTTTCTCCTATCTGCACCATGGATACACCAAGCTTTAATAAATTTATAGGGGCTTTATCACCTTTAGGATATTTTTGATATCCTTCTAAATAAGCAGACGCAGCATCAGTATACAGTTGTCTAATCCTAAATGTCTCTGCGTACCAATATTGGGCATTACCAGCTAAATCATGTTCTGGATTAGTTTGGACAAATTCTCTAAATGCTCTTTCAGCAGTCGAGTAATCTCCGACTTTCAAAAAACTTGTTGCAAATTTGTATTGTTTTTCAGCAGACTCCTTTGGTAAAATTTTTTGTTCAGCTTGAAAAGTTTCTGTTACAATTGTTGATGTAGTCTCAATAGACTGTGTTTTCTGCGATGACTCATTAGAGTTTGTGTCTTTGTATGATATTGAACCCAAATCCTGTGGTTGAGAACTACCAGGTAAAAGTTCTTCATTATTGTCTTTTGTTTTTTTTGTAAGTTTTTTATTTTTATCATTATTAGGTGTTAAAGTTTCTAAATTTTGAAATCTTAACTGATTGTCCGCTTGTACTTTTGATAATCTATTTGATAATTTATCTAATTTGAAATTAATCTCTTCAAACTTATTTGTCATAACTTGAAACTGATTTTCTATCTCAGAAAGTTTTAACAAATGTCTAGTAAGAACATCTTCTGAGTTATTGTTCATACTTAAGTCTGTATTTGTTTGATTGTCATTAATATTAACTGAGCCAGAATAAACTGCCTTCTCAAGTGTTTTTATATCCTTTTGAAGTTGTTCTAAAATTTCATAAAAGTTGTGATTATCAGAAAATGAATAAGATGAAAAAAATAAACTTATTAATAAAGTAAATTTAATAATTAAAAACTTAATTAGAGATTTCATTACATAACTTATGATTAAAATAATGGCAAAAAAAAGACCCCTAAACATGAAATGAATAGGGGTCTATTTAAGTTTTAAAAATTAGTTTGCTTTAACAGAAACAGATCTTCTATTTTTAGACCAAGCTAATGGATTAGAACCAGAGTCCACTGGTCTTTCTTTTCCATAACTTAAAACTGAAATTCTGTTTGATGAAATTCCATAAGTCATTAAATAATCTTTAGCAGCGTTAGCTCTTCTTTCACCAAGTGCTAAATTGTATTCTCTAGTTCCTCTTTCGTCCGCATGTCCTTCAAGAACTATTGTAATTTTTGAGTTCTTTCTTAACCATGCAGCTTGTTTTCTTAAAGTTTCTCTAGAGGCAGTAGTTAATACTGTTTCGTTCGTTGCAAAAAAAACTCTGTCAGGAACCCCTGATGCCAAATATTCAACCGTATCTTTACCAGTATAAACATCACCTTGCATCTGCCCTGTTTTCTGTGAAGTAGCACAAGCCGAAAGTGCTAAACATGCAACAGTTATTAAAAAAGCGTTTTTTAGAATTTTGTTTAATTTCATTATTGCTCCTTGATCAATATTACTTACACGTTACTTTTTCACAACTAGATAGATGTTTCAAGTTAAAAAAGCAAGCTAATATTGTTTAATTGCTTAATAAAGATGACCATGATGGGTCTGAAGCATCAGTTGGGGTATTAACTAGCCTTTCATTATAACCTGTTAAATCGATCGACCACAGTTTTGCTGAAAAACCCTCACCTTTGTCATTGGTTTTTGTCTCTCTATAAAAAATTAAAACTCTGCCATTAGGAGACCAAGAGGGAGCTTCTTGATAAAAATTTTCTGTTAATAGTCTTTCCCCACTGCCATCTGTTCTCATAACACCTATGTAAAACTTACCTTTGTGTAATTTTGTAAATGCAATTAGATCGCCTCTTGGAGACCAAACTGGAGTTCCATACAAACCTCTGCCAAAAGAAATTCTTTTTACGTTACTTCCATCACTCTTCATTATATAAATTTGTTGATATCCACTTCTATCTGAATTGAAACAGATAAATTTTCCATCAGGTGAATAAGATGGAGAAGTGTCTATAGAAGGATGATTAGTAATTTTTTCTACAATTCTATTTTCTAAATCCATAGTAAAAATATCTGAGTTTCCATCTTTTGCAAAACTCATAATAATTTTTTTTCCATCTGGTGAAAATCTAGGAGCAAACGTCATACCTGGGAAGTCACCAACTACCTCCTGCATACCTGTTTCTATATCTAAAAGATAAACTCTTGGTAAATTTCTAAAATAGGAAAGATAAGTTACCATTTGACTGGTAGGATTAAATCTAGGTGTCAAAACTAATTCATTTCCTAATGTCAAAAATTTATTATTTTCACCATCCTGATCCATGATAGCTAATTTTTTAATTCTTCTTGTCTTTGGACCTTCTTCGGAAACATAAATTATTCTTGTATCAAAATATCCTTTTTCACCAGTCAATCTCTCATAAACTTTATCAGTTATTATATGTCCAACACGCCTCCAGTTATTTGGAACAGTTGTGAAAGCTAGAGCCATCATTTCTTTTCCAGCTAACACATCCCACAGTCTAAATTCAACTCTTAATTTTTCATCAACAAAATTTACCTTTCCAGTAATTAACGCTTGTGCTTTAATTAAATTCCAATCTTCAAATCTTGGTTTTAAATTAGCAATATCTGGTGCTTGTAAGAATGCATCTTTATTTAATGGATTAAATAATCCTGATGTCTTTAAATTTTTTTCTACAACTTTAGAAATTTCTGAACCTATATTTTCTTTTTTTAGGATTTTTTCAAAACTTTTTTTTGAATTTTCATCAATTGATAATGGGGATACAGCTATTGGAAGTGGATTTAAATTACCCCTGGTAATGTCAACTTCAATTAATGCTAAAACCTTAAAAGGAGAGATAACCAATAAAATAAAAAAAATAATTCTAAACATAAAAGTATATTACCCTTCTAACATCTCTCTTGCATCAAAATTTAATTGTAATTCTTTCCATCTTTCATACCCCGTTGTAGGTACTCTTAGTGGCTGACATAATTTAATAGCTCTAAGAGCGCTTTCGGCTAAAACTTTATAAAATCCTTGACCTGGTTTATTCATTCTTGCATGATCTAAAATTTCTGATTGTGATATCGTTCCATCAGGATTTAATTGTAGTTTTATTCTCACTAATAAATTTTCATTGTAAGGCAATCCCAAAGGTATACTCCAACATCCAAATATTTGTGCTTTCAATGCATCTTCTTCACTTAAAGATAATCCAATATTTTCAAGATTTTTTTGTTGATCTTGAGTAACTTTATTATTCTTGTTTACTGCTTCCGCGGTCTCAACTTTTGATTTATCAATTAATGCTGCAATATTGTTTGGATCAAATAACTCTTTTTTTTCAAATTCTGATACTTGTTTTACTTCATTATCAATTTTTTCAGGATTCTGTTTATCCTCTTTAATTTTCTCGACTTTTTTTATCTTGTCATCTGGCATAGGCACAGAGTCTGGTTTTATTTTTTTAACTTTTTTTGGTGGTGCTTGTTCTGAAACAAGTTTTTTTTCTTTTTCTTTGATTTTTTCAATAGTTTTTTTTGCTTTTGGAGCAAATGGTATATTCGTTTTATCTGTAATTTGTATCAGTTCGACTGAGACTATAGGTGGTAGATCTATTGGTTTCTTTGCTAAAAATGGTAGGCTCATTGCTGTAATAATTATTATTATTAGATGAGAGGCAGAAGAGATGAGTATACTTCTATTCACTTCTACTTACCTTTCTTTATATGGTTCTGAAATAAGTGCCACCTTTGTAAAACCTGAACCAGATAGTAAACCCATAATTTCTAATACTCTTCCATAATTAATAGTTTTGTCTCCTCTCACATATATTCTAGTATCAGTTCTATTTTTTGAAACAGCTAAAACTTTAGCAATAATCTTTTCATATTCTACTTTTGACTCTTGTATAAAAATCTCCCCTTTAGAGTTTATGGACAAAGTAAGTGGTTCAGCTTCTTCTGGGAGAGAGTCTGCTGAACTTTCGGGTAAATCAACTTGTACACCTACTGTTAATAAAGGAGCTGTAACCATAAATATAATTAATAGCACTAACATTACATCAACGAACGGAGTGACATTTATTTCGCTCATTGGTTCTTTTGATGAACGATTAAATTTAAAAGCCATTTAAATTATAGTTAAAAATCTTTTTGAAAAATTTTCTAGTTTTTTAGAATATAGAATAGAGTCATTATTAAATTTATTATATGCAATTACAGCAGGAATTGCAGCCAACAAACCTAAAGCTGTTGCAAACAATGCCTCGGCAATACCTGGTGCAACGATAGCTAAACTAGTATTTCTTGAAATTGCAATTGACTGAAATGAGTTCATTATTCCCCAAACAGTTCCAAATAAACCAATGAATGGAGCTGTAGACCCTACAGTTGCTAAAAAAGTGTAGCCTTTACTTATTTTAGACATTTGTTTTTCTATTCCTGTTTCTAACATAGTTGTCATTCTATCATGTAAATCAGTTTTTGATTTTTTTTTTAATAAATTTTGCATGGCATCTTTGAACACCAAGGTCATTGGATCTTCAGTATTAGCTGGAAGATTATTGTAAAATGACTCTGCAGATTTTGAATTCCAAAACTTTGTTTCAAACTCCTCAGTAGTTTGATTTATTTTTTTGAATAATTTAAATTTTTCTATTATGACTGCCCACGAATAAACTGAACAAGCGATTAATAAAATAATAACAGTTTTAACAATAATATCTGCACGAATAAATAAGCTTAATAGAGAGAAATCAGCACTTGATGTCAATCCTACTGCTTGAGATGAAATATCAGCTTCCATAGTGCCTTCTCACACTTAATTGTGTCATGAATTTGTCTTTAATTTGCTTTGTTATTCCTCAGATTTATACGTTTCGTAGTAAAAATTAGCGATTAATATTGCATCTGCTTTATTTGAGTCTTTTTTTTTTGAAAGTTGAGATGAAAATGATGGAAAAATTTCTATAGCTCTGGTCCTGCTTGCGTCCTTTTCAGAATTTATTAAACCAAAATATTTTTTCCATTTGGCGGGTCTTATAAAATAAACTGGTAACTGCATTGCAGAACATATTCCTTTTAAAATACCAAACGATTGTCCAAAATTAAACATACTTGTAACACCTTGTCCAGGCATTGCTGAAACCTGCTCAATTATAACTCTTATATTTTGCTTATCAATTTTGTTAACTCTGTTACAAATTTCATTATAAATTTGAGCACCATTCACTTGTCTTTTATTTTTTTTTCCTTCAGCCATTGTTGGCATTTCGATAACATCAACAATTTTTCCATCTTTAAAAAAACAAATTGATCCCGAGATACCTGGGTCTATTCCAATAATTAACATAAATTATTTTTCAAATTCTGCGTTTGAGTATACATTTTGTACATCATCATCCTCTTCTAAAGCGTCAAAAAAATTAATCAAAGCATCATTTTTTTCCTTAGAA
>Ga0181422_1000742_pt1 | contig 10640 bp, 7 predicted proteins | sample 45SPOviralmetaG_FD_130147 | JGI IMG/M metagenome (GOLD analysis project Ga0181422, IMG submission 130147) | Marine viral communities from the oligotrophic San Pedro Time Series (SPOT) site, San Pedro Channel, CA, USA - 45 SPOT_SRF_2013-07-18 | ecosystem: Environmental > Aquatic > Marine > Strait...
GTCGCCGTTGACCATCGTGGCCACCAACCCGTCGGAGACATTGGCTGCGTCCACGGCGCCCGAGAGGACGTGGTAGAGTAGAATGTCAGAAAGGGTTGCGTTTTCTTCGTCGGTGTCAAAGGTAGACAGGTCAATACCGGCCGCTTCAAACGCTGCATCGGTTGGAGCGAAGACCGTGAACGGACCGTCGCCTTGGAGGGTTTCAACCAGACCGGCGTGAGCCAGAGCCGCCACGAGGGAATCGTGAACGCCAGTAGCTTGGGCGTTAGCGGGAATGTCTTCTGTTTCATCAGCGCTGACGCTAAATGAGACGGTTGAAATGCTGAGGCAGGCAATCATGAGGAGCGTTAGTGCACGGTTCATGGGTGGATTGCAAATCCGGCCATACTTAAGTCGCGGTTTTTTCCCGGGTGAATAAAGAACACTCGCGACCTTCATTTTGTTCTGCGAACAATTGACCATTGGTCTCGGCGAAGCCCCTCAAGAGCCACACCGGTAATCGCTCCCCAAAGCCATGGTTCTTCCACCCCTAGCCCGAGAAGCGCTACCATTCCCCCTAGGGCAAGAATCCAATGATGAACCCAGACCTTTTTTGACCTCAAATGGAATCTGAAGTTCTCGGTGACCCATCGCGCGGTTGCGAAGGTCAGCACCAGCGAAAGGGAGTACCATGCGAAGTCCATGCGGCTTGCTGATGCTCATTTGTTCATCTACTTTGACCACGGGCGCAGAGAGTAGATACCAAATCTGGCCCATAATGCGGCACAGAGTCGCATCGTCGGAGTCCGGATTCAATTGAACGGTGAACGGTATTCATGCACATCTTCCGCTATACGGAGCAATTGATTGTATTTTGCAACGCGATCGGAGCGAGCTGGAGCGCCGGTTTTGATTTGACCTGCCCGGGTACCTACAGCGAAATCAGCGATGGTCACGTCTTCAGATTCGCCACTGCGGTGAGAAACCACGTTGTTCATGCCGTTTGTAGAGGCGAGATCCATGGCCTCAAGGGTTTCAGTGACCGTCCCCACCTGATTGAGTTTGACCAGCATGGCGTTGGCTGCACCCAGTTCAATGCCTTGAGAAAGGCGTTCAGATTGAGTCACGAAAAGATCGTCTCCAACGGATTGCACGCGATGGCCATACGCTTTTGTGAACGCCGACCAACCTCGCCAGTCATCCTCACCAAAACCGTCTTCGATGGAAAGGATAGGGTAGGCATCCAACCAACCACCGTACATCTCAACCAATTCCTCAGAAGATTGGACTTTGCCATCCATGTGATAACCGTCGTCCTTGAGGAACTCAGTCGAAGCGACATCGAGCGCAATTCCGATTTCTTCCGTCGAGTACCCTGCGCCTTCAATGGCCCGAACCATGTACTTGAGACCGTCTTCGTTTGCAGGGAGGTTTGGGGCGAAGCCGCCTTCGTCGCCGACGCCGCCAAGCAAGCCGTCTTTCTTGAGTTCAGCTTTCAAGGCGTGGTAAGTTTCCACACCTGCTCGCAAGCCTTCACCAAACGTGTCAAACCCATGGGGCATAACCATGAATTCCTGGACGTCAACGTTCGAAGCGGCGTGAGCGCCCCCGTTGAGAATGTTGAGCATGGGCACAGGCATCAAGCCGCCTGCAACGCCTCCGACGTACTTCCATAACGGCAATTCGTGAAACGCCGCCCCAGCATGAAGGCAAGCCATGGATGCGCCGAGCATAGCATTGGCTCCAAGGTTGGCCTTGTTCGGTGTACCATCAAGTTCAATCATCACTTCGTCAATGATGCGTTGCTCGTCAACTGGCAAGCCAACAAGGGCTTCTTCCAAGTGATCTTTCACGTTGTTCACGGCTTGGGAAACGCCTTTCCCAAGGTAAAAGTTAGAATCTCCGTCTCTCAACTCAAGAGCTTCGTAGGCACCCGTTGAGGCCCCTGATGGGACGATAGCGCGACCCAGAAGCACCCCGTCCACAAAACAATCAACCTCGACGGTGGGTTGACCCCGACTGTCCAGTACCATTCGTGCATCGAGGCCAGAAATATGTCCCGTCATGAGGGTCCCTCGCCCCTTCCAAGGGAACGCGCCCCTTGAATGAAACGGGAGATGAAACTCCTTTGGGCAAAAGGGCCGTCCGAAATGTGTTAGAAGGGCGCTTTTTCATGCAATAATCATTCATTTCTTGTCATAAAACGGCACCATGGGGCTGTATCACGACGGGAATTGATTCAAATACCCCTTTTTCTAGCACTAGAGCATGCCACGAATTGCCGAGATTGACCGATCCATCCTTGCACAACTCCGAAAGAACGGCCGAATGTCCTATGTCGACCTTGCTTCCAAGGTCGAAGCCAGCGAACGGACGGTTCGCACACACATTCGTAACATGGAAGAAAACGGCACCATCCGAGGCTACACCATTCGAGAGGGGGGCGTTGGTTTGACAGCCCTCGTTCGGATCAAAGTTTCACCTGGTTCTGAAATCGGTTCCTTTGCCTCGGAAGTGACAGGATGGGAAGGCGTTGAAATCGTCTACGAAGTCTCAGGAGAAGCCGATCTTGTGGCCCTGGTTCACGTGGATGACACCATGGCTCTGCGTGCCCTTCTCGACAAGATGTGGCTGGCTGCGCCCAATGAAATCGCCAGCACGACCACAGAACTTGTCTTGGAACAGTACTGAGTTCTCATTCCTCTTCAGAAGGCGTGGAATAATCAATTCCACAGGAACGGCAAACCATGTTGTCATCCCAGTCACACTGACGACGGCAACCAGACATCGCCATCACGCCTTCCACTTCACCGAGCAGCCAATGGATTCGGTGAAATCAATTTTCGGCGTTTCGCCATCAAGCATTGCATCAATGGCATCCGACAGTTCCGCCGTGGTGGCCTCGTTAGGGTTTCGTGGACTATCGTCCATTCGGCCTTGGTAGACCAAACGGTGCTCAGTGTCAAACAAGAAAAATTCTGGCGTCCGCTTGGCTCCGTAAGCGTGAGCGATTTCTTGGGAGGCGTCGTGGACGTAGGCGTAAGGCATGCCCCCCTCGGCTCGCTTCACCATGTTCTCGAATGAATCGTTCTCGTAGACGACTGGGTCGTTGGAATTGATGCCGACAAAACCAATCCCCTTCGCTTGGCAGGACTCCGCCATGGCGTTGATGCGGTCAACACTGGCCACGACGTATGGGCAATGGTTGCACTCAAACACGACGAGTGTGCCGTTCGCACCGGCTGCATCTGAAAACGAGACAGTGTCACCGCCCACAGCAGAGTTTGAATTTGGTAGGTCAAAGCCGGGGGCGGAGTCTCCTGTCTGTAGAGGCATAGCCTAGCGACTGCGCTCATGGGTCAAAATGGCTTGCTTTAATTCGCCTCACAACACAAAGTATGCTGCAGCGCCGGCTCCGAGGAGGAGGATGGTTCCGAACATGATGAGAAGTTTCGATCTCCCCTTGCCTGACTCCGAAATGGGAACTGCATCAACCGGAAGGTCTGGGACGACCTTTGCTTCATCACCTGGGAGGTCTTGGCCGTCCCAATAGGCTTGCTTGGCGCTTTCACCTGCTTCCAATTCCGCCTGTATCCTGGCCTCTTCGGCCAGACGTGCTTCTTCGGCCAGTCGTGCTTCTTCGGCCAGTCGTGCTTCTTCGGCCAGTCGTGCTTCTTCGGCCAATCGTGCTTCTTCGGCCAATCGTGCTTCTTCAGCCAATCGTGCTTCTTCGGCCTGTCGGGCTTCCCCGGCCAGTCGGGCTTCCTCGGCCAAACGTGCCTCTTCGGCCAAACGTGCCTCTTCGGCTTGACGTGCTTCTTCAGCCAAACGTGCCTGTTCAGCTAGACGTTCTTCTTCCGCTAGTCGTGCTTCTTCCGCTAGTCGTGCTTCTTCGGCCAGACGTGCTTCTTCAGCCAGACGTGCTTCTTCGGCGATGCGAGCCTCCTCAGCAAGGCGGGCTTCCTCCGCAAGGCGTTCCTCTTCCGCCAAGCGTTCCTCTTCCGCAAGGCGCTCTTCTTCCGCAAGGCGCTCTTCTTCCGCAAGGCGTTCTTCTTCTTCCCGACGAAGGCGTTCCTCCTCGGCAAGGGCGCGCTTGCGTGCCTCTTCTGCTGCAAGGGCACGGATACGTTCGTTGAGTGCATCCTCGTTTTTGTTCCGATATCGGTTCAGGATGGCCTCACCCATTTTGATGAACTCTTCTTCTGGAAGGTTCGGGACGTCGTGTTTTGCACTGATCAACAAATTTTCAATGTCTTCGACCTTGAATTCTCCAACATGTCCGTTGAGGTGCTGCCGGAAAACCGAATAGAACTCTCGCTGTTCTCCTGAAATGGACCCATCCGAGGTCATAAAATCTTGGAGAGCGGTCAAAATCTCAGTCAAATTGAGTTCTTTTACTTCAACCAAGTTCCGCGCCCCCTATTATGAACGGGTTCACGCATTCGTCATCAAGTTTTTCTCACACTCGTGTAAGCGGGTTTTGGCCAATTGGTGGTCTGCATCGATGCTCAAAATCGCTTTCCATGCTGTGCTGGCGGCGTCCATGCTTCCAAGACCGTGATGGTGAGCAGCGATTTGGAGGCGAGCATCAAGATGGTGGCCATCGCATCGCACCGCCGCTTCGAAGTCAGACAGAGCGTTGTCAATCTTGTTGAAATGCATGTAGTAAAGTCCGCGCTGGTGCCACGCAGCTGCATGGTCAGGAGATTGACGGAGGGCTTCGTTGAGCGGGGCCTCGGCACGTTCGGCACGGTCCATGCTCATGTAGCAGGCCGCCAATTGGGTAAGGGCATGCGTGTGGTGTGGCGCTTGCTCCAAGACATGCTTGAATTCCTTTGAGGCATCTTCCCATTCAGCCAAATGCATGTGAGCGTCGCCCTTTCGCACGCGGCCCACAGCAAGTTGTGGAGCCAAATCAAGGAGGGTTTCTGCGTCATCCAAAGCTTTGCGGGCATCATCAAGGCCCATGTAAACCGAACTTCGATTCAAGCGCGCTCGGATGTGTGACCCATCGAGGGTCAAGCAATCGCTGTAATGGTACAAGGCCTGTTTGAGTTGCCCTTTGACAGCGGAGATGTTGCCGCGAATGTAGGCCGTGGTTGCGTTTTGCCCATGAACCTCAGCGGCATCAACATGGAGTAAAGCGGCTTGCAAGTCGCCGTGATCCAATGCTAATAAAGCGGACTCGCAGGCTATGGAAGGGTCTTTGTCATCGCTGAGTCGTTGGGCTCGGCTCAGGGATTCAGCAGCGGTTTCGAGCGTCCCAAGCATGCGTTGTGTGCGAGCAAGGCCGAGCCAAGCGACGTCAAGTTCACGGTTCAAAGAAAGGGCGCCGTTGAAAGCATTCAGTGCAGCTTCCAGAAGATTTTGGTCGGTGGCGCCAGTTCCGTCTCGGAGTCGGTCAGCATGTGCCAGGTGTAATCGACCCTCGACGGTATGAAGCAGCGCATGGTCAATTCCATCCGGTGTCGACGAGAGAAGAGCAGAGGCGTCGTCAATCCGATGTTGTCGCAAATAACGCCCAGCGATTCTTGCACGCAATTCACCGTTGTGTGGTTGAGCATTCAATGATTTGAGGAGCGTTTCTTCCGCAGCAACGGCAGATCCCTCCAACTCAAGGAGTTCAGCTTTGAGGAACACGGCGTCCACGCCACCGGCATCCAAAGCAACCGCATGGGTCGCCGCCTTCAGAGCATCCCGTTCATGTCCGTTCTTTTCCGACAACAAGCGAGCCTTGAGGGCCCATGCTTCACCGGACTGTCGGTCAAGGGTCAAACATCGTTCGTTGGCTTCGAGGGCCAGTTCAAATTCGCCCTCGGCTTCGAGTAACTGGGCATAGTGCAACCAATCGCCTGAACGAGATGGGTCTTCCTCCAATGCCTGAAGAATCGCTTCAATGGCTTCCGTTCTGGCTCCTGCTCGTGCACGAAGACCAGAGAGGAGGGAACGGTCAGCCGCTGTGTCAACACCGAGGGCTTCCAAGCGTCGCACGGCTCGCTCGGCTTCTCCGTCACCCATCGAGGCCAAGAGATGAGCGTGAGATCGTAGCAAATCCGGATTATCGGGGGTGAGTTTCATGCGAGCTTCCAGCCAGTGTCGATAGAGGGCGTCATCGCCACGGAGACGAGCGATGTGTTCGAGACCCTCCAGCACGCTGACGTGCCCAGGTGAGAGTTGGTAAGCGACACCTAAAGCCCCTTCTGCCCAATCGTAAAGTTGGAGGTGAGATGCTGCAAGACCCAAGCGGTGAGCAGTGTCGGCGTCCACGTGAAGAGAAGCCATGGTGACATGGTGATGATCCAACACAGCGAGGAGACGGCGAAGGAGGCCAGCATGATTGACAGAAAGGCCGGAGGAGGTGCCTTGCTCCACGGGTTGATGTTGCACCACGGAACGAAGGACTTCACAAGCCGCTGGAAGGTCGACGGTGCTCGAAGCATCTCCCTCGTGTTGGATTAAAAAGTGGTGAACGGAGAGCGAGGCATCGATTTCCGGATGAATGGCCCGAAGGGCGTCCATGGTGCTCTGGAGCGTTTGAATATCGGAGAGGACACCTTCAGTGGCCACGTTGAGATGATGGAAATGAGTTGACTGAGATTCTCTGAGAAGTGTTTGCATGTCCAGCAAACGCGTCATTTTGTTGTGGCCTTGATACAACGAGTATCCAAAGGCCCCCGCAGCACCCGCAGAAAGCAAACCAAAACCAAGGACGATGAGGCTCATTGACCCACAGCGGTCCGCTGTACCTTTATGGTCTGCGGAAGATTTTGGGGCTAAGACGGTCGTTTTTTGCCTTCACTACGGAGGCCGAACCGCACAAAACGAAGGGAAGAGAGGGTGATTTCCCCCATTCACACCGCTCATATTGAAAGCCCTCCATGGCCCGTGGTGTGGACGAGGGCGAATGAACGACGAGGGCGAGGGACACGACACGGGCGATGTGCGCTTAGCGTCGCTCGTTCAATTTGGGTTTCCTGAAGCAGCGATGAAGGACTTCCTCTTCGAACATAGCGAGGCCTTTCATGAACGTCTTGTTTGGCTTGAACAACGACGAGAAACAGCCACAGAAATTGAAGAACGCTTGAATGCATTGTCCCAGACACGACCTCTCAATCAGACCCTATCCAATTATTTTACACAACTCAACGACCCATTTACGGTGGAGGAGGCCTACCTCGCCTTCGAACGCGATCTTAGGGCGGTGGCCTCATGGGAGCCTCCGTTGAATCAAAGCAGGTTGGCTTGGTTTGATCGAGGAGAAGGGGATGCATGGTACGCCCTTTACGGTCGTTTGGCCCGATTGGACCTGTCGAGCCATGCTGCCGTCGTTCCGCTCCATCGACTCTTCTCGACACCCGAGCGGATGGATGAGCTCTTGAGGCATCTTGAGACTGTTGAGGCCGATGAAGTACGCCAAGTCGAAATGATCGAGGCTGGTGCTCAACGCCTCCGAGGCCATGGATACGCCGTGGAGGAACTCAATCAACTGCCATTGCTTGAAGGCCTGCGCATCCTTGAACGTTGGCAGGCTTTTCACGCAGAAAAGGAACACGTGCGGCTTGGGGCTGTTCAAATGATTCAACCCTTTGACGCAGAATTGGCCATCGAATTGGAGGCGAGATGCCATGCCATGCAGGACGTGAACGATGCCTCGGCTTTGGAAGATTTGGCCAACGAGATTCAGACGTTAGCTCAAACCTTGGAAGAGCGGCGTAAGGGCCTGTCCGATGCGATTCAAGAATGGCGAGAGAAGGGTATTGTTTTCCCCCATGAAGGCGAATTGCATCCCAATGATTTGATGCAGTGGGAGGCCAATCACGACGAGGTCGCTCACCTTGTTGAGCGGCACCTTTCGCTCATTGACCGGTGGAGTCGTTTTGCCAAGTACTGGCCATCTCAAACCGAGGCTTCAACCATCTATATCGGCCATCTTGACCAAACCGACCATCTGAGAGATGCGGTTGACGAAATGGACGCGTTGTGGAAGAAATTGGAGCTTGACGGGTTGGAATTGTTGGAAACCTACGAACACGCTGGATTGGAAGTAAGTGAATGGCGGAACCGTGTCTTTGAAGACCCAATGAACGCCATGGAACGCATGACGGTCGAGCGACAGCGATGGGATGCAAGGGTTGCATTGATGGAAGAGTTCAACGCCCTTGACACCTCCTTTTCTGGTGATGAGGAGGTCGCCCTCCGCCGCCAATTACTCGCTGTTGAAGACATAGGGCATGATGTCCTTGATGAGATGAAAGCGTTCATTGAGCGGTTTACTCGTCGAGTTGAACGCCATCGCGTGATGCTCGAAGATGAGTTGGCCGCCCTGCGTCGTTCTGGAAGGCTGGAGCACGAAGAAAGAACATCAGAGTTGAATTTGGCCGAACTTGAGCGGCATGTAGCCCACGTCACCCGAGCAAATGGAGCCTATGAAACCTCAAGTCAGCCGAGCATGGTCCATTCCAGAATGCGGGCGTCAATTACGGCTGAACTCGAATCACTGAGCCAGACCGGATGGGGAGTTGACAAGTGGTTAGCAGAAGTGAAGGATGCTCCGATGCAAGTCGCACGAGCATTGAGCGATGCTCGACCTCATCTCCAGAGAAATGATGTCCTCCGACGTCGGCTTCTTGCCTTGCCTTGGAAGAGGGATGTGAAATTGGCCTTGGAAGTGGAAATGATGAGTCAGCAGGTCCATTGGTTGGCCCACCTCAACCTGCAAATCCCAACTTATACCGCCCACCTTGCCTCACGCGACGTTGAAGATGAAGGATATGAATTGCAACTCTGGCAACCGTCCATTGGCCGTCCCACGCTGGTGCCCATTCCTGAGCAACGAGAGCGACAGGTGCTTCAACCCGCGTCAGCCCTTGAAGAAGCCCATCAAGCCATGTTGGAAGCCATGGATGCGAACGACGAAGAAAGGCCCCACGACGATCACAACGAAGTGAGCTCAAAGGAATCGAAGGAAAGTATCGAGCCGGCCGAACAGCCCTTAACGGCCCCAGCTGAGGAAGATGTGGAAGAATCTGTTGAGGAGGTCGTGGAACCAAAAGAGACCCTTTCCCAACCTGGAGAAGCAAAAGAGCCCTCCCCCCAACCCGTGGAAACAGAAACCACAACGGTGGAGGAGAAAGCTACACCCATTGAGGCAACGGTTCCCTCCTCGTCCGAGGAAAAGTCGGTTGATGCAACTGAAAAAGCCCTCGCTTCGCTGACAAACCTGGTAGCGGTGTTGGGTCTTAGTGAACTGGCTGCAGCCGTTGAACAGGGAGGCATAGAGGCGCTTCAGGATGTGCGGCGGAGTTTAGCCAGCCAAGTGAATATCGCGCCGAGGGATGTTCGTATCGGCCGATTGTTACGTCTCTCCTTACGCCTCCTGCCAGCGGGAGATGAGGATGACAAGCAGCGTGCCCACTTGTTATCTGCCCTGAGCGACATGGTGCCTACCTTGAAGCGGTGGACGCGCCGACGTTTGGAAGCACGTCATTCTGGAGCAAAAGGAAATTTTCTCGCCGATGCCGTGGAATTAGGAGTCGCTCTTGAGCGCATTCCCGGTCTTGGCCAACATCTCCCACTCCAGGAAGATAATTGGCCGCTTCCAAGCGACATGGTCGGACTGACGACCGAAGTCTCAAAACTCGCTCAAAGCGTCAACCTTCCCTCAGCGGGTGGCGTCAAAGCATAATTAAGTCAAATCATCCCAAAGGGCATCTTCGTCCATTTGAGCCTTGGATACAGGAGGAGGAAGGGGTGCAGGAGGCAAAGGAGCCGGAGGCAATTGCGCTGGTGGAGGTGGCGTTGGCAGTGATGCGGGCGCTGGCAATGGAGCCGGCGGGGGTGGGAGCGCAACTGGTGGAGGCGGCGCTGTTTGAGCGGCCACGGGCGGGGGAGGAAGAGGTGCCGTTGGCAAAGCATTGGCCGTAGAGGATGGCGGTCCGCTTGGGGATGCAGAACCGGGTGGAGCCGGCGCCGTTGTTGGTAAAATCACACCAGGGGAATTGGTAGGGGCATTTGCGGGCGGAGGGAGCTGATGGGGTTGTGGGGCTTCTGGAACTGGGGCAGGAGTTGGAGCGGGTTGTGGGGGTGTAGCCATGGCTTCAATCACCGCATCGATGTGTTGCGTTTCCAGTGTTGAAGTCCGTAAGAACTCAACGAATGCAGGACCCAAAAGAGCCGTGCTGTTGTGAATCAAGTAAGGTTCCTGGCGCCAACCTGAGAGATAAAAATCATGGCGACCGCCGTGGTCTGAAAATGAAATTCGATGAAGATCGAGTTGAGTCAGGAGCAAACCTGCTACACCGGCTAAGACAAATGCCCCGCCACCAATCGCCAGCAGTCCTTGCGCAAAACTTGTGGCCATGAGGACTCCGAAACCGATGGCCCCCCACCAAACACCTTGCAATTTTTGGAACAAGTCCAGGTGGGTGTGAGAGTAGCCGGAGATGTATTCTTTGACCAAAGCCATTCGGACATTGAGGCGACGAACGCCATCGGGATCGTAGCGAGCTTCCACAATGCGCATCAATTTCTCATCCATGATGAGAGAGGTCGATTCCATTCCATTCCGATGCTGGCTGAGTGGGAATTCAACCACATCTTCACCTTGAAGTGCAAGGATAGGTGCGGCTCGAATCGGAAGTGCCCAAGGCGCTGGTTCGTCA
>Ga0181422_1000743_pt1 | contig 10638 bp, 6 predicted proteins | sample 45SPOviralmetaG_FD_130147 | JGI IMG/M metagenome (GOLD analysis project Ga0181422, IMG submission 130147) | Marine viral communities from the oligotrophic San Pedro Time Series (SPOT) site, San Pedro Channel, CA, USA - 45 SPOT_SRF_2013-07-18 | ecosystem: Environmental > Aquatic > Marine > Strait...
CTATCTATAGTTATAGCAGTAGCATCAGCATTATCATCTATACCTTTAGATTGAAAATTTAATACTGGTATGTTTGCTTTATCTCTTGCGTTAGTCATTTAATTATAAATCCTCTTGTTCAGCTTTAAAAGTTGCATAAGCATCTTTAACATTTTGTGTCCAGACTGCGTTACATACTGCTTGTACTTCAGCATGTTCATCAGTTATAACTGCGTCTGGCATCAAAGCATGTCTATGATACTTTCTTGATAATTCTTCGCCATCTTCGATAACTACAGTATCGGTTCTTACTTGAACTGATTTGTATTTTCCGACCACTTCGATTTTACCAATCTGTGTCTCTTTAGTTATTGCCATGTGTTGTCTCCTGTTGTGTTGTTAAAATTAAGCATCAGTTATATAAGTTCCGCCAATATAAAATTGTGCTGATGTATCTCCAAATTGTGCTTGTGAAGCGTTTAAATTATCATTCGTTACTATTATTTGTCCATAAGCATCATTTTCTCCAACGTGTAAAAATGGAGCAGTACCAGATGATGTAAAATTAACATTATGTGTTCCTATACCGATACGACCTTTTCCTGCTTGGTCAGCTAAACTTGAAGCGGTAAATGGTAATGATATTCTTACAGTACCAGAAATATTAGCAGAAATAGAAGCAACAAGTAATGTTCCTTGAACATGAACAAGTCTGCCAATTTTTGTATAAGATAATTGGTTAAAAGAACTATTCATAGTTATAGTTGCAGTACCTCCACTATCTGTAATACTTGCTGTATGTAATCCTTCTTCGTAATCGTCTAATCTGTTTGCTGTGCCTGTGCCACCAAGAAATACACCTTCAGATAAATATAATCTTCTCCATCTAACAGTTGAATAACCTAAATCTATATCATTATCAGAGTTTGAACCATCTGAATTAGCAGGAGTAAGTGCAGTTAAATCATCTCTAAATCTAATTTGACAATTTTCCGTACCAAGATTAAGTTTGCCACTAGCAGTACCAATACTACCAACTACTGAATTATCTTTTCTAAAATTAATAATTTGTCCATCAGATGTTTTTCTATTAAGAAACATATTAGTATTGTTATCTCTTGTAGAAACTATAGTTCCACTTCCTTCAATTTCTGTACCAGAAACATTTGCTGTTTGGTCTGTTTTTCCTACTAATAAATTTCCAGACGCATCAAACCTAGCACGTTCTGAACCATCTGTATGAAATGCTATTCTATGATTAGCTGAACTACTACCTTCAATTTTATAATTAGAACCACCAAATCCTAGACTAGCTCCATTATCTACTTGAACATCTCCACCTACAGCAACACCAGAAGCAGTTGTTTCAATTTTCTTTGTGTTGTCATAGTAAAGTTCAACTTTACCATCTTTAGTAAATTCTGCCATTTTTCCATTAGAACTACTTAAATCAGATATAAGAGCTATTTTAGTTCCATTTGTATTTACAAATAAATTTCCAGAACCAACCTCACTTACAAAACTGTTAGCACCATCATGGTAAATTTCTAAATCGTTTCCAGTTCCAAATTTTGCTTTTACATTGTCTGGGAAACTTAAACCACCAGTTACACTTGTGTTACCTAGTGTAGCAATATTAAACGTACCAAAAGTTATAATATCTACGACATCGCCATTTGTTAAAGCTGAAGCAAAGACAACAGAGTTACCACTTGTTACAGTAACGTCTGTTCCATTTACCATCTTAATTCCATTTAGGAATACGTCTATAAATCCTGCGTCATAAGAAAGTGAATTTGAATTATCATCATTACCAGAAATAGTTGTAGGTGTTCCTGATACTGTGTACTTAAATCTATCTGAAGTTCCATTTACTGAAGAACCTGCATTTACCCAACCAGTTGATGAGTAAACTTTTAATTGGTTTGAACCTGTATCAAAATATAAATCTCCCAAATCCAAACTTGAACCATCTGGATCTTGTGTTGGTGCTGATGAACTTGCTCCAAGATAAGTATTTGCAAAACTGTTTATTGAAGTTAGATTTGAAGCAGCAGTATTTACTGAAGCAATAGAGCCACCCACATTATTAACATTGGCGATTGATCCAGCTGTTAAATTTATATTAGCAGAATTTGAATTGACTGCATTTATATTGGATGAATTATTATTAACATTCGTTATTGCAGTAGAAATTCCAGCTACTGAATTAATATTGCTAGCATTTGAAACTACTGAATTTATATTTGATGCGTTAGAAACAGCTGCATTAATATTGCTTTCATTTGCAACTGCTGCATTAATATTAGATGCGTTTGCAACAGCAGAGTTAATATTGTTTTGATTAGTAACTGTTGGAGTTAATTGCAACCAAGTTGTAGATGCAAGATTATAAACCTTCATTACATCATTAGTCGTATCAAAATATAATGCTCCATCTTGCAATGCGTTTCCATCATTATCTACAGATGGATTAGAAGATTTTGCTCCAAGAAAAGCATCATCAAATAAATCAAAAGTAGCTTCGGCAGCACTAGCAGAGTTAGCCGATGCAGTAGCAGAATTTGACGCATTAGTAGCATGAGTTCCAGCTCCAACTGCCGAAAGACCAGCTAAGGCTCGAGAATTATCTGCAGCAACTGCCGATGCAGAAGCATTTGTTGCAGAGGTAGCAGCAGAAGAAGCAGAGTTTGCAGCAGCAGTTGCCGAACTGGCAGCAGATGTAGAAGATGTTGTTGCAGTAGCAGCATCTACAAGTAATCCCCATTTTGCACTATCAGTATTAGTAGTTAATGGTTGTGATCCAGATGATGTGTGAGCAGTTAAAGCTATAAAAATATTATTAGTAGATGTATCTTTAACAAGATCTCTAACAGCATAAGTTGTACCAGATGACCAGTTACCTTTAAAAGTTCCAAGTTCTTGAGCAACAGTTAATTCACCATTTGCATCAAAACCAAATACTTTATTTGCTCTATCAGTATCACCAACAGTAAATTCAGTTGATGTCATTGTGTTTGTTCTTGATAATTTAATTGATCTATCTATTTCTTCTTGCAATTGTTGAATTGCCATCATAGATCTATCTAATCCTTCTTCATGACTTTCTGCAGGGAATGGATCGTTAGCAATATAATCGATTGCTTGAGTTTGTGGTGATGCTCTTCTTATTACAACTGTTTCTGTATTAGTTGGAATATTACCAGATGTAAACACAATAGTTCCACCATTAGCATTTCCTGCACCTGTAACTGTGTAATGTGTAGTTAAAGTTTTAACTGTTTCATTAGCTGAAGCATCTCTAATAATAACTTGAAGATCAGTATTTGCGAATACTTTAAATGTATAGTTAAAAGTATTTAAAGTACCATTTCCAGAGTAGGAATTTTTTACTGTAGTCGATGATATAGTCATATGCTAAAAACCTTTAAACATTGATGATGGTTTAGTCAATAAATATTCTTGGTTATACTCTTTTTTCATTCTTTTTTCTACTCTTTTTAATGCTCCTGGAGACATAGTTTCCATCATTTGAAACCCTATTAAATAATCGTAAACTGTCTTAATGTAAAACAAATTCATAAAAGGTATGTTGCTACTTACTGCTCTATATGCTGCTTTACCTGCTTTACCACCTTCTCCACGAATACCATAATTAATTGCTAACAATACATCTGCTACAGTTGTTGCTCCTGGTCCAGCAAGACCTGCAATAATAGTTGATCCGTCTCTTTGTTCTTTAAATAAAACATCACCATATAAACCTAAACCACCACCTTGTAATAGAGCTGCCATAACTGTGTTCCATTTAGCAGGATCTCTTGGTTCTCTTCCTTTTAAAAAATCTTTTGCCGTCATTGAAGCATATCCTAATAAACCAGTTGTAACTATAGTTGCAACCATACCTCTTGCACCTCTGCCTATATCTTGATTTGGTCCAGATCTCATGTAAGCTAAATCTCTACCAATTACTTTATTAAAAATTGCAATAGGGAAACCTTTAAATTGACCAAGAAATCTAAATGCTTCTCCCAAAGGAGTACCTGCTAAAGTTCCTTGTGTCATTATTCCTTTAACTCTAGCATCTGGTTGAATTACTGCAAACAAAGTTCTGTCTAACATCATTCCAGATACTGAATATTTAAATTTTTGTTTTTCTATTTGTGCTTCTCTTTTACTTAAATTTTCTATACCTGTAATTTTCTTTATATCTGCATCAGAAACTTGATCTAACAAACCAATATTAATAAATTCCATACCATCATCTGCAGTTTCCATGGCAGTTTTTCTTATTACATCCCACTTATTTGAGTCTATATTGTATTTTTCAAATAGTAATTGTAGTTGTTTATTTAACTTATTGTAGGGTAGTTTTTTTTGTCTTGCATAATAATTAGCCATACCCAACATAGCATTTTCTTTTAATGTGTTAGTCCACCAAGTAAGTAAATTAAATTTAAAGAATGTTCTTTGTATTTCTGTTCCTCTTCTACTTAAATTATCTCCTACTTGATTTCTTCCTGCAGTATCATGAATAGTTCCATCAAGCATTAATCCTAACATTTCTGCTATTTCTTTTTTTTGTTTTGTATTCTTAACTCTTGCAAGCGCACCAAATGCTTCTGCAATTCCACCTAATAAAGTATTACCACCTTGATCTTTCATTTCAGATCCATAGATACCCAAATCAGTTGCAGCAGATATAGCAGCTCCACCTAGTTTTGATACATTTCCTATTAATCTTCCTATTGCTCCATACTTTGCAAGAGCAAAATTTTCTACAGTATTTAAAGATCCATCAACTACATTCCAGTATTTTTGAAATGAATTAAAATTAGCAATCTTACTTCTATCTCTTCCTTGCATACTGTCATAAATAGCTTCTCTAATACTTTCAAAATTCTTTTTAGGATTAGTACCTAGTCTATCTATCATTCCAATATTTCTTCCTGCTGTCATCAAACCAGAAAGGAATGTTTCTTGAAGATTACCATTGCCAAATTTTTCATGGTAAGTAAACCACTCTCCAGCATTTTTAAAATGTAAAACCCTTTTACCACTAGCTGCTTTTGCTACACTTCTTGAACCAAAAACATTTACACCATCAGCTATTTGTATTTTGTTTCCAACCAAAGAATTGTAAACTTCTGCCATAAACTCATCTATATTTTCTACTGTATCAAAAGTTCTTTGATCTAGTTTTGGTTCTACAAAGTTTCTCCATGCTTTATAATTTTTATTATAGTTTATATCTTTACCTTTCATGTTTACATCTGCTTCTACTTCATCTAATTTTATTCCTAAAGTTTCGGAAGCATTTCTAACATTGAATTGATCATGACTATGTTTAACAACCCAACCCCAAAGTTTAGGTATATTTGCTCCTCTATCATTTAACATAGTTCTTATTGCTTCAGAGTGTTCTTCTAATAATATTCCTATTCTTTTTATATCTGCATTAGTTTCTGTAATAGGTGGTTTAATACCTGCTCTTTTTTCTATATCTGTTTGTTGTGCGCCAGCTTCTTCCATAACTTGTACTATTCTTTTTTGTGTAGGAAGATCTGCATCAGTAAATAATTTTTCTAATCCTTCTTTACGAAGTTTTTGTTTAAATGCGTTAATCAAATTAGCTTGAACAGTATCTTGTAAATTAGCTACGGAGTTTCTTGCACCTGCTCTTATTTCACTTGATCCAACTAATAATGCTAATAATCCTTCTTGCTCAACACCTTTGTAATTATCTAAAATAAATTCTATTTCTTTTCTTGCAATAATTTCATCATTTAAAGCATTGGCTCTATCTATTACTTTTTGTGCTTTTATTTTTGATGCTGCATCTTGTGCAATCTCATCTACATTTATTTCATCTATACGAGTAAGCCTTCTTTCTGCCATGGCTTGCTTAACACTATTCATGATTTCTTCTTTTTTTACATTAGTAAAAGATGAGTCTCGTAATAAATTTTGTAATCTAGTTATACATACATTTTTAGACATAATTATCTCCCATTAATACAATTGATGTGGTCTATCAAAGTATCTTGTAAATCTTTTTCTCTTGTTTTTACTGCATCTAAATCAGCTTTTGTTGATTGAACAGTAGGTTCTCCAGTTTTAGATTTAAGTTCATAGTTTAAACCTTTTTCAGTTTGTTTGTTTCTTATATCTAATAATCTTTGTTCCATAATAGGAGTATCTTTTTCTAATGCTTGTGAATCTTTATTAATAATTTTTTTATTAAAATTTTGTAATTCTAATTCATCAGTAGTTAATTTTTTTGTACCTTCAATTTTAGTTGTAGGTGATTCTGCTTTGCCAGATCGAAGAGTTGCATCGGCATTAACAACACCAGTTACATCTACAGGGTTGTCTTGCATAACATCACCTATAGCTTTTTTTAATAAAAGTTCTCTAGTTCTAGGATCTGTTTTTTCTAACTTCATCATGATGTCACTATTTTCTGGGTAATACTGTTTGTATAAATTTAATTCTGGTTCTCCACCAGTACCAGCATCTAAATCTTTTTTATTTTTAATTAATTGTTCTTGAAACTTTCTAGCAGTTCTAATATCTTTTAATTTACCTGCACCTACATGAAGTCCAGTACCAAGAATAGTACCAAAACCAATGTTCATAAAACTATCTACTATACCATAATCTGCTTGTACTTGTTTTGCAGAACTATAAACAATAGGCTCAACAACTGCTGCACCAAAAGATCCTTCAACTGCACCTCTGATTGCTCTAGCTTTTGGTAAAGTTGTTCTAGCTGCTAATGCAGCAAATCTTGCTTGACCAAATACAGGAATAAAAGATGCTCCAATATTTATAGGATCAAGAAAACTAGCACCAATACCTACTGCTAACTTTGATGCTCCAACATAAAAACCACTAGAAAAAGGATTCCATGATCCTTGTGGTCCACGCTCTAATATACTTTGCCTTTCTCTTTCTTCTTTTTTTTGATCAACCATAATATCAACAACAGATTGATATTCATCATTATCAAAATACAAACCTAACTCTGCATACTCTTTATTTAATTCATTTTTATTTATTTTTTCTGCACCAGAATTTGCAGATTCATTTTTAGCTGTTGCTATTTGATAGCTACTGTATGCTCTTACTGCAGGATTAAAGTTTATAGTCTCTTCGTAAGTAGCACCTAATGCTTGACCAAATGTTGTTTTATATTGATCATAACCAGACTCTTGAGCTGTCTCATTTAAATTTAAACCAAATGTAAAATTTGCCATATTAGTTTAATATTTTATTAATATAATTTTGAGTTTCTTTAGGTAGATCTTTAAACTTACCACCTTTCTTTAACCATTTTTTAGTATTTCCTGGTCCCCAGTTATAAGCAATTAGAGCGTCTCTTTCATTACCAAAATATTTTTTTAAACCTTTATAATATGCTGCACCATATTTTACATTTTTTTCTGGATCAGATAATTCTTCATAACTTAAATTATAATTAACACCAAAACCTGTATCTTTTTCTGCAGTATTTTTCATAATTTGCATTAATCCTCTTGCTCCAACTGGAGAGTCTGGAGTTGCAGCATTACCAGAACTTTCTGCCATTATAATTTTTTCTATAATAGGATCTTCTTCAATTATTTTTTTTATAGTTTCGTTTTGTCTCCAGCTATTATCTATTTCTGCTGCTTCTGCGTTTGTTGATAATGCAGATGCTACATCAGAAATGCCTATGTTATTCTTAAATACACTTGCAGGAATATCATTTGTTCTTTTACCCATAGTAAGAATATCTTCTGCTGCTTTCATTCCTTGACCTATATTAGTATATCCTCTAGACATTTGTACTTTAGATGCAATATCTGTATCAACAACAACATCAGTTCCAGGAACTGTATTTTTATTATAATCAAACGGAATATATAATTCTTCTCCTTTATCATTTACAATTGTAGCAAAAGTATTTCCACTCATTACTATTCCATAAACAATACCTGTTCCGTCTGCAGTATTTCTCCATTCACCATTTTCTTTCATTTGAAATTCCATTGTTTCTGTAAGTTCAGCTTCTGTAACACCATCTTTTTTTGAATTAAAAGCTACAGCATTAAAATCTTTTAAATAATATTCTTTAATAGTATTTGCCATTGATATTATTTTATCTTTTTTACCAGTTGAGACAGGTAAACCTGTAATAGAATCTTTATAAGATACAGGAAAATAATAAGTATCTTCCATATCAAAATTTTTAGTAAACATTAATGCAGCAGATTTTGCTGCTTCTTGAAATGTTTTAGCTTCACCTGCATAAAATTCGTTTGCTCCATATACGGCTAAAAAATCTACAATGTTTTCCATTTCTACTGAAGATTCACCAGTATCAAAAGGAACATTTCTTCTAATAATATTTTCAATATCTTTAAAATCTGGATTATTTCTAATTTCTGTTCTCATCTTTTTAAAACTTACATCAGTATCATCACTATCATTTAAAAATTTTTTTAATGCTTCTATTTTTTCTGGTTGATCAAGACTTAAAATTTTCATTGCATCTTCTTGTGTTGCAAATCCAGAACTTAAAAATTTAGCAGCTTGTGGTAATCCTGCGTGCATTAATTGAGCAAACACTTGTGGTTCTAAATCTCCATACTGAATTTCTAAAGCACTCAACATATTAAATTGTTTGTTTACATCTTTTTCTTGTGAAGCTAGTTTGTAATTATTAATAAAATTTTTAGCCATATTATTAGTCATGACTTTTTGTTTTGAAGGATGAACACCAAGTTCGTTTTGTTTATTAATTAATATATTTGAAAGTTCTAACTGAAGAGAAGTAACTTTTTCCATATTACCTGCATCTGATTCTGTTCCTATTTGTGAAACTAAAGATTCTATTTCAGTATCAATAGACATTAAATATTGTACAGGATCTGAATTTAAATTTTTATTTCTATTTTCTAAAATGCTAATATAATAATCTTTTATTTGCTCAAATTCTTTTGGCATATATTTTGTTTTAGCTTCTTCAATAAAACCTTGAGTAACTTCATCAACAATATTGTTAGGTGTATTTAAAATAATTTTTCTATTATCTGCTGTTTCTCTATGTAGAGTTTCTGCAGTTATCATTTTGTTTACCACTTCATCTGGTAAAACTTCTGAAGCTAAATCTAAATTAAAAGGCTCAACATCTTTACCTTCATTTATATTTGCAGTATGAATTTCCCATTGTTTCTTAACTATAGGTGCTAATTTTGTTTTAGCTTTTTCTATAAGTTCTATTCTTGAGTCATAATTTAATCCTTGAAAATCTTCTTCATCTTTTAACATCTCTAATGCTTCCATAGGATTGTTAGAGATCATTTTTTCTGCTTCTAAAAATTTTATTTCATTAGGTATGCCTGCAATCATTCTACCTAAAATAGCATCTGAAACTTTACCTTTATAATTGGTTGTATATAAATTTTCTAAATCACTACCTAAAACTGCATAGTCAAATCCCTCATCAGTATCTATGGCAGTTATCATTAACTTTTGTTTTTTTTCATTAACCAAAGTATCTAACGCAATTAAAGTATTTTTTTCAACTGCACTAGTTGTTCTAAATATTCCTTTCTGTACTTCAGATAAAGCATACTGATTAAATAAATCTTGAGTTCCTCTATTACTTGCAAGACCAGAATATTTTTTCATTAAAATATTTGATTGAGTCTTAACTAAATTTTGTGCTTGATCTTGGTTTTCTAAATTACCTGCTTGATCATAAACTGATTGCATATCTCTAACAAAATCATTTTCTAATCTTAATGCTTCTGTTTTGTTTTCAAAATCTTTTTGCTTAACTCTATGTTGTACTATTTCTTTTGTTACAGGTGCTAAAACATTTCCAATAGTTTGATTAAGACTCATTTGAGTATTAGATTGAACAGATCCAACTTCACCTGTTATTGTTGCTTGAGTTGTAAATGTAGGTATTTTTGGCATTACATTATATCTCCTGGATCTCTACCATATCCACTTTGACCAAAACCAGTATATGTTCTGCTATTAGTTGAAGTTCCAAAATTACTCATATTAAGTAGACTTGTTCCTGTAGAAGCAATAGTTTGATATTGTGCCATCCTAGCTTGCTCTCTAGCCATTTGAGCATTTATTCTTGCAAAGTTTGCTTGTTCAATTTTTTTAGATTGAGCAACTTTAGAATTATATCTCATGATGTTTTCTTGCATATATTTCTCTCTAGCATTTGCTGCTGCTATTCTATATGCTGTACCTGTTCCAGAAACTACACCAGATTTAGAAAAAGCTACTTCTGATTGACCTACTAATTTTTGATAAGATTCATCAAACCTAGCAATATCAAATTCAGTTTTTTTTTCTATTTGTGCTGCTTCTGCTTCAAGAACTGCAGCATTACGATTACCTATAGCTTCATTAAATTTTCCAATTTTACCTTGCTGTCTATATTGTAATGCGCCTGTTGCTGCCACTACTGCTGCTTGCCACCCCATTAGAATAACCTCGCATACATATATTGATCAGAACCATCAAAACCAAATTTTCTCATTAAACCTTCTTCTTCTAATCCTAACCATTTAGCAAATTTTAAACCTGTTGTATAGTTTGCTCTTACAGCACTTTGAACTCTATTGATATTATTTTCTTTAGCAATTC
>Ga0181422_1000745_pt1 | contig 10636 bp, 13 predicted proteins | sample 45SPOviralmetaG_FD_130147 | JGI IMG/M metagenome (GOLD analysis project Ga0181422, IMG submission 130147) | Marine viral communities from the oligotrophic San Pedro Time Series (SPOT) site, San Pedro Channel, CA, USA - 45 SPOT_SRF_2013-07-18 | ecosystem: Environmental > Aquatic > Marine > Strait...
ACCAAAGGTATATTTTTTACCGTCATCTTCAACGACACAGTTCTAATTGATTAATCCACAGTCAGTGAAGAGCTTTCTAAAGTTAAATATAAATGTACCACCCACAAACTCCATGAGCCATACCTGGTCACTTGAGTAGATAATGAAGTTACTACCGAGGGGCATACCGTCGATGATACCTGTTTGCATTTCACCCAGGTCGTTAAAACCTGCAGACTTGGTTAAGTCTGTCTCATCCCAACTATCAGGGACGGCATCTGCCAGGGCAATATTCGACCACCTTACACGGGTAGGGAAGTTACTAGCCCCTTCGACTGTGTTGAGTGCGATTAAGAAGTCATTGTATGACCTAAGGGATGCACACCTGTAAGATGTAGGCCAGTTAGTTAAGTCAGCGAAGTTGGTTGCTGATGAGTTTCTAAATACTGGGACACGGTCTTCCCTGTTAATATAAGTTACCGAAGACAGAGTAGTTCCTGTAAATGGTCGTGGATCTGAACTGCCACTGATTGAACCACTTCTGTCTGATACTGTACCTGAGTTATACTCATTAATGACGTAGTCGTCAGATATTAAAAGTACACTGTCGTATCCTGTCGATGGAACGACACCATAAGAGAAACGAGGGGTGAATCCCAGTGATCCTTTTACGTTTCTGAAGATTGGTGACCTACGGATTTTTCCCTCGTCAAACCGAACATTCAAGGCCTCACTAAAGGCGTTAACTGGTATGTTGTATGAGCTTTTATCAGATATAACTCCAACAGAACCTAAGTCTCTTATTGGAAAGTTACTACCCATACTAAACGCTTTCTTTTACTGGTTTCTCTTTATCTCTTAAGCTGTAATAAAGAACACTGTCTTTCTCCTTGAGAGATGACATAAAGTCTTCATACTTCCTGTCTAATAATTCCTGGTCTTTAGGTGTCATATGAAACGACCTTCCTTGACTTCCTTGCACTTCCACTTAACAGCCCTGTATCCTCTTAGATACTGAGGTATCTCACTGCCTATGACTAAGGCTCTATCTTTACAGGCCTCAAAGGTTTCATAGACAACTGGGTACTCAGTGTTCTCAAGTATGACACACTGCTTAGGGTTCATAATCATACAGGCGTAAACAAGTAGTTTAAACATGGTGTCACCTATATGGAGTTAGTAGCTGAGTAGAAGTCGTCTAATTCTATTGTTCCTGATGTTGGTACACTGGCATTTACATCGACTGTTATTGTGCTTGTGTCGTAGGCGTCACCACCAAAGTTAAACTGGTTAGCCGACCAACCTGCACTAGACCCAGTAAAGGATCCTGTAATGGTGTCACCTGCTGTGGCGTCACATGTACCGTTGTAATAGGCAAAGCTGTCGTTGGATGTTAACCCCTGGTTAATCTGCTCAGTGCCGTTCTTAGATATAACGATTGTAGCTGTATTAGGGTTACCAAAGCCACCGTAGTAGTATCCAAACCTGTAGTTATATGTACCAGTCTTATCCACGGTAAACGACCAGGACTGGGCATTAGCTGTACCGTTGTCTGACCACCTTTGATATGAAAACAGGTTACTGCCGTTAAAGGTTAAGCCAGTGTCAATGTTACGCCCTGAGTTATTCGTTGATGCTGAAGTGGAACCTGCGGTGGCCGTGTCTGATAGTGTCGATGGAACGATACTACCACCCCTATAGCATTCACTCAAAGCTATGGAACCAGTGTCACCAAACTCAGTACGGATGTTATCCATGGATATGGTACCACTAGACTGGATAGCCATTACATGCACATCCTTCCTTATGAGTGTCTAATTGTTTCTTCAGCTCCTTAATGGATTCGATGAGTAGTGGTACAAGCTTTTCATAGTGTACCGTCATGTATGTAGGGTCGATAGGAGCCTCAGCTATTACCTCAGGCATGATAGCTTGGACGTCCTGAGCAGAGACCCCTACCTCCACCTTATCTTCATAACCGTAATCTTTAGCTATCTCATTCGGTCTGAAGTAAAACCCATTGATGGACATAACCTTATCTAAGGCTCCATCTATGGGTTGGATGTCGGTCTTAAGTCTCATGTCTGAGTAGTAGGCTGTGACGTTGCCAGTGGATCTAACCTCGGCAAAGGTCACTGTGTCTGTTGTGGCAACAGCCTGGCCTATTGATACTGTGGGTGTTGCACCCTCGGATCCTGAACCTGCTACGGTAACGCCTGTACCTGCAGTTATACCTGCAACGTAGTTCCCTGCTGTATGGGTACCCAGTGTCAAACCATCGCCACCCAGGGTGATGTCACCTGTGATAGCCAGGGTACCAGTTACAGTTGCCCCTGAGGTACTGGCAGCCACTCTTGTAGTGCCGTTTGAATCCAGTAGGGAGCTTGGGTCAGTGTTTAGCTGAGTGTGGGTCGCTGTGACAGCACCAGTTATGTTAGGGAACGTAGCTTTAATGGTGGTCTTGATTAAACGTAGGTGGTCGTCTGCCTGTGCCAGGGCATCTGTGGATGTAGGGTTAGTAGCCACTAATCCATTTATGTAAGTAGCAGTCTCTAAGGCCATGGTTTTTTCCTTCTCTCATCTAAAGGGTCGAACAACAATAACAACAACAACAAGGCTTTAACTCTTTTTTGAAATTGATTGTATTACTAAGGTACTGGGGGTCTAAAATCCTAGGTATGGTACCTAAATTGACCGACAATAACAGCTAAGTACTTGATATCTATAGATATCTTAAGTCAACAGACTAGTTATCTGATTACGCTATAGTACCTATGTATCTTAAGACATTAGTCATTAAGTGAAATTTATTCGTAAGGGGTATATTTAAGGTCGTTGAAAATAGGGATCTCACTTACTCACTTACTCTAGTTCTATCTTTAGTCTATCCCATGTATCACCACTGATACACCACTACACACCCTTATTTCCGTTGATATCTCCTAAGGGTGGACATAACTAAACTCACAGTAACTAAAGACATCAATTAGTGTCTAGTGACAAGACATTAGTGACCCCTTGATAACCTGTTACAATAGTATACATTAGTAATCGTGAACTGTTAGAGATAGCCTGTGTTAGCCTTGATGCTACAACTTATAGTTGGCATTCTGACAGTTCACGCCTTCATTAGTTATCTGATAGAACTCTTACGTTATCATCGTCCTGGTCGTTGTCACCCAGTAACTCAAGTTCAGCCTGTAGCCTTCTTACAGGTATCACCTGAGTAACCAGTGCCAGTCGTTCCTGTGGCTCCATCTGTGACCATCTACTGATCTCAAAGGTAGTCCTGTAACAGGCTGAACACCTGTCCTTACTGGTGTCCAGTCTGCATATGTTTTTACATGGTGTAAGCATAGTCATACGATCTCACAGGCACCACCGACACAGGCTAACTCCTGTGATCCTATGGTGTTGTCCTGTTGCTCATACTCACTCAGCTTAGACCAGTCGATATCCAGGGGCATTGCCTGAGACATGATGTCATACTCATGCTGATCACAGTCCTGGTAGGGAGCCTGTTGGTATGTATGGTCGCTGAAGGGATGGAACGACACACCTGACATCCAGTCGAAGTTGTTGTACACCCAGGCACCGACTAACAACCACTCATCCTCCTTCACTGATATAGTGACTGAGGGCTTGTGTTCACACCAGTACTTTTGGTATGTGAGCCATAGCTCAAGTTGATCTATAGCTGACTTATCTGTCCTGAAGACTGCATCCCTTGGTGCTTCCATGGGAAAGCTGAACACTGTAGTTGTATCAGGGTTTAGTATGTCGTCCTCAGCAGGTATGCCCTGGTCTACCATAAGCCTGGTCAATGGGTCTTTCTTATCACCCCTGACTGTTCTGATGTAGTAGGGGTTGTGCCTGGCGTGAATGCCTGAGGCAGCATCGACTAACTGACTGACTGTACCTGATGGCTTGACACATGTAATAGCCACTGACTGAGGTATGCCTATTGCCTGGCTAAACTCCAGGTTAGTCTTTACGGCTTCATCCTTCAGCTCCTGTAGTAATACATTCAGTCTAGCGTCTGATCCGTTAGTCAATGTGTTATCCATGATACCAGTTAACGACACACCAAGTAGTCGTTCCTCTTCACAGTTCTTCTTCCACTCACTTGAGACATACTTAAAGTTAGTCAGGGTGGACTGCATTGTGCCTATGATAGTGGCCAGTCGTACCTTCTTCATGAGTGTCTCCTTGGTGTCATGTGGACGTATGACAACCTCAGACAGGTTACAGAACTCACGGTCTCTCAGTATGATCTCTGAGCATGGGTTCGTACCAAACTCATGGTCACCTACTTCTCTACGACCTGAGGCCTCAGCCATCTTGTTAGCTGACTCCCTGTTGAAGATGCCACGTTCACCTGACTTTGATTCATATAAGGACTTCCACTCATCAATGAAGATACCCATGTCAGGCTTCTCAGTGTATACAGCTGAGTTATTAGCTAAGGAACGCTGCTTGTTAGCATTCCACCACTCACCTGACTTAGCGTGTCTCATACGGTCATCCGATAGGTTAGACAGGCTTATCAATGCTGACCTACGGACACCACCAACAACCACTACCTCTGCTATCTTACATACTATGTCGTGGCACTCTATTGAGTTGAGCTTACGACCCCTGGCATTCTTAATTACCTGTACGGTAAAGTTAAACAGGTTCTCAAGTGGTGCAGCTCCTGATGCCCTGCCACCGAAGGTCTTCAGTGGTGACCCTGCAGGTCTTACAAGGCTTGTGTCCCACTGGGGTATCTGACCTATGTATAACAGCCCTACAAGCTCCCTGTAGGCCTTAGCCCATCCTAGTTTACTATCTTTAACCTTGATGATTGTGTCGGTGTTGTACAAGGCCTCAGAGACCTTAGGGAGCCTGTTTATGTGCTGCCTTTCGACACTGAAGCCGACACCAGTTCCATTCATGAGAACATACAGGATCTCATCGAATGCCTGGAGCCTATCCACGGCTACATAGCTGCAGTTGTAACCTGCTATGTTTTCCTTTCTCAAGGCTTCACCTGCTGTCATTAGGCATCTCATGGATGGCATTACAGACAGGCTCATAACGGCCTCATGAAGCTCGTCGATAACTACAGGAGGACAAGTATAGTTATGCTGCTCCATGAGGTGTTCTTTAAAGAAGTTAAAGTATCTATCTACAGTCTCATCCCAGGTCTCTCTACGGCCTTCTTCAGGTAGCCAACGTGAGTAACGTGATAGGTGTATAAACTGCTGATATAGTGATGGTAGGTGGTTACTTAATTGCATTTGGTTCTCTTCCCTCTAATTGATTGATCCTCATTTCGCAGTACCTCATGGCCTTACGAAGATCGGTTATTTCTGATTGTGTTTCGTCCTGGTTGTCGTAGGTCTTAAGACCTGCTCTCATGACGTATTTGATGACGTTGCCCTTCCAAAAGGACAGTTGGTTCTTCATAATAAAACTCACTGGTTCTATGGTGAATGCCTCGTAATGAGGTGGTTGTTCGATAAGCTGCTTTTTACTAGCCATGGTTTTCATGTACTCCATATGTCTCATAGTCTGTTGAACCCACGTTTACGCTGCTGTTCATGAAGCAGGTCGCAGTATTTGCTGTAGAAGTAGGTCGATACCTTGTTGAACCTTTTGAATAAGAAGAAGTAGAAGTGGAGTTTTACGGAGTCCATAGCTTCACCTCCTGCTTTTCATAGTCCCAGTCCTGTGTTCTGAGTATCCTGGCTAACCTGGCTTGGGTCAGTGCCTCTTCCCTGGTGTAACCTGCCTTGATGTAGGCATCCTCGACAGCTCCCCAGTGTGGCCTGGAACCCAGGATGGCTTCTGCCTTCTTTATGCCAACTCCTGACAGACCCTTGTATCCGTCGGTTGAATCACCAGTTAATGCCTGGGTCAGGAAGTTTCTGTCGGCCTCTTCCTTGGTTATTTTAAGTAGCTCACCTGACTGAGGCCTGTATAGGTTGGCAGGTATTGTCTTCATATCTTTGTCGTCACTGACAATGATTGTCGTTGAGTTGCTTTTGATACCCATGACATCGTCAGCCTCAAGCGTTGGTAGGGTGGCTGTACGGTAGTTGTCACGGCACCAGTCAATCATGTAGGCATAGCCAACTGGCTTACGGATCTTACGCCTTGCTGACTTGTAGTTGGGGTGCAGCTGCTTCCTGAAGTTTTCCTTGTCTGAGAAGCACAGTGTAAACCAGTCGGCTCCACACTCCTCGACATAGTCTTTAACTGTCCTGTTGAAGTTTATCTTAGCTGCCTTCAGGTCACTGGTTAGCGACCACACATCATCACCCCAGTCTGTTTCCTCTTCGGTAGCTGCCAGGGTTCTGTAGAGATATAAGTCTCCATCAATCAACGCCATCATATACTTGGTTCTCCTTTAAGTAATCGACACCATCGTCTGTGGCTAACCAGTGTTTGCCCCAGGAGATGTCGTCTAGTTTCATTGTGATAAGACCCTCAGTGGCACATATGCCTATTAACTCAGGGTAGGTTCTTGCTATGGTGCCTCTTGTTGAAAAGGGTTTAGTCCATGCATTCCATATAATAAAACAGAGGCCACTTACGGCCTCTGCTGTCTTTCGTTCTAACTCTTGTTCTTCTTTAGTGAGTTTCCGACCAGTTGTTTCCGATTGTATACTCCGAGGCGATTGGTATTTTGAAGTTGAAGTAGTCGCCAGTTTCCTTCGCCATTCGTCTAGTGATATCACCGACATCGTCTTCTATTCCTTTCTTGCATTTGATTTGAACCTCGTCGTGAACCCAGGCTATAATCTTGGCATCAAGACCCTGCTTCCTGAGTTCCTGGTCAATGAGAATGACCCACTTCTTACTGATCGTAGATCCAGTGTTTTGAAGTAAAGTGTTAAGAGCTGCATGAGCTGAACGTATGTGAACCCTCTCACCAGTCAGACCGATGAGGTATCCACGTTCAGCTGCTACCTGGACTTGCTTCTTAAGCACTGAGAATGAAGGCATGGCCTTGAAGAACTTCTCCTTAGTCTCCTTACCTGCCTTTGCACCCTTACCTAAGACTTGGCCTACTTTTAAGTCACCACCACCATATAGTAGGGTGTAGATAAACTTCTTAGCCTGGTCTCTTGTATCAAGCCCTGCAGCATTTTGATTTGTCGTGTGGATGTCGCCATTAAGTATCTCCTTGGCATAGGCACCCTTGTCAGTAAATGCCAGGAAGTGAGCCAAGCACCTCAGCTCAAGTCCTGACAAGTCTGCACCGACTAAAGAACAATCAGCAGGAACGGTGAATAACTCACGGCACTCCTTACCAAACACGGCCTGAGCACTAGGAACCTGTGCAAGGTTTGGATACCTGTGAGCTGCTCTCAAGGTCACTGTACCTGCTGAAATGATGTTGTGACGGATGACACCGTCTTTACAAAGCCGTAGCCAAGCCTGTGAACCCTCAGCAAGTTGACCTATACGCTTTTGGAGGAGAAACATATAGGCCATCTTCTTAGCCTCAGGGAAGGGGAGAGCTTCTAAGATTGTCTCATCAATCTGAGCATCACCTGAGGGGGTAAACTTTTTAGGCTTCCACTTATACTTTTTCTGTAAGCAGAACTGTATGTGCTTTCTGCTATTAGGGTTGAAGTCGACAACCTTTACTTTTGTGAATGGTTGGTCTTTGACATACCCCAGTTTCTTGTTGTTGACCTTTGGGATAAACTCAGTATGAATTTCCCAAGGCTCAAACAATGTCTGAAGCTCGACTTCAAGATTAGCTCTTTCTTGAGCCAGTTTAGAATAAAGATCACCTGCCTTCCTTTCGTTGAATGTCCATCCCTCAGCTCCTATACGGTTACAAACCTCAGCTATCTGATGTTCAAAGGTTATGCTCTCCTTAGACCACTCCTGAGGAGCTAAATGCTTCCAAAGTGAGTGGGTGACTTCGACGTCCTGTTCACAATACTTCTGCATATTTTCAGACCATCTTGACCAGTCAGTAGTCTCTCCGAAGTCACCCTTCAGAAGGCCTAAACGAATACCCCAGGCTTTTAGGCTGTGGGATCCGTTTAGCTTCCGAGGGAGAACTAGGGTGGAGAAATCTGTGTTGGCTTGGTTGGCCTTAATAACTCTACTTAAGACAAGCGTGTCTAGTACCCCTGCCTTAGTCTCGAATGTAGGGTAAACCTTTTCGATAGCAGGGATGTCAAAGTTAATAATGTTATGACCAATGATGGTGTCTGCTTTATGTAGTAGATCCAGTCCCTGCTCTATGTCAGCAGGTGGGTAGCTAAAGACTTCGTTAGTGTCGATGTCTTTAAGTACTATGCAGTGTATTTGAGTTAATGTGTCTAATAGTCCGTCAGTCTCGATATCGAAGACTAACCTCACCTATTGTCACCTGATCCTGTGAGTTTGTTTCTCTCTCTTCTAGATGCAAGTTTGTTAATATTAATCTCGGCTACTTCTGATAAGTCATACTCAAGCTCATGAGCTATCAATGCGATATACCAAAGGCAGTCACCTAACTCTTTTATTATGTCTATTTTATCTGAGGAAAGAAGACGTCTTAAATCGTAATCAGTATCTCTAGCGATCTTCTTAATCTTATCAGCGACCTCACCACTTTCAGATACCAGTCCTAAAACAGGATAATAAACATTCATGTCGCTGTCACCGAACTTCTCTTTGTAAAAAGCATAGTGTGAGGCTAACTCCTGGTATTCATCAAATCTAAAATAATTCATCGATTGCTGCTCCTTCTAAACATTGGCTCTTGTTCTTTTTCTGCCCTGGGGTCATCCAGGAACACCTCTTCTAGAGGATCGACCTCTACGTTCTTTCTCTTTTGAAGCTGCTGAGGTAAGTCTTTGAGTTCTGAGGCATGTAAAGCCCAGTTGCTTCCCTTACGTCTTTCGCCAGTTATCTGTGCCATTATTCTCTCCTTATTAATGTTGATATTGTTTGTCGTATTTGATCTTTGCTATCTCTCTAAACTGCAGGGCAAACAGAAGTGCCTTAATTACGTTTTTGAAGTAGATAGGCTGTATAGGGTCGTGAAAGACTTTGGATCTATTGTTAAGAGTTTGTATTGGCTTAACCATCCACTTCGATGGTTTTGCATGTGTCTTTGTTACTAACAGTGTGTAATTAGTGAAGGGGTGGTAACGGTATAAACCGTAGACCATATCTTCTATTAGTTTTCTGTTCTCTTTACTAAACATTAGTCTTTCCTTCTTATATCTAGAATATCTCTGACGTGGGTAGTAGCCGTCCTGTTTCACGGTTGTAGCTAACGCCACCTGCATTACCGACTTCACCTGTAAATCTATTTTTAAGTATGTGAATGAACCTGCTGTCACCGTCTGAATCTTCAGGGTCTACCTGGAGTGACAGACATATGTCAGACAGTTGAGCAATGGCGTGTGAGCCTCTTAGCTGACCCAGTCTGACCTTAGCCCCATCCTCATGACCCTTGTCACCCTCAGGTCGTCTGAGGTGAGACACAAGTATAAGGCCTATGTCTAACTCCTGGACTAGTGTCCTGAGCTTAGTCATGGCACGGTCAATCATCTTACGCTCATCACCGTTATCCATGCCTGATATAAGTATTGAGATGTGGTCAAGTATGATCCACTTGATGTCCAGGGCTTTTGCCATGTACTGGATACGCTGACATATTAACTCAACGTCAGAAGAACCAAAGTGGTCATATAAGAATATCTCAGGCTTACCTTCAAACATAGTATCAAAGCCACTGCTGATCTCTTCATCAGTTGCCATTGACCTGTCTACAGTAATGTTCTTGTTCATGTGAATACCGACTAAACCAAGCATGGTTCTTCGGTTGCTTTCCTCTAGCATAATCATGCCTATCTTATGGTCACTTTGCTGAAGGCTGTAGGCAATCTCCCTAACCAGGGTAGACTTACCAATACCACTACCTGCACAGACCGTAACAAGCTCCGAGGTTCTTAGACCCTTGGTTATCTCATTAAGCCTGGGGTAGGGGTAGTTGATAGCAGACTGCTCATTATTAGTAAGCATGTCTGACTTAAGATCACATGAGCTTATGATACCATCAGGCCTGAAAGACCTAGCCTGGAATATAGCTGAGATAATCTCATCAGCCTTACCCTTCATAAGGCATTCATTCGCATCCTTATGGGGAAGATTGGCAATCTTAACCTTACCAACTGGAAGCAACTCAGCTGCGATGTGAACTGCTTTTTGACCTGCATCATCCATGTCGAACATAAGAACTATCTCATCAAAGTTGTTGATGTAGTCCCAGTTCTTCTTGATGCTTGAGGCTGCTGAAGCTGCCCCAGTTGGTAGGGATACTGTAGCCCACTTATGACCCTGTACCTGGGAGATTGTCATTGCATCTATTTCGCCTTCTGCAATAACTAACTTCTTACCAGTTGACCATAAGTGTGAACCATAGAGTGTCATCTTAGATGCATCACCTATGATGCTAAAGTTCTTGTTCTTGTCTCTAACCTTTTGTGCAACAGCCTTACCTGTGGTGTCTCTATAGACAGCAAGCTCCAGGTCTTTATGACATAGGTAGCTAAACTTTCTACATGTCTCTTCTGTAAGGCCTCTGTGTTTTAGGCTTCTTATATCACCCTTAAGCAGCTCTTTAACAAACTTGTTGCTCTTAGGCTTAATGGTG
>Ga0181422_1000746_pt1 | contig 10632 bp, 9 predicted proteins | sample 45SPOviralmetaG_FD_130147 | JGI IMG/M metagenome (GOLD analysis project Ga0181422, IMG submission 130147) | Marine viral communities from the oligotrophic San Pedro Time Series (SPOT) site, San Pedro Channel, CA, USA - 45 SPOT_SRF_2013-07-18 | ecosystem: Environmental > Aquatic > Marine > Strait...
CATAATGATAGAAGTATTAGCTTTAGCAGGTGCAGTTACTAAGATAGCTGGTGCAGTTAGTTCTGCAGTTAAAGCTGGTAGTGATATAGCAGACTTACTGCCTCACTTTGGTAAGCTTGCTAAGCTAGAGGCTGACATAAGTTTAGCGGAACAAGGTAGACATAAGGGACCACTGGGTAGACTTACCTCATCTGAAGAAGAAGGGTTTGCTATAGCCCAAGCTAAGATGAAACACAAGGAAGCACAGAACGAATTACGTGAAGTGTGTAGATTGTATGGACCACCGGGCATGTGGGACTTAGTAGTTAAGGAGCAAGCTGCAGCTAGGGTCAGACAGAAAGAAGCACTAGAGGCACAAGCTAAAGCAAGAGATAGGTTGTTTTGGGGTTTATCTCTAACAGCAGGTGTGATATTATTTTTAGGTGGCACAGGTGCAATGATTTGGGGATTGAATGAAGTAGTAAATGGTTAGTTATGAACAAGCAGTGGTTGATGGACTAGAACTTTTTAGTAAAAGTAAATGGCATAAATATTATAATGTATTAGACGTACAAAGATACTTGATATCTCCTATAAAATATAATAGAATACGTATGTTTTATAAAGATAAAAAACCTGTAGGTCTTATTACTTGGTGTTGGTTAAATAAACAATCCGCTAAAGATTTTTTAAAACAAAAGTATTATATAACAGAAGAAGATTATAAAGATGATACTAAAGAAGAGTTATGGGCTATTGAACTTTTAGCGCCTTATGGAAACGCATACTCTTTAGTAAAACAGATGCGACAAGAACATAGAAACACCTATCAGAGAAACGAAAAAGTAAACTGGCGCAGGCTGCACGATCCAGAGAGAAGACATACAAGAGAGCTTAGAACATGAGAAATAGTTTGTATAATCCTTTTATGCCATCCTTACTGTTTAAGGATAGAGTAGTCTATGGCGGTGGAGGCGGTGGAGGCGGCGAAGCTGCCCCTGCCCCTGAGCCTGAACCCGTTGTTGAGCCAGAAAAGTTTACGTCTACCTTTCCTGAATTAAAGGGGCAAGAGTATAACACTCAAGAAGAAGTTAATTCTGCAGAAAAGAAAGTTCTGGAAGAACGTAGGATAAAAGAAGAAGCTGCGACAGCAAAAAAAGAAGCAGATGAATATGCTACATCAACTTCTGCTGACTTAGATGCCGCATCAAAAAAAGTTCGTGATAAGATTACTAAATTAAATCTTGAACTACAACAGTTGCTACAACAAGATCAAACGAATCCTGATATTAAAGCGGCAGTAGAAGCTAAGCGTAAAGAAATTGGGGTTGCCCAAGAGGAAGCTGCAGCTATAGGTCAAGGTCAAGGCGCTCAACTCTCTGGGGCGCAACAGGAGATGGTTAAGAAGTCTTTAACTGATCCCGGCTCTTTAGCTAAGAAAGCAGAAGTAGCTGCCGTAGATCCTGCTACACAAGGCACATCTATTTCTAAAGGTACAGGTCAGGTAAGTGGTCCTACACCTTACATAGACCCCGCTACTGCAGGTGAAGCCGCTACTGCTACGGCTCCCAGTGATGTCACTGCAGCCACGGTAGACACTACAACTGTTGCAGATAAGGCAGCAGAAGAAGCTGCTAAAGTAAAGGGTGCCAAAGGAGAAGTCTCTGACGAGGCTCAAGTTAAAGCTGCAAAAGGAGAGCTTTCTAAAGAAGCTATGGCTGATGCTGCTACTATGGACCCTGATTACATTAAGGAAGCTGTTGCAGGTGAACGTACAGTTTCATCAGAAGAACTTGCTGTAGCTCAAGGTCTAGATGAAGAGGCTGTAAAAGCAGACATTGCTCAAACTAATGTACCCGACAATATTAAAGCGGCACAAACATCTGTACAACCAGAAGAGATTCCAAAGCCAGCGAAAATAGCTGAGTCTGAAATGGCGGCTGCTGAAGCTATGACTATGGAAGGTCTTAGTGATGATGCTACCGCAGTTGCCGCTAAGTTAAAATCTTTTAATGTAGATGATGGTACGTTAGCTGAATTTAAAGAAGGTAAGATTGAAGCACAAGACACAGTACAAGGTCAGCTTTCTAACTTAATGAAACAATTTGATGATGGTACTCCTGCGTGGGCTGCAGGTGCTATGCGGGCTGCTAACTCTGCTATGGCTGCTCGTGGTCTTGGCTCTTCATCTATGGCAGGGTCAGCTATCCTGCAAGCCGCTATGGAATCAGCATTACCTATTGCTGCTCAGGATGCAGAAGCATTCCGTACCATGAAGATGGATAACCTGAACCGTCAACAACAAATATCATTAACTAATGCTGCTGCCCAACAAGGGGTAGAACTAGCCAACTTTAATGCAGAGCAACAGACTGCTTTACAAAATTCACAAAATGCTTTTGCCTTACAATCACAAAATCTTTCAAACATGCAGCAAACTGTGATTGCTAATGCTCAAATTAAAGCATCCTTACAAGGTCAAAACTTAAGTAATCAACAGCAAGCTAACATGGCTGAAGCTGCACGTTATGCAGAAGTAAACAATATCAATTTAAATAATCGTCAGCAAGGTATTCTGCAAGATAACGCTAACGAAATGCAAGTTAATATGGCTAACTTAAATGCTAAGCAGCAAGCTTATCTTGCCAATGCTCAGCTTGAAGCAGCCCTGCAAGGTAAGAAGATTGATAACAAACAGCAAGTAGCTATGGCTAATGCTGCACGTTATGCAGATGCGGCTAACTTGACGTTTACAGCAAAGCAACAAGCTGAGATACATAACTCTGAGCTTATGAAGACTATTGGTTTAGCAGAGCTTAACTCTAAGCAAGCGGCCACCTTACAGAATGCTGCACAGATTGCCTCTATGGATATGGCAAACTTGTCTAATCAGCAACAAGCTGCTGTACAAAATGCTCAAGCGTTCTTGCAGATGGACATGACTAATCTGAATAATGAACAGCAAGCTAGTATGTTTAAGGCACAAGCTATGCAACAAGCTTTGCTTACAGATGCAGCGGCAGAGAATGCAACCAAGCAGTTTAATGCGTCTAGTGAGAATCAGACTAATCAGTTTATGGCTAGTTTAAAAGCTCAGACATCTCAGTTCAATGCATCTCAAAAAAATGCTATGAGTCAGTTTAACACTGGTGAAATAAATGCTGCTCAAAAGTTTAATGCGGAATTAAAGAACCAGAGAGATCAGTTCAACGCAAACAATCAATTAGTTGTAGCTCAAGCTAATGCTCAGTGGAGACAGAACGTAGCTACAATTAATACGGCGGCACAAAACGAAGCAAATAGACAACACGCCATGACTTCTAATGCTATGACACAATCTACTATGGATCAAATATGGCAACGGGAAAGAGATCTTATGTCTATGGCTTGGAAGTCTTCTGAGAGTGCAGCGGATAGAGCTAATGCAATCATCTTAACGCAGATGAGTGCAGATGCGCAAGCTGCAGCACTTAAAGCACAGAATGACGCATCTAATCGTAGATCAATGGGCAGGTTCTTTGGTAGCATTTTATTTGGTGGCGGTTAAGTAGATAGCAATAAGGTAGTTAATAATGTCAAAAACAAACAATAAAAATTTAATGGGTCTTAGATCTGTCTTTGGCGGTGGCGCTGCCGCTGCTGCTGGTAGTATTGGCGCTCGTATAGCTGCAGATATACAGTCAGAAAAAGAGTCTGCCTCAGAACAAAGCGGGCTTATGAGATCTCAAAGAGCTAGACAAGATATAGCAGCTATTGATACTGATCCTATTGATGTAAGTGAAGGATTGACGGCTAAAAAAGATAAGGGTATAATGGGCACGGATATAGGTCAAAAAATAAGTGACTGGTTTAATATTCAAAATGATCCTGAAATTCAAGAGGAGCTAGATAAATTAGCACCTAAAGTAGAAGAGGAAGAAACGAAGCCTACAAAAAAAGTAGAGGAGCCTTCTCCTGAAAAAGAAAGAAAACCTCTTGTACCACCTCCTGCTAAAACTGAAGAACCTGACAAGGGTGGCGAAGATATGCCTGATCCCCTTGTATTGACTTCTAAACAAGTTGAAATGTTGGAGCGTGTAGTTTGGGCTGAAGCTAAAGGTGAAGGTGTAGAAGGACGAAATGCTGTACGAGGTGTAATTCTAAACAGGATTGCATCTGATAGATTCCCTAATACATTAGAAGCGGTGCTTAAACAGAAAGGTCAGTTTGAGCCTGTAGGAAAAGTTAAAGGTAATATTAGTAAGATCAGTGTTCCCTTTGATAAACTGGACATGCAGAAGTTTGAATTTGAAAACTACGTAAGAGAAGGCGTAGACGCCTCTCAAGGAAGCACTTTCTTTTTAAATAAAGCACTGTCTAAAAAACGAGGCACAGACTTTTCTGGTTCCAACCCTATTGAAATAGGCAACCATACGTACTACTCTAGCTATAAAAATAATGAGCCTGTGGTAGTACCTTACTACTCGCATAATGTTGTCATAGAAGGTTAATATAATAATGTTTTTTGAAGCACCTATCCCCGGACAATCTTTGACTGACGAACCCGGAAACTTTCCTTGGGAAAGACCTCCTGAGATTAATGATCCTGATTCCGCTATTGTCTATCACTTGGACAGACTATATGAACAAGAGGTAGCTGAAGGTGTATTGTTTTTACTGGAGTTTGGATTTCCTGTAGAGACTTTAGTAGATAGTATTCTTACTGCGTCTGTAGGTATGGGTATGCACTCTGTGGACATGAGTTTAATAATTGCTCCTATCATTCATGAAGAAATTAATTGGATGGCTAACACTGCAAATATTAACTTTAAGGAGTTCTTTAGTGAGGACGAAGAAAAGAAACAAGCGGAAGAAGAAAAGCTTCAAGCTCTTATTGAGAAAAATTTGGATGAGCAACTGTCACAAGAAGAAGACAAGGTTGATGAAGGTTTTGTAGAGGAGACTGCAGAGGCTTTTGGTTCACCTCAAAGAGAGCAGTTAGAAGAGATGCGAGAAGAGCAACCACAAGAGCAACAAGCGCCAGAAGAACAGCCTAAAGCTCCACCAGTAGGCGGTCAAGGTCTTATGAGTAGAGGAGCTTAAGTTATGAGTTGGATGGATTTTGCAGCAGGTATGGCTGAAGAAGGCGCTGATATCTTAGAGGAAAAGCGTAAATACATAAGAGAGAAACGTCAATCTAATCGTGATTGGTTAGATACTTACGGTAAAAAAATTGTAGCGGAACGTCAAGAGAGCGTTAATTCTGTTTTGAATATGTCTAACTACATCATAGGCAGAGGCGTAGAAAGAACTTTTGTAGACTATCTATATGATCAAGGTGGAGTTCCCGCCATAAGTAATATGTATAATAGTATTAAAGATGACACATCTATAACAGGACGAGAAGCACAAGCGTTTGTAGGAGATATAGGTACGTACACCTCTCCTGATACTCCTCTTGCAGATAGAATTAAAGAAGGTTTTGGTATGTATACCAGAGCGGAAACACCAGACAGACAGGAAGAGAATAACTTCTTTTCGGGTCTAGGTCTTCTCTTTGGAGATGAAACAGAGTATGCTGATAGAGATCTAGATCAACTTGCTGTGGATGGATTTACAGGCCGTGATGTTAAAGCTATGGCAGGTCTACCCTCAACACCAGAAGCTCCGGGTCTTGTAGAGTTTGACTATAGTGCATTACCTGCTTCTCAAGCAAGTGTCGCAGAGAAGAGAGCACTGGCAGCAGAAATAGAAAGTAACTTAGAGACTTTAGTAGAAGATAAGATTGATGATCTTAGAATAGCTTCAGATACTGCGTCTCAACAGAAATTGCAGGATCTACTTGATAGTAAAGACTATGCAGGTATTGGAAGACTTTATCCAGATCTGTTACAACCTGCAGTAAATGCTGCAAAGAGATTTGAAAACGAGTATCCGGGATCTATGACAGACAATGCTCTTTTAGAACAATCTTTTGCAGACTACTACATAGCACAGACTGTACCTCTGACGTTAGAAGATAAGCATAAAAACATGACAGATCAGGGGATAGAAGTACCACCCCTAGATACTCTACGAGAGTTCGATAGTGATGAAGCCGCTGCGGAAGAGTTAGAGCCTGATACATATTATATTGTAGGAGATGATATAAGAAAGACAGATCCTGCGGAAGACGAGGATGAGGGGTCAGACGAGGGTGCAGACGAAGGTGCAGACGAAGGCGTTGACAATGAAGGAGACGATACAGATGTAGACTTAACACAACCTACAGACCCACGTCCTACAATGGCACAGCTTATCCTCAAGTTTAAAGAAGAGAACAACATAGGTTCTAGGAAGCGCTTAACTCCTGCGCAAAAGCGCCCATTACAAAAACAAATTGATGATTGGAATGACACCTATGGCGCTACCCATAACCCAATAACAGGCGCTCTTAAAAGGACAACACCGAGGCGACGAGGCGATAACTAAATGGCATTAACATATGAACAAATGATGGCCGCTGCCCGCAACGACGAGGACCGTCAAACAGAAGATGTGTTTGGTCCTGCGGATGCTTCTTCTGTAGGGGATCTCATTGAGGATCAAAACTTTAACATTGTTGAAAAGTATATGGATCAGCGTTTTGGCATGAGTGAAATGACTCATGATAGACAGAAGATTGTAGACTCCTACGTTAATCATATGCGTAAGTTTAACTTTGGTCAGTCTGTTACTACACTAGGTGAGATGACTTACCTGCATAACCCTGCTAAAGAAGAGGGTGAGATAAACTCTAGACGTGCTGCTGCTGCAGATGCTTATCAGTTATTTGATAACATGAAGGGTGCCTTTTCTGATGAAACCACCGTAGGTCAAAAGTTAGATGCTGTAGGTGATTACGCTAGAGCTTTGATTATAGACCCTGCCAACCTTGCATCTTTGGGTGTAGGTAAACTAGCTGCACAAGCTGGCATGAAAGGTGTGACAGCCGCCGCTAAGAAAGCTGCTATGTCTTTCGCTAAGAAGCAGCTTAGAGAGCGAGGCATAAAGAAGCCTACTGAAAAACTATTGCGGGAAGAAGCTTTCAAGCAAGAGCGTAAGATCTTGTCTCGTATGCTACAGTCTGAGGCTGGCAAGGAAGCGGCACAGAAGTCTGCTAAGATGGAGATAGGTGCTACGGCTTTATCAGATGCAGCCTTTGGGTTAAGCGTTGACTGGGCTTATCAAGAATCATTCGAGAAAGCAGGACTGCAGACAGACTATGATGCCGTGCAAGGTAGTGTTGCATTTGCTGGCGGCTTGTTTGGCGGCGGGATTGCTTATGGTTTAAATCGTATATCTAAAGGCGGCTCTGAGTCAGTAGGTGCTTCAGCTAAATTCTTTGCGGATGCTGCAGAAGCTAAGGCTAAAGCTGCTGACTTGGCAGGAGAAGAGGTACGTAGGCAAACTAAAGAAGCTACAGAAAATCTAAAGGCAGACCCTGAAGCTGTAGAATCCTTGTCAAGAGATTTGGCTGATACAAAAGCTAGACTAGGTGACTGGTTTAACAAAGTCAGACGTGGAGATATGGCAAGGGCTGTACCCCTAGAGCCGGGTTCCCCCGGTACACCTCGTAGTGATATCATTTTAGATTTGTTTCTAAGGGGATCTCCTCAAGATGGCTTTGAGGGTGTGTCAACTATCCTAGCTAAGCGAGGTATCAAGCAGCCTATAGGTCGTGAAGGTTTTGCTAATCACTTTGACTGGTTGTCTAGCACTGTGATGGAAATGCCTGACAGTGTTATAGATGACATACAAGGTATCTTTGATGAAACTCTAGGCAAATTCATACCAGACTTTAAAGGCAAGACCCTTGAGCAAGGCTTAGATGTTCTGTCTTCTGAGGTTAGTCAGAGTGCTAGATACTTAAATATTTTATCTAAGACTAGTCGGGCTATAGGTTATGAGCCTGAGACAGACGAACCCTTGCAAAGACTTATTGGTGCAGCTAAGGCAGAGCTAGACTCAAAGCAAGCTGAGATGTCTGCTAAAGAAATGATTGCTGAAGGTATGACACCCTTTGCTGCACGTAAAGCGGCTGTCTCTAAAGGCGCTGCCAAGTTTCAAAACAACTTCATTCGTACTTTGGTTACGCATCCGGGCACGACTATGCTTAACTTGATTGGTTGGACACAGGCATCTGCATTACAAAGTATAACTGATACTACTCGTGGTGTACTGTACGGTCCTGCATCCTTTGCATTATCTGTAATGGGCAGGAAAGCTGACGCTGTACAAGCTCGTAACAAAGGCATACAGTTACTCAAGCTACAAAAGCAAAAGATCTCTAACATCCTAGATCCTAACGCCACGTTCAATGAAGCAATGGACTTCTTTGCTCACAACCCTAAAGCGCAGAAAGAAATGTTTCGCTTTATGGCTGGCGAAATTGAGATGGAAGATACACTCAAACAGTTGAACATTAAAATAGATGACATGGATAAGCCCGGCGTCCCTGAGAAAGTAATGGACTTCTTCCAAACAGTCTATGGTGTTAAGGCTCAAGACTTCTTAACTAAGACGCAAGAGTTTATGTACAACATAGATAAACAGGTACGTCTGAAATACAATATGTCTTACTCTGAGTTCATTGCAGATGCAGATCTATATAAGAAGATGGACGGGGAAGAGTATGCAGAAGTAACAGCTACTGCTGTGTCTGATACCTTACGCAATGTATTTTCTAAATCATATAAACCTAAGTCAGAAGACATTGATAAAACTGCGTTAGGCTATGTAGCTGCTGCTATCGAAGATGCACGTAGAGTTCCTGTTGTTGGTGCACTTGTGCCTTTCGGTAAGTTCTTTAACAATACTGTTGTACATATGGCAGACTACACAGGCATAAGCTTTATGCACAAATACTTAGGTAAATCTGAAAGAGATCCTTATGAGCTTGCTATCAAAGGTGCGGTAGGACTAGGCTTAATAGGGGCTTGGGGAGCTTACGACTATAAGAATATGGAAGAAGGTCTTGCTTGGAATGAAGATCGTATGAGTGACGGCACTATACGAGATCGTAAGTACGACTTCCCTTTCAGCTTCTATAAGGCTATGGGTCGTATGGCAGCACATCAACATAGAGATGGTTATGTACCGAAAGAACTAGTAGCAGATATTACTGCCACTTTTGGTATCGAATCAATCACAAGACAGTTAGGTGAGGTCAGCAAAGCACCCTATCAACTTCTACTAGATCTCTCTGCAGGTGATATAGATGCAGTTAAGTCTAATGCAAGTTCTGCTGTAGGTGGCGCAGTATCTATGTACATATCGGGATACACACGTCCCTTAGATCCTATCAATCAAGTAGCTGCTATCTCTCGTGGGGAAGATTATGTAGCGGTGGATCGTAATGATGGTAGCAAGTGGCTGAACAATTCAGTTCGCTACGTGGATCAAATGTTTGATGCTATGGATCTGTCCGTACAAGAAATGCTAGGACAGAAAGCCCCTCAAGAAAAGAAGAGAGCTTTATCTGATACTCCGGGTAGAGCACCTATAGGAAGGCTGTTTGGTTTTAGGGAGAAAGATGCACCTTCCACTATCAATAGAATGTTTAATGAGATAGGTTTACCTGAGTGGAAGTCTAACATCAAAGCTGACATTGCTGCAGCGGATAATAGAATGAATGAAATAATTGTAAACTATTTGGATTATTATGCAGAAACTGTTGTAAACTCTCCTAAATGGAAAGAGGGTACAGATGAGCAGCGCAGATACTTAGTTAGTCGTGTTCTGTCTATATCTAAGAAGCAAGCAATGAAAACGCTACAAGTCTACGGTAAGACAGGTGATCGTCGTATGGAAATCATGTACGAGATTAGTAAGAGAGGTGGCTCTGTCAGTAAACAAGAACTTTCTGAAGGTATGGAAGCTTTAGGTATGACAGGAGAAGTAGAAGATCTTTCTAATGAAGCATTAGAACTTTTGTATTTCTATCTCAAAGACGAGAACAATAGAAAGAAACTTCTTCAGACAGAGAGTAACTTATAAGTTACAAAAAAAGAGGGGGCAACTAAGCCCCCTTTTATTATTTTAAACCTGTTGTTTCTACAGCATACTTACTTGTCATAGCCACATCTTCTACTCTTTCTAATGCTCGTTCTTTTACTTTAGATTCTTGCAAGTTAAATTGTATGTGGTTTCGTACAGGTTCTAGAAGTCGTAAGATTTCTTCATTAAATCTTCTTTGTCGAGCTTCTGTATGTCTCTTTGCTTCTTCCTCAATACGACTTATCAATATTACACACTCTCTGGCAAGGGCAAGCAGTAAAGTTTAACAAAGGCATCTTCGCTAGGTCGTGTATCTACAAGCTTCTTGTGTAATACACTCGAAAAAACCTCGCACTCATTTTCGCTAGTGAATATATTATCTACTGCTTTTACTTTTAAGTTACCCATACTATACATCACTAGTAATAGCGCATACATTAAAACCAACCTCGCACCTGATCAACGATAGCAGGACCGTGCTCCGATGCAAGAGCTACGCCTTCTGCGATAGCGCCAAAAGTTATTGTTGCCAGTGCCATAAATTCTAAACCTGTCATATTACTTCTCCTTTATGTTAAGTCTACTACTTCGCACACATCACCAGTACAAGCCATCGTCTGCATTGCAACAGTGTTGTCTTCTTTCTCATAATTTGCA
>Ga0181422_1000748_pt1 | contig 10617 bp, 8 predicted proteins | sample 45SPOviralmetaG_FD_130147 | JGI IMG/M metagenome (GOLD analysis project Ga0181422, IMG submission 130147) | Marine viral communities from the oligotrophic San Pedro Time Series (SPOT) site, San Pedro Channel, CA, USA - 45 SPOT_SRF_2013-07-18 | ecosystem: Environmental > Aquatic > Marine > Strait...
AATTACCACGAAGATTTATTAAAAATAATGGTACTGATGCTGTTCCACGACAACCACAAGAAAACTCGTGGTTCGTTGATGATAGTCCAAATATGGGTCGTGTAAGTCGTGAAGCAAGTGATGTTCTTTTTACTGGAACTCTTAACACACAACTTATATATGTTGAACAAGAAGAAAAATATGGATTGATTGACGATGATTATGTGGGAATATTAGATGAAGACGCAAATACACACACTGATGATAATAATTATATTGTTAGACAAGGAAGAGTTAAACGATGGATATTACGAAATAACAATGAAAGATTTACTATCATGGCTCGTAAGAAAAATATACTTGAAGATGTATTCGATGATGATTCAGTTGACCCACGAGACCATTATCCAGCAGATTGGGACGACCAATTTCCACCATATTATGCCCGTGATCCAGAATATTATGATTATGTAACTTATCGTGAAAAAATTGATTTAGAAGTTTCACCAGGTTTCAATAGTGCAGAATATATCTCATCAGATTTAACTAGACAATTACAACAGACAGAAATAGAAGAACCAGATGAACAACAAAATCCATTCACAACTACACTTGGATCGGGGACACGCAGTCAAACAATTTCACAAAAAACTAATTTATTATTAAATAGTAAATGTTATAAACCTTTTAATTCTTCTAATGATTTTTACCAAACAAATCGTAAATATGATACTTGTATCAATAATAATGCGGCCGCAACTGGAACACAAGTTGGTATAGATGGACCGACATTAGTGGAATTAGATGGGAATGAATGGAAAGTAAAAAATAAAGTATCTGGATTCGTTGATGGAAGAAAAACAAATGACGTTGTTGATTATTATCAATCATATCAATATATTGGGTGTAAAAGACCAGAGATATATGAAGCAGGTATAAAATTAAATGACATCTTCGGATTTAGTTTAAAACATTTAGCAGTTTATGATGGAACTCATTTACATTATAAAAAATATGGTATGATTTTAAACTTACAATATAATAATGATAATTTATTAAAATTAAAAAACTTTATTGAATCACAAGAAATATATCCAGAACTTTTTAAAGAAAAAAATATTAAATTATGGAGTAATGCTGGTTTAGATATTGATGTGGGAACACATGAGTTTTCAGCCAATCCTTATGTATCAGAGAATAATGTGAATGTTCATATCAATGTAAATAATGCAAGATATTTACATATGAATGATGTATTATTCGCAAAATTAAGTAATTCATTAGAAGTTTCTGGTTCAACATTACCAGTAGAAGAACAACGAGCCACAAATATATCACGAATACAACTTGGAAATAGTTATTATGATTGGATTGGTAATGGTATGGACGAGTTCGGTGATTTATTCGGAGATCAGAGAAGTAGATTCCACGATGAAAAAGCACAATCAAGAAGTTTCTTTTTCGCTTATGACCCATCACAAAAAGATAAATATTATGATACACCCTTGGGTTATGAAGTATATAATGAAGGAGTTACAACTAAAAAATTAACTTATGGTGCTTTCGGTAAAACAACTATTCTCGGTATAGATTATATTATGATATTCCCCAATGTACTTCAAGGAGAATTAAATGACCAAACTAAACTTCCAGATACTCGGAGAAATATCGGAGTTCCGCCGACATTCTTTTCACATGCAACTGCTAATGGTGAAGGTATATTAACCGATGGTCTAACTATGAAACTTGGATATGATAGACACTTTAATGCGTGGGGAAATGCGTTTATCAATTTAACAACTGGTATTCCCGAATATTCTTACAATAATCCTTATCCTGGTAATGTAGATCCACCACCGACAACAGAATATGACGGGACAACAACTCAATATGGTTACTCATTTCCAGATATAAATAGCCCAGACATCGGAACACTTGGTAATCCATCTGTATTTTCCACACAAGGACAAAATCTACAAGTAACAAACAATAAACAATATCTCGGTGCTACAAGACCCAATATAACTTATGATGGAAATCATTTCAACTTCGCCAATCTACATACAGATTTACGACTTGGTGGATTAGATGAAGTAGATAAATCACCCGAAGGTGATGAAAAGACAACAGTTTATAAAATAAATCCAACACAAAAATATAATAATTGGAGTCCAGTTCAGTTTCCTTATGAAGAACTTGTTAAGTTCGATTATACTAATTCAGACCCAGTTAAACAACCAGATTCATATACAAGAGTGAATCGTAATTTATCAACCTTCACCGTATTCGATACAACAACAGGTATATTCATAGAAGATTTCGGATACGATGAATCTACATTTAATGATGGATTGTGGGGTCGTCTTGGTTTCGCATATAAACAATTTAATAGCGGAGTTGTAGCAAGTGATAGAAATACGAGAATGTCTGGAAAAATTGTGAATACAAATATATTAACCACTAATTGTGATATTGTTACAATTGATAGTAAATCGTGGTCGCAAGATAAGTTTTATAATCCTTTCCATGATGGTGGTATATGTAAAGCATACCAATTTTTCGCATATCATACTGTTATAACTGCTGAACCAGTTACAAAGAATAATTATCTTAAACTTTTACCCGAGATAGTTGAATCAGCCGTATCAACCAAGTTTATTGGAGTAGATTATCCAGTTCAATTAGATAATGGGTATTATGGTATACGAAGTGATTTATTAACGAATAGTATTAATTCCATGGGTGATGGAAATACGGCTTATCCACTAATAGCAATCGCAGATAAAATCAATGCAGTTAAAGATTTCTATATATCTTCCCCTGGTTCAGTACAACATACAATTACCAAACCAAAGATATTATCTAGTATTACAACTAAAATATGTGATCCAGATGGTTCTCCAAGTAGATGCTCGGAAAAATCTGTGATTGTTTATCGTATTGAAAAAACACGGAGAACCACATTTAATATACTACAACAAATGAAAGAACAAATTGAAAGAGAAGAAGCGGAGAAAAATAAAAAATAAATTAAATTAAAAATATCTAATATAGTATAAGAAATGAGTTCAAATGATCCCCAAGATAAAAAAAGTAATCGTGATGTAATTGATGACATTTCTTCCGTTATGAATGAACTGGTTTCCGATGTAAAAGAATTGTCAAGTGAAGCAAAGGAATTAAAAGAAATGTTAATGGGTCTCATGAAGAAGTCCGAATTAAAGCAAATCCCAGAAGCTCCCAATGGTGATGAAACTACTTCAAATTGGTTCTGGTCATAATGTATAATTTTTATGTAACTTAATTTTTTTTCATTGTAATACATAATGACTAAATTATCTATTACTCCAAGCGATAGTAAAACCAAAAAATATAAAGCAGTATTCACTTATAATGATGGAAAAACGAAAACAACGCAATTCGGTGCAAAAGGATATAGTGATTATTTATCCCATAAAGATAAAGAAAGACGGAAACGCTATAGAGATAGACATAAGAAAGATTTAAAAACAGGAGACCCCACACGTGCTGGATATTTATCGTATTATATATTATGGGGAGATAGTACATCATTACAAACAAATATCAAGAGTTATAAAAAAAGATTCAATTACAAATAAAATATCATTTCTTTTATTAACAATGGTTACTGATTTACAAATAGAATGGGGTGGATTGATATGTTGTATGATTTATATATTAATCTGGATTAAGTTATGGATAATATTACAGTAGTGAGTTTAAGATAAATATGTGAAAATAAAATATATTGTATAGTATAATGGCTCAATTATTACATGGAGATTGTTTAGAAGAAATGAAAGGATTAGACGATGATTCAATTGATTTTATTTTCTGTGATTTACCTTACGGACAAACCAGTTGTAAATGGGATTGTTGTATTGATTTAGAACAATTCTGGAAAGAAATAATGAGAATTAAAAAATTAAATACACCCATCTTCATGACGACTACAACCAAGTTCGGTGTGTCCTTAATTAATTCAGCCCCGAAAAAATGTCATTTTAGATATGATTTAGTATGGGTTAAATCATCACCCGCAGGGTTTTTAAGTGCTAAAAAAATGCCGATGAGAAAACATGAAATGATATATGTATTCTATGAAAAATTACCCTTTTATGATTTATCTAGTCATACTCATAAGTTTCTTAAACCACCACCAGAAAAAATTATTAAAGATACGAAACACGGAACTAATACTTATGACACTGAAAAAAGAAAGAAACCAATTATAAGACAAAGTGATCAAGCACAATACGAGCCACCATTACCCGTATCTGTTGTTAAAGAAGAATTAGCAGAAGGGCAAACACTCGGAGATAAAGGTAATGAATGTTATGGAAAGTTTAGTTATTACAATAATGGAGTGAAAGGATATGAACCACCATTACCAGTATCCATTGTTAAAGAAGATGTTTATGATGCAAAAGAAAGATTTAAAAATGGTAAATTAAAAAAACACCCAAGACATTTACAAAAAGGCGATGATCCCATTTATGAACCCCCATTACCCGTATCCGTTGTTAAAGAAGAAAAAACACAAATTGCAAAACCACAAGAAAAAGATTTATATGGTGCTTCGAATGGCGGGACTATTGGAAATGTACATGGAACTAATTATGAACCCCCATTACCCAATAGTATGTTAGAAATTAAATCAACACGTGGTAAACATTCAACAGAAAAACCAGTTGCATTAATCGAATGGTTACTAAAATACTATAGCAAGGAAGGTGATGTTGTACTTGATCCAACAATGGGGAGTGGTTCAACGGGCGTAGCTTGTAAGAATATGAATCGTAATTTTATTGGAATAGAAATGGACGAAGAGATTTATGAAGTTGCATGTGAAAGAGTATGGGGATAATATCTATGTTTTTATTTATTAATTTATTTTTTTTAATAATTTTATATATACTATAATATAAAATAATGTCTGTTCCCAATCTTATCCGTCTCCAAGATATTCCCGATGATTATGGTCAGCACGTCGAAACCGACTTGCTGGAAACTTCCACTTTCCAAGAAGCAACAGCAACACAGACGGGTTATGCGTCTTTCAATCTTCCCCAGAAAGGTTTCCTTCATTCTAAATCTAAACTATTTTTAAGTTTAGTTCCAGATGTTGGTAAGGCTCGTTCTTTCTTACCACAGAATATTGGTATTGCGTCTCTTGTTCAACGGGCTGTTCTTCGTGTCCGTAAATCTGGACAAGTTATTAATGATATATCTGATTTCGGTAATTTCCACAGTATTAAATCAACTATGGTTTCCAATGAAGTTAATAAAGAAAGAAATCAATATGTTGATGGTCGTACAGTTAATCACGCTTTCCGTCATATTCGTTGGACTGGTGCTGCTATTGAAAACACGGGAGATGAAAGTTTCGGTTATGGGTTAGATAATGGTCGTGAATATGGTGCTGATCCAGACAACCCCGCTCGTGAAGGTCAGAATCTTAATCAACATGAGTTCGCTAATATGGAAGGCGGACAACCACAAGAATCTCCAACTTATTCTCTAACCCTTGATAGTTTATTCCCTTTCCTTAAAACGCAATCTTTACCACTTTATGTTATTGACCAAGGTCTAACTATAGAACTCTATTGGTCTAAAACTGCATTAGATCGTGTTTCTGTTGGTGCAGGAACTACCACTGGTGGTCTTTATGTGATTGATAAAAATGAATTAAAGTTCGCCGCCGATTATATCACGTATGTTCAGGACGACGCAATGAATCGGTGGAGAGAAGCCAATCCTGTTGTGGAAATGACTTTCCCAGATTATCGTCTTGCGAAATCAACTGTTACACAGGCAGAATTAGAAGGTGGAATTGTTCGGTCGCTTGGTATGAATAATCGTATGGTTTCTCGTGCTTTAACTATTGTATCCAAGGAAGATGCTGCTTCAAGTATAGATTCTGATCTTGGTATTGTTAATAAATACAATATGATTTCTCCCGAAGCTGCTACGGTGAATATTGCTACTGGTGTAACAACTGGTGATGTGAAATACAATCTTAAATATAAATCTCGGTTCGAGTTCTCGCAGAGTTTAGAAAATAAAGCAGAGATATTCACTGAACTCACTAAATCAGAAGGATTACCTTTCGTTACTCGTCAGGAATATTCCAATGAAGGTGGTGGGATTTTACCCAACACCAAGTTCGAGAATAAAGTTCAGACAACTAATCTCATTGGTCGTTTCTTCATTATGGGAACTCAACTCACCAATGGTCGTGTAGAATCTGATGGTGTTGAACTTCATTTATCTGGTGAGTTCCCAGCTGGTACATACCAAGTAAGGACTTACCTTGAATATGGTCGTTCGGCTCGTATTGAAGATGGTGAAGTAGAAGTCAGCAATCTGTAATGATTAGATTTTAAAAATAAAATATTTTTTATATTATAATGAAAGAATATATCGAAGGAGATATTCACAATGTTATAAAAACAATGGAAGATAATTCCATTGATTTTATTTATACTGATCCACCTTTCGGAACAACCCGAGCATCATGGGATAATGGTTTAAATTGGTCTGAATTATTTCCAGAAATGTGGAGAGTTTTAAAACCAACAGGAATAATATGTTTATATGCAAGTATTCCTTTTACTTATGAATTGTTAAAATATGAAAAACCGAAATATCATTATTCATGGAAAAAAAATAATTCAACTGGATTTTTTCAAGCTAAAAATCAACCCTTGCGAAACATAGAAGAAATATTTATTTATTATAAAAAAAAAGGAACATATAATCCACAGATGATGGGTGATAAGTTCGTAAAAAAAAGAAATGTTAAATATGGTGGTAAAAATGGTTACTGGGGCGAAGATGGAATCAATAAACATAATGAATATAATAAAGAAGAAGGACATACTGGAACATATCCAACAACTTTTAAAGATTGGAAAATAAGAAAAGATAAAACAGGTATTACTCGTGATGATGAACAGATTGATTATTTTATAAAAACATATAGTAATGAAAATGATACAATATTAGATATGACTTGTCATAATCATTATGTGGGTGATAGATGTGAAGCCTTACATAGAAATTATATTGGAGTTGATTTACATCTTTAAGATCTGAATATCTTGTTTATATCTAAAATTATTCCATTTTTTATCTTTTGTTCTCCCAGTTTTAATATTAGAAATCATATCTAATGTTAATCCCAAGTCTTCTGCAATTTCTTGTAAGGAATGATAATTGCCTTCATGAATAACATTATCCAATTGTACAATTTTACAATTATAAATAACTTTTTTAGATTTCATAGTTGTTATATACTTACATAGAAAAATATTTAAGTATTTTAACTTATCTTTTATTCCAGATATTAAGTTTAATATTTTATGAAACATACTTGGAATATACATTCTTATCTTATATGATTATTTTATTTTCTCACAACTTTTTATTTTTAGAATCGAATAAATATATTAATCTTAATATTCTAAATAATGCGTATTTTTACTTAAAAAAAAATCTATGTATAAATTATAAATGGCTGAATTAAATATTGAGAATAGTTATATGAATGTTAATGAGTTTTTCGATACAATTGAACAAGAACATGATGGAAATAAATTATACAGATTCATTAATGTAAGTCTTAAAGAAGGTAAAAAAGTTCCTTTCGGTGAAAAAAACAATTTAACACAAGAAGAATTAAATGGAACATCAAGGGGAAATGGAAACACATTAAGTTTATATGTGAAACATATCCAAGATTTATATGTGGTTGATTTTGATACGAAAATTATTGATGATTGCAAGTTTTATGATATATTAAATGATGATTGTGTAGCCCACACTGAAACCACGAAAGGATCACATTATTATATTAAAATCATTGGTATTCCAGTATATACCAATCAACAGAAAGTATACATAGATGAAAATGTTGAAATGGATTTAATTAAGAAAAATAATATATGGGAAACACGAACACGCATGGTTAATGGTACAATTAAATCATATAAATGGGATAGTATTAAACAATATTTTAATGTAGAAAAAATGGGAATCCAAGGTTCTATTTCTCCACCAGTATCACCACCATCATCTGATAATAATGATGATGAACCAGAAGGTTGGGCTGAAATTGATGATCATACCCCTTTACCGAAATGTTCTCTAGATGATTTTAAAAAACATTTATCATCTATTAAACCGAGATACGACTATGATAGTTGGGTTAAAATTGGTATGATTTGTTATAACAATTTTGATGGTGATGTGAATGGATTAAAAATATGGAATGATTATTCGAAAGAAGATGAAGAGAATTATGAAGGTAAAAAAGCATTGAAAAAGAAATACCTTACATTCAATGGTAATGGAAATAAATTATCATACAAGCAATTCATTCGTTGGAACATCATTGATTATCCACCGAAAAATAAATATGAAGGTTGGTATAAAACTAATTCTTTGATTGAAAATATGAATGAAGAATGTATGTATTACACGAATACAGGAGATATTTTATATTTTAGTAATAACAATTTTATTCGTAATAAAACTGCAATCGCTAAACAATATTATAAAAAGTTTTCATTTGAAATACCCTGTGAAGAAAAAACTAAAATAGTGAATCCATTTGATTTATGGTTAGATAGTATCGATAGAAAAGATGTTGATAAAATTGTATTCAATCCGAAAAACACATGTAAATCTAATGAGTTTAATATATGGAAAGGATTTAAAATAAAACCCACTGGACAAGGAGATGAAACTAAAATACAGAAATGGTTAAATCATATCAGACATATATGGGCTTGTGATGATGAAGATACATACAATTATATCTTAAATTGGTTCGCAAGGATATTACAACAACCATGGAAAAAGAATAACATTTGTTTAGTACTACATTCTATTGAAGGGGTTGGGAAATCATTTGTCTTGGATATGATTGGAGAAATAATTGGTGATGAATATTATTATTCGACAAGTTCTCTGAAACACATTCTTGGTGAGTTTAATGGAGACGCAGAAGGAAAGATATTGGTTAATCTCAATGAAACCAATTGGGGTGGAGATAAAAAGATGGTTTGATCATTCAAGGAGTTTATCACAGATAGTAGCATTGTGATTAATAAAAAAGGTATTCAATCATATAAGATTAATAATTTTGCGAATAGCATTATTACCACCAATGAAGAATGGATTGTAAACATAAATGATAATGATAGACGATTTAATCTTCGTGAATGTAACAACATTAAATATGATCCATCGTACTATAAAGAAATTGCGAAAACTGATTTACAAGAAATAGCCAACTATTTATATACAAGGGATATATCATCTTATGATAGTCGTGTATTTGTTAAATCTGAACTGCATAAAGAACAAGTAGAAAAAAATATGGATAGTGTTGAAATATTCTGGAAAAGTATCCTTGAAGGTAATATCAACTATGATTGGGATTACCACGAAAATGAATGGAGTAGTAAAAGTTCATTATATGAATTATATTGTGAAAGCATTACAGCCACACATGAAATAAAACATAATCAGATTCAATTTTGGAAAACAATCCGAAAGATATGTTCATGTATCATTTTTAAAGAAGGTAAAATTGGTGGTTCAAGGGTAAGAAAATATAGAGTTCCAACCATAGAAAAAGCAATTGAAAGTTATGAAATGAAAGATTATCACCCGATCACGAAATCACCATAACACAAGAAACTCACATTAAAATCGCCGAACTTATATATACAATTTTATGAGAGAACTTTTTGATTAAAGTTAGATATTTAATTGTGTCTATTGTGTCTATTGTGTCAATACTATATTTTTAATAATAATAATAATAATAATAATAATAATAAGACGGGTTATGGTCTTAAAAATATTTATAATCAATATTTCTTCTTTTTGTTTTTTGACACAGGTGAATTTTTTTTCTTCATTTCACCTGTGTCCTTTTTTTTTACCTGTGTCCTTTTTTCTTTAACTTCAAATATATCTTTTAATTTGTAGTTATTTCTTGTTTTATTGGGTATTTTTACGGGGGCATCGCTCATGTACAATCCTTCCATTTATACTACTAGTATATATATTTTAAGAAATAATATTTTTTAATATTTTTTTATAAAGATTTATTATTATAATTTATATAATATAAATGTCATTAATATTATTATCCAATGATTCAAGTGAACAACCAATTCTGGTTGGTTCTAAACAGAACATCTATAAACCATGGTCTTTTAGAAATAGTTTAACGGAAACCATTACCATTCCAAAAAACGCCCAAGTCGCTTTATCATCTGTTAAAGTTGCTATAGATAGTGGTATTACAATTACTCCTGGTAATAAAGTATTTTACATATATCTCGGAGAACTCATTGGTGAAAATACCGCAGAATCAATGAATCTCACGTCCACATCAGAACCCATTAGATGTGTATTGTTTCCAGATACAAATGAAACTGTAAGAACAACCCCCGATGGATTGGCTGCTGAAATAAATAGAATATTAGAATTAAATCTATGGCATCCCGCATTTCAAAACATAACGCTCAATGATAAAAGCGTTGAAGTTGTGAGAGATGCTACGGGGAAATTTACGGGATATAGATTTTCTATAGAACA